>Ga0073899_10001330_pt1 | contig 22745 bp, 15 predicted proteins | sample KloWWTmetaKNB5Ph_FD_88975 | JGI IMG/M metagenome (GOLD analysis project Ga0073899, IMG submission 88975) | Active sludge microbial communities from Klosterneuburg, Austria, studying microevolution and ecology of nitrifiers - Klosterneuburg... | ecosystem: Engineered > WWTP > Aerobic digester >... | reverse complement strand
CGCCGGTGACAGTTCCTGCTTCCATCCGCCATTGATCGACCAACCGCCCGGTAGCCGCCGGGGCGGGCGTGATGGAACATATCCTTACCCGGATCATCCGGCCACAATGAGAGAGGAGAGGTTTCAATGTCCGCAATCGAATCAGTATCCAACGAAACTCGCGTATTCCCCCCGGCCGAGGCGGTGGTCAGGAAGGCGACGGTCTCCGGCATGGCCGCCTATGAGGCGCTGTGCAAGGAAGCGGAACAGGACTACGCCGGCTACTGGGCCCGCCTGGCTCGCGAACACGTGACCTGGAAGCAGCCCTTTACCCAGTCGCTGGACGAATCCGGCGCGCCTTTCTTCAAATGGTTCGCCGACGGCAAGCTGAACGTCTCGTACAACTGCCTAGACCGCAACATCGAGGCCGGCCTCGGCGACAAGGTCGCCATCATCTTCGAAGCCGACAGCGGCCAGGTCACCAAGGTCACCTACAAGGAACTCCTCGCCCGCGTCGGCAAGTTCGCAAATGCCTTGCGCGCGCAGGGCATCAAGAAGGGCGACCGCGTGCTGATCTACATGCCGATGTCGATCGAAGGCGTGGTGGCGATGCAGGCCTGTGCCCGCATCGGTGCCATCCACTCGGTGGTGTTCGGCGGCTTCTCCGCCAAGAGCGTGCAGGAGCGTATCCAGGACGCCGGCGCAGTCGCCGTCATCACCGCCGACGAGCAATGTCGCGGCGGCAAGAACATTCCCCTGAAGCCTGCGGTCGATGACGGTATCGCCATGGGCGGCTGCGAGTCGATCAAGACGGTGATCGTCTTCAAGCGCACCGGCGGCCCGTGCCACATGGTGGCTGGCCGCGACGTCTGGTGGGACGATGTCTGCGCCGGCCAGTCCGATGTCTGCGAGCCGGAGTGGGTCGATGCCGAACATCCCCTGTTCCTGCTCTATACCTCGGGCTCCACCGGCAAGCCGAAGGGTGTCCAGCACAGTTCCGGGGGCTTCCTGCTGCATGCGATCCTGACCATGAAGTGGACCTTCGACATCAAGCCCGAGGATGTCTTCTGGTGCACCGCCGACATCGGTTGGGTTACCGGCCATACCTACATTACCTACGGCCCGCTGGCCTGTGGCGCCACCGAGATCGTGTTCGAAGGCGTGCCGACCTACCCGGATGCCGGTCGCTTCTGGAAGACGATCCGCGACCACAAGGTCAACATTTTCTACACCGCGCCGACGGCGATCCGCTCGCTGATCAAGGCCAACGAGGGCACGCCGGCGACGCATCCGAAGAACTACGACTTGTCCTCGCTGCGCATCCTCGGCTCCGTGGGCGAGCCGATCAACCCCGAAGCCTGGATGTGGTACTACACCAACGTCGGAGGCTCCCGCTGCCCGATTGTCGACACCTGGTGGCAGACCGAGACCGGCGGCCACATGATCACGCCGCTGCCCGGAGTCACGCCGCTGGTTCCCGGTTCCTGCACGCTGCCCTTCCCGGGCATCATGGCCGCCATCGTCGACGAGACCGGCAACGATGTCGAATGGGGCAAGGGCGGCTTCCTCGTCGTCAAGAAGCCCTGGCCGGCAATGATCCGCACCATCTGGGGCGATCCCGAACGCTACCGGAAGTCCTATTTCCCGGATGACTTCCAGGGCCGGCTGTACCTCGCCGGCGACGGCGCGATGCGCGATGCGAAGACCGGCTACTTCACCATCATGGGCCGCATCGACGACGTGCTCAACGTCTCCGGCCATCGCATGGGCACCATGGAAATCGAGTCCGCGCTGGTCGCCAATCCGATCGTGGCCGAAGCCGCCGTGGTCGGTCGCCCCGACGACATGACCGGCGAAGCCATCTGCGCCTTTGTCGTGCTCAAGCAGGCTCGCCCGAGCGGTGACGAGGCGGCGAGGATCGCCAAGGAACTGCGCGACTGGGTCGGCAAGGAGATCGGCCCGATCGCCAAGCCCAAGGACATCCGCTTCGGCGAGAACCTGCCCAAGACCCGTTCCGGCAAGATCATGCGTCGCCTGCTACGCAGCCTGGCGAAGAACGAGGAGGTCACGCAGGACGTGTCCACTCTTGAGAACCCGCAGATTCTGGACCAGCTCAAGCAAAACGCCTGATAGCTGTCGCGGTCGCGATCAACGCCTGTCCCCGGACGGGCGTTTTTTTTGCCACGAGCACGGGTGCCTTCGGTACCATGCGATGAAGATAAGGGGGAGATGACACGATGATCCGCACCCGCCTCGTTGCCCAGCGCCTGGCCTTCCTGTTCCTGCTCGGCTGTTTCTTCTTCAATTACCCGCTGCTGTCGATCTTCAACCAGGGTGGCAGCCTGTTCGGCATGCCGTCGTTGTATGCATGGCTGATGGGTTCCTGGCTGGCCCTGATTGGCTTGCTGGCGCTGGTGATCGAAGGGATGCGCGACTGATGCTGCAAGTCTGGGTCATCGTCCTCGCCTCCTTCCTCTACCTGGGGGTGCTGTTCGGCATCGCTTGGTACGCCGACCATCGCGCCGACCATGGCCGCTCGCTGATCGCCAACCCGGTGGTGTATGCGCTCTCGCTGGGTGTGTATTGCACGACCTGGACCTTCTACGGCAGCGTCGGCCGCGCCGCGGCCAACGGCATCGGCTTCCTGCCTATCTACCTCGGGCCGACCCTGCTGTTCGCGCTCGCCGGCTTCATCCTTTACCGCATGATCCGGGTGGCCAAGGCCAACCGCATCACTTCGATCGCCGACTTCGTCGCCTCGCGCTACGGCAAGAGCCAGTTGCTCGGCGGCCTGGTCACGGTGATCGCGGTGGTCGGCGTGATCCCCTACATCGCGCTGCAGTTGAAGGCGGTGTCGAACAGCTTCACCATCCTCAGCAGCTACCCCGAAATCGTGATGCCGGCCAGCGCCGGCGCGGTGCCGCTGTTCCAGGACAGTGCGCTCTACGTGGCGATGATCCTCGCCGCCTTCACCATCCTGTTCGGCACGAGGCACCTGGATGCCACCGAGCGCCACGAGGGCATGGTGGCGGCGATCGCCGTCGAGTCCATCGTCAAGCTGGTCGCCTTCCTTGCCGTCGGTACCTTCGTAGTCTGGGGCCTGCACGGCGGCGTCGCCGACGTTTTCGCGCGCGCCGCCGAAGTGCCCGAGGTGGCGCGCCGCCTGACCCGCGCCGACACGTCGGCCGCCTACGGCAGTTGGGGCACGCTGATCTTCCTTTCGCTGTTCGCGTCGCTGCTGCTGCCGCGCCAGTTCCAGATCGCGGTGGTGGAAAACGTCGACGTCAAGCACCTCGATCGCGCGGTGTGGTTGTTCCCGCTCTACCTGTTCCTGATCAACCTGTTCGTGCTGCCGGTGGCGCTGGCCGGACTGCTGCACTTCCCGGCCGGTACCGTCGACGCTGATACCTTCGTGCTGACCCTGCCGATGGCCCACCAGCAGGAGGGCCTGGCGCTGTTCGTCTTCATCGGCGGACTCTCGGCCGCTACCGGCATGGTCATCGTCGAAACCATCGCACTGTCGACCATGGTCTGCAACGATCTGGTGATGCCGCTGCTGCTGCGCATGCGCTGGCTCGGCCTGGCCGAGAAGGCCGACCTCTCCGGCCTGCTGCTGGAAATCCGGCGTTGGGCGATCGCCATCATCCTCGGCTTGGGCTACCTCTACTTCCGCGTTGCCGGCGAGGCTTACGCGCTGGTTTCGATCGGCCTGATTTCCTTCGCCGCCGTGGCCCAGTTCGCGCCGGTGGTAATCGGCGGCCTGTTCTGGAAGGGCGGCACGCGCGACGGCGCGCTTGCGGGTCTGGCCATCGGCTTCGTGCTTTGGGCCTACACGCTGCTGTTGCCTTCCTTCGCCAAGTCGGGCTGGCTGCCCGAAGGCTTCATCGCCCACGGCCTGTTCGGCATCGAACTGCTGCGGCCCCAGCACCTGTTGGGCCTGGCCGGGCTCGACGAGATTACCCATTGCCTGGTCTGGAGCCTGTTGGCCAACGTGGGCGCTTATATCGGCGTTTCGCTGCTGCGCGTGCCGAACGCGCGCGAGGCCCGCCAGGCCTCGCTGTTCATCGGCGGTACCGACCTTTCCGGCCACCTGGCCTGGAGCGGCAGTGCCGGCGTCGCCGACCTCCTGCCGCTGGCCAGCCGTTTTCTGGGCCGCGAACGCGCCGAAGATGCCTTCATGCGCCATGCCCGCAGTCGCGGCCTGCATTCGGTCGAGGAATTGCCGGGAGATGCGCGCCTGGTGAATTTTGCCGAGAACCTGCTGGCCGGGGCCATCGGCTCGGCTTCGGCGCGTGCCATGGTGTCCTCGGTGGTCAGCGAGGAGCCGCTGGGCCTCGACGAGGTGATGAACATCCTCGACGAAGCCTCCCAGGTGCGCGCGTATTCGCGCGAGCTGGAGCAAAAATCGCTGGAACTGACGCGCGCCACGGCCGAACTGCGCCAGGCCAACGAACGCCTGCGCGAACTCGACCGCATGAAGGATGACTTCATCTCCACGGTGACCCACGAGTTGCGTACGCCGCTGACCTCGATCCGCGCCTTCTCCGAAATGCTGCAAGAGGACCCGAAGACGGACCTTGAGCAGAGGAGCAAGTTTCTCGGCATCATCGTCAGCGAAACCGTTCGGCTTTCGCGCCTCATCAACCAGATCCTCGACCTGGCGAAACTCGAATCCGGCCGCGCCGAGTGGACCGTGGCCGCCGTCGATGTCGGCGAGGTAATTCGCGAAGCGGCGGATTCGCTGACGGTGCTGTTCGCCGAAAAATCCGTGACGCTCGACCTCGGTGGATGCGCTACCGGGCTCAGTGTCATGGCCGACCGCGACCGTTTGATGCAGGTGATGGTCAATCTGCTGTCGAATGCCTTGAAGTTCGTGCCGGCGGAAAGCGGTCTGGTGAAAGTGGCCGCCAGGGGCACGATCAGCGAAGTGAGGGTCAGCGTTACCGACAACGGCCCGGGCATCCATGTCGCCGACCACGAGGTGATTTTCGACAAGTTCCGCCAGGGCTCCGGCAATACCGACGTGCTCACCGACAAACCCCAAGGCACCGGCCTCGGCTTGCCCATCAGCCGGCAGATAGTGGAGTATTTCAACGGGCGCCTGTGGGTGGAAAGTACCCCGGGCAACGGCGCCTGCTTCATCTTCACGCTGCCGCGCCACTCGGGCGATAATGGCCCTGCTCCGCTTCAGGCGGGGAATGACAATCAGCCGGGGGGAGCGCAGTGAGCCATCGTATCCTGATCGCGGATGACGAGCCGAACATCGTCATTTCGCTGGAATACCTGCTGAAAAAGGAGGGTTTCGAGGTTGCCGTGGCCAAAAACGGCGAGGCGGTACTGGCCCTTGCCGGGGAATTCCGCCCGGACCTGGTCCTGCTCGACGTCATGATGCCGATAAAGTCCGGTTTCGAGGTCTGCGAAGGCCTGCGCGCGGATGCCGCGCAGGCGCACCTGAAAATCATCATGCTGACCGCCAAGGGGCGTGAAACAGAGGTTGCCAAGGGCCTTGCGCTCGGCGCCGATGCCTACATCACCAAGCCATTCTCGACCAAGGACCTGATCGTCCGGATCAAATCGCTGCTGGCATGAAGGCGAAGCCCAGATTCATCCTCGCGGCCGGCGTGCTGGGCTTGCTCATGACGGGCCCGTTCCTGCTGACGGCATTGTTGCTGTTTGCCGACGCCAAAGAGGCCGAGCGCGCCGCGTTCGCCGAGTTCCTGATCCCGCGGCTGCCGCTGGGGGGGCTCATGACCTTCATGGGTTTTGTCGGAGGCCTGATTCTGTTGCGCAGCCTGTTCCGGCAGTATGTCCATGGCCTGCTGCGGATGGCGGAAACCATGCGCCTGATGCTGGGCGCCAACCGGAACTTTCGCGTCACTCCGGAGGGGCCGCCCGAAGTGCGCGAACTGGCGCGGGCGGTCAACGCCCTGGCACAACAGCGCGACAAATTGCTGGACGATGTCGAAGGGCAGATCGACCGGGCCAAGGCGACGGTGGAAGAGGAAAAGAACCGGCTTGCCGCGCTGATGTCCGAGCTTGCGCTGGGCGTCATCGTCTGCAATCTCGATGGCCGCGTCCTGCTCTACAACAGTCGCGCCCGCCTGCAGTTCAAGGCGCTGGCACAGGGGCCGACCTCGATGAGCGGGGGCGCCCTGATCGGGCTTGGCCGCTCGATCTTCTCCATCCTCGAGCGCGGTCAGATCACGCACTCGCTGGACAACATCCAGCAACGCCTGCGCAAGGGCAGCGCCGAGCCGACGGCGAACTTCATCACGACCACGCGCGGCGGGCAGTTGCTCAGGGCGCAGATGGCTCCTGTGCTGCGCACAGGAGCCTCTGGCCCGGCAACTGCCACTGTTGACGGCCTCCCCCCCACCCCCCCTCCCGGGGAGGGGGGCGATGAAGTTGGTGGCCAGGCTGCGCCTGCCCAGGAGAAGGTCCTGGATAACCCGTTCGGTGCGGAGTTGCAGGTCACCGGCTATGTCCTGACCATCGAGAACATCACGCGCAATTTCGAGCGCGAAGCGGAACGCGATCAGGCCTTGCAGACCTTGACCGACGGCAATCGCGCGGCGCTGGGCAACATCCGCGCCGCGGTCGAGACCCTGCTCGATTCGCCGGAGATGGGGACGGACATCCGCGGCCGCTTCATGCGCGTGATCGCCGACGAGGTCGCGGCGATGAGCGGCAAGCTCGAAGCCACCATGAACCGCTTCGCCGATTCGCTGAAGACGCGCTGGCCGCTGGAGGATGTGCTGGCGATCGACATCCTCGCCGCGGCGGCGCGGCGGATCGAGGAAAAGCTCAAGCTGCCGATCAAGCACGAGGAGCAGGATGCCAGCCTGTGGATGCGGGTGGACAGCTTTTCCCTGATCCAGGCCATCACCTTCCTCGCCGCGCGCCTGCAGGACCACTACGAAATCCGCGAACTGCGGTTGCGCCTTGCGACGGAGGGCAGCATGGTATTCGTGGACCTGATCTGGTCGGGCACCACGGTATCGTCGGAGACCCTCTACACCTGGGAGCTGGAACCGATGAACGTCGGCGCCGAAACCAGTCCGCTGACGCTGCGCGACGTCATCGACAGGCATGGTGCGGAGATCTGGTACCAACGCGACAAGGCAGCGCACAACGCGTTTTTCCGCATCGTGCTGCCGGCTGCTGCCACACCCGATGCGCCGGTGGTCGACCTGGCGCAGCACCTGCACAGCGACAGCCGTCCCGAGTACTACGACTTCGACCTGTTCGCCGCGCGCGACGCCGCGGGTGCGGGCGTCGACCCGGAGCGCAAGCTGACCGAATTGAGTTACTCGGTGTTCGACACCGAGACTACCGGCCTGCTGCCCGCCGAGGGCGACGAGATCATCCAGATGGGTGCCGTGCGGGTGGTGAACAATCGCCTGCTGCGCCAGGAAATCTTCGACCAGCTGGTCGATCCGGGGATTCCGCTGAAACCCGAGGGGATCCCGATCCATGGCATCACCGAGGCGATGGTGAATGGCCAGCCGCGGCTCGACGCGGTGCTGCCGGCCTTCCACGAGTTCTGTGCCGAGACGGTGCTGGTGGCGCACAACGCCGCATTCGACCTGCGTTTCTTCCAGTTGAAGGAAGACAGCCTCGGCGTCCGCTTCACCCAGCCGGTACTCGACACCCTGCTGCTGTCGGCGGTGATCCATCCGAACCAGGACTCGCACCGGCTGGAAAGCATCGCCGAGCGCCTCGGCATAAACGTCATCGGCCGCCATACGGCGCTGGGCGACGCCTTCGTCACCGGCGAAGTCTTCCTCAAGATGATTCCGCTGCTGGCCGACATGGGCATCGTCACCCTGCGCCAGGCGCTGGAGGCCTCGCAGAAGACCTATTTCGCCCGGGTCAACTACTGATCATGAGCATGCCCGAGATCCTGCCTCAGGCCACGGCGATCGCCGGCTGCGCTGCCCGCATCGCCGCTGCCGCGGATGTCGTAGCGCTGGCCGCCTGCGCCGCCGACGCGCGCCGGCTGGCGGTCGCCCTGCAGCGCGATCAGGCCGGCGCAGCCCTGGTCACGGGTGTCTTTTCCCGCCTCAACGATGCGATCGTGGCGCGCGTCCTGGACCTGCTGCAACGGCGTTTTCGCCTGCCACCAGCCGCCTGGTGCTGGCTCGGCCTCGGTTCGGAAGGACGCATGGAACAGACCCTGGCCACCGACCAGGATAACGGCCTGGTGTTTTCGGCCAGCGGCGACGGCGAAGCGCAGCAGTTGCGCGAACTGTTCCTGCCCTTCGCCCGCGCGGCGAACCAGGTGCTGGCCGAATGCGGGTTTCCACTGTGCGACGGCGAGATCATGGCCGGCAATCCGCGCTGGTGCCTGTCGCAGTCCGAGTGGCTGGAAAGTTTTTCCGCCTGGGTGCGTACCCCTGAACCCGAGGCCCTGCTGAATGCCGCCATCTTCTTCGATTTCCGGCCCCTGGCCGGCGCCGCCGGACTGGCGACCGGGCTGCGCGATTCCCTATCGGTACTGACGCGCGGCAATGACATCTTCCTGCGCATGATGACCGCCAATGCCCTGGCGGCGTCGCCGCCCCTGGGTCGCCTGCGCGATTTCGTCACCGAGGAGCGCAGCGGCGGCACGATCGACCTGAAGAAGTTCGGTTCGCGGATATTCGTCGATGCCGCGCGCATCATGGCGCTCGGTACCGGTGCTGACGCGACATCCACCGCGGCGCGCCTGCAGTGGATGGCCGCCGATGGAATAATGACGGTCGCCGATGCCGAGGCGGCGGTGCATGCCTTCCAGGCCTTGCAGGGAATCCGCTGCGCGGTGCAGGCTGCCGCCGGCGACGGCGCGGCGGGCAACCAGGTTGCGCCGCAGGACCTGAACGAGTTCGACCGCCGCGTTCTGCTGGAAGCGCTGCGGCAGGCACGGTCATTGCAGCAGAGGCTGAAAACCCGATTCCACATGGACATTTGAGATCAAGGACACACCATGGCTTCCGAATCCCGCGAAGAACTCCTCGCTTTCCTGCGCCAGCATGCACCGTTCAGGGACATGGGTGCCTTCGCCCTCAAGGCGCTGGTTGCCGGGCTGACGCCGCTCGACGTCGCCGGCGGCAGCTTCATCGTGACGCCGACCGAGATGCCGCCCGACCTGTTCATCATCGAGTTGGGGAAGGTGCAGGCGCGCCTGGCAGGAGACGTGAATCTGACCGACCAGCCGCTGTACGACCTTGAGCCGGGACAGAGCTTTCCGCTTGCCGCAGTGGCGGCGAAGCGTCCCGCGATCAACGTCTATAGCGCGGTGGGGGAGGTGCGGGTCTGGCGTCTCGCCAGCGCCGACTTTTCGTCGTTGCTGCTTTCCAGCTGCGAATTCAACCGCTTCGTCCTCGACCACGTCGCCGGCCTGCTCGATGAAGCGCGGCGCCAGATCGAGATCCAGTTCGGCCAGCGCAATTCCGACCAGCAGAGCATGAACTCGTCGCTGGCGGCTTTCCTGCGGCCCAATGTGGTGCGCGTCGGCCTTGACACACCGATCGCCGAGGCGATGCAGACCATGGTCACATCCAGGGTCGGCTCCGTCGTCGTCGCCGACGGCGAGGGCCGTCCGTTAGGCATTTTCACCCAGAGCGACGCGCTGCGCCGCGTGGTGGTGCCGGGCCACGATACGACGGCGCCCGTCGCCGAGGTGATGACGGCACCGCCGGCGATCATCGCCGCCACCGCCACCGCCTACGACGCGATGCTGGCCATGGCGATGCGCCGGATCCGGCACCTGGTGATCGTCGACGCCGACGAAAAACTGGCAGGCGTGGTTTCCGAGCGCGACCTGTTCTCCATGCAGCGCATCGGCCTGCGCAACGTGCGCAAGGTGATCGAGGCTGCCGCCGACATCGATGCCCTTTGCCGTGCCGCCGGCGACGTGCGTCGGCTCTGCCTCAACATGCTGGCGCAGGGCGTCAATGCCGAGAAGCTGACCCAGTTTATCTCCGGCCTGAATGACAGCCTGACGCGCCGCGTGATCGAGATCGTCGGCGCCGGCCACGCGCTGGACGGACTCGACTGGGCCTGGCTGGCCTTCGGTTCGGAGGGTCGCGACGAGCAGACCTTCAGTACCGATCAGGACAACGGCATCATCTTTTCCTGCCCCGGGGGCAGCGATCCCGAGGCCCTGCGCCGCCGCTTCCTGGCCTTTGCCAGGGAGGTCAACGAAGGCCTTGCGCGCTGCGGCTTCCCGCTGTGCAAGGGCAACATCATGGCCAGCAATCCGCTCTGGTGCCTGTCCCGCGACGAGTGGCAGGAGCGCTTCACGCAGTGGATCCGCAAGCCGGAGCCAGAGGCATTGCTGAATGCCACGATCTTCTTCGACTTTCGCGCGCTGTACGGCAACGAGACGCTGGCAAGGAACCTGAGCGCCTGGCTGCTGGAGATGACGGCGCATGCCGCGCTGTTCCTGCGCTTCATGGCGGAAAATGCCCTGAAGGCGCCGCCGCCACTGGGCCTGATCCGCGATTTCTCCTTCGACAACAATGCCGATTTTCCGCACACGCTCGACCTCAAGGCCTTCGGTGCCCGCCTCTTCGTCGATGCGGCGCGCATCATCGCGCTGGCCCACGGCATCCCGCACAGCAACACCGTGGAACGGCTGCGTGCCGCCGCAGCGAAGGCGCTGCTGGGCAGCGACGACATCAACGCGATGATCGAGGGATTTTTCTTCATCCAGCAGCTGCGCCTGCGTAACCAGCGCGCGGGAACCCCGCCCGGCGGCGAGAACCGCGTCGACCCGGACAAGCTCAACGAACTCGACCGGCAGGTGCTCAAGGAGGCCTTCAAGCAGGCCAAGCGCCTTCAGTCGCGGCTGCAACTCGAATACAGGCTGTGACCGAAGCCAGGGTTCCCCTGCATACGCCGCTGTTCCGCGGCGATCGACGCTTGCGTATCGCTTTGGCCGGACTGCCCGGCGGCGGCAAGACGACGCTGTTCGAGGCCGTGTCGAGCACGGCACCGCGGCGCGGCGAGTTGGCCGGTGCGCACGGCGTCTACCGTGAATGCTTGGTGCAGATCGGCTTCGACGAAGCCAGCGTGGTCGACCTGCCGGGCATCCGTTCCCTGCACCATCTGGAAGGCGATGACCTCCTGGCGCTGAAATATCTGCTTTGGGGCGACGAGCGCCCCGTGGTCTCGATGCACGAACGCTCCGGCCCGCCGGTGCCTTTTGCAGCACCGGACGTGATCATCCAGGTTGTCGATGCCGGCAACCTGCAAAGCCACCTCGAACTGACGCTGGAGCTCGCCCAACTCGACCGCCCCATCGTGCTGGCGCTGAATCGCATGGATGAAGCGGCGAAGAAGGGCCTTTACGTCAATGTCAGGGCGCTTGAGCAACTGCTCGGCATCCCGGTGTTGCCAACCGTGGCGCTGATGGGGCAGGGCCTTACGGCGTTGTTCGATACCGCGGTCAAAGCCGCGCGCGAGGCAGCCTGCCTGCTGCCGCAACCGCCCAGCCGGCATATCTTGCAGAGCCTTGCGCCGCTTTCGGCGGCACTCAACCGGCCGGAGGTCCATGCTGCCTTCCGCCTGCCGCATCCCATGCTGCTGTGCCAGTTCGCGGTGGCCGACGGCTTCATCGAGGACGAGCTCGCGCAACACTTTCCGCAACTGCTGCCGGAATTGCGCGATTTGCGGGCGGCGGCCGGGGCCAGTCTGCCGCGCCCCCTGGCTGAAGAGCTTCACGCCGACCGCCACCACTGCGCCGCCAGCCTGGTCGAGGCGGCGCAGCACTGGGGAGCGCCCGGGCAGAGGCGCGACTTGCGCTTCTGGCTCGACGAATTGTTCCTGCATCCGCAATGGGGTCTGATCGGCAGCCTCGCCGTGTTCGCCGCGGTATTGTTCGTGGTGTTCGAGATCAGCGGCTGGATCGATTCGATGACCACGGTTCGCCTGGCCGAAGCCCTCGGCGGCTGGCAGCCGCAAGCCACCGGCGGCGTGGTCGGGCGCGCGGTCGTGGATGGCCTGCTCGGCCTGACTGGCATCGTGGTGCCCTACATGATCCCGCTGGTGGTATTGCTGGTGAGCCTGGAACAGGCCGGACTGATGCAGCGCATCGCTTTCGTCGTCGATCGCGGCTTTCACCAGATCGGCCTGCATGGCGGCGTCGCCGTGCCCTTTCTGCTCGGCCTGGGCTGCAATGTGCCGGCGATATCGGGGGTAGCCAGGATCACCCGTGGCCGCGAACGGCTCATCGCCTCGGTGCTGATCACTTTCGTTCCCTGTTCTGCCCGTTCCGCCATCATCCTCGCGATTGCCGGCAAGTACCTCGGCGCCGCCGGCGTGTTCGGCATGTTCGCGCTGACCATCATCCTGATTGCCGTCATGGGCCGCCTGCTTTCGCGTGGCAGGCGCGAACCGGGGCCGGGCCAGGTGCAGGAGATTCCTGCCTATGCGCTTCCCGCCTTGCGCCCCTTGCTGGCGGAAACCTGGGCGCGTACCAGCGACATCCTGACCATCGTCACACCGTTGCTGGTGGGTGGCAGCGTGGTGCTGGCATTGCTCGCCCATGTCGGCGCCGATGCGGCGATCAATACCCTGCTGACTCCCGTCACGGTCTGGTGGCTCGGCCTGCCGCTGGCGCTGGGCGTGCCGCTGCTGTTCGGCGTGCTGCGCAAGGAACTCTCGCTGCTGATGATCTATCAGGCACTGGGTACCCAGGATATCGACCGCCTGCTCGACCCGATGCAATTGGTGACGCTGCTGGTATTCCTCAGCTTTTACATTCCCTGCATTTCCACCTTCGCCGTCATGCTGCGTACCGTCGGCCGGCGCGACGCCTGGCTTTCCGTGGCCCTGTCGGTCGGCGTCGCACTATTGCTTGCGGGCGTGGTGCGCCTGGGCTTTGGCGGACTGTCGGTGCTGGCCGCATGATGCGCAGCCGATCCGCGCCGCCGCGGTCGAACGGGTTATTTCGGACCGCAAGGGGGTAGAATTTCCCGACTTGATGACAGCGAGAGAGCCGCAATGCAGTCCTTCGATTTCGACAATGCACTGGACAGGCACCGAGCCTGGAAAATGAGATTCCAGATCGCGCTGGGCAGCGTCCAGGGCGAGGATTACGACACCGCGCCGATCGGCGATGCCGCGAGTTGCAGCCTGGGTAAGTGGCTGGCGGCCAATGCCGACGAACTGGCAGGGCATGCCGCAGCCGCAAGGTTGCTTCCGGTCCACGAGGAGTTCCATCGCCAGTCGAAGGCGATCGCGGACGAACTCAGGTCGGGATCCGTCCTTGTCCTGACCGACCCGGCCATCGTCGCCTACCTCTCGCTGTCGGCACAGATCGAGGAATTGCTGCGGCAACTGAGGGCCGCAGTGAACGCTGGCAATACGGCCTGATACGGGCCGGCACATCCAACCCACCGAAAGGACGGCAATGAACCCGCGCAATGGTTATGACATCGAAGACATGAAGGTCGGCATGAGCGCCGAAACCACCAAGACCATCACCGATGCGGACATCGTCCTCTTCGCCGGCGTGTCCACCGACTTCAACGCCGTGCACATGGACGAGGAATATGCACGGACGACGCCGTTTGGTGGCCGTATTGCCCACGGCATGCTGAGCGCCAGCCTGCTGTCCGCGGTGCTCGGCAACCAGCTGCCGGGCCCCGGCGTGGTCTACCTCAGCCAGTCCCTGCGCTTTCGCGCTCCGGTGCGCATCGGCGACACCGTGCATGCGCGGGTCACGGTCAGGGAGGTCCTTGCCGAAAAATCCCGTGTCGTACTGGACACCGTGTGCACCGTACTGGACAAGGTGGTGATCGACGGCGAGGCAATGGTGATGACCACCTCGCGCCGAAAGCGCGAAGAGGCCGCGGTTTAGTCGGCAGCCTCGCGCGCGCCGGGCCGAGCGCCTGATGGCCGACGCCGGTGAGTCGCGCCAGCGCCTCGACAAGTGGCTCTGGGCTGCACGTTTCTTCAAGACGCGCAGCCTCGCGGCCGATGCCATTGACGGCGGCCGGGTGCGCTGGAACGGACAGATCGTGAAACCTGCGCGCGAGATCAGGGCCGGTGACGAACTCGAAATAGCCGCCGGCGAACTGCGCTGGACGGTGCTCGTGCGCGCGCTCAACAATCAGCGCCGACCGGCGCCCGAGGCGCGCCTGCTCTATGAAGAGACGGCGAAAAGCGTGGCGCGCCGCCGGCGGGCGGAGGAACTGCGCCGGCTCGCCCCGGTGCCCGGCGCCGGACTCAAGGGAAGGCCGACCAAGAAGGCGGGGCGTCTGATACGCGGGTTCAACGAATGACGCCAACGCCGGAAATATCACCCAAAAGGGCTCACCCGGCAAGCTTGCCGCCGGTGATACTCTTCTCCCTATGGAACTAGCCTTCTCACTCGTCATCGGCCTGCTGCTCGGCGGTGGCCTGGTCGCCCTGGTTTTCGCCGCGCGGGTCAGGGAGGTGCGCGCCGCGCTGGCGCAGCGCGAAACCGAACTCGCCGCCCTGCGCGATGAAAAGTCGGCGCTGGCGGTACGGTGCGCCACGCTGCAAGGCGAACTCGAAGGCGAACGCGCGCTGTTCGCCGAACGCCAGGCCACGCTCGAGGCCGCCCGGGGCGGGTTTGCCGACGCCTTCAAGGCGATCTCGGCCGATGCCCTGGCGCAGAACAACCAAAGCTTCCTCGAACTCGCCCGTGCCGCGCTCGAAGCACAGCAGTCGGTGGCGAAAGGCGAACTGGAAAAGCGCCAGCAGGCCATCGGCGAGCTGGTCGCCCCGGTGAAGGCCTCGCTGGAGAAATTCGAGCAGCAGATCACCGGCCTGGAAAAGGCCCGCGGCGATGCCTACGCGACGCTCTCCGAGCAGGTGCGGGCGCTGGCGACCGGCCAGGAGCAGTTGCGCGGCGAGACCGGCAACCTGGTCAAGGCCCTGCGTGCACCGCAGACGCGCGGTCGTTGGGGTGAGCTGCAGTTGAAGCGCGTGGTCGAGATGGCCGGCATGCTCGACCACTGCGATTTCTTCGAGCAGGAAAACGTCAACACCGAGGAGGGCCGCCTGCGTCCCGACCTGGTCGTCAGGCTGCCCGGCGGCAAGCACATCGTGGTCGACGCCAAGGCGCCGCTCGCCGCCTACCTCGACGCGCTCGAAGCGGCGGACGAGGAGGGCAAGAAGCGCAAGCTCGCCGACCACGCGCGCCAGGTGCGCGACCACTTGCGCAAGCTGGGGCAGAAGTCTTACTGGGAGCAGTTCCAGCCCTCGCCGGACTTCGTCGTGCTGTTCCTGCCCGGCGAGATGTTCTACTCGGCCGCGCTGGAAGCCGACCCCTCGCTGATCGAGGCCGGCGTCGATTCGCGCGTCATCCTGGCGACGCCGACCACGCTGATCGCGCTCCTGCGCGCCGTGGCCTACGGCTGGACCCAGCAGGCCCTGACCGAGAACGCCGAGCGCATCAGCCAGCTCGGGCGCGAACTCTACGAGCGCCTCGGCACCCTGGCCGAGCACTGGGGCCGGGTCGGCAAGAACCTCGGCGAGGCGGTCGGCGCCTACAACAAGTCGGTGGCTTCGCTGGAAACCCGCGTCCTGGTCTCGGCGCGCAAGTTCCGCGAGCTCAAGGTCGCCGGCGAGGACCGCGAGATCGCCGACCTCGCCCCGGTGGAAAGCCTGCCGCGCGAGGTGCAGGCGCCGGAACTGCAGGCGCCCGATCCGGCAACATCATCCGACAGGCTCATGCCATGAGCCTCGCCTCCGGCAGACTCCTCCCCATGGTCAAGGAGGAAGCCCCATGTCTGCCAAACCGTCTGCCGAAAAGCCCGCCGCACAAACCCATCCCGCCGATCTCATCGTGTTCGTCGTCACCACCACGCTCTGCGCCCTGGGCGCGCTGATGCTGCCGCTGGCGGGGTGACCACCGCATGATCCGTCCCGACCTGCCCGTCATCGCGCTCGCCGACCTGCCCGGCGGGCCCGAGCCGGTGGTGCTCTGCGCCACGGCGCGGCTGGCCACCGATCTGCGTCGTGCCCACGGCGAGGCGCAGGCCGCGCGCGGCGCGACGACCTGGCGCGCGCTGCAAAGCGCGACGCCGGCGCTGTGGCTGGACCACCTGGTGTCGCGCGCCCTGCTTGCCGGCGAGCTTCCGCCGGATGCCGCCGCCGGCAGCTTCCTCGGCCAGGTGCAGGAGCGCAATCTCTGGGAATTGGCGATCGCGCGCGACACCGGCGCGGCGGCCGGGCTGTTCGACGGCGAAGGCCTGGCACTGGCGGCGCTGGAGGCGGCGAGCCTGCAGCGCTGCTGGCGCATCGAGGTCCCCTCAGCTTGGCACAGCGCCGAATACGCCGCCTTCCTTCGCTGGCGCGAGGATGTCGAGGCCGCCTGCCGCGCCGGCGGCTGGCGCGGTATGGACGACATCCTGGCCTGGCGCATCGCCTGCGTCGAACGCGGGCTGGGCGGCCTGCCGGCGCGTATCGGACTGGCCGGCTTCGTCCTGCCCGACCCGCTGGTCTCGCGCTTGTTGCTGGTGCTGGAAGAGCGCGGGGTCGATCTGTTCCGCGTCGACTTCGGTGCCGGCGGCAAAGCGAACTTGCGCGGTATCGAATGCGCCGAGGCGGAAGCCGAATGCCGTGCCGCCGCGGGCTGGGCCCGGCAACGCCTGCAGACGGCGGGTGACGCGCGGCTGCGCTTGCGCATCGCCGTGGCGGAACTGCCGGCGCGGCGGCGTCAGCTCGACGCCGCCTTCGCCGATACCCTGCATGGGGAGGCCGTCGGCGCCGGCTGGGCGGCACAGGAACGCGACTACGAATTTGTCGGCGGCGAACCGCTGGCGGCGCAGCCCCTGGTCGCCACGGCGCTGTCGCTCTTGCAGATCTACGCCGTGCCGCGCCGCATCGCGCAGGCGGAGTTCGGCGCCTTGCTCTGCGCTCCGGGATGGTCGGCCGACATCGACGAGGCCGATGCGCGCGCCCGCATCGAAGCCGGCCTGCGCGAGAAGTTGCCGCCCGAGGCTACACTGGAACAACTACGCGCGGCGGTCGGCCGCCTCACCGCTCGGGTTCCCGCACCGCGGCTGGAGCAAAGCCTCGATGCACTGCTGGTGGCCGTGCGCGCGGCCTCGCGCCGCCAGGCGCCATCGGCCTGGGGCCTGACCTTCGGCCAACTGCTCGCCGCCCTGGGCTGGCCAGGGCAGCGCCCGTTGCTGGCGGCGGAGGCCGCCGCCGCCGACGCGCTGGACGAATTGATCGCCGGCCTGACTGCGCTTGATGCCATCCTCGGCCGCATCGACCGCAACGAGGCGCTGCGCCAACTGCGCCGCCAGTGCGGCGATCGCGCCTTGCGCGCGCGGCGTCGCGGCGCGCCGCGCGTCGAGGTCTGCAGCCTCGACGAGGCGCTGGCCGGAGCGGTCGATGGCCTCTGGGTGATCGGCCTCAACGAAGGCGCCTGGCCGCCGGCACCGCGCCCCAATCCGCTGCTGCCGGCGGAGTTGCAGCGCCGCGCCGGAGTTCCCGCCGCGCGCGCCGACAGCCTGGCCGATGCCGCGCGCGAAACCCAGGCGCTGTGGTGCGCCAGCGCCGCCGAGGTGGTCTTTTCGTGGTCGCTGCAGGAGGGCGAAAAGGCCTTGCGCCGCAGCCCGCTGCTCGACGAACTGGCTCTGGTCATGACGCCGGTGCCGGATGCGACGGACGAAGCCATCGTTGAATCTGCGCTGGACCTCGTCGACGATGCCGCCCTGGAGCTCATCGATGATTCGCGGGCGCCGCCACTTGGCGCCGACGAGGAGATCCACGGCGGCACGGGCCTGCTGGCGGCGCAGGCGGCTTGTCCGGCCTGGGCTTTCTACCGATACCGCCTCGGTGCCGCCGTATTGCCGGCGCCGACTTTCGGCCTCGACGCGCTGGCGCGCGGCTCGCTGCTGCATGCCGCGCTCGAGGCCTTCTGGGTCGGGCGCGGGCTGGCCGAACTGCTGGCCATGGATGACGGGCTGCGTGCCACCGAGATAGCCCGCGTCGTGGCGCTGGCGCTGGCCGACCACGACCGCGTCGCCGTCCTGCCGCTGCCGCCGCGCCTGCGCGCGCTGGAGGCGAAGCGCCTGGGCGAACTGCTGGCCACGTGGCTCGAGGTCGAGGCGACGCGCAGCCCCTTCCGCGTGCTGGCGCGCGAGGAACGCCACCGCCTGGACATCGAAGGCCTGCCGGTGACGGTGGTGGTCGACAGAGTCGATGAACTCGGCGACGAACCCGGCGACGGGCGGCTGGCCATCATCGATTACAAGAGCGGGCGCGCCGACCGGACCAGAACCTGGGCCGACCCGCGCATCACCGAGCCGCAGCTGCCGATTTATGCCGCGCTGGCCTTCCCCGACCGCGCCGTCGCCGCCGTCGCGCTGGCGCGCGTGACGCGCGAGGCCCCTGCCTTCCTCGGCGTCGCCGCGGATGCGGGCCTGCTGCCCGGCGTCGCCACGCTCGACCAGCAGCGCCGCCGTTTCCCCGGCGCCGACTTTCCCGACTGGGCGGCGCTGCGAGCGCTGTGGGCCGAGCGCATCCGCGAAGTCGCGCGCGAGGTGAAGGAGGGTACCGCCGCCGTGGTGTTCCAGAAGGAAAGCGATCTCCAGTATTGCGATGTGAAGCCTTTGCTGCGGCTGGCCGAGCGCCAACAGCAGTTCGAGGCAGAGGGCGAATGACTACCGATCTCCTCGCCGAAGACGACGCCAGCCGCCGCCGCGCGCTCGAACTGGAATCCTTCATCGTCGAGGCGCCGGCCGGCGCCGGCAAGACCGAGCTGCTGACGCAGCGCTACCTGCGCCTCCTGGCGGTTGCCGACGAGCCAGAGGAAATCGTCGCCATCACCTTCACCAACAAGGCCGCCGGCGAGATGCGCAGCCGCATCGCCGAAAGCCTGGAGCGCGCGCGCGGCGGCGTGCCGCCCGAGGCCGCGCACAAGCGCGTCACCTTCGATCTGGCGCGGGCGGCGCTGGCGCGTTCGGCGGCGCGCGACTGGCGCATCGAGACGCAGCCGGGGCGGCTGCGCCTGACCACCATCGATGCGCTCTGCGCCGGGCTGGCGCGGCAGATGCCCCTGCTGTCGCGCTTCGGCGTACAGCCGGCGACGGTCGAGGACGCCGGCCGGCATTACCGCGAAGCCGCGCGCCGCGCCCTGGACCACCTCGAAGACGGCGACGAAGCCGAGGGCTACGCAAGTGCCGTGGCCGCCGCCCTGGCCTGGATGGACAACGACGCCGAGCGCTTGATCGGCCTGCTGGTGGCGATGCTGGCGCGGCGCGACCAATGGTGTCCGCTGCTGCAATCAGGCGCTGCGCTTGATCATCCGGAATCGGCGATCGCCGCGGCGCTGGAAGAGATGCTTGCTGAGGAACTCGCCAGCGCGGTGCAGACGCTGGGCCCGGCCTGGCAGGCGCCATGGATGCCGCTGGCGCGTTTTGCCGCGGCCAACCTGGGGGAAGGCGCGCTCGCCGACTGGGACCGTGCCTTGTCCGCGCAAAGTGAGGATTTGCCGCGCTGGCGCGCGCTGGCCGCCTTCCTGCTGACGCTCGACGATACCCCGCGCAAGGCGGTCAACGTCAAGAACGGCTTCCCCGCCGGCAGGGAGGCCAAAGCGCAGAAGGACGCCATGCTTGCCGCGCTGGCGGGCCTCGACGCGGATGCCGTCGCCGCCCTGGTGCGCCTGCGCCGCCTGCCGGCGGCCCAACACGAGGACGACGCCATCGTGCGCGCCCTGGCGCGACTGATGAAGCTCGCCGCGGCCGAGCTGTGGCTGGTGTTCCGCGAGGCCGGCGAAGTGGATTTCGGCGAGCTCGCCGCGCGCGCCATCGCCGCCCTGGGCGACGACATGGACCCGACGGAACTGGGCCTGCGCCTCGACTGGCGCATCCGCCACCTGCTGGTCGACGAGTTCCAGGACACCAGCCCGACCCAGGTCGAGCTGCTGCAGCGCCTCACCGCCGGCTGGCAGCCAGGCGACGGCCGCACGCTGTTCTGCGTCGGCGATCCGATGCAGTCGATCTACCGCTTCCGCAAGGCTGAGGTGGGGCTGTTCCTGCGCGCCAAGGCACAGGGCATCGGCGGCTTGCCGCTGACGCCGCTGCGTCTGTCGCGCAACAACCGCGCCTGTGCGCCGGTGGTGGACTGGATCAACGCCGGCTTTCCGCCGCTCTTCCCGGCGCATGACGAACCTTTGCGCGGCGAGATCGGCTACCGGCCCTTCGTCGCCACGCGCGAAGACCTGCCCGATGCCGGCGTTGCGGTGCATGCGCTGATTACCGAGGCCGGCGAGGGCGAGGACGGCGAGCAGCTCGAAGCCGAACGCGTGGTGGCCGTGATCGAGGCCGAGTGGCGCGCCGATCCGGCACGACAGATCGCCGTGCTGGTGCGCGCGCGCAGCCACCTCGTCGCGCTGGCGGCGGCGATCCGCCGCCATCCAGCGGGCTGGCGCTACCGCGCGGTCGAAATCGAGCCGCTGGCCAAACGCCAGGCGGTGCAGGACCTGATCTCGCTGACGCGCGCCCTGCATCATCGCGGCGACCGCCTGCACTGGCTGGCGATCCTGCGCGCGCCCTGGTGCGGGCTGCGGCTTGCCGACCTGCACACGCTGGCCGCCGATGATTACGACTCGACGCTCTGGTCGCTGATGGCTGACCACGCGCGCGTGGCGCGCCTGTCGGCCGACGGCCGGTGCCGTCTGGCCCACCTGCGCGAAGTCATGGCCGAAGCCCTGGCCGGGCAAGGGCTGGTATCGCGCCGGCGCTGGGTGGAAGATGCCTGGAAGAAGCTGGGCGGCCCGGCCTGCCTCGGCGAAGGATCGCAAGCGTCCGATGCACGGGCCTTCTTCGCACGCCTGGACGAGCTCGACGCGGCGGGGCATTTCGCACTGGACAGCCTCGAAGAGGACATGGCGCGGCTGTTCGCCGCGGCCGATGCGCGGGCCGACGGCCGCCTGCAACTGATGACCATCCACAAGGCCAAGGGCCTCGAGTTCGACACCGTGATCCTGCTCGGCCTGCAGCGTGCCACGCGGCCGCCGGATGCGCCGCTCCTGGCCTGGGACAGCCTGCCGCTGCAAGCCGGCGAGCGCCTGCTGGCGGCGCCGGTAAATCGCCGGCGGCGGCGCGGCGCGGGCGAGCCGACCCTATACGATTTCCTGAAGGGACTGGAAGATGAGCGCTCCGCCAACGAGGCGGCGCGCGTGCTGTATGTCGCCGTCACGCGCGCGGTGCGCCGCCTGCACCTGGTGGCGGTGGCCAGCCGCAGGGAGGACGGCACGCTGGCCACGCCGGCGGCGAATTCGCTGCTGGCCCGCCTGTGGCCGGCCGTCGAGGCCGAATTCTCCGCTGCCGCCGTGGCGCCAGCGCCGACTTTTTTTAGCGGCGGCGAGAACGCCTCGTACTTCGTGCCGCGCCTGTGCCGTCTTGCAGCCCCCGCGATCCCCGTTGCCTGGCGCGCGCCACCGCTGCCCGCCGCAGCGGCCGTGCGCGAGGAAGTCGTGGATTCCCTGGCGGCCGATGTCGGCACGCTGGTACATGCGCTGCTGGAAATGGCGGCGACCAATCCCGCCTCCTGGCCGCTCGGGGCCGTCGCTGCGCGCCGGCCCGGTTTCGAGCGCTGGCTGGCCGGGCGCGGCTGGCCGCAGGCCAAGGCGCGCGACGGGGCGGAGCGGGCGGCGCGCCTGCTGGCGACCACGCTTTCCAGCGCGGATGGGCGGTGGCTGTTGCGGCCGCGCGCCGATGCCGGCGCCGAGCTGGCCATCGCGCGGCGCGGGGAGGGCGGCCGGGCGGAAACCCGCGTTATCGACCGCAGCTTCGTCGAGGACGGCGTACGCTGGATCATCGACTACAAGACCAGCGACCTCGGCGCGTCAGCCGACGCGGCGCGCCTCGCAGCCCATGTTGAAGGCTACCGGCCGCAGCTCGAAGCCTATGCCGCGCTGTTCGCCGGCGAGGGTCGGCCGCTGCGCCTGGCGGTGTTTTATGTCGCGCATGGCATCCTGGCGAGACTGGAATACAATCCTCCCGACGAATGAATTTTCCGGCTTCGGCCGCAACGCGGACGGCACTGAAACCATCGTCCGCGCCGTCTGGGAGAAACGACATGTCCGACAAGAAATATCGCCTGGTCACACGCAGCGATTTCGACGGCCTGGTCTGTGCCGTGCTGCTCAACGAGATGGACCTGATCGACGAAATCAAGTTCGTCCATCCCAAGGACATGCAGGATGGCAAGGTCGAAATTTCCAAGCGCGACATCACCACCAACCTGCCCTTCGTTCCGGGCGTGCACCTGGCCTTCGACCACCATCTCTCGGAGACCTTCCGCAATCCGGGCGACCGCCCCAACCACATCATCTACCCCGATGCGCCTTCCGCGGCGCGCGTGGTGTACGAACATTTTGGCGGCAAGAGCCGTTTCCCGGCGCCCTTCAACGCAATGATGCTCGCCGTTGACAAGAGCGATTCGGCCAACTTCACGCGCCAGGAAATCCTCGACCCCAAGGACTGGGTGCTGCTCAACTACATCATGGATTCGCGCACCGGGCTTGGCCGCTTCCGCGAGTTCCGCGTCAGCAACTACCAGCTGATGATGGACCTGATCGCCTACTGCCGGAATCACGGCATCGATGACATTCTGGCCCTGCCCGATGTCAAGGAGCGCGTCGACCTCTACTTCGACCACGTGGACAAGGCCAAGGAGCAGATCAGGCGCTGCACGAAGATCCACAAGAACCTCGCGGTGCTCGACCTGCGCCGCGAACCCATCATCTTCGCCGTCAATCGCTTCATGGTCTACGCCCTGTTTCCCGAGGT
>Ga0073899_10001328_pt1 | contig 22746 bp, 19 predicted proteins | sample KloWWTmetaKNB5Ph_FD_88975 | JGI IMG/M metagenome (GOLD analysis project Ga0073899, IMG submission 88975) | Active sludge microbial communities from Klosterneuburg, Austria, studying microevolution and ecology of nitrifiers - Klosterneuburg... | ecosystem: Engineered > WWTP > Aerobic digester >... | reverse complement strand
TCGAGCCCGAAGGCGTTGAAGGTGGTGGTGGGCACCGCCAGCACGGCGAGTGTCACCGTCCCGGCCACGACGCCAAACGACCCGGCGACGCCCGTCGCCGCCACGATGCCAAGCAGCGGCAGCAGCAGCACGGCGCGGACGGCCAGCGGGGAGCGGAGGAACAGGTACCGCAACTGCTGCCCCGAAGCGGCCAGCAGCGGACCCGGACGGCCGAGGTTGAGCGGGAAGGGAAGCAGCCGCAGCTGGGTGGGGGCCGCGGCCCAGCGACGCAGCCGGGAGGGGGGCAGGTCGACCCAGCGGCCGATCGACCACAGCGTCAACCAGGAGGTGACGACCAGGAGGATGACCAGGTCGACCAGGGCCAGCCCGACCGTGAGCCAGCGGCGGGTGCGCAGCCCCTCGGTGAGGTCGGCCGCCGAGCCGCCGGGCAACAGCCCGAGCACCGTGTCCCAGGGGCCGCCGTTGAGTCGGGCGGCGAGCGGCGCCAGGCCCCCGGCGGCCTCGGCGGCGACCGCGACCCAGAGCACCACGACGACGAGGACGGCGGCCGCCAGCAGTCGGGCCGGGCGGCGGGCGGCGGCGTTCTCGACCAGGCCGCGGACCGCCAGCGAGGTCGTCACGCAGGCGAGCGTGAACAGCACCGCCGCTGGCAGCACCACCAGCCGGTCCTGCCAGCGTTGGGTCGAGGCGACGACGACCCCGGCGGCAGTCAGGAAGGTGGCCAGACCGGCCGGGCCGATCAGGGAGCCGATCACGCCGGCCAGGAATTGCTCGGTGTTCTTCGCGGGGTAGCCCAGCAGTCGCCGCGGGTCGAGCCCGGCGCCGGAGACCGCCGGCGCGGTGAGCGGCAGCAGCGCCCAGAGCAGCAGCACGAAACTCAGCACTCCCGAGACCGCCATCGTGCCGCTGGAGGGTCGCAGCCAGTCCGCGGCCGCGACCAGCGACGCCCCGGCCAGGCCGAGCAGGACGGCGGCGAGCCAGCGCAGCAGGAAGAGCGCCCGCTGGGTGGTGCCGGTGAAGCCGACGGTGCGCCGGCGCAGTGCTAGCTGGAGGCGGACGAGGGCGACAACCACGCTGACCCCTCCTCCCGGCCCGCGGTCTCCCCGCCACCGAACACGTGCCGCAGCCCGCGATTGCCGCCGAGCTCCGCCGGGGTGCCGTCGGCGACGACCCGTCCGGCCTCGAGCACGACGACCCGGTCGGCCGTGCGTTGCAGCGCCTCGAAGTCGTCGCTGGTGGCCAGGACGGTGCCGCCCGCCTGCTGGAAGCGCTGCAGCACCCGCTCGGTGAGCCTGGTCTCGTCCGCCGAGAGGCCGGCGAACGGCTCGTCGGCGATCAGGAGCACCGGGGCATGGATCAGCGCCGTCGCGAGCGCGGTGCGGCGCCGTTGCGAGGGCAGGCAGTCCCCGACGAGGGCGTCCGCGAGCCCGTCCAGACCCAGCATCCGCTGCAGTTCGCGCGCCCGCCGGTGCACCACCCGCGGCTTGAGCCCACGCAGCAGCCCGGCGTACTCCAGGTGCTCGCTCACCGTGAGCCGGTCGAACAGCGGCGGCCGGTCGGCGAGGCTGCCCACGACCCGGCGGGCCGCCTCGGGGTCGGGCCAGACCTCGACCCCGTCCAGGCTCGCGGTGCCGGCGTCGGGGCGCAGCGCGCCGGCCAGCATCAACGCCAGGGTGGACTTGCCGGCGCCGCGTCGGCCGGCGACGCCGACGAACGTGCCGCGCTGGACCATCAGGTCGACCTCATCCACCGCCAGCGTCGTGCCGTACCGCTTGGTCAGGCCGTTCGCCTGGACCACGACGATCTCACTCATGCCCCACAGCCAACCACACCGCGCCAACACCGGGGGCGCTGTGCGCGTGGTGGTACGCGGGGGCGCGGCGCTGAATTGACGCGACCTTGACGAAGGGGTGCTGCCGTCCCGGTGCCGCCGGTGCTTGGCTGGTGGCATGCTCACCGATTGGCTGGAACGCAACCGCACCAGGACCAGGGTTCTGGCCGTGGTCCTGCCGCTGGTCGCCGCGTGGCTGCTGTACCTGGTCGCCGAGGTGGTCGGTGCCCCGGCCGCGGCGCTGGTGCTCGTGCTGCTGGTCGTGGCCGGCGCGGCGACCGGCGACCGTCCCACCGGGATCCTGGCCGGCCTCGCCTCGGCGGCCGGCTTCGACTTCTTTCTCACCGAGCCGTTCCTCGACTTCCACATCGCCGACGCCGGGGACATCGAACTTGCCGTGCTGCTGCTGCTCGTGGGGCTGGCGGTGAACGAGCTCGCCCTGTGGGGCGGACGCCAGCGCGCCGCCGCCAGCCGGCGGGAGGGCTTCATAGAGGGCGTGCTGGAGGCGGCCGGTCTCCCCGGGGCAGGCGCGTCCGTCCCCACCCCGGACGGGGTCGCGGAGCGCGTCCGGACGACGCTGGGGGCCGAGCGGGTCCGGTACCGCGACGGGCTGCCGGACGCCGACGCGGCGGTCGTCGGCCGGGACGGCTCGGTGACCTGGGCGGGGCTGACGCTCGACGTGACCCGGTCGGGGCTGCCGATCGATCGTGTCACCGCCGTACCGGTGCTCCGCCACGACCAGCCGCTGGGCTGGTTCGAGGTCACGACCGCCACCCGGGAGGTCCGGCCGGACGCGGAACAGCTGCGGGTGGCCCTCCTTCTGGCAGACCAGGTGGGACGTTGGGAGCCCGACCGCGGGTGAGGGCCCACCGGCGCGCCGCCGGCCGGCTCAGGGCTGGAAGCGGTAGCCCAGACCCGGCTCGGTGACGAAGTGCCGGGGGTGGCCGGGGTCGGGCTCGAGCTTGCGGCGGATCTGCGCGAAGTAGACCCGCAGGTAGTTCGTCTCCTTCTCGTAGCGCGGCCCCCATACCTCCGCCAGCAGCTGGCTGCCGGGGACGAGGATGCCAGGGCGCTTCACCAGCGCCTCCACGAGGTGCCACTCGGTCGGGGTGAGCCGCACCTCCGCACTCTCGCGCCACGCCCGCTTGGCGGCGAGGTCGATGGTGAAGGCCGGCGTCTCCACCACGCTGGTGGCGCCGCCCGGCACCGGTTCGGCCCGCCGCAGGGCCGCCCGGATCCGGGCGAGGAGCTCGTCCATGCCGAAGGGCTTGGTCACGTAGTCGTCTGCGCCGGCGTCGAGCGCCTCGACCTTCTGTCGTTGCGCGTCCCTGGCCGAGAGGACGATGACCGGGACGGCCAGCCACCCCCGCAGCGCCTGGATCACCTCCAGGCCGTCGAGGTCGGGCAGCCCGAGGTCGACGATCACCAGGTCGAAGGGGCTCGCCGCCGCGAGCTTCAGGGCGGTGGCGCCGTCCTGCGCCAGCTCGACCTCGTAGCGGCGAGCCCGCAGGGTGATCCCGAGCGCCCGCCGCAGCGTCGAGTCGTCCTCGACCACCAGCAGTCGGCTCATGGAGCCGCCTCCAGCGCCACGGTCATCGTCAGCCCGCCTCCCGTCGTTTCGGACGGGGTGAGCGTCGCCCCCTGCGCCTCGGCGAACCCGCGCGCGATGGCCAGCCCCAGCCCGACACCGCGGGTGTGGCGGTCGTCGAGGCGCTGGAACGGGACGAAGATCTCGCCGTAGCGCTGGGGTGGCACGCCGGGCCCGTGGTCGATCACCTCGACCAGCACGCGGCCCTCCTGGTGGCGCCCGCGAATGGTGACACCGGTGGCCGCGGCGTGCAGCCGGGCGTTCTCGACCAGGTTCTCCAGCACCCGCTCCAGCAGCGCCGGGTCCGCCAGCACCAGCGGCAGGTCCTCGGGCAGGTCTAGGGTCACCTGCTGGCCGCCGCTGCGCAGCGCCCCGATCAGCACCTCACCGACGGCGACCCGCTCGGGGAACACCGACATAGCGCCGGCCTGCAACCGGCTCATGTCGAGCAGGTCGGCGATCAGGCCCGAGAGCCGGTCGGTGCTCGCCTCGATGTCGGCGAGCAGGTCGGCCGAATCCGCCGGCTCCAGGTCGAGTTCCTCGCTGCGCAGCGTCGACACCGACGCCTTGATGGCCGCAAGCGGCGTGCGCAGGTCGTGCCCGACCGCGGCGAGGATGCTGGAGCGCAGCTGGTCGACCTTCTCGAGCTGCTCTGCCCGGGCGGCCTCGGTCGCCAGTTGTTCACTGCGCCAGAGGCGTCCCGCGGTCACGGCCATCGTGGTGAGCAGGTCCCGGTCGACGCCGAGCAGTTCCGGCCCGAACAGCACCAGCTCGAGGTCGCCGCCCGCGCTCACCCGCAGGGATTCGGTGTCCTCGGGGGTACCGGCCCGGACGAGGATGTGCGGGCCCTCCGCGAGCGCGGCGGCGTCCATGTCGTACTGGACGCGCACCTCCTCGAGCAGGCCCGCGACGGTGTCGGTGCCGTGCTCGCGGCGACCGAGGTCGGCCACCCGGGCCGCATCGACGCGCGCGTGCTCGGCGCGGGCGCGGTCCCGTCCACTGGCCTCGACGACGATCCCGACCAGGATCGTCACCGCGAGGAAGACCACGAGGTCACGCCACTCGTTCTGCTTCTCCACCGCGAAGCTGCCGTACGGCGGCGTGAACCAGACCAGCGCCATCGTGAACGCGACGATCGTGGCCGCGATCGCCGGCAGCAGCCCGCCGATGACCGAGACGACGACGCAGTCCAGCAGCAGGATCAGCAGGACGGTCTGCAGGGAGCCCCGCAGCGGCGCGAGCAGCAGCGCCAGCAGCGGGATCGTCCCGGCCGCCACCAGGTAGCCGGCGAGTTGCCGGCGCCGGGGCAGTGATCTCACGGTGCCCAGCCTGCCACGTCGGCCTCCGGCTCAGCGTTCCGCCGGCTCGCGTGGCCCGGGCGCCGGTGCCGCCCCCGGACGGTCGAGCTGGAACGGCTCGGCCGAGCGCAGCTGGTAGGGCACCGAGGTGACCATCACCCCCGGCATGAACAGCAGCCGCGATTTCAGCCGGAGCGCGCTCTGGTTGTGCAGCAGGTGTTCCCACCAGTGGCCGACCACGTACTCCGGCACGAACACCTCCACGATGTCGCGGGGGCCGATCGGCATCCGTCCGAGGTACTCCAGCACGGGCGCCGTCAGGTCGCGGTAGGCCGAGGCGACCACGGCCAGCGGCACCGGCACCTCGCGCTCGACCCAGTCGCGGCGCAGCTTCGCCGTCCGCTCGGAACTGGTGTCGACCCGCAGGGCGGTGACCGTGGAGGGACGGATCGCCCGTGCGAAGGCCAGCGCCTGCAGGGTGGGCTCGTTGAGCTGGCTGACGAGCACCACGGCATGGATCCGGCTGGGCAGGGTGATGCCCGCGGCCCGCGGCCGCAGCGAAGCGGAGGTGCGGCGGTAGTGGCGGTGCACCGAGAGCATCAGCCAGCACAAGACCGGCATCGCGACGACCACGATCCAGGCGCCGTGGGTGAACTTGCTGATCAGCACGATCACGAGCACCCCTGCGGTGGCCACCGCCCCGACGCCGTTGATCGCCAGCGACCCCATCAGCCGCGGCGAGAGCCGATGCTCGACGCGGCGGCGCCACCAGTGGACGACCATGCCCGTCTGGCTGAGGGTGAACGAGACGAACACCCCGACGATGTAGAGCTGGATCAGCGCCGTGGTCGAGGCGTTGAACGCCCAGATCAGCAGGCACGCGACGCCCGACAGCATCACGATCCCATTGGAGAACACCAGCCGGTCGCCGCGACGGGCCAGCTGCTTGGGCAGGAAGCCGTCCTGGGCCAGGATCGAGGCGAGGATCGGGAACCCGTTGAAGGCGGTGTTTGCCGCCATCGCCAGGATCAGGGCGGTGAACACCCCGACGGCGAAGAAGCCGAAGGTGTTGTTGCCGAACACGGCGGCCGACAACTGCGCCAGCACCGTCCGCTGGACATACCCGGGCGGCGTCCCGGTCAGTTCGTGCGTACTCTCGGCGATCCGGATCGAGGTGACCGTCGACAGCACCGCGATGCCAGCCATCATGCCCACCGACAGCAGGCCCATCACGAGCAGCGTCACCTGCGCGTTGCGGGCCTTGGGCTCCCGGAAGGTGGGCACGCCGTTGCTGACCGCCTCGACCCCGGTGAGCGAGGTGCAGCCGGAGGCGAACGCGCGCAGCAGCAGGAGCACCAGCGCGGTACCCGCCAGGCCCTCGGAGTGGAACCCGAACCCGGCCGACTCCGCGATCGGTGGCTGCCCCTGCAGGACGCGGACGAATCCGACGCCCAGCATGAGGTACACCGAGGCGATGAACCCGTAGGTGGGGATCGCGAACACCGTCCCGGACTCGCGGACACCGCGCAGGTTCATCACGGTGATCGCGGCGATCGCGCCGATGCAGAGCACCAGCGACCAGGGACGCAGCGGCAGGAACGCCGACGTCAGGTTGTCGATCGAGGACGCGACCGAGACCGCGACGGTCATCACGTAGTCGACCATGAGGGCCGAAGCCGCCACCAGCGCCGGGAGCCGGCCGAGGTTGTCCTTGCTCACCACGTACGCGCCGCCCCCGCCGGGGTAGGCCCGGCAGGTCTGCACGTAGGAGAGCGTCACGATCGCGAGCAGCGCGATCACCGCGGCGGCGATCCAGGGGGTCAGGGTGACCGCGGCCAACCCGCCGGCGGCCAGCACCAGCAGGATCTCCTGGGTGGCGTAGGCATTGGAGGAGATCGGGTCGGAGCAGTACACGGGCAGCGCGAGCGCCTTGGGCAGCAGGGTCTCTTCGACCTGGCTGGTGCGCATCCGGCTGCCGACGAGCAGCCGCTTGGCGGCCTGGAGTGTGTCGGTCACCGAAGCAGCGAACCACCCCCCGGATGGACTCCCCGCCGATCTTGACGCGGTCTTGACGCCCCGGCACGGGTCCCTGACGCCCTCCTGACGTCGGTCCCGTGGCGCGACGTCCGGTGGCTGCGGGGGCAGGAAGCCGGGTGGCGCGCGGTTCCCTATCGGTTCACCCGCCCCTGCGGGCTCAGGGGTCAGAGGGTGAGCAGGGTCCGGGCACGGGACTCGAACGGGGCTGCGGCGGCGACGAGGAGTGCGGGATTCCGGCCGTCGCCAGCCGGGCCGTCAGAGCCGTTCGCTAGGGTTCAGGCAGAGGCGGGAAGGGTGTGAGGCCGGTGCTGATGTCCCTGATCGGCGTCCACCTGCTGCTCGCCGTGCTGGCGCCCCTGCTCACCCGGGGGCTGGGGCACCGGGCCTTCTGGCTCGCGGCGGCGCTGCCGGCGCTCGGCTTCGGCTGGCTGCTCACCCTGGGCCCAGAGGTGCTCGCGGGCGGGGTGGTCGCCGAGGCCGTGCCGTGGATCCCCGGGCTGGGTGTCGAACTGTCGTTCCGGGTCGGGCTGGTGCAGTGGCTGCTGGCGCTGGTGGTCACCGGCATCGGCGCGCTGGTGCTCCTGTACTGCCGCTGGTACTTCGAGGCCGACCCCCCGCAGCCCCGGGTGGTGGGCCTGCTGACCGCGTTCTGCGCGGCGATGATCGGGCTGGTCACCGCCGACGACCTCGTTGTCGTGTACGTGTTCTGGGAGGCCACCACGGTGTTCTCCTACCTGCTCATCGCCCACGATCCGACCCGCCGCGCGAACCGCTCGGCAGCCCTCACGGCGCTGATCGTCACCACCACCGGCGGGCTGGCGATGCTGGTCGGGCTGCTGGTGCTGGGGCACCAGGCGGGCAGCTTCAGCCTGGCCGCGCTGCTCGCCGCCCCGCCGCAGGGGACGGCCGCCGTGGTCGCCGCCCTGCTCGTGCTGGCCGGGGCGCTGAGCAAGTCGGCGCTGGTGCCGTTCCACTTCTGGCTGCCCGGCGCGATGGCGGCGCCGACCCCGATCTCGGCCTACCTGCACGCGGCGGCGATGGTGAAGGCCGGCGTCTACCTGGTGGCGGTGCTGGCCCCGGCGCTGGCCGCGTTGCCGCTGTGGCGGCCGACGGTGTGGCTGCTGGGTGCGCTCACCCTGTTCCTCGGCGGCTGGCGGGCACTGCGGCAGGACGACCTCAAGCTGCTGCTCGCCTACGGGACGGTCAGCCAGCTCGGCCTGCTGGTGCTGCTCGTCGGCACCGGCACCGAGGCGGCCGCCCTCGGCGGGCTGGCCATGCTGCTCGCCCACGCCCTGTTCAAGGCGACCCTCTTCCTCGTCGTGGGGGTCGTGGACCACTCCACCGGCACCCGCCAGCTCAGCCGGCTCAGCGGCCTGGGCCGCCGGCTGCCGGTACTCGCCGGTGTCGCGGCGCTGGCGGCGGCGTCGATGGCCGGGCTGCCGCCGACGCTCGGCTTCATTGCCAAGGAGGCCGGTCTGGAGGGCCTCACCAACCTCGCGCTCAGCGGCGACGGCACCGGCATCGCGCCGCTGCCGGCCTGGGCGCTGGTGACCGTGGTCGTGCTCGGCTCGGCGATCACCGTCGCCTACTCGCTGCGGTTCTGGTGGTGCGCCTTCGCGACCAAGCCGGAGGTGCCGGCCACCCCGGTCGGGCACGCCCCCGCACCGGGCTTCGTGGCCGCGCCCGTCCTGCTGGGGCTGGCGTGCCTGGCCGGGGGTTTCGCCGGGGGACCGCTGACGGAGGCGCTCACCCCCTACGCGCTCTCGATGCCCGCCGGCGAGCACAGCCACGGCCTCACGCTCCTGCCCGGCTTCGGCGCCCCGCTGCTCGCCTCGCTGCTGGCGATCGCCGGCGGCGCCGTCCTGTTCTGGCAGCGGAGCCGGATCGCCACCCTGCAGCAGTCGTTCCCGACCGTGCCTGCCGCCGCAGACTTCTACACCGAGACGATGGCCCGCCTCGACCGGCTCGCGGTCGAGGTCACCGACCGCACCCAGCGCGGCTCGCTGGCCCATTACGTCGCCACCATCCTCGCGGTGGTCGCGCTGCTCGTCTTCGTCAGCCTCGGCCGGGTCGGTGCCTGGCCAGCGGTACGGCTGGCCGACAACCCCCTCCAGCTCGTGGTCGGGGGGCTGCTCGTGGTGGCCGCCGTGCTGGTCGCCGCTTCGCGCGGACGGCTCCGCGCCGTCGTGCTGCTGGGCGTGACCGGCTACGGGACCGCACTGCTCTTCCTGTTCCACGGTGCGCCCGACCTGGCGCTCACGCAGGTGCTGGTCGAGTCGGTGTCCCTGCTGGTCTTCCTGCTGGTGCTCCGCAAGCTGCCCAAGTACTTCACCGAGCGGCCGCTGGCGTCCGGACGCTGGTGGCGCATCCTGATCGCGGCCGCCACCGGCCTCTCGTTCACCCTGGTCGCGCTGCTGATGCTCGGCTCGCGCAGCGCCACGCCCGTCTCCGAGCCGTACCACGAGACCGCCTACCGCTTCGGCTACGGCAACAACGTCGTCAACGTCGTGCTGGTCGACACCAGGGCGTGGGACACCATCGGCGAGATCGCCGTGCTCAGCATCGCCGCCACCGGGGTGGCGAGCCTGATCTTCCTGCGCGGACGGGCGGGGCCGCTGCTGCGGGTCGGGCTGCCGAGCGATGACGTGCCGCGCGGCTGGCTGACCGCCAGCCGCTCCCAGGCGGGCGAGGCCCGGTCGCTGATCTTCGAGGTGGTCACCCGGCTGCTGTTCCCGGTGATGATCATGGTGTCGATCTACCTGCTGCTCGCGGGGCACAACGCCCCCGGCGGCGGGTTCGCCGGCGGGCTGGTCGCCGGTACCGCGCTGCTGGTCCGCTACCTCGCCGGTGGCCGGCGGGAGCTGGACGAGGCACTGCCGCTGCCCGCCGGCTGGCTGCTCGGCAGCGGACTGGTGCTGTCGGTGGCGACCGCGTTGTTCCCCCTGACCGTGGGCGGACTGATCTTCCAGAGCTACGACGTGCACCTGCGCGTCCCGGGGCTGGAGTACCTCGCCACGCCGTGGGGCGACTGGACGCTGCTGGGCGACCTGCACCTGGTCTCGTCCACGGTCTTCGACGTGGGGGTGTACCTGGTCGTGCTCGGGATGATGCTCGACCTCGGGCGCAGCCTCGGCAGCGGCATCGACTCCCACGCGAGCGACGAGCTCACCCCGGCTCCCGAACCCGAGTCCACCCGGGCGATCCCGGGCAGGAAGTGGGCCCGATGACCGCGAACCTGACCCTGGCCGTGGTCGCCGGCGTGGTGATCGCCTGCGGCGTGTACCTGATCACCGAGCGGTCGTTGAGCCGCATCCTGATCGGGGTCGTGCTCGCCAGCAACGGCGTCAACGTGCTGTTCCTGGTCGCCTCCGGTCCGGCCGGCGGCGCACCGATCATCGGCGTCACCCCCAAGGACGCGATGGCGGACCCGCTGCCCCAGGCGATGGTGCTCACTGCCATCGTCATCACGCTCAGCGTGGCTGCGTTCGTGATGACGATGGCGTACCGCAGCTTCCAGACCAACGGCGACGACGAGGTGCCCGACGACGTCGAGGACGCCAGGATCGCCGAACTGGCGCGCGCCGACCGCACCTCGGAGAGCTTCGAGGAGCTCCGCTTCTCCGACACCGGGGAGGACGTGGTGAGCGAATGAACAACCTGCTCGCGGTCCCCGTCCTGCTGTGCCTGTTCGGCGCGGCCGTCACGTTCCTCGCCGGGAGGCGGCCCAGGCTCCAGCGCGCAGTCTCGGTGACCGCGGTGGCGGCGGTGTCGTCGGTGGCCGGTCTCCTGGTGTGGCTGACCGACGCCGGCCCGCTCGTGCTGTGGGTGGGGGACTGGCCCCGTCCGCTCGGCATCGTGCTGGTCGCCGACCGGCTGGCCGCGCTGATGCTGCTGGTCGCCGCGCTGGTCTCGCTGGCGGTCCTTCTGTACTCCACCGGGCAGGACGACGACGAACTGCGCCGCGAGACGCCGGTGTCGATCTTCCACCCGACCTTCCTGCTGCTGGTCGCCGGGGTGTCGAACGCGTTCCTCGCCGGTGACCTGTTCAACCTCTACGTCAGCTTCGAGCTGCTGCTGTTCGCCTCCTACGTCCTGCTCACGATGGGCGGCACGCGCGACCGGATCCGGGCCGGCAGCGTCTACGTGGTGGTGAACCTGGTCTCGTCCGCACTGTTCCTGGTCGCGATCGCGAGCACCTACGCGGCCACGGGGACGGTGAACCTGGCGCAGCTCTCGCTGCGGCTCGCCGACCTGCCCGAGCAGGTGCAGACCGTGCTGCAGGTGCTGCTGCTGGCCGTGTTCGCGATCAAGGCCGCGGTGTTCCCGCTGTCGGCCTGGCTGCCGCACTCGTACCCGACCGCGCCGGCGCCCGTCACGGCCGTGTTCGCCGGGCTGCTCACCAAGGTCGGCGTCTACGCGATGATCCGCACCCAGACCCTCCTGTTCCCCGACCAGCCGCTCACCGTCGTGCTCGGGGTCGCCGGCGTGGCGACCATGCTGATCGGCATCCTCGGCGCGGTGGCGCAGTCGGGGATCAAACGGATGCTGTCGTTCACGCTGGTGAGCCACATCGGCTACATGGTGTTCGGCATCGCGCTGGGTACCCCGGCAGCCATCGCCGGCGCGATCTTCTACGCCGCCCACCACATCACCATCCAGGCCACCCTCTTCCTCGTCGCCGGGCTGGTCGAGCGCGTCGGCGGCTCCACGTCCCTGGATCGCCTCGGCGGCCTGGCCCGGGTCTCGCCGCTGCTCGGCGCGCTCTTCCTCGTGCCCGCCATGAACCTCGCCGGCATCCCGCCGCTGTCGGGGTTCGTCGCCAAGCTCGCGCTGCTGCAGGCGGGTATCGCCGACGGCGGCTGGGTCGCCTGGTCGCTGGTCGCCACCGGCGTGGTGACCTCCCTGCTCACCCTGTACGCGATGGCGAAGGTGTGGAACCGGGCCTTCTGGGGGGTCGTGCCCGAGTCGACGGTCGCGAACGTGGCCGGCTTCGACGCCCCCGAGAAGGGACGGCTGCTGCCCGGCCTGATGGTCGGTGCCACCCTCGGGCTGGTGCTGCTCGCACTGGTCTTCACCGTCGCGGCCGGGCCGCTGTACGCCTACGTGGACCGCTCGGCCCACGCCCTGGCCGACGGCAGCTACCTCGCCGCGGTGCTGGGGGGTGCGGGCCGATGAGCACGGGCACCCGGAGGTTGCGGTTCCGGTTCCAGGGCCGCGCGGTGGTGCTGCTCGCGCTGGTGTGGGTGATGCTGTGGGGCGAGCTGTCGCTGCTCAACATCCTCTACGGGCTGGTGCTGGGGTGGCTGGTCACCGTGCTGTTCTGGCTGCCTCCGATCCGCTACTACGGGCGGGTGCACCCCTGGCGCGTGGTCGTGCTGGTCGCCGTCCAGCTCTACGACCTGGCGGTTGCCTCCGTCCAGCTCGCGACGGTCGCGTTCCGGCGGCGGCCGGACGTCCGTCCGGGCATCATCGGAGTCAACCTGCGCAGCCACAACGACCTCTACCAGGTGGCGGTCGCCGCGCTCATCTCGATCGTGCCCGGCACCCTGGTCGTGGAGACCAACCGGCATCCCCGGGTGCTGTACCTGCACGTGTTCGACCTGCACGACGACGCCGCGGCTGACCACGCCCGGGAGCACGCGCTGGCGATCGAACGGCGGCTGGTGCGGGCGTTCGGGAGCCCGGCCGAGATCGAGGAGGTGACGGCATGACCGTGGTGATCGGGATCTCGCTCGGGCTGCTGGTGGTGGCGGCCTGCCTGGTGCTCTGGCGGATGGTGGCCGGGCCCACCCCGCTGGACCGGATCATCAGCTCGGACGTGATGGTCGCGATCGTGATCGCCGGCGTCGGCCTGTACTCGGTGCTGGCGCGCAACGACACCGGTCTGCCGATCCTGCTGGGGCTCTGCCTGGTGGGGTTCACCGGAGCTGTCGGGGTGGCCCGGCTGCTCTCCTCCCCGACCACGGTGCGGCGGCTGTTCGACCGCCGCCAGGCGATGCAGGACTCCGATGACAGCTGAGGGCGTGCTCGACCTGTTCGGCGCCCTGCTCGTGATGGCCGGGGCGGTCTTCAGCCTGGCCGCGGCGGTCGGCCTGGTGCGCTTTCCCGACGCCCTCACCCGGATGCACGCCGCCACCAAGCCGGCGGTGTTCGGGCTGCTGCTCGTGCTGCTCGGGGTGGCCCTCACCCTGCGCAGCCTCGGGGTGTTCCTGCTGCTCACCCTCGCCGTGCTGCTGCAGGTGATGACCGCCACCGTCTCGGGCCACCTGGTCTCGCGCTCGGCCCACCGCAGCGGCCAGTGGGACGCCGCGGGAGCCGTCGTGGACGAACTCGCCGCCGACCAGGAGGCCGCCGCGCGGGCCGTCCCCACCCCGGACGCAGCTCAGGGCCCGGCGGCGGGGGACGAGCCCCCGCCCGCCGGGCCCTGAGGTCCGCCCGGTCACGCGAACAGGTGCGACCCGTACTTCCACAGGATGAGCGCGACCACGCCCGCCAGCAGCAGGGTGGCGATCAGCGCGTCCAGCCCGAGCCGCAACCCCGTCCTGGCCGCCGCGAGGGCACGCGGCGGCAGGAACAGGTTGTTGTCACGGATGTTCACGTGCGTCAGCGTGGTGAACACCAGGGTGGTCGACAGCGTCACCAGCAGGCACCACGGGCAGAGCGCCCCGATCACGAACAGGGCCTGGAAGAACAGCCAGTAGGCGAAGAGGAAGCCCAGGAAGTACACGATCTGGGCCGACAGCATGAACCAGCGCGGGAACGTCACCTTTGCCAGGCTCGCCACGGCGATGGTGATCACCACCGGCTCGGCCACCAGGCCCAGGAACGCGTTCGGGAACCCGAACAGGCTGGCCTGCCAGGAGACCCCCACCGTGCCGCAACTGATCACCGCGCTGATGTTGCACGACAGCGCGGCGTTCGGATTGCGGGCCAGTTCGACGGCATCGATCGAGAGCACGAATGAGGCGAGCAGGCTGATGCAGGCCGAGAACAGCATGGTGCCGAAGATCCAGCCGTCCGTCTGCCGGAACCGGTGGAGGCGCTCCAGGAACTCGGTCACTTGGCAGCGGCCTTGGCGACGGCGTCCTTGAGGGCGCCGGCGGTGTAGAGGTCGCCGGTGAAGGTCTCGCCGTTGATCTTGATGGTCGGGGTGCCCTTGACGCCGGAGGCGAACGACTTCGTGGTGGCGCTGGCGACGAAGCTCTTGTTGGCGAGCGAGGCGAAGGTTGCGACGGTCTCGTTGCTGACCCCCGCGCCGCGGGCGAGCTCGGCGATCTGGGCGTCGGTGAGGCCTGCGGTGTTCTCCTCCGGCTGGCTGTCGTACAGGGCCGCGTTGAAGGCCAGCACCTTGTCGGGCTCGGCCTTGGCCACGGTCACCAGCGCGTTGGCGGCGCGGGTCGAGAACTGGGTGCCCTGGGAGGCGTCGTCCAGGAAGGCCATCGGGTGGATCCTGAGCTGCGCCGTCCCGGCGTCGACCATGGCAGCGAGGTCGTCTCGGTTGGCCCGTTCGAACTGCCCGCAGAAGGGGCACATGAAGTCCTGGAAGATGTCGACGGTCACCGGCGCCGACGACTGGCCGACGAGGAGGGCGAACTCGGTCTCGGAGCCGGCCTCGCCGGTGGTGCCGGCCACCGTGGCCGGCCTGGCGGCGCTCATGACCACCCAGACCAGCACGCCGACGATGGCCAACAGGGCCACGCCCAGCACCGAGAAGGTGACGATGTTGCGGACCCTGGCCTCCTGGGTTGCCTTCTGCTGGTCCTGGCGGAGACGATCCCTGCGGCTGCCCTGGGGCACCCCGGGCGGATTGGTATTGCTCATGGTGAAAACCTGTCTGCTCGAAACGATGAGAAGAGCCGGGTCGCGGGCTGGGTTCGAGGACGGGGCGAGCCCGGCGGGATGGTCCTCAGCAGGAGCAGGACGGGGGACCGCGGCGCAGCTGCGGGTGCTGCACCTGTGCGGCGTGGTGCCGCGGGACGCCGGCGGTGACGGGCACCCGCACGGGGCGGGGGCCGCCTGACAGCGCCACCACGATCACCGAGAGCCGGGTGCGCAGCCACGTCCGGGCCTGCCGGAACGCGCGCCGCAGCCAGACCCCGCCGCCGAGGGCGAGCACCAGGCTGACCAGGCCGACCAGCAGGGCCGACAGGGACAGCGCGAGGGTGACCTGGGCGACCTCGACCAGACCACCGGTGGTCGCCAGACTGCCGCTGCCACAGTTGGGGTCGACGGCCAGCAGGCGGAACTGGAGGCCGATCCACGCCATGTCCGGCGAGGTGGGAAGGCAGTGCGGCAGGGTGCCCGAGATGGCCAGCCGGGGCAGCGTGCCCGAGAGGTTCGCCAGGCCGAGGACGAGCAGCAGCAGCGAGGCGGCCACGCTGCGGAATCGGCTCATCGGGGTCCTGTCAGGTCGGCGTCCCCTGCTGGGGATGCTGGGTGCGGCCACGCCAGTCTAGCCACTGCGGGTCCGCCTGCGGTGGGATTGGCCCACGCCCTGCGCGCAGCGTCCACAATGGTGCCCCGGTGGCAGGCAGCTGGGCACGGACGGTGGAAGGTGGAGCGATGCGGATCGACCTGGTCGGGTTGGGCGCGGTCGGAGCGTCGTACGGCGCCCGGTTGTTGCAGGCCGGCGAGGACGTGCGCGTGGTGGTCGACCCGGTACGGGCCACCCGGTACGGCGACGCGCCGACCATCGTCAACGACGAGGCCGTGCCGTTCCCGCTCCGCAGCGCCGCCGACGACGAGCCGGCCGAGCTGGTGCTGGTCTGCGTGAAGCGGGCGCACCTCGACGCGGCGATCGCCCAGCTGCGGGCGTCGGTCGGGTCGGGCACGATCGTGGTGAGCCTGCTGAACGGCATCGACAGCGAGGAGGTGCTGGCGGCTGCGTTCCCGCAGGCGCGAGTGCTGCTCGCCGTCAGCGTCGGCATCGACGCCGTCCGGGACGATCGGCGGGTGCGGTACACCTCGCTGGGACGGATCGTGTTCGGGGAGCCCACCAACGGCCCGGTGCCGAGCTCCGCGGTGGCGGCGGTCGCGGCGGTGCTGGAGCACGCGGGGATCGCCCACGAGGTGCCCGCGGACATGCAGCGCGAGCTGTGGTGGAAGTTCCTCGTCAACGTCGGCGTGAACCAGGTCTCGGCCGTCCTGAAGGCGCCCTACCGGGTGCTGCAGCAGCCCGGCTCGCCGGCCCGGGACGTGATGGTCGCCGCGCAGCGCGAGGTGCTGGCGGTGGCCCGTGCCCGCGGGATCGACCTGGGTGAGGCCGACATCGAACGCTGGCTGACGGTGCTCGCCGGGCTGGGCCCGGACAGTTACACGTCCATGGCGCAGGACGCACTGGCGGGGCGCCCGACCGAGGTGGAGAGCTTCGCGGGCGCGGTGATCGACCACGGAAGGCGGACGGGCGTGCCGATACCGGTGAACCAGACCCTGTACGGGCTGCTCAGGGCGGCCGAACCGGGCCCGGGCGCTGCGGGGGGTGCCGCGTGAATGCGTTGAGCCGCGCCGAGCGCCTCGACCGGCTGCGCTTCGGCCGTCCGCACGCGCGCTTGCTGGCGGGCTCGGGTATCGGCTGGGCCCTGGACGCGATGGACGTCGGGCTGATCTCGTTCGTGATGGCAGCGCTGGCGGTGCAGTGGAAGCTCGACCCGACCACGCTGTCCTGGATCGGCTCGATCGGCTTCGTCGGCATGGCGATCGGGGCGAGCGTCGGAGGCCTGCTCGCCGACCGGATCGGACGGCGCCAGACCTTCGCCCTCACCCTGCTCGTCTACGGTCTGGCGACCGGCGCCTCGGCGCTGGCCGGCAGCGTGGCCGTCCTGATGGCGCTGCGGTTCTGCGTCGGGCTCGGCCTGGGCGCCGAACTGCCGGTCGCGTCGACGCTGGTGAGCGAGTTCGCGCCGCGGCGGATCCGGGGCCGGATGGTCGTGGCGCTGGAGGCGTTCTGGGCGATCGGCTGGATCCTCGCCGCGCTGATCGGCTACCTGGTGGTGCCGGGTTCGCCCGACGGCTGGCGCTGGGCGCTGGCGGTGGGCGTGGTGCCGACCGCCTACGCGGCGGTCGTGCGGTGGGGGTTGCCGGAGTCGGTGCGGTTCCTGGAGGTGCGCGGCCGCCACGCCGAGGCCGAGGCGGCAGTGACCACCTTCGAGCAGGGCAGCGGCGTCGATCCGTCCTGGCAGCCGGCACAGGTGCTGGCCGAACCCGTCCCCCACTCGATCTGGGCGCCGGGCTACCGCCGCCGCACCGCGGCGCTGTGGGCGGTGTGGTTCTGCATCAACCTCTCCTACTACGGGGCGTTCATCTGGATCCCGGCCCTGCTGGTCTCGCGCGGGTTCGACCTGGTGCGCTCGTTCGGCTTCACGCTGGTGATCACGCTGGCGCAGCTGCCCGGGTATGCGATGGCGGCCTGGCTGATCGAGGTGTGGGGGCGTCGCAGCACGCTCGCGGCGTTCCTGGCCGGCTCGGCAGTGTCGGCGGCAGCATTCGGCTTCGCCACCAGCCCGGAGGCGATCATCGCCGCGGGCTGCGCGTTGTCGTTCTTCAACCTCGGCGCGTGGGGCGCCCTCTACGCCATCGGCCCGGAGTTGTACCCGACCGCGTTGCGCGGCACCGGGACGGGAGCCGCGGCCGCCTTCGGCCGGATCGCGTCGATCCTCGCGCCGCTCTCGGTGCCCGTCCTGCTCGGCTGGGGTGGCTCGGTGCTCACCTTCGGCGTGTTCGGGGTCGCCTTCGTCATCGCCGCCGGTGCCGCGCTGCTGCTGCCCGACGCCACCAACCGTCCGCTCGGCTGAGGAGGAGCCATGATCGTCGCAACCCCGGTGACCCCGAACGGCCGGTCCGCCGCCGCGTGGGGACGGGCCCGCTGGATCGCCGTCGCCGAGGTCGCCGACGGGGCGATCACGTCCTGGCAGGTGGTGGAGGTCGGCTGGGACGTCGCCCACGACGCGGGCAGCCACGGCTCCCACCACGCCCGGGTGGTGCGGTTCCTCACCGACCACGCGGTCGCCGCGGTGGTCGTCGACCACGTGGGCGAGGGGATGGCCCGGATGCTCGCCACGATGGGCATCCCCACCCTGCCGGCCTCCCCGGGCGACGCCCGGGCGTCCGTCCTGGCAGCAGTGGGCTGAGACCCCCGGCCGCTCCCGACCGCTGCGGCGCTACACGTTGTTCACGGCGCTACCCGAGTTCGGGTAGCGCCGTGAACAACGTGTAGCGAGGGTGAGGGGGGAGTGGCTGAGGGTGGGATCCGGTGGACGCTTGGCACCGGGTCGCAGACTTGCGGGATGGGGAGTCAGTCTGTGAAGCCGACGGTGGGGCTGGTGCTCTTCGGCCTCGCCGCTGTGGTCAGTGCGTGCTCGGGTCCGGCGGGGGCGTCCCAGGCCCCGCCTCCGACCCGGGCGGGGACGATCGCGCCAGCGGCGACCCCGTCCGCGACCCCCGGTTCGCCGTCCGGGGCCCCGCGCACGCTGGCCACCGATCTGGACGTGCCGTGGGACCTCGCCGTGCTGCCGGACGGTTCTGCGCTGGTGACGCTACGGGACGCGGCAGAGGTGGTCCGGGTGGTGCCCGGCACCGCGCCGCAGGTGGTGGCGAGGATCGACGAGGTCCGGCCCGAGGGGGAGGGCGGGCTGCTCGGCATCGCGCTGTCGCCGGAGTTCGCCGCCGACCACCTGGTGTACCTCTACTTCACCGCGGCGCAGGACAACCGGGTGGTGCGCTACCGCTACCTCGACGGCAGCCTGCAGCAGGCCGAGACGATCTTCACCGACATTCCGAAGGCGTCGAACCACAACGGCGGACGGCTGCGGTTCGGGCCCGACGGACTGCTCTACCTCGGCACCGGCGACGCCGGCAACGCCTCCGCGGCCCAGGACCGGGACGCCCTGGGCGGGAAGATCCTGCGGATCGGGCCGGACGGCTCCATACCGGCGGACAACCCGTTCTCCTCGCCCGTGTACTCCCTCGGCCATCGCAACGTCCAGGGTCTCGGCTGGGACGGCCGGGGCCGGCTGTTCGCCAGTGAGTTCGGGCAGAACGCACTGGACGAGGTGAACCGGATCGAGCCGGGCGGCAACTACGGGTGGCCGATCGCCGAGGGTCCCGACGACGACCCGGAGACCGTCGACCCGTTGCTGACCTGGCCGACCAGCGAGGCCTCGCCGTCCGGAATCGCCGTGGAAGCCGACGGGACGGTGTTCCTGGCCGCCCTGCGCGGGGAGCGGCTGTGGCGGGCCGAGCCCTCGGGTGAGTCGCTCGCCGAACCCACCGTCGCCCTGGACGGTCTCGGCCGGCTGCGCGCCGTCGAGCTGGTCGGGGACGAGTTGTGGATCCTCACCAACAACACTGCCCGTGGAACGCCCCGGCCGGGTGACGACCGGCTGGTGGCGGTGCCGTTGGCGTCCCTGGCGGGCTGAGGCCCACGGGGACCGGGTCTGGCCGCTCCCCCTGAACCCCGGCGCTCCCTGAACCCCGGCGCTCCCTGAACCCCGGCGCTCCCTGAACCCCGGCGCTCCCAGACTCGGAGCTTCTGATGGGGGGAGGGCTTCTGGTCTGGAGGGTGCCTCTGGTGGGAAGGGAGTTCCCGTTTGGGGACGAGCCCGGAGTCATCACTCGGGGGATTTGCGGACCGGACCTCGCCGCCGTGCGACACCCGCTAGCCTCGCGGCAACGACTCCCGGGAGGCCCCTGATGTTCTGCGGCGTATGCGGCAACCAGCTCCAGCCTGAGGCGGCGTTCTGCGCCCGCTGCGGCAGTCCGCGGCCCGTGACGGCTGCGCCCTCCCAGCAGCAGGGCTCGTGGCAGCCCTCGCAGGGCTACGCGTCCCAACCCGGACACCCGGCGCCAAGTCAGTCCCAACCGGTCCAGCCCGAGCCTGTCCGGTCCCACCCCGTCCTGGGCCAGGCCGTGCCACCGCAACCGGCAGTCCAGCCGACGCCGCCGGGGACGGCCACGGCCTCCGCCCGCCCCCGGGCGCTGCTCGCCGGCCTGATCGGCGCCGGCGCGATGGCACTGCTCGCCGGCTTGGTGGCCCTTGCTCTGGTCCTCTCCGGAACGGTGTCGCTCGGCGCCCAGCGCCGAAACGAGTCCGCGGGCTACGCGTCCGCCGAGGCTGCGGTGACGGCGTACCTGGAGGCCATGAAGACCGGCGACGTGACGGCCATGACGAGGGTCTTCGCCCAGGAGACCTGGGTACAGCACGTCGACCTGAAGGCCTTCATCGAGCGCTTGAACGCCTACCAATTCCACGGTCGGGTCAGGTTCCCCAACGGCACCCAGAACGACCAGCTCAACCTCCTGCTGCGGGCTGCCGACGTGGGTTCGACCATCAGCTACCAGTACGTCACCCTGAGTGGCCCTGACTTCGACGTCTCGACTCCCCAGATGGTCACCGACGGCGATGTGGACGGGCTGTACGCCCGGCTGCAGGCAGCGTTCGACGGGACGGCCTTCACCGGGGTCAGCTCGTGGCAGGTCGTCACCCTCGACCGCTACGACGCCCAGCTGGCCGAGTTGTTCGCGTCGGCCGCGAACCAGAAGGTGATCGAGGCGAACCTCCGCTTCCAGGGTGCCGACGAGCTCGCGTACCCGATTGTGGAGCTGGAGACCGACGCGGGCACGTTCACGATGTTCCCCGAGGTCATCCGCTACGGCGACCGCTGGTGGCTCAATTCGATGGACGGTAACACAGCGGCCCTCGCCGGACTGGCCGCCACCTCCGGCGGCCTCCTGAAGTCCTGAGTCGTCCCCTAACTGGCCGCGGCAGGGGTGACCCTCAGCGCGTCGCCTTCGTGCCCCACCAGATCCGGTCGAGGTAGTCCTGCATGGAGCGGTCGGAGGAGAAGAAGCCCGACCGGGCCACGTTCAGGACCGCCGAGTGGGCCCAGGCCTCGGGATCGGCGTAGGCCGCCTCGACCCGCTCCTGCGCGTCCAGGTAGGAGCGGTAGTCGGCCAGGGCCATGAACCGGTCCTCGTAGAGCAGGTTCGAGACCAGCGGCTCGAACACCCGACGGTCACCGTCGGAGAAGTGGCCCGAGGCGATCAGGTCCAGGGCCGCCTTCAGTTGCGGATCCGACTCGTAGTACTCATGCGGACGGTAGCCCGCGGCTCCCAGGGCCGCGACTTCCGGCTCGAGCAGCCCGAACAGGAAGAAGTGCTCGTCGCCCACCAGCCGGCGGATCTCGACGTTCGCGCCGTCGTCGGTGCCGACGGTGAGCGCGCCGTTGAGGGCGAACTTCATGTTGCCGGTGCCCGAGGCCTCCTTGCCGGCCAGCGAGATCTGCTCCGAGAGGTCGGCCGCGGGAATCAGCTTCTCGGCCAGCGTCACGTTGTAGTTGGCGGGGAAGGCGACGGTGAGGACTCCCTGCACGAGCGGGTCGGAGTTGACCACCTTGGCCACGGAGTTGATCAGGTGGATGGTCTCCTTGGCGATCCGGTAGCCGGGGGCGGCCTTGGCGCCGAAGACGACGGTGCGTGGCGTGACCGAGTCGACCGACACCTTGCCCGAGACGATCTGCTCGTACAGCGTCACGATGTGGAGGATCTTCAGCGACTGCCGCTTGTACTCGTGCAGCCGCTTCACCATCACGTCCAGCAGGTGGTGCTCGGGCAGGTCGATGCCGTCCCGGGCGCGCAGCAGGGTGTACAGCCGGGCCTTGTTGGACTCCTTCACCTTGGCGAACTGGTCGCGGAACTCGGCGTCCTCGGCGAACTGCTCGAGTTCCTCCAGCCGCTCCATGTCGGTCAGCCAGCCGGTGCCGAGGGCGTCGGTGATGAGTTCGGAGAGCTTCGGGTTCGCGAGCCGGACGAACCGGCGCGGCGTGACACCGTTGGTCACGTTGGTGAACTTGTCGGGCCAGAAGGCACTGAAGTCGGGCAGCACCTTGTCGCGCAGCAGTTGGGAGTGCAGTTCGGCCACGCCGTTGACGCGGCCTGCCGCGATGGTCGCCAGGTAGGCCATCCGGACGGCGCGCTCGGGATGGTCGGCGATGATGGACATCCGCCGGGCTCGCATCTCGTCATCGGGGTAGGCGGCTCGGACGTCGGCGAGGAACTCCTCGTTGATCCGGTAGATGATCTCCAGGTGGCGCGGCAGCAGCCGTCCGAGCAGGTCGACCGGCCAGACCTCCAACGCCTCCGGCAGCAGCGTGTGGCAGGTGTAGGCGAAGCACTTCCGGGTGACCTCCCAGGCCTCGTCCCAGTCGAACTTCTTCTCGTCCACCAGGATCCGCATCAGCTCGGGGACGGCGATGACCGGGTGGGTGTCGTTGAGCTGGAAGATGATTCGCTCGGGCAGCTGGTGCAGGTCGAAGTCGGGCTCCAGCACCTCCTCGATGTAGTCCCGGATCGAACACGCGACGAAGAAGTACTGCTGCTGCAGGCGGAGCTCCTTGCCCTGCGGTGTGGAGTCTTCGGGGTAGAGCACCTTGGTGATGTTCTCGGCGAAGGTCTGGGCCCGGACGGCCTCGGCGTAGTCGCCGGAGTTGAAGATGGCCAGGTCGAACGCCTTGGTGGCCTGGGCGCTCCACAGCCGCAGGGTGTTCACCCGTCCGTTGAGGTACCCCGGGACCATGTAGTTGTAGGGGATGCCGAGCACGTTCCAGCCCGGCACCCAGCGGGTCCGTTCGACGTCGTCGGTGTCGGTGTACGTCTCGGTGTGGCCGCCGAAGTCGACCTGCTGGGCGGCCTCGGGGTGCGGGAACTCCCACGGCCCGCCGAGGGAGAGCCAGGTGTCGGGCTGCTCGACCTGCCGGCCGTCCACGAAGGTCTGCCGGAAGATCCCGTACTCGTAACGGATGCCGTAGCCGATGCAGGGGACGCTCATCGTGGCGAGGGAGTCGATGAAACAGGCCGCCAGCCGGCCGAGGCCACCGTTGCCCAGCCCGGGCTCGACCTCCTGGGCGCGCAGGACGGCGAGGTCGAGCCCGCAGACCTCCATCGCCTTGGCGACGGTGTCGTTGAGGTCGGCGGCGAGCAGCGCGTTGCCGAGTTGGCGG
>Ga0073899_10001327_pt1 | contig 22749 bp, 23 predicted proteins | sample KloWWTmetaKNB5Ph_FD_88975 | JGI IMG/M metagenome (GOLD analysis project Ga0073899, IMG submission 88975) | Active sludge microbial communities from Klosterneuburg, Austria, studying microevolution and ecology of nitrifiers - Klosterneuburg... | ecosystem: Engineered > WWTP > Aerobic digester >... | reverse complement strand
GACGAACGGCATCCACGCGCTGCTGGCGTCGGCGCGGATCCGCCCGGTCCACCGCACCCGGAACTCGTGGACCCGCGGCTGCCCGACCGCGCCGGCCTGCCGCACGTAGCGCTGCACCGGCGGTGGCAGCGGCGCCAGGTCGGCCTCGGTCAGCGTCGGCCCCGGCGCAGCGTGCGGCAGCCGCGCGACCCCGCGCGCGTAGGCCGCGTGCAGGCTGCGCGGGCCCCGGTCGAGGCCGCCGTAGATCACGCCGGCCAGGATGATCGCGTTGGCCACCGTGCCGAAGCGGGCGTCGCGCCACGACCCGGCGATCGCCACCTGCGACAGCACGATCGCGACCGCGCCGACCGCCCACCACCAGCGCGGCGCGACCAGCAGCGCCACCGCGGTGGCCAGCATCGCCAGGGCCGCGGTCAGCCACAACACGCCCATCGGGCGCGCGATCGGCTGGGTCAGCTGCGCCAGCTCGGCCAGCCCGAAGCTCTTGGCGAAGCCCATCAGGTGGATCAACCCGTGGACGACGATCAGCGCGACGAAGGCGAGGCGGAGCATGACGGACCGGCGCCGCCCGGCCGCGACGGCCCGGCGGTGGTGCTTGACCAGCGTGGTGACGATCGCGCGCGGCGCAAGCGGCGTTCGGTCGCGCCCGCGCGGCGGCTCAGCGCCGCTTGCGGCTGGGGTTGCGGCGCTCGCGCGCGGCCTGCTCGTCGGCGAGCTTGTGGAAGCCGGCCAGGCGAGCGGCGGCCAGCTGCCCGGCGGCGACCGCGGCGACCACCGCGCACCCGGGCTCGGCCTTGTGCCGGCAGTCGGCGAAGCGACAGCCGGCGGCGATCGCGGCGACGTCGTCGAAGGCGGTGTCGGCGGCGTCCTCGAACAGCGCCAGCTCGCGCATGCCCGGCGTGTCGACGATGATGCCGTGGGCCGCGGTGACCAGGAGCTCGCGCCGCGTCGTGGTGTGGACGCCGCGATCGTCGCCGGCGCGCACCGGCGCGGTGGTGCGGGCGGCGCCGCTCAGGCGGTTGACCAGCGTGGTCTTGCCGACGCCGGAGCTGCCGAGGAAGGCCACGGTCCGCCCGGGCTGGCACCACGCGGCCAGCGCGTCGATGCCATCGCCGCGGGTCGCCGACAAGGTCAAGACCGGCGCGCCGTCGGCCACCGCGGTCAGCGTCGCCACCGCCGCGGCGAGATCGGGCGCCAGATCGATCTTCGACACCACGATCACCGGCTGCGCGCCGCCGGTGCGGATCGCCGCCAGGTAGCGCTCGACGCGGCGCGGGTTGAGATCGAGGTTGGCCGACGCCAGCACGAACGCGACGTCGACGTTGGCCACCAGCGGCTGCGGCCGGTCGGCCTCGCCGGCGGCCTTGCGCACCAGGCAGGTGCGGCGCGGCAGGATCGCCCGCAGCGCCGCGCGCGAGCCGTCGGCGCGGGCCCGGGCCGCGTCCTCGACGACGACCCAGTCGCCGACGATCGGCAGCGCGCGGGCGTCGCCGGCCTGGTGGAACATCTTGCCGGTCGGCTCGGCCCAGAACTGCCCATCGGCGTCGATCACCTCGACCGCGCCGCGGTGCGCGACGGCGACCCGCGCGACCGTGCCGCCGGGGAGGTCCGGCGCCGCGGCGCGCCAGGCGTCGTGCCAGGCGTCGTCCCAGCCGAGGGCTGCGAGCGTCACCGGGCCAGCGTGGGCGGCGCGGCCGCCGGCGTCAAGGCGCGCCTCACGGCGGCGCGACCGCGGCCAGCGTCTCGACGAAGCGCAGCGGCCGGCCGATGGCGTCGCCGATCAGCTGGCCGTCGCGCATGACCACGTGGCCGCGGACGATCGTCGCGATCGGCCAGCCGGTGACCTCGCGGCCCTCGAACGGCGTCCAGCCGCAGCGCGACGCGCCGTCGGCCGCGCGGATCGTGCGCTTCGCCGCGAGATCGACCAGCGTCAGATCGCCGTCGAAGCCGACCGCCAGCCGGCCCTTGGCCGCCAGGCCCCACACCCGCGCCGGGCCCGCGCTCATCAGATCGATCAGCCGCGCCAAGGACAGCCGGCCGGCGGCGACGTGGTCGAGCATGATCGGCAGGAACGTCTGCACGCCGGGCATGCCGCTGGGGCTGGCCGGGTAGGTCCGGGCCTTCTCCTCGAGCGTGTGCGGCGCGTGATCGGTGGCGAGCATGTCGCACGCGCCCGACGCGATCGACGCCCACAGCGCCGCCTGGTGGTGGGCGTCGCGGATCGGCGGGTTCATCTGCGCCCGGGTGCCGAGCGCCTGGTAGCAGTCGGGCGCGGCCAGGGTCAGGTGCTGCGGCGGGATCTCGAAGGTGGCGATGTCCTTCGCGCTCGCGAGCAGCTCGCACTCGTCGGCGCTGGTCACGTGCAGCAGGTGGACCCGGCGGCCGAAGCGGCGGGCCAGCGCGACCGCGCGCCAGGTCGCGCGCAGCGCGGTCTCGGCGTCGCGCCACTCCGGGTGGGCCCGCGGATCGGCGGCGGCGGTGGCGATCGGCTTGCGCTCGATCAGCCGGGCCTCGTCCTCGGCGTGGACCGCGACCCGGCGCACGCCGTGGGCGAACACCGCGGCCAGGGCCTCGTCGTCGGCGACCAGCAGGCTGCCGGTCGAGCTGCCCATGAACACCTTGACCCCGGCGCAGCCCGGCAGCACCTCGAGCTCGTCGAGCTCGCCGGCGTTGGCCGGCGTCGCGCCGACGAAGAAGCCGACGTCGCAGCGGGCGCGATCGCGCAGCCGCGCCACCTTGTCGGCCATCGCGGCGGCGGTGGTGGTCGGCGGATCGGTGTTGGGCATCTCCAGCACCGCGGTGACGCCGCCCAGCACCGCGGCGGCGGTGCCCGACGCCAGGTCCTCCTTGTGCGGGAAGCCGGGCTCGCGGAAGTGCACCTGCGCGTCGATGATGCCGGGCAGCACGTGCAGGCCGGTGGCGTCGATCACCTCGGCGGCGTGGGCGTCGGCGCCCAGCGCGCCGATCGCGGCGATGCGGCCCTCGCGGATGCCGACGTCGGCGACGATCGGCCCGCCCGGCGTGCACAGCGTCCCGCCCTTGATCACCAGGTGATAGCGCAGCGTCATGGCACGGCCTCCAGGTGCAGGATCACGTCGCCGGGGTTGACGTCGGCGTCGTCGGCGATCGCGATCGCGGTGACCCTGGCCCGCTCGGGCAGGCCCGCGCCGCCGTAGGTGACCCGGTGGAACGTCTTCATCACCTCGAGCAGGCACACGGTGTGGCCGACCGCGATCACCTCGCCGACCGTCACGAACGCCGGCTTGCCCGGGCCCGGGCGGCCGTAGAACCGCCCGCTCGACGGCGCGACGAAGCGCAGCCCGCCGCCGGTCGCGGCGGCCGCGCCGTCGGGGCCGGCGGCGTCGATCGCCACGCCCAGCGCCAGGTCGAGCGTCACCAGCGCGGCGCCGAAGTCGACCGGCAGCCGGTGGTGGCGCGCGCCGGCGATCGCGACCACCCGGCCGGCCCGGGTGCCGCCGGCGATCACCCGCTCGCTCACGCCCAGCACCTCGAGCTCGCCGATGGCCTGGCCCGGCGCGACCACCTGCCCGGCCGCGACCCACGGGGTCCACAGCCCGACGCCGTCGGCGCACAGCGCGAGCGTGGCCTCGTGCTCGCGGGCGCTGGCGGTGCGGGTCATCGCCGCGCTCCCCGGGTCAGCTCGGCGATGTCGTGCATCGACCAGATCCGCGGGTTCTTGACCCGGCGGTAGCCGATCGCCTGGTAGCTCATCTCGACCAGGTCGGCGAGCCAGCCGCGCAGCGCCGCGACCTCGACGATCTCGTCGGTGTCCATCTGCCGCGCCGCCACGAACGGATCCATGTCGGCCTCGATCCGCGCCTCGACCTCCTTCATCCCCGCCTCGATCTTGGCGCGCTCGGCCGGGTCGCTGACGGCGATCTGGAAGTCGTCGTCGAGCTTGGTGTTGTAGGTGGCGATCGCCAGCGTCCGCCCCTCCATCACCGACAGCCGCGACAGGCAGGTCGACAGCTGCACGACCGGGTCGTAGGGCATGCCGGCCATCGCGTAGTAGCCGGCTCCCGACGCCTTGCGCAGCAGCACCGAGAACATCGGCACCTGGTTGGTCGAGTTGGTGTAGATGAGGTTCGAGCCGTAGGCGAGCAGGCCCTGGGCCTCGGCCTCGCGGCCGATGTCGAAGCCCGAGATGTCGTGCAGCCAGATCAGCGGGATGCCGTCGTCGTTGCACGCCCGCGAGAACGCGCTGATCTTGGCGATGCCGGCCTTGTACAGGATGCCGGCCGGGCGCTGGTGGCCGGGGCGATCGGGATCCTCGACCAGCCCCGAGCGGTTGATCACCAGCCCCGCGTAGAGCCCGCCGATCCGGCCGACGCCGCAGATCATCTCGGTGCCGACGTCGGGCAGGATCTCCCAGAACAGCGACTGATCGACCAGCCGCGCGATCACCTGGTGCGCGTCGTAGACCTCGCGGTGATCGACCGGCAACAGCGCGCCGAGCTCGTCGGCCTTGTGCTGCGGCGCCATCGGCCCCAGCCCGGCGCGGTAGTAGTCGGCGCCCGACGACGGCAGCCGGGTGACCTCGCGGCGCAGGCAGGCCAGCAGCGTCTCGTCGTCCGGCACCCGGACGTCGGCGCAGCCCGACTGGTGGACGTGGACCTCGGGGCCGCCGATGTCGAGCGACGTGATCTTCTGGCTCTTGGCGCCCTTGATGAGCGCGGCGCCGGCGATGACCATGTACGCCTGCTCGGTCATGTAGACGCGGTCGCTGATGATCGGCATGTAGCCGCCGCCGGCGATGCAGTCGCCGAACACCCCGGCCAGCTGCGGCACGCCGCTGGCCGACAGCAGGCTGTTCATCTTGAAGATGTGGCCGGCGCCGGTGGCGCCCGGGAAGCTCTTGCTCTGCTCGGGCAGGAACAGCCCCGAGCAGTCGACCAGGTAGATCGTCGGCAGCCGCAGCTTGAGCGCGATCTGCTGCGCGCGCTGGATCTTCTCCGGCGTGCGCGGCCACCACGCCCCCGACGCGACGGTGTTGTCGTTGGCGATGATCATGCACCAGCGCCCGGCGACGACGCCGAGCGCGGTGACGACGCCGGCGCCCGGCGAGCGCTGATCGCCGGGGAACACCTCGCCGTAGTTGACGAACGTGCCGACCTCGCGCGGCGAGGTGCCGGCGTCGATCAGCTTGGCCACCCGCTCGCGCGCGGTGAGCTTGCCCTTGGCGTGGACCCGCTCGACGTACTTGGGCCCCCAGCCGGCCTCGACCTCGCCGCGCCGGGCGCGCAGCCGATCCTCGAGCGTCGCCAGCGCCGGCCGGTGATCCTCGGCGGCGAGCGACAGCGGACTACCGATGGGGACGAGCGGGACGAGCGTCATGACAGACCAGGGATCGTGCGGGTGTCGTAGCGGTGCTCGCGGAACGCGGCCGAGGCCAGGATGCGCTGGTGCGCCGACACCGTGGTCGGCACGCCGACGCAGGTCAGCTCGCCCAGCGCCTGCAGCATCCGGGCGATCGCCTCGGCGCGATCGGCGCCCTTGGCGATGAGCTTGCACAAGAGGCTGTCGTAGTGCGGCGGCACGACGTAGCCGGGCGCGACGTGGGTGTCGACGCGGATCGCGCCGCCCTGCAGATCGGGCAGCCGCCAGTCGGTGATGCGGCCGGGCGCCGGCCGGAACCCGGCGTCGGGATCCTCGGCGTTGATCCGGCACTCGATCACGTGGCCGGTCAGCGGCACGTCGGCCTGGGTCAACGGCAGCGGGTGGCCGGCGGCGGTCTTGATCTGCAGGATCACCAGGTCGAGGCCCGAGCGCTGCTCGCTGACCGAGTGCTCGACCTGCAGCCGGGTGTTCATCTCCATGAACCGCAGCACCGGCCGCCCCTCGAGGCCGCTCTCGAGCAGCATCTCGATGGTGCCGGCGCCGACGTAGCCGATGGCCTTGGTCGCGGCGACCGCGGTGGCGAGGGTCTGGGCGCGGACGTCGTCGGGCAGGACCGGCGACGGGCTCTCCTCGATCAGCTTCTGGTGGTTGCGCTGCACGGTGCAGTCGCGCTCGCCGACGTGGATCGCCGCGCCGTAGCGATCGGCGAACACCTGGATCTCGACGTGGCGGCCGCCCTCGATCAGCCGCTCGAGGAACACCCGCTCGTCGCCGAACGCGCCGCGGGCCTCGCCCTGGGCGTCGGTGAACGCGGCCTCGACCTCGCCGGGCGCGCGCGCGATGCGCATGCCGCGGCCGCCGCCGCCGCTCTCGGCCTTGAGCAGGACCGGGTAGCCGACCAGGTCGGCGCAGGCCCGGGCCGCCGCCGCCGAGGCCAGCGGCCCGTCGCTGCCGGGGATGACCGCGAGGCCGGCGTCGCGCATCGCGCGCTTGGCCGGGCTCTTGCCGCCCATCAGCGCCATCGCGTGGGGCGGCGGGCCGATGAAGGTGACGCCGTGCTGCGCGCACAGGGTCGCGAGCAGCGGGTTCTCCGACAGGAAGCCCCAGCCCGGGTGCAGCGCCGAGCAGCGGGCCTGCACCGCGGCCTGCACGACGCGGCGCACGTCGAGGTACGACTGCGCCGCGCGGGCCGGGCCCAGCACCACGACCTCGCGGTCGCGCGTGTAGGGCGCGTCGCGATCGGCCTCCGACACCGCGAACACCGGGGTGATGCCCAGCGCGTCACACGCGCGGGCGATGCGGACCGCGACCTCGCCGCGGTTGGCGATCAGGATGCGATGGAACAGCGGCGGACTCATGGGCGCGCGAGGGGCGCGACGCTACCACGAGCCCCGCACGCGCCAGCGTCGGCCAGCGCGATCAATCGCCGGCAGGCCACCGCGAGCGCGGCGAGATCGCCCGCCAGCGCCGCCACCGCCGCCGGGCCGCTGGCGTCGAGGCACCGGCCGTCGGCCGCCGCGGCGTAGGCCACCGCGCAGTCGTGATCGTGGGCGCCGATCGCGTCGCGGGTCAGCGCGTCGATCCCGGCCAGCGCGCGCCAGGCCGCGCCGTCCCATACGAACGCCGCCGGCAGATCGCGGCCGTCGACGCTGACGATCCACCCGGGCGCCGCCACCGGCACGGCGATCCGCTCGCGCCGCTGCGCCGGGGCCAGCCGCGGATCGTCGGCGTAGTGCGGCCGCACCGCCAGCACCCCGTCGCCGGCCAGCGCGTCGACCAGCCCGGCGGTCGCGACCGGGTACGCCCGCGCGTACGCCGCGTGCTGCCCCGCGTACGGCGCGCTCACCAGCCGCGGCCACGCCGGCCCCGGCACCGCCATCCCGGCCAGCGCCCGCGCCCCGCGCGCGCGATCACCGACCGCCGGCCCCAGCGCCGCGACCAGCCCGTCGGCCCCGGGCCGCGGCGGCGCCGCCGCAGGGCGCGCCTCACACCCGAGGGCCACCGCCGCCAGCGCGACGCCTAGAACTTCAGCGCGCACGCAGCGGCGCTCGAGACCTCGAACTTGCCGGGGGCCTCCATGTCGATCGTCTTGACGACGCCGTCCTCGATCGTCAAGAGGCCGCGGCGCGCGCGCAGGCCCATGTTGGGACCAGCGAGGTCGACCTCGATGCCGAGCGCCTTGGTGAAGGTGGCGTTGCCGTCGGCGAGCATGACGACCTTGCCCAGGGCGCCGTGCTCGGCGCCCCACGCCTTCATCACGAACGGATCGTTGACCGACAGGCAGACGATCAGGTCGACGCCCTTGGCGCGCAGCTCGTCGTGCTGCGCGACGTAGCCCGGCAGGTGCTCCTTCGAGCAGGTCGGCGTGAACGCGCCCGGCAGCGAGAACATCACGACGCGCTTGCCCGCGAACAGCGCCGCCGGATCGACGTCCTTGGGACCGTCGGCGGTGGCTTCCTTGATGGTGACGGATGGGATCTTGTCGCCCGCGTTGATCATGGTGCGCGCACCCTAGCGCAGTTCTTGCGGGGTTGCACCGCGTGGGGCGCCCGGCCAGCGCACCACCCGCGCGCCGACGATCAGCTGCACCGCGGTGGCCGCGGCGGTCAGGCCGAACACCGACGGGACGAACGCGACCGAGCCCTCGACCCGGTGCTTCTTCTCGCAGTCGTTGAGGCCGTTGTCGCCGCCCGGGCACACGCACGCGAACCCGGCGGTGTCGTAGGCCAGCTCGTGGGGCGCCCGCGGCGCCTCCTCCGAGTACACCGCGATCACGCCGGTGGGCTGGGTGCAGTCGAGCCCGTGCTTCTTCTTGAGCGTCTTGCGCAGGTCGCGAGCGAACGGGCAGATCTTGGTCTCGGCGAGATCGGCCACCCGCACCGCGGTGGGATCGAGCCGCGCCGCCGCGCCCATCGCCGAGACCAGCCGCAGCCGCTCGCGGACGCAGGTGGCGATCAGGTGCATCTTGGCGGTGACGTTGTCGATCGCGTCGATCACCACGTCGGGCTCGGGGCTGAGCAGCCGCGCCGAGGTGGCCGCGCCGTAGAACTCGACGCGCGGCTCGACGATGCAGTCGGGGTTGATCGCGCGCAGCCGCTCGGCCATCACCGCGACCTTGGGCTTGCCCAGCGTGCCCTTCATCGCGTGCAACTGGCGGTTGACGTTGGTGACGCAGATGCGATCGAAGTCGACCAGGATCACCCGCCCGACGCCCGAGCGCACCAGCGCCTCGGCGGCGAACGAGCCGACCCCGCCGACGCCGAACACGGTCACCGTGGCCGCCGTCAGCCGCGCCACGCCGTCGTCGCCGAGCAGGCGCGCGGTGCGATCGAAGCGGCGGTGGGTGGTCATCCCCGCTGCTTACCAGAATCGCGCCGCCGCGGGAAACACGCGCCGCGCGTTGGCGGCGGTCAGCGCGGCGATCGCCTGTGGGTCGGCGCCGCGGGCCTGGGCCAGGCCGGCGATCACCTCCGGCAGCGACGCCGGCTCGTTGCGCCGGCCGCGCCAGCCCTCGGGCGACTGGTCGGGGCAGTCGGTCTCGGCCAGCAGCCGGTCGGCGGGCACCGCCGCCGCCGCCCACTTCGGCTTGCGCGCGCGGGGCCAGGTCACCGGCCCGGCGAACGAGCAGGCGAAGCCGAGATCGGCGTAGACCTTCGCCAGCTCGGCCGACCCCGAGAAGCTGTGGATCACGCCGCCGACCTCGTGGGCGCGGGCGCGCGAGAGCAGCGCCGGCACGATCTCGTGGGCGCGGATCACGTGGATCACCAGCGGCAGGCCGAGCGCGCGCGCGGCCTCGAGGTGCGCGGTGAACACCGCCCCCTGCAGGATCCTCTCGCCGGCGTTGCCGTCGAGCCCGCACTCGCCGACCGCCACGACGCGCTCGGTGCGCGCCGCCGCGATCGCGTCAGCCAGCCGATCGATCAGCGCCCGCTCGTCGCCGTCGAGCTCGGGCACGACCTGCGGGTGGACGCCCAGCGCCAGCGCCAGCGGCGCGTCGGGGTGCGCCGCCGGAAGCGCGGTCAGCGCTGCCCACGTGCGCGGCCGGATCGCCGGCACCAGCAGGCCGCGCACGCCCGCCGCCTGCGCCCGCGCCAGCACCGCCGCGCGATCGGCCGCGAACGCGTCGACGTCGAGGTGGCAGTGGGTGTCGATCACGGGCCGGCGCCCGCGGCTACTTCGTCGGTTGAAAGTTGATCGGGTACGAGACGTCGACCGAGGTGCGCTGCGGCGTCTGCAGCTTGAGCTTGCCGATCTCGCCGAGCACGCACTGCCGCAGCGTCGGATCGCCGGGCTCGTCGCGAGCGACGGTGAGATCGCCGAACTGGCCGGAGTCGGCGGCGGCGCGGAACATCACCACCATCATGCCGCGCAGCTTGCGGTTGCGCTGCAGCGCGTCGGCGTAGCACTGCTGGATCGGCGCCTGGGCCGCCTGCATGCGCGCGGTGATGTCGGTGCGGACGCCGGCGCCGGTGCCGGTGCGCGAGCAGGCGGCGGCGAGGGACGCGGCGACGAGGCACAGGCTGAGCGAGCGCATCTCTCAGTCCTCCTGGACGAGGGTCTTCTTGGGACCTTGCTTGAGGATCTTGAACTCGACGCGGCGGTTGGCGTCGCGGCCTTCGGGCGTGCCGTTGTCGGCGATCGGCACGTCGGGGCCGTAGCCCTTGGCGGTCATCCGCCCCTTGGCGATCTTCTTGTCCATCAGGTAGCGCTTCACCGACTCGGCGCGCGCCGCCGACAGCTTGCGGTTGATGCCGGCCGAGCCGGTCGAGTCGGTGTGGCCCTGGATCTCGATCAGCTCGATCTGCGCGTTCTCGAGCATCACCTGGGCGACCTGATCGAGCAGCGGGAACGACACCGGCAAGAGCTTGTCGGAGCCGGTCTCGAACTGGACCTTGTCGAGGATCTGGATGTTCGAGTCGGTGAGCACCACCCGGGGCGGCGGCGCGGCCGGCCGATCGGCGCGGATCTCCAGCGCCGGAAACGGATCTTGCTGGACGGTCACCAGCGAACACCCGGGCGCTGCGGCGAGCAGGCCCCCCAGGATGACGCACGGAGCTAGGCGAGCCATGGCCCGGACTCTAGTGGATCCAGCGCGAAAAATCCGCGCGTCCGGGGCGCGTCGACGCAAGTCCTGCCGTGATCAGCCGTCCGAGGTGTCGGCGGTGACCAGGTCGTCGCGGAGCACCCAGGGGTGCAGGAAGGTCCGCTCCTCGGCCTCCATGTGCGCGATGATCTCCTCGGCGAAGTCGCCCCAGCCGGTCGCGACCTCGCCCAGCGGGCTGGCCAAGAACGCTGAGAAAGCGCGGTGTTCTTCGGTGTGCTCGCCGACCATGCGGGCAATGCGCACGTCGGCGAAGCCGTCGGTCGCGGCCAGCATCGGCGTCAGGAGCGTCTCCTCGAAGGCGTTGTGCTCGTCGAACGCCGTGGCGACGCCGGCCACCGCGGCGCCCAGCGCCTCGGCCACCGCTTCCCCGCTCGCGTACTGACGCACCAGGCCGTTCACCAGCTCGAGGCGGTCCCGCAGGCCCTGGTGCTGCTCGAGGAGGCGCGCGCGCGCGACGCTTGGGTCCATGCCTGGAGTCGAAGCAAGTCTCGGACCGGCGCGACGGCCGCCGTGGCATGGGGCTCGCACCGACATCGGGGTGACTGCTTCAACGGAGGATCTCATGCAAGCCCTCGCGATCGTCATCGCCGACGCGGCGCGCGCGCGCCTGTTCACCTGGAAGCGCGAGTCGGACGACGATCCGGCGCCGACGCTGCGGGAACGCGCGGACCTGGTCAGCCCCGAGCGGCGCGTGCCGCACAAGGAGCTGTGGACCGAGGCGCGCCCGCGCGGCAACCCCAACGCGGGCGGCCACGGTGACCCGGTCGACGATCACCGCGACGATCACCTGGCCGAGGTCGACCGCCGCTTCGCCGCCGAGGTGCTGACCCGGGTGGCGACGATGGCCGACGAGACCGCGTGCCGGCGGGTCGCGCTGGTGGCGGCGCCGCGCTTCCTCGGATACCTGCGCGAGCACGCCGGCGCGCTGCAGAAGAAGGGCGTCACCATCGAAGAGGTCGCGCGCGATCTGACCCGCGAGACCCCGACCGAGCTGCGCAGCCACCTCGGGGATCTGGGGGTGCTGCCGGGGCGGCGGTGACGTCGTGGGCACCGCGCCCCGCGTCGAGCTGACCGTCCTGGGCGCGGCCCGGGAGGTCACCGGCTCGATGCTGCTGGTCGAGACCACCGGCGGCCGGCTGCTGATCGACTGCGGCCTGTTCCAGGGCCGGCGCGCCGAGAGCCGCGTGCGCAACCGCGAGCTGCCGACGGCGGCGTGCCGCGCCGACGCCGCGATCCTGACCCACGCCCACATCGATCACAGCGGCGCGTTGCCGGTGCTGGTGCAGCGCGGCTTCGGGGGCGCGATCCACGCGACGCCGGCGACCCGCGATCTGTCGGCGCTGATGCTGCGCGACGTGGCCCACCTGCAGGTGGCCGACGCGGAATACCTGAACCGCCGCTACGGTGACGATCCCGGCTGGGAGCCGGTCGAGCCGCTGTACGACGAGCGGGCAGTGCTGGCCACGCTCGATCGGATGATCGGCCAGCCGTACCAGCGCCCGTTCGAGCCGATCCCGGGGGTGACCGCGACCCTCATCGAGGCCGGCCACATCCTCGGCTCGGCGCAGGTGGTGCTCGACATCGGCGATCGCCAGCACCACCACCGGCTGGTGATCTCGGGCGACCTCGGCCGCCGCGGCCTGCCGATCATCCGCGATCCGGCGGTGCCGCCGCGCCCGATCGACACGCTGGTGATGGAGAGCACCTACGGCGGCGTCCGCCACCCGCCGATCGACGCGATGGCCGACCAGCTGGCGGCGGTGCTGGCCGAGGCCCGGGCCCGGGGCGGCAAGGTGATCGTGCCGGCGTTCGCGCTGGGTCGCACCCAGGAGTTCCTGCACGTGCTGCACGAGCTCGAGCACCGCGGCGTCGCGCTGTGGATGCCGGTGTTCATCGACTCGCCGCTGGCGATCGACGTGACGTCGGTGTTCCGGCTGCACCCCGAGTGCTTCGACGACGCCACCCGGGCGCTGTTCGACCGCGACGACCCGTTCGCGATCACCGGGCTGCGCCTGGCCCGCACCCGCGAGGCCTCGATGGCGATCAACGAGATCGACGGCCCGGCGCTGATCATCGCGGCCTCGGGCATGTGCGAGGGCGGCCGGGTGCTGCACCACCTGCGCAACTTGGTCGAGGATCCCCGCACGACGATCCTGACGATCGGCTTCATGGCCCAGCACACGCTGGGGCGGCGCATCGTCGAGCGGCGGCCCCGGATCAAGATCTGGGGCGTCGAGCGCGACCTGCGCGCGCGGGTGATCTCGCTCGAGGGCTTCTCGGCCCACGCCGACACCGACGACCTCGAGGCCCACGCCGCGGCGTGCGGCGCGGGGCTGACCGTGCTGGTCCACGGCGAGCCCGACCGCCAGGACGCGCTGGCCGAGCGGCTGCGCGCGCGCGGGCTGGCAGTGGCCGTGCCGGAGCGCGGCGCGCAGATCATCCGCTGACCACCGGAGCCCGCCGGGAGGTTTGGCGACAAACCCTCCTGAAGCTCGGTTGCGCTCGCCCCGGCGGGTCGGGGACACTCGTGGGCCATGGCGATCACATCGCTCACGTACGCGGCCCCGGTCCGGCGGCTGCCGCGCCCGCTCAACCTCGACTACGCCTTGCTCGAGGCGGCGTCGGCCGCCTCCGACGACGGCCACGTCGACGACGCCATCCACAAGGTGTTCGCGCACCTGTTCCCCGGCGCCGCCGTCGGCGACCTGGCGGCGCAGCCGTTCACGTTCGTCCAGGGCTCGTCGCAGGTCACCGCGCGGGTCGAGGACGGCCAGCTGGCGATCACCGTGCCGCTGGTGCGGCTGCCGCCGACCGGCAACGCGGTGGCGGCGCTGCGCTACGCGCTGACGACGATCAGCGGCTCGGGCCAGCTGTACCAGCCCCGGCTGCGCGGCGACGAGCTGTACCTGGAGTTCCGCGACAAGCTGACTCGCATGCACCCGGCCAAGGTGCTCGAGGTGCTGCGGCGGATGCCGGTCGAGGCCGACCGCTGCGACGACTGGCTGGTCGGCCAGTTCGGCGCGCAGCCGCTGGAGCGGGCCGCGATCGAGCCGCTGTCCGACGACGAGCTGGCCCGCGCCGAGGCGGTGTGGCGGACGCACTGGGACGAGGTCGAGGAGCTGCTCAAGGAGTCGCAGCGCAAGCGCTCGACGTGGTTCCTCAACGAGGTGTCGGCGATCGCGCTGTTCCGCGTGCAGTTCGTGCAGCCGATCTGCGGCTACCTACTGGCGCGGATCTCCGAGAGCGCGGCGGTGTGGAACGACGGCCAGGGCGATCCGGCCAAGCGCGAGGCCGCGCTGGCCCGCACCGCCCGCGAGATGAAGGCCGTCACCAGCGCCGAGCTGCGGGCCAACCTCGGCCACGCCCGCTACGCGCTCGCGCCGCTGGCCGAGGGCCAGCCGTCGACCTTGGCCGGCTACTTCGGCAGCGGCGACTACATCGAGACCATCGACAAGTACCGCACCCAGGGCAAGTCGTTCGAGGCGGCGCTGGCGCTGATCTCGAGCTGCACCTACCTGCTGGCGCGCTACGCCTGGCCCGAGGACGTCGCCGCCGCGCTGATGGACGGCCTGGCCAAGGCCGGCGGCAAGCCGTGGCGCGACGCCGCGGCGCTCCTGTGGGATCACTGCAAGGCGCTGGTCGAGCAGTTCTGCGGCGACGCCACCGGCGACGAGGGCGGCGGCGAGGGCGGGGAGCCCGACGGCGACGACGCCGAGCTCGAGGCCGCCACCACCGACGAGACCATCGACGACTCCAGCCGCGACGAGGAGACGCCATGAGCGCCACCGACATCACCGACCTGGGCGTGTACCAGGTGTTCACCGGCGGCGGCACCGGCTCGGGCTTCCTGATCGCCCCGACGGTGCTGGTCACCAACTGCCACGTCGTCGCGCCGTACCGCCAGGTCGCGGTCGAGCTGCGCGATCGCCGGCGGGTGCTGGGCACGGTGCGCCGCATCCACCCGCAGCGCGACCTGGCGATCGTCGAGCTGGCCAGCGCGCCGGGCGGCGAGATCCTGGCGATCCACGCCGCCGCCGACCTCAAGCCCAACCAGCCGATCAGCATCGTCGGCTTCCCGGTCGGCCTGCCGCTGTCGATCACCGACGGCGTCGTCTCGAACCCCAGCCAGCTGCTCGACGGCCAGCACTTCGTCCAGACCGACGCGGCGATCAACCCCGGCAACTCCGGCGGGCCGATGCTCGACGCCGCCCGCCGGATCGTCGCGGTCACCACCTGCAAGCTGCGGGCGGCCGACAACGTCGGCTTCGGCATCCCCGGCGGCGACGCCCAGACCTTCATCGACGGGTTCCACGCCCAGACCGCGCCGTTCGGCGTGCAGTGCCCGGCGTGCGACGTGCTGCTCGAGCACGCCGAGCGCTACTGCGCGAGCTGCGGCTCGGATCTCGAGAGCCTCGAGCTGGCCACCTACTTCGATCCGCCGGCGCCGCACCCGCTGGTCGGCTTCGTCGAGGACGCGCTCACCGGCGCCGGCGTCGACCCGGTGCTGGCGCGCCACGGCGCCGCCAACTGGTCGTTCTACAGCGGCTCGGCGCCGATCGAGATCTGGAGCTGCTGCTCGGAGCACCTGTGCTTCGCGTCGCCGCTGGCCAAGCCGGGCAAGCAGCGGCTGGGCGACCTGTTCCGCTACCTGCTCGGCGCCGAGCACGCGCCGTTCGCGTTCGATCTCGACGACAACGTCATCCGGCTGCACCTGACGCTGCACATCACCGACGTGTTCGCGCACGGCGATCGCGCCGAGCTGGCCGCCTGGGTGGCCAAGTTCGTCGCCTCGGCCGATCGCTTCGACAACCAGCTGGCCGCCGATTTCGGCTGCGAGCCGGCGCCGGCCACGCAGCTGACGTTCTGGAAGGAGCAGGCGCGCTCGTAGCCGCGGGGTAGGTGACGCCGATCGCACGCCGCCGCGGCGGGTTGGGCGGCGAGGTCGTGTAGGCTGGGCGCCTCACCCGGAGGCTCCCGATGTCCGACGACCGCAAGCTCGAGACTGGCCGCGACTGGACCCAGCACGGCGACACCATCACCGGCACCGGCGCCGCGCGCGAGGTGTTCCGCGGCATCCAGGCCGACCTCAACTACTTCGCCGACAAGGTCGGCTTCGAGGCGGTCAAGGTCGACGGCGTGCTCGGCCCCCAGACCCTGGCCGCGCTCAAGGCGGTGCACCTCGCCGTGGTCGCGTCCAACCCGCTGCTGGTGGTGACGCTGGCGCCGCCGACGACGGTGGCCGAGACCGCCGAGCACGCGATGGCGTCGCGGACCTGGCTCGAGACCACCGCGCGCAAGGCGCTGGGGCTGGCCGACCTGCGCCGCTACCACAAGGGCGCCGGCAAGGAGTGGAACGTCAAGGACGCGATCGCCTACGGCGCCGGCCCGGTGCACGACGACTTCAAGGCGCTGCAGGCCGATCTCAACCGCTTCGCCAAGGCGGTCGGGTTCGCGCCGCTGACCGTCGACGGCTTCCTCGGCGCCAAGACCGCCGCGGCGACCAAGGCGATCTACGACGCGCTGGTGGCCAAGAGCCCGATGAACGCGATCACGCTGTTCCCGGCGCCCGACACCAAGGAGGAGTGCGCCGAGTTCTGCATGTTCATCCGCGCGTGGCTGGACAAGAGCGCGGGCCAGCTGCTGGCCGAGGCCGGCGCCTGAGGCCGGGGGCCGGCCGCGTCACTTCGGCATGGTCATGACGAACAGGTAGTCGACGTTGCCCTCGGTCAGCGCCGCGGCCACCCCGCCCTGCCCGTCGTCGATGATCGGCCGCACCGACACCACCGGCGCCGCGCCGCGCCGGCGCAGCCGACCCGACACGGCCCAGTCGTGGCAGTGGCCGTTGCCGGCCAGGATCACGATCCCGGCGCCGCCGCCGTCGAGCCACGCCTTGGCGTTGCCGGCCATCGACTCGTCCCACACCACCTGCGCCGCGTAGAGGTTGTCGGGCGACGGCATGTGGTCGCCGCCGTGCTCGCCCATCTCGGCCATCAGCGCGTCGAACCACGCCCGGTGCTTGGCGTCGTCGAGCACCAGCTCGGGCAGCTGCGCGCGCTCGGCCGGCTCGAGCCCGGCGACGCCGACCTTGCCGACCCGCTTGACCAGCTCGGCCGGCGCGTTGAGCGCCCGCACCGCCCAGCCCTGGCCGCGCGCGGCGGCGAGCATCGGCTGGTACAGCGCCCACGGGTAGCCCCAGCGATCGGCCCAGCCCGAGCGGGTCACGAAGGTCGGCTCGTCGATCGCGCCGGCGACGTAGTCGTCGACGACGCCCTGGATCGGCGTCTGGATCATCTCCAGGCCCAGCGCCCGCGGGCCAGGCGCCGCCGCGAGGTGCTCGACCACCTGCAGCTGGGCCCAGTGGTGGTGCGGGTTGGGGTGCTCCTCGCCGACGCACACCGCCTGGGCGGCGGTCAGCGCGGCCCAGAACGCCTCGGTCGCGACCGCGCGGCCGGTGTGGCCGTCGACGATCGCGAACGGCAGGCCGGCCGCGCGCACGCCGATCTCGGCGCCGTGGTGGCCGGGCGCCGCGCTGGGGTGAGGCGCGCCGCCGCACGCGACGACCAGGATCAACGCCGGGAACGAGTAGCGCACGGCGGCGACTCTAGCAGCCCTCGCCGTGCCAGAGTACGCGCGTGCCCGAGCCGTCCCTGCCGCCGCTGTCGCTGCCGTACCGCACCTCGTCGCTGCCGGGCATCGGCGGTCGGCTGCGGGCGGTCGACGACGACTTCGCGGTCGACGAGATCCCGGCGTACCCCGCCGACGGCGCCGGCGACCACGTGTTCGTGCACGTCGAGAAGCGCGGGCTGACCACGCCCGAGGCGGCGCAGCGGCTGGCGGCGCTGGCCGGCGTGCCGGCGCGCGACGTCGGCTGGGCCGGCATGAAGGATCGCCACGCGGTCACGCGGCAGTGGCTGTCGCTGCCGCCGCCGGCCCGCCCCGAGCCGCTGCTCGGGCACTCCGCCGACGGCCTCACCGTGCTGGCCGCGGCGCGCCACCGCCACAAGCTGCGCACCGGCCACCTGCGCGGCAACCGCTTCGCGCTGGTGGTGCGCGACGTCGGGCCGGCCGCCGACGCCGCCGCGCGGGCCCGCGCGATCCTGGCCGCGCTCGCCGACGGCGCCCCCAACTGGTACGGCGAGCAGCGGTTCGGCGCCCGCGGCGACAACGCCGGCGCCGGGCTGGCGATCATCCGGGCCGGCGGCAAGGGCGGCGGGCCGCCCAAGCGCAAGCGGTTCCTGGTGTCGGCGCTGCAGTCGTACCTGTTCAACCGCTGGCTGACCGAGCGGCTCGACGACGGCCTGGTGACCACCGTGCTCGCCGGCGACGTCCTCGAGAAGACCACCACCGGCGGGCTGTTCGTCTCGACCGAGCCGGCGGTCGATCAGGCCCGGCTCGACGCCGGCGAGCTGGCGCTGACCGGCCCGATGTTCGGCGCGGTCATGAAGGCGCCGACCGTCGACAGCGCGGCCCACGCCCGCGAGGCCCGGCTCTTGGCCGCGGTCGACCTCGGCGTCGCCGACTTCGCCCGGCTGGGCAACCTGGCCAGCGGCACCCGCCGGACCGCCGCGCTCCGGCTGACCGACGCCGCGGTCGAGGAGCTTGCGCCCGACGCGATCCGCGTCACGTTTTCACTGCCCGCCGGCGCCTACGCCACCGCGATCCTGCGCGAGGTGCAAAAGTCTGCCGACGGCTTCGGCCACGACCACCCACCCGCCAGCGACGATCCCGTCGACCCCGGCGACGCCGACGCTCCCGACCCCGAACCTCACGCGAGTAGCCCTTCATGAACTTGACGCAATCGTTCGTCGACTTCGCCCTCCTGGGCGCCGAGTGGGTGATGTGGCTCCTGATCGTGCTGTCGATCGTGTCGATCGCGATCATGGTCGACCGCGCGCTGTGGTTCCGCGGCAAGGACGGCGACACCGCCGCCGCCCGCGCCGAGCTGGCCAAGGCCGGCGACGCCGCCGCCCGGGCCGCGCTGGCCAAGCGCTGGCGCGCCTCCGCGGCGATCCCGCTGCACGTCGCCGCCGCCGGCCTCGAGGCGCTCGACGGCGGCCCCGCCTCCGCCGCCGAGGCCATGCACGGCGAGCGCGCCCGGTGGCGGCGCGACGCCGACAAGAACCTGATCGTGCTCGGCACGCTCGGCAACAACGTCCCGTTCGTCGGGCTGTTCGGCACCGTGCTCGGCGTCATCAAGGCGTTCGACGATCTCAAGGCCGCGACCACTGGCAGCGAGACCGCGGTCATGGCCGGCATCGCCGAGGCGCTCACCGCCACCGCGATCGGCCTCTTGGTCGCGATCCCGGCGGTCGTCGCCTACAACTACTTCTCGCGCCGGCTGAAGGTGGTGATGGGCGGCGCCGACGAGATGGCCCACGCGGTGCTGGCCGCCGCCCACGCCCGGGCCAAGGAGCCGACGTAGATGGCCGGCGGCAGCCTCTACCAGGACGACGACGACGCGGTCATCACCGACATCAACGTCACACCGTTCGTCGACGTCGCGCTGGTGCTGCTGGTGATCTTCATGGTCACCGCGCGGCTGATCGTCCAGCGCGGCATCGAGGTCGAGAAGCCCAAGTCGACCGTCGGCCAGGACTCGCCGGGCACGGTCGTGATCACGATCGACAAGGCCGGCGGGATGTACATCAAGGGCGAGCCCTTCCCCGACCGCGTCGTCGCCAAGCAGAAGCTGACCGAGCTGGCCAAGGCCGACCCCAACGCCAAGGCGATCGTCGTCGGCGACACCAGCGCGTCGTACGGCGCGATCTACGGCGCGATCGAGCTGGCCAAGACCGCCGGCATCGAGTCGATCTCGCTGGCCAACGACCCGGCGGCCGCGCCGACCGCCGTCGCCCCGGGGACCGCGCCCTAGTGGCGTCGACCCTCCACCTGACGCTCGCGGCCACGGTCGCGGTCCACCTGACCCTCGCGGTCGTGGTCGACGCCGTCGGCGTGGTGTCGAAGTCGCCGCCGCGGCCGCCGCCGCCCCGGGTGTCGATGGTCGACATCGACGTCTCGCAGCTCCGGCCACCGCCGCCACCACCACCGGCCACCGAGCCGGTCCCGACCACCCCGCCGCCGCCCGCGCTGGCGACGCCGACGACGCCGACCCGCGCCCGGGCCGCCACCCCGCCGCGCCGGGTCGCGACCGCGCCCCAGCCGCCGGCCACCGAGCCGCCGCCGACCGACACCCCGCCGGCAACGGGTGGCGGCGACGCCCCGATCTTCCGCATGGACGTCGGCGCGCCCGGCCGCGGCGCCGCGGTGCCCGGCGGGCCGACCACCCCCGGTCGCACCGGCAGCGGCGGCAGCGGCGGCGGCACCGGCGGCGGGTCGGGCAGCGGCGTGGGCAGCGGCGTCGAGCCGCGCCCGGTCTCGGTGGCGGCGATCAAGACCCCGGCCAAGCCGACCGGCGACTTCGACTACTTCGACGCCGGCAAGGAGTACCCGGCCGAGGCCCGGGCGCTCGGCGTCGAGGGCGTCATCAAGGCCAAGCTGGTGGTCGACGCCGAGGGCAAGGTCGCCAAGGTCACCCTGATCAAGAAGCTCGGCCACGGCCTCGACGAGCTGGCCCTCAAGCGGGCCCGCGCGCTGGCCTTCACCCCGGCCAAGGACGACGCCGACCGCCCGGTGTCGTCGATCGTCGTGTGGGAGTTCACCTTCACGCTCCCACCGTGACGCTCGATCCCGGGTGACCCGCTACCCGGCCCGCACCCGAGCCGGGGCCTTCCGGCGCCGACGCCCGCGGGGATACAATATCCGACGATGAGCCTCCGGGGGATCGCTGTCGTCTGCGCGTTCATTTTCGGCGTCGGTGGGCTGGCCGGGGCGGCCCGCGCGCAGGCCGCGCCACCGTTCGATCCGGCGATCGACGTGCAGCTGTTCGACTACGCGCTTGGGCCCAAGACCTTCTTCGCGGTCTCGGACGCGCGGATCATGGCGCCCAAGCAGCTCACCTTCGACTTCCTGATCACGTTCCTGTCGAACCCGTTCACGGTCTACAACGTCGACGACAGCGACGACACGATCACCGGCGAGCGCACCGCGGTGGTCGAGCGGATCCTCGCCGGCGACCTGTCGGCCGCGTACGGGCTCAACGATCGCTTCCAGCTCGGCGTCAGCCTGCCGATGACGTTCTCGATGTCGGGCGACGGCCTGATGCCGACCACCGCGGCGCCCGACCCCGCCGGCCTCAAGATCAGCGGCACCGGCGACCTGCGCGCCGAGCTGAAGATGAAGGCCTACCAGGCCGGGGCGCTGGGCGCCGCGCTGGCGGTGGGCACGACCCTGCCGACCAGCTTCGGCAGCGGCGGCAGCAAGTTCATCGGCGACGATCTGCCGACGCTGCGCGGGCGCGGCATCCTGCAGTGGACGTCGCCCGACGGCAAGCTGTCGGCCGGCGCCAACCTCGGGCTGATCTTCCGCAAGCCGCGGACGATCTACGCCTCGACGGTGGGCCAGCAGCTGACCTGGGGCGCCGCGCTCAGCTACCGGCCGGTCGAGCGCTTCGCGCTGATCGCCGAGACCTTCGGCCGCACCGGCCTCGAGGGCCTCGATCTCGATCAGAGCCCGATGGAGGTCGAGGGCGGCACGCGCATCAACGCCACCCAGGCGGTCGCGGTCGTGGTCGGCGGCGGCGCCGGCGTGGTGCGCGGCATCGGCTCGCCCGATCTGCGCCTGTTTGTGTCGGTCGGCTACGCCCCCGACACCCGCGACACCGACGGCGACGGCGTCGCCAACAACCGCGACAAGTGCGCCGGCGCCGCCGAGGACAAGGACGGCTGGGAGGACGGCGACGGTTGCCCCGACGACGACAACGACGGCGATCGCCGCGACGACGCCCACGACAAGTGCCCCGACAAGAGCGAGGACTTCGACGGCTTCGACGACGACGACGGGTGCCCGGAGACCGACAACGACGGCGACGGCATCATCGACTTCGACGACAAGTGCCCGATGGATCCCGAGGACAACAAGGCGCCGTTCGACAAGGACGGCTGCCCGGCCGACAAGAACGACGCCGATCAGGACGGCCTGATGGACACGGTCGACCAGTGCCCGGCCGACACCGAGGACAAGGACGGCTTCGAGGACGAGGACGGCTGCCCGGATCCCGATCAGGACGGCGACGGCGTGGCCGACGAGGACGACCAGTGCGCGCTGTGCGCCGAGGACAAGGACGGCTTCAACGACGCCGACGGCTGCCCCGAGCTCGACAACGACGCCGACGGCATCCTCGACGCCGCCGACCAGTGCCCCAACGAGATGGAGTCGGTCAACGGCTTCGATGACTTCGATGGCTGCAACGACGACGGCGGCGCGCTCTTGCTCGAGGTCACCGACGACCGCATCGGCTTCGTCCGCAACCCGAGCTTCGATCGCCGCGGCCTCGATCGCGGCGGCAACCTGATCGTCGATCAGCTGGCGCTGACGATGTTGCAGCGCAAGGACGTCACCAGGTGGACGCTGGCGGTGGTCGCCAAGACCAAGGCCGAGGCCGACCGCCAGGCCGCGGCGATCCGCGACCGCGTCGTCACGCGCGGCGTCTCGGCCGAGTCGATCACGCTGCTCACCGACGCCGGCTCGGCGACCTACGGCATGCTGGCCAGCGAGCGCAGCGAGACCCCGGCCGCGCTGGTGTGCCCGGCGGGCACCGAGGTGCAGCCCAAGGTCCGCGCGCCGGGCAGCGCCACCGGCGGCGCCCCGGCGATCGTCGCGACCGCGCCGAGCAACCCGGGCATGGCCGACACGCTCGACGGCGCCGGCGCGCCGATGCCGGTCGCCGATCAGCCGCCCCCGCCGGCCGACGCCGACGGCGACGACCTCCCCGACGCCAGCGACAAGTGCCCGAACGACATGGAGACCAAGAACGGCTACCAGGACGACGACGGCTGCCCCGACAGCGTGCCGGCGCCGCTCAAGCAGTTCAGCGGCGTCGTGAAGGGCATCAACTTCAAGAAGGGCTCGGCCGAGATCGAGAAGAAGTCGTTCAAGATCCTCGACAAGAGCGCCAGCGCGCTCTTGAGCTTCCCCGACCTCAAGGTCGAGGTGCAGGGCCACACCGACGACGAGGGCGACGACAGCTCGAACCTGGCGCTGTCGCAGGCCCGGGCCGAGAGCGTGCGCGCGTACCTGATCGCCAAGGGCGTCGGCGGCGACCGCGTGCTCGCCAAGGGCTACGCCGAGACCCTGCCGACCGTGAAGATCGACGGCCTCAAGCGCAGCAAGCTCAAGGCGGCGCGCGCCAAGAACCGCCGCGTCGAGTTCAAGCTGCAGTAGCGGCGACG
>Ga0073899_10001325_pt1 | contig 22770 bp, 14 predicted proteins | sample KloWWTmetaKNB5Ph_FD_88975 | JGI IMG/M metagenome (GOLD analysis project Ga0073899, IMG submission 88975) | Active sludge microbial communities from Klosterneuburg, Austria, studying microevolution and ecology of nitrifiers - Klosterneuburg... | ecosystem: Engineered > WWTP > Aerobic digester >... | reverse complement strand
TGCAGATAGGCCACCGCGGTGGCGACGCCGATGCTAATCCAGCCGATGTGGTTTGTCCAAAGCTGGGGTTGCTTGCGCAGGATATCACGCAGCGATTCCGCCTCGATGTAGGTGAAGACGTAGTAATAGACAAGGCGGCCCGCGATCATGATTTTGCCGTAAGTTTCCTGCTTGCCGGCCCGTTGCAGATTTACCGGCAGCAAATTGGGCAAAAATGGCGCCGCCACTTTTTTGACCTGCGCCACCGCACACAGTTCGGCCTCGCGTTTGAGGCGCTCTTTGTGGCCGGCGCCTTGATGCGCCACCTTGACATAGACCGGCTCGCCCGGGCGCACGCCCGCATAGACAACGCCCGACCGCAGGATCGTGACCGGGCGCACAATCTCAATATCGGCGATGTGCTCGCCTGTTTCCAGGATTAGCGGCGACAACTCACCGGGGCAGTAGGTCTGTTCGCAATAGAGATTGGCATCGGGAGCAGTCCGTTGGCAGATCAGGCAATGTTGTTGCATAGAGCGGCTTCCTGTTGGGGTGCATGAAGAAGGTCGATTGATGCGTGTAACACTACTCTGATTTGCGGGCCCTGTCAACGAATCTGACAATTTTGTTGTGTTAATTCTCTATCCTCAGCACGAACCAGGATGAGTGACCATCATGAGTGCAAGTGTTGTCCAGGCGCAGTACGAACAGCTTGAACAGATTGCCGCGTGCTTTGCCGCCGCCGCCGAACAGCAGCAGGTGCTGCTGGAACGCGTCAATCGCCAGGTGGAGGTGCTGCGCGGCGGGAGCTGGCAGGGCAAAGGCGTGGCGGCGTTCTTGCAGGAGATGGATGGGGAGGTCGGGCCGGCGCAACAGCGACTGAACGAATCTCTGTACTTTGCCAGTGAAACCACACGGTCACTTGAGCTTACGCTGCGTGCAGCAGAAAATAGCGCTGCCCAACTCTTTCAAAATCGAGAACAAATTACGCTCCCTCCAAGTTCATTGCCGATAATGATTGGACCCAATGGCGAGATTATGCCTTTGCCAATTGGGGAGGTGCCGCCAAGGATTTATGTAACAAATGGAATCAACAACGATGGAAGCGGGAATGTTGCGCTACGCAACTATCTAGTCAAATACGGCTATCCTTCCAGCCAAGTTGTTGTTTTGCCTGGTATTTACTCGACCAACTTGGCTGGAAAGTGGGATAAATTGGATATTCCGCACTTTGAAGGAACTAACCTTAGCGGCACGAAATATGAAAACAAATTCCTGAGTCCAGTCAACTGGCTGACTGAACATGCCGCCAATGCAGCCAACAATGCAACAGGGGCTGCTGCTGACAGAGTGAATTTGGTTACATCGAGTGTCAATGGAGCAGTATCTTACACACTTCGATTTCTCAATAGTATGATGGGAGGTGCACAAGTATGTTCCGAGTATCAAACTGGAGGTGACACCGAGACATACAAGATTGAGCAGGCAATACTGCAAGATACCATGCGCAACCCATTAACTCCAGGTCAGAAGGTTATCATTATGGGTCACAGCGGTGGCTCCGCCCCAAATGCAAACGCCGTTACGCGCTTGTCAGGTACGTTAATAAAAAGAACTGATAGAACTATTTCTCCTCTAGAGTTTGAAGGGCTTGTATCAATGGGATCCCCTATTTTCAACCGTGATGCAGCAAGTCGGTTGACGCATGTGGTCGAAATCAGACATGAAGATGATTTTGTGGGGAGACCTTGGCTGCGCTCCGATGAAAGAAAATCTTTCATACAAGACTTTGTAGATCGTGACTGGAATGTCAGTTCAACATATACGATTTCGGGGTCCTACCCTGGACTATTCGCACCACACACTGATTCCTATTCCGACATAGAGAGCAGCCAAGTAGCTGACATTCTCAATCAGAATTTCAAACTCGGCTTGGCACGCCAGACAGATTGATCTCTAGAATATTATGTCAATAAAGAGAGTGAGACTTATCATGTTTGCGTGGTTATGGAGCCTTGTAGCAGGTTGCCAACAGACAATTCCGACAGAGTACTTGTCGAACAGCATATCAGGATCGGAACGTTTCATTAACGCCCAAGAGATTGGACGTTGGTCAAATAGTCTGCCCTCCAATGCGACGCTTAACTACTTTCAAGTTCTCACGACTTCTGGCAACAATGAATTTCGTACATTCTTGCGCACAGGCTCAGAAGAAATCAGTTCAGTTTATGTTGGTCAACTGGTCCCTATCTTTCCAGATGCACCAATACAGGTGGTGCTGTTCGCCGTCAATGGAGACCACTACATTGCAGGCACAATTGACGAGACTGTTCCTGGAACACTGGAGACCATAGCGTTTGAGCGATACGAACCGGACTCCTCGTTGTGGGCGGAAGCAACTAAGATCAGCGATATCCGCGAACGCCTTTTTCTGATCCCAATTACAACCACAGAAGCACAACAATGGCAGGCGGTGCAACGCATTACCATCAGCACACGCGAGTCACTCAAAGCAATGCACGACGAAATCGACGCCGCAAAGGCAGAGCAACGTCTGCCGGAACATGACGGCAGCGCATGGTCCAAGTTTTATGCGCCCGCAATCGATATTTCAACAAGGTTCATCAATCTATATGACTAATCCGCGATCAACTCAAAACTACAAGCCGTTAGTTTTCCTGTCGTTTGACGAGATCCTTTACCTTTGCAGTCTCCTTGATCGCCCACCGTTTGTTGGACTCGGGGTTGCTGGGTACAGTGAAGAAGTGACCCTGGAACAGCGCGCATACGGTCTGATTTGCGCAGAACGCTCGCTGCGCGCACGTGGTATAGCGCGCTTTGACCAAACAGGCAATATCCAAATTCAGAATGACATACTGAATGCTGTAGGGATTGCCGCATACGCTGAACAAACGTATGTGTTGCAAAAAATAACAGAAGATAGCGTACTAGACCAGATATCATCTTATGTTTTGGCTGATCAGGCAATGTTGCTGTTCAACCCGTCACCAATGATTTATGGGATTGTTATCTTGCCGGATCGCGAGCAGTTAATTGCTGAAATGACTGCTTATAGCCTACCTCTAGAAACCACAGAATCATCGCACCAACAACATAAGTTTCTTGTTTCAAAAGAAATGCTTGAACGTATTCAACAGGTATCATCACCAATGCCAAGCAATCTGCTTGTTTCCCAGTTGCAAATGGAAGGAGTACCTGTAAATTCCGCTCATGCATTTGCCGAGACCATGGAGAAAAATCACACACTGACATCGATCCATGTGATTATTCCACAGTCACAGGATCGTACGTCGGTGCAACAAATCACAGTAGTTCAAAGTAGCAAGATTGGGTGGCTGGTGGTTGAATCATCGAGCAATTTAGCAGGCGGTGCGACCGTTTATAGCGTTAGCTCATTATTGCGCGACCGACTCGCAAAGTCATTTGCTGAGTGGCTGTTACCCCAATGACCCCAACACCCATCGACCGCCCCCCGCGCATCCAACCCGAACTACCCTTTGGGGAGATCGACATCCCCAAGCCGCCGGACAAACGCACCGACGGCTGGATGCGCGTGTTGCAGGTGGCGCTGCCCACGATCACCATCCTGGGCTACATCCTGATGTCGGCCTTTGGCGGGATGGGACGCAACCCGTGGTTCATGATTCCGATGGCGCTCTCGGTGGTGGCGTCGGTGATCTTCTCGCTCTACACCTACCAGCGCGAGAAGCAGGAGCAGGCGCGGCAGGCGCGCAAGTACACCGCGCGCCTGGTCGAGCTGAACAAGGCGATGCTCGCCAGCCACGAACAGCAGCGCCGCTTTTACACACATAACTACCCAGAGGTGACGACTGCCTTTCAACTCGCCGAGACGGCCTATGCGGAAGCCAAAACCCCCACGCACCCGCTGCGCTCGCAGGCGCGGCTGTGGGAACGTCGCACCGAGGATGGCGATTTTGGCGTGCTGCGGCTGGGCATGGGCGCGCTGCCTTCGACGGTGGTCTATTCGGTGCAGGACGCCGACCTCTTCACGGACGACCCACAGTTGCGCGCAGCCATGAAACTGGCCGATGACTCACGCTTTGTGCCCGACATTCCAGTCATCCTTTCGCTGCGCCCGCCGCCGGAGAAACGTAAGGACGACGAACCGGGTGAGCGTGAAGAAGAGGCGCAGGCAAAAGAGCAGCAGGTCGTGCGCACGCCCCATACCCACGCGCTTGCGTTGGCGGGTGACCGGCAAGCCGTCTATGGCTATGCCCGCGCGCTGCTCTCGCACTTTGTCGTGTTCCATTCGCCGCTCGACACGCGCGTCTATGGTGTGGCGCAGAAGGACGCCGAGTGGCGTTGGGCGACGGCGCTGCCGCACAGCCAGGGCGAGCACAGCGCGCAGTGGTGTTTCCTCAATGCGCCGCCCGACGCCGAAGACGAAGTGATCAGCGAGGACGAGGAGGAGACGCCCTACACCCGCTTTCTGGAGGGGATTCGTCGCACATTGGCGCAGCGCAAGCTCCAGTTGGAGGAGCGCGACGACAACAGTCAGGGCGGATTGTCCAGTCAGGCGGCCACGCTGCCTTTTCTGCTGCTGGTCGTCGATCTGATGGACGCCGCGTATCACGCCGATTCTCCGCTCAAGGAGATCGAGGGAGACTCGGCGCTGTCGATCCTGTTGGAGAATGGCGGACAATTGGGCGCGGCGGTGATCTTTTTGACCCCCGACCGCAGCAAGGCGCCCAGCCAATGCACCGCGGTCGTCGAGATCGAACGCACGACGCCGCCTTCCAACCGCAAGAACAACGGGGTGCTGAGCTATCGCTATGCTGAAGTGGGCGTCAATACGGTGCGCTATCTGGGCGCCGCTGACACGGTCGACCGCGTGCAGGAGATGAGCAAGCTGGCGCAGCGGCTGGCCGAATGCAACATCCGCCGCAGCGCCGGCGCCGACATCGCCGCCGCAGTGCCTTTTCTGGAGCTGATGAACTACAAGACGCTCCAGGCGCTGCAGGTGGGCGTCGTCCCCAAATGGCGTGAAAGCATCACTGCGCCGCGCGCCAACTGGCTGCGCACCAAGATCGGCATGTTGGCCGGCAACAAGCCGCGCACCCTGGTCTTTTCCGCCAAGCGCGACGGCGTGCATGGCATGGTGGCAGGCTCCACCGGCTCCGGCAAGTCGGAGCTGCTGATCTCGCTGATCATGGGGCTGGCGCTCCAGTACGACCCGACCGTTGTCAACTTCGTGCTGGTCGATTATAAGGGCGGCAGCGCGTTCGATGCCCTCCGTGACTTGCCGCACTGCGTGGATCTGGTCACGAACCTCAACGCCAATGGCGTGACGCGCATGTTCACCGCCATCAACTCCGAGTTGAAACGGCGGCAGGCGCTCAACACCGACACCGACACCAAAGACATCGTGGAATATCGACAGAAAGGGCTGCACGTCACCTGGCCGGACGGTAGCGAGGGCAGGCCCTATCCGTTCCTTTTTATCGTCATCGATGAATTTGCCGAGATGATCGCCGACCGCACCGAGTTTCGCGGCGAACTGGAGAGCATCACGCGCGTCGGGCGCGCGCAGGGCGTGCATCTGCTGCTGGCCGCGCAGCGCCCCACCGGCGTCACCGAGCAGATGCGCTCGAACATCAAGTACCGCCTCTGTCTGCGCGTAGAGACGCCCGCTGAGAGCCGCGAACTGTTGCGCCGGCCAGACGCCGCCTTCCTGCCTGGCAGTTTGCCGGGGCGCGGTTTTTTGCAGGTCGGCAACGATGAGGTTGAGATGATCCAGATTGCCTACGCCGGCGGCGCCTATCGCGACCCGGCGCCGGTGCTCTGGCCGGATCGCAAGCAGGATGGGTTGCTCTATTCCTATCGTGAGACGCCGGAACTCTATCGTGTGCTGATCAGGGCCCTCGCCAAAGTCGCGCGCGAGGAGAGGCGACCCCGCCAGCGCGCGCCCTGGCCAGATTTTCTGCCGGAAACGCTTGCGCTGACCCAAGTCCTGGCCTCCGATGACGACAAGATTCCCGCCATTACTTCGTGGCATTACCTGGGCAATGTCGAGCAGATTTTGGGCGGACAGCCGGCAGAGCACACGCTGTCGCTCAATCCCGCGCTCAACAAATGGCTGAACGGTGAGGAAGGCTGGAGTGAGACGCCGGGTTGGGCGCAGGTTGCGCTGCGCCCGGTGGTGGGGCTGGTCGACGATCCCTTTGCCGCCCGCCAGATCCCGCTGGTGATCGACCTGGCGCAGGGCCACGCCGTGCTGATCGGCGGCTCTGGGTGGGGCAAGACGCTCTTTATACGCACGCTGTCAGTCAGCCTGGCCGCCAACCATTCACCCGACCGCCTCCATCTCTATCTGCTCGACCTGGGCGGACGCAATCTCAATGCGTTGGAAGCCTTGCCGCACGTCGGTTCGGTGATTTCGACCGACGACGAGGGGTACGAGGAGCGCGTCGCCCAGCTTTTCCGCGACATCGGTGCGATTGTCGCACGACGCAAGGATAAACTGGCGGCCGCCAACGTCACCTCGCTGTACGAGTACAATGGCCTTCACCCGGACGACGCACAGCCGGCGCTGGTGATCGTCATCGACAACTTTGTCGAGTTCCGCGAAACCTTCGACAGCGGCAACGACGAGATTGACGATGTCTTCGATCAATTTGTAGATCTGGCGCGACGCGCACGCGCCCACGGCGTACATTTCGTCGTGACCGCGCACACCTCCGCGGCGATCCCGCAGCAGGTCTTCAACCTTTTCAGCGAACGGCTGGTGCTGCGGCTGAACGATCCGAGCGAATATCGCGCCATTGTGCCCGGCGCACCGGAACCGCTGCCTGAGATCGCCGGACGCGGTTATGTCAGAATCGGCGCGCAGGCGCTCACCTTCCAGGTCGCGCGCCCTTTCGATCTGGAACAGACGGGCATGACCGAAGCCGAAGAGTTGGCGATCGTCGGCCGTCAGATGCAGGCGTTCATGCAAAGCACCGGGCGACGCTTTGCACTGCCGATCCGCATCGACCCGTTACCCACGTCGTTACTTTTCAAACGGCTGCTGACACGGTTGTGGGCGCTTGAAGAGAACAAGCCGTTCCTGGCTCAGGTGCGGCGCCACACCGCGCAGCGTTGGCAGGCGAGTCTGGCGCCGGACGAAGCCGACTGGCCCGCCGTACCGCTGGGCGTGGTCTCCGGCAACCGCCCGCGCACACTCTATTTGGAAGCCAAGCGCGATGGCGTGCACGGGCTGTTGGCGGGTGGCACCGGCTCCGGCAAATCCGAGCTGCTGATGACGCTGATCGTCAGTTTTGCGCTGCATTACGATCCAAGCGTTCTCAACTTTGTTCTGGCCGATTTCAAGGGCGGCGGCGCGTTTCTGCCCTTTGAAAAGTTGCCCCATGTGGTCGATGTCGTGACGAATCTGCACAAGTCCGGCGTGCAACGCATGTTTACGGCCATCAACGCCGAGTTGCAGCGACGACAGGAACTCAACACACGCACGCGCACCAAGGACATCGTCGAATATCGCACACAGGGCTTTCATCTGCACGGCCCGGACGGCGCGCCGGGCATCCCCTATCCGCATCTGTTCGTAATCATCGACGAGTATGCCGAGATGATCGCGGGCAACCCTGAGTTCAAGGACGCGCTTGATTCGATCACGCGGACAGGGCGCGCGCAGGGCGTGCATCTGTTGCTGGCCGCGCAACGGCCGCTGGGCGTCACCGACCAGATGCGCGCCAACATTAAGTATCGAATCTGCCTGCGCGTGGAGGAAGTCGACACCAGCCGCGAAATGCTGCGGCGTCCCGATGCCGCGTTCTTGCCCAACGGCATGCCTGGACGCGGCTATTTGCAGATCGGCAACGATGCCATCGAATTGATGCAGGTCGCCTACACGGGCGAGGATTATACGGACCTGCCCGATGACGCGATTCGCGAAGGCGCGCGCCAGCCTAAATTCTACGATGTCATCGTCGATCTGGCGCAGGATCTGCTGGTGAGTGAGCGCCCACGCCGGCCATGGCCGCCGCCGCTGCCCGCCAGTTGGCGCCTCGTCGATCCGCTGAGCGTTGCCTATTGGGGAGCAGCGGCGGCGCGCCAGGTGACGCTGGGGCAGCGGCCGCTCAGCTCGCTCAATCCTTACGTACAGGATTGGCTGGATGGCCGCGGCGCGTGGCCTGGCATAGATTGGGGCGCCCAGGCCCTGCGTGGCGTGATTGGTCTGGTTGATGACCCGCAGCGCGCCCGCCAACTGCCGCTGGTCATCGACTTTGCGCGCGGCCATGCGGTGATCTTCGGCGCGTCGGGTTACGGCAAGACGACCCTGCTGCGCACGCTGGTGGCCAGCCTGGCCGCCACGCACACGCCGGCCGAGTTTCAAGCGCACATCCTCGACCTGGGCGGTCGCTCGCTTGATGTGCTGAAGGATCTGCCACACGTCGGATCGCTCATTATTCCTGACGAGCGCGGCTACGAGGAGCGCGTCGATCAACTGCTGCGCGAGCTCGATAATGTGCTGGAAGAGCGCAAGCGACGCTTTGGCAGCGCCGGCGTCTCCTCGCTCTTCGAATATAACCTGCGCACGCCGGCCGATCAATTGCCGGCGATTCTGGTTGCCGTCGATAGCTTCAGCGTGTTCATCGAAACCTTTGGCGGCAAAGGCGGCGTGGACGACAGTGACTCGCTGCTCAACAAGTTTGTTGCGCTGACGCGGCAGGCAAAGGTGTATGGGATCCATTGCGTCATTACAATCAACCGGCTGGGCGCGCTGCCGACGCCGATCTACAGCCTCTTCACCGAACGCTTGACGCTGCGCCTGGCTGAAGTCGACGACTACCGGGCGATTGTAGGTGGGTCCATCCCAAGTTTTGAAGAGACGCCGGGGCGAGGCTATGTCAAAGTCGGTCGCGACCCGCTGGAATTTCAGGTTGCCCTGATCATTGGCCGAGCAGACGACGAGACCGCGCCTTTGAACGAAGCGGACACGATCCGGGCGATGGCACGCGCCATGCACGCGCAGGGGCTGGCGCGCTGGCAAAAACAGCTTCCTTTCCGCATTGAGGCACTGCCCAAACTTTCGGACTACCGGCAAGTACTGAGCGGGCTTTTAGAGATGCCGGATGACGCCACGTTCGTCGGCAGGCTATACGAAGGGATGCGGGAGCGCTGGCAACAGACAAGCGAAGCCGAGTCCGCCGACTGGCTGCAATTCGTGCTCGGCATCACCGCCGGCAACCGCCCGCGCACGCTGCATCTTAAAGCAAAGCGCGACGGCGTCCACGGCTTGATTGCGGGCGGCACTGGTTCGGGCAAATCCGAACTGCTGATGACGATGATCGTAGGAATGGTCGTCAATTACGATCCGTCGATTTTGAACCTGGTGCTGGTGGACTACAAAGGCGGCGGTGCGTTCAAGCCCTTTGAAACACTGCCGCACGTCGTCGATATCGTGACCAACCTCAACAAGGCGGCCGTCCACCGCATGTTCACCGCCATCGGCGCCGAGATGCGCCGTCGTCAGCAACTCAACGCCGAAACGGGCACGAAAGACATCATCGACTATCGCACGCGCGGGCTGCACCTCACTCGCGCACCGTTTCCGCACCTTTTCATCGTCATCGACGAATATGCCGAGATGATCGACGACAACCCCGAATACAAGGCCGAACTGGAGAGCATCACGCGCGTTGGACGCTCGATCGGCGTCAACCTGATCCTGGCGTCACAGCGTCCCAAAGGCGTCACCGACCAGATGCGCGCCAACATCAAGCTGCGCATCTGCCTGCGCGTTGAGGAGATGGACACCAGCCGCGAACTGCTCCGCCGCCCCGACGCCGCGCTCCTGCCCAGTGGCATGCCGGGGCGCGGCTATTTGCAGATCGGCAACGAGAACCCCGAGCTGATCCAGGTTTCCTACACCGGCGACCCACAGCCAGACGACCGACCTGCGGCTGTCGTCTGGCCCGCGCGCACCGCCATGCTGCCGGCTGCCATCGACGAAGCGCCGAAATTCTACGATATGGTGGTGCAGCTTGCTCGCGCACTGCATCGCAACCGGATGGCGCCGAAGCCGTGGCCCGGTTTCTTGCCCGACAATTTCAGCCTGGAAAGCACGCTGTTTGACGCCAAAAGCAACCAGCCGCGCATCTTGATGGAGCAGGTCGCGCACTGGGCGAACGACGAAACCACGGATCTGTGGCCGGGCGTCGATTGGGGGCAAGGCGCGCAGCGCGCCACCGTCGGGCTGGTCGATGACCCCGCGGAAGCTGTGCAGACGCCCCTGACTTTCGACCTCAGCCGCTATCATCTGGCCGTTTTTGGCGATGCTTCCTCCGGCAAGACCAACCTGCTGCGCACGCTGCTCCTGTCGTTGGCGGCCACGCACGCGCCCGACGAACTGCACCTCTACGTGGTCGATCTGGGCGGTCGCAACTATCGTGCTATGCAGGCGCTGCCTCACGTGGGGACGGTCATTTACGCCGACGAAGAAGCGTATGACGAACGTTTTAGCCGCCTGCTCGACATGCTTGACCGCACGATTGCCGAGCGTCAGATGCGGCTGGCGGAGGCGGGCGTCGGGTCGTTGTATGAGTACAACGCGCTCCCCGAAACCACCGCGCGGCTGCCGGCGATCGTGGTGGCGATTGACAACTTCTCCGAGTTGTGGGACAGCCAGCAGCTCATGGTTGAAAACACACTGGCGCCGCTGATTCGTCGTGCGCTGGCCGCGGGCATCACCTTTGTCGTGACGAGCAGCGGCGGCAGCATGGCCAGCAAAGTGAGCACTCTTTTTGGCGAGCGCATCACCCTGCGCCAGTCCAACCCCGACCGCTATCTCGATCTCGTCGGCCGCGGCGCCATCGACTTCGGCGCGCTGCCAGGACGCGGCTATGTGCGTCGCGGGCAGCGACCGCTGATGTTCCACGCGGCGCGGCCGATTGGTCTGCTCGATGCCGCGCAGCCGTTTGATGCTTTTGCCGAGAGCGCCGAAATTCAGCGCGTTGCTGCCAGCATGAACGCATTCGTGCAGCGCAATGAGGCACAGCGTACTGCTTCGCCACACGGTGCAGACAGTGCACCCGATGCGCACGTCAGGCCCGACCCAATTCACATCTTGCCGGAAACTATCTCGTTGCAAGCTATGCTGGACGAGGCGAGTGTGACAAGCGGTGGTGGGCTGGAAAGCGTGTTGGGTGAGGACGCAACCTTGCAGCCGGCGCTTGCCAACCTCAGCCGGTTGGGGCCACACTTTACCATCGTGGGACCGCCCTTCTCCGGCAAGACAACGGTGCTTTACAACTGGATCTTCTCACTGGCGCTGCGCTATCCACCGCAACAGGCGCCGATGATCCTGATCGACACGCAGCGCCGCCTGTTTGACTACGGTGGTCGCCACAAGCTGCTCGAACTCCCGCACGTGCTCGCCATCATTGAGGAGGTGGACGAGCTGGTCGCGCTGTTGCCCAAACTGCGCAACGAATGCGCTGCCTTGGCGGATGCCCAGGCGCGCGAATTATTCATTTTTATCGACAATTTCGACGATTTCAGCGATGAGTTGATCACCAGGCGTCCACTCAATGAGGAACTCGCCCAAATGGCGCGGCGCTTCGGGCGAGATGGCCTGCACTTTGTGATCGCCGGCTCGACCGAACTGACCAGCGCCAGTGCGGAGCTGCGTCGCCGCGTACAGTCATCCAACTATGGGTTGGGTCTGCGCATCAGCCAAACCCTCGATGCCTTGCGCGTCAACAAACGACCGGCCGGCATTCAGGATCAGGAGCTTCCTATTGGCCGCGGCTATCTTGTTAAATCGGGGGCAGCGACGCTGATCCAGGTGGCGACGCCCTACACCGACCCGCGCGCGGAGACGGCGGCAGAAACGACCGCAGAAGCGGATGAACTCCTGACAACGGCGCAGGCGCTCGACGGGTGGGTGGAGCGCGTCCTCGCGCAGCATCCGGAAGCGCGTGCACAATGGGGACGGCCAGCCGCAGACAGCGCGCCAGCCGCCAATGGCGCCGCGCCGGACAACCAATTCGATGCGCGCACGGCGCGGCTCACTGACCTGCTGCGGCGCATTGCCCACAAGCGCAAGCTGGATGAGCCGGCCGCGCTGCTTGACCAACCACACAACGATATTCTGTTGACATTCATCACCAGCGCCTTGCATGAAGAATGGGCGCGGCTGGGGCTTGCGCCCGTGCTGGGCGATGCCCCGAGCGCAGACGATATTCTTAACAGCGCAGAAGGGTTATTTCCTGAGATTATCATCCAGCCTGAGGCAGAAACCAATGGCGCCGGAGCAACGGAGGGAGACGCACCATCATGAGTGCAGGAAAAGACCGTCTCGAACTCAAACTGGATGTATTGGAAATGCCAGCACAGCGCGCATCAGCGCTGGTTATGCTCTCGCCCCAGGAACTGATCGCGGCCACGCTGCAGGAGTTTGGCGAAGTCGAACGCCTTGGCATCGACCCGGCGGATTATGAACTGCTCGATGTAAAAACCGGCGGCGCGTTGGACGAGAAGCCGCTGGGCGAGTTATTCGACAAGGACGCCAAAGACGTTCATCTGAAATTGGTGGAGAAGAGACCCGCCACGCCGCACGGCGCGCAGCCAGCAACGGAGGCAGTCTATCTGCGCGAACTCGGCACAGGCCGTGTCTTCCGGCTGCACTGGCTGCCGGCCATCATCGGGCGCCCCGACCGCAATCTGCCGGACAACCAACTGCTGGCGGTCAACCTCGAAGCGCTGGCCGCGGGGCTGCGCGTGTCGCGCCGCCATGTCAAAGTGATCGAGCAAAATGGCCAATACTTCGTGCAGCGCATGTCAGGCAACCCGACCCTCCTGCGACGCGCCAGTGGGGAGTCGGTCAACCTACTCGACAATAGCCGCGTATCCATTGCCGCGGGCGATGTGATCGTGTTGGAGCGCAGCCAGATCGCGCTGAAGTTTCTGGTAGAGAGTAATGTGCAGCCCGCGCCTGCAGCACCTCAAGCGGACGCGCACGACAACCGCGCCGCAACCGCTATCGACGAAAATCCTGATCAGGAATAAGGCAGAGGAGGGAGCATGGTAAACGAAATTCGCGCCGACTATGCCGCGTTGGCCCAAATTGCCGCCCGCTTCAACAGTCGCGCCCAGGCCACCACTGAATTACTGGCGGGTGTGCAAGGGGCTTACGCGCCGCTCGAACAGGGCAGTTGGATCGGTGAAGGCGCCGAAGCGTTCTTCGCCGAAATGAAGGCAGATGTCATCCCAGCCATCAACCGTCTGATCGCCGCGCTGACGATGGCAGGTGAGATCACCGGGGCGGCCGCCGAGACGATGCAGGAAGCGGATCAGGCCGCAGCCGCGCCTTTTAAAGACGAAGCCCAGGCGTCCGGGGGAGGCGGTTCTGGCGGTGGTTCGGGTGGAGGCAGCGGAACCGGCGGCGAGCCACCTTCGGCAATGGACGCGACGGAGAGCGGGGATGGCAGCAGCAGTGGTCTCGGCGGCGGACTAGGTGGCGGCCTTGGCGGTGGAGGACTTGGCGGTGGTTTCGGGAGCAGCTTTGACAATCCTTTTGGCGGCGGTTTCAGCGGCGGTTTCAGCGACGGTGACTACGGATTTGGCGCGCCTGGCGCTGACGCCGGGCGCAACGCCGCGACTGCCCCCTCACGCTTCCGCTATCAAGGGCCACCGGGAGGCGCCGGGGACGCGCAGAGCGGTTTCAGCCGGCCGGGCGGTGGCGCCAGCGCAGCAGCGGTCGCGACAGGTGCCGCGCAGAGTGGCTTTGGCGCTTTGGCCAGCCTGCTGGCAACCAGCCCATTTCTGGCGGCAATGCTGGGTAAATTTGGTAAGCAACGCAGCGAGGAGTAAACGATGCCCACGCAATCTGCGCGTTTTCGAGTCACCCTCTCGCACGCTGAACTGGTCTATTTGCTAAAACTTTTCGGCGCTGAACCTGGCGTTGGCATCGACCGCGACCCGTTTGAAGCGCTCTCGCCGGAGCAGATCGCCACGGCGTATGACACTGCCGAGACTGCGTTGCGCGCGCGCAATCTGCTGCGCTTTGATGCAGACCAACAACCGTTGCTGGCGGATGATTTGTTATGTATTTTGGATGGTTATGTAGATCCAATGCAGTTGGTTACTGCTTATCGCTATGCGAATAACGATAGGTTGCCACTGGCTCTTTTCGGGTACCGGCGCAACGGTGGCGATGTTATCCACACGAGACCAGGTGACTTGCTGCACGAGTTCACATTGGTTCATGGCATAGAAGCGCTCGTTGAGGCATTGACAGAATTTTGCGGCCCTGCAAAAACGCCTGCGCGTGTCCAGCCGCCGCGCAGGTTGCCAGCCGCCGCCATGGCGGCGGCGCGTGCATTTGCGGAAGCTGGGCGCACCGAAGAGATCGTTAATGTGTTGAACCGCGCAGGAATGGCCGCAGCAGAAGCAGAGGGATTGGCGGCAAATCTCATCACGCCGTCGGCGCTGACCACGCTTACCATCTTGACAAAGCGTCACCATCAACCTCCACAACGGCGTGACTGCGTTTACTGGCAAAGTGACGTCAATCACTCGGCATTGCTGATCGTCTATGAGCGCAGCAATGCAGCGGCGGCACAGACCGATGAAGAGGTGCTGATCACTGACGGCAGTAAAGCAACGCTCCTCTCGCTATTCAACGAAATGGCTTGCTAGATCATGCAACGTGTGTGTTTCGTCCGGCTGCTTTCCTGGGTGATCTGCGCGCTCATGCTGGCGGCGCCCACCGCGCTGCTGGCACAGGACAGCTCCGATCTTGTCCAGGTCTTCACATTGCTGCCAGTTACAGCCAGTGATAATGGATCGACGCTCAGCGTTCGCGTCCCTTTCCGCCTTCTCGACGCCAATGGCGCTCCTATCGACAACGCGCGCATCGACGGCATGAATCTGCGCTTGCTGGACATGCCGTCGGGTGCAATCGATTTTGCGATGTTCAATCAGATCGCACCGGTGGAGACCCCTTTGTACGTTTCGCTTCTAATCGACGTCAGTGGCAGCATGGAGTCTTCGATTGAAGCTGTGCGCACGGCGGCAAAATCGGCCGTAGAGAGTGCGCCCGCCCAGGTGCGCTTTCGCATCGTCACCTTTAGCGGGCAGGCAGGCGATCCGGAGATTCGAGTCCGACAAGATTTCACGGACGATCGCGGCGCTATTCGCAATGCCATCGACGGTATCATAAATCCTTCCGGCGGCACCTGCTACTACGACGCGGTCAACGAATCACTCGAAACCCTCGGCGCGCTGCCAGCTTCGGCAGGCGCGAACGCGCGCAAGGCTGTGATAGCGTTTACGGACGGACGCGACATGGTCAACGACCCGAATGTCCCGTGCAGCCGCCGCACCATCGAGGAAGTCATCCAAAACGCCCGCAGCAAGCGCATTCCGGTCTATACAATTGGGCTGCTCGGCGCGGTCGAGGAAGGGGCGTTGCAACGGCTCGCCACCGACACCGGCGGCTCCTCCGCGATCGGGAATCAGGGCCAGCTCGACACATTGTTTGGGCAGGCGTTTGCCAGTATCATCAATCAATACATGGCGGAATTTGTGGTGTTGCCCAAAGAGGGACGCAACCGCGCCTTTCTCGAAGTTCAGCTTGCCGGCCTGAACGAGCGCGTGAACTCCACCATCTTTGAGTTCAATTCGCCAAAGAGCTATCTTCCGACGCCGACTCCCATCCCACCGACGGAGACGCCAATGCCGCTGCCCACGGCAACATTGACGCCTGGCGTCATGGTAATTTTTGTGCCCAATGCCGCGCAGCCGAATCATGCGAGCGGGCTGTATTCGTTCAATCTCAGCCTCTCGCCCTCGTCCTTGGTGGAATACGTAATCATTCAGGTGCAGAACACGAATGGCGTCCAGGTATTGCCCGAGCCGATCCGGATCAAGCTCGACGGGCGCGCGACGCTTGCCTTTGATGTCGATATGGCCCGGCTGAAAGCCGACGAAGAATACATCGTGCAGGTGATGGCGGAGGATGCCAACGGCGAACTGCTCACCAAACCACCTCAGGAGTTTCGCATCAATGATGGCCCTCAGGTGATCCTGGGAGAACTGAAGTTCAAGCATATTGTCGAGCAAGCGCCGCCGCTGCTCGCCGCCATCCGCTCGATTCGCCCCGACAGCGAAAGGGGTGTGCTGCTGGTCGAACTGGATATCAACCAGTCGGATCAGGTGGACGATTATCAAGCCTTTATCAACGATGAAGCGGGCCAGAAGGTGGTCGACACGAACATGCAAGTCTATCCTGGCGGCGCCGAAGTTGCGGTGCCGATGCCGCCCGCCGCGCTCCAGCCTGTGGACAATCCACAGCCATTGGATTTCAGCCTGTTTATCCGGCTGCGCACACCACAAAACATTGACGCCGACACCCAGCCGTTTGGCTTTAAGCTGACGCCGCCGGCCAAACCTGGCTTTTTCGCCACCATTTGGGCGGGACTGGAACAGAACCCGCTGCTTGCCATCGCTATCGTCGTGGTGTTGTCCAGCGTGGCGCTTTGGTTCACTGTGGGTCGCAAGCCGGCCAGACCCGCTTACTCGCTTGCCCGTCCCGCTGAAGAATACACCGTCGTCGCCGGCGCCGGGGCTGGAGGTGGAGGCGGAGGCGGCAAAAAACATGGCAAGCTGTTGGTCGATGTTTTCGAGTCGCCCAGCCCCGGCGAACGCACCAAGCACACCTTCAACCGCTTTCCCTGTGTGATCGGGCGCAGCAGCCAGTGCGACGTGCGGCTGGCGGGCGATTCACAACTTTCGCGGCGACACGCACAACTCGTGCTGGAAAATGGCCGCATTCTGCTGACCGACCTCGCCAGCAACAACGGCACTTTTATCGACGACCAGCGCATCGACGCCAACACGGCCACGCCACTCAGCGACGGCCAGGTGATCCGGCTGGGACGCCAGACCAAGATCCGCATCAACGTGAGTTACTAAAGGAACCGTACATTTGTTTGACTGGATGGTTACACCGGGCGGCGCCCTGCTGACGATTGGTCTGCTGCTGTGTCTGGCAGGCTTGAGCGCGGTTGTGATCCGGCAGGTGCGCCGACGCAGTTTCACCGGTGACGACGAGCTTCCCACGCAGATCATCGCCAATGAAGAAGAGGCGGACGCCGCCGCCTTTCTGATCGCCCTGGAGACCTCGCTCCGCATGCCGCAGAAAGTGCCCCTGCACGCGGGGCGTGAAATCCGCCTGGGCCGCGACCGCCGCTCAAACACGGTGACGCTCAACGACATCAGCATTTCGCGACGTCATGCCACGATCAGCGGGCGTGGAGAGAATTTCTATCTCCACGATGAAGGCAGTCGTGGCGGCACGTTTGTCAATCGTCGTCGTCTGCGCCATGAGCACAAGGTCTTGCTGAATCACAACGACATTATCCAGTTCTACACTTTTACCTACCAGTTCGTCCTCAGCGAGGCGCCAACGCAGGTCAATGACAGCGAGCCCACGCTTTCTACGCGCTTGGATCTGGATAGCGATCAACACCTGTAACGCTGATTGCCCCATCCTTCTCCCCTCTGGTAGACTGCACCCACTGTCAATCATCACCTTCATCTCTCCAGGGGATCGACCGCATGTCGTCTGCACCACCTATGCTTGCTTTTGACCTCGAAGGCGTCTTCCTGCCCGAAATCTGGATCGCGGTCGCCGAGCGCACCGGTCTGCCTGAGCTGCGCCGCACGACGCGCGACGAACCCGATTATGACAAGTTAATGAGCGAACGCATGGAGCTTCTGGCGCGCCACCACTTAACCCTGGCCGATATCCAACAGGTGATCGCGGGCATGGAGCCGCTGCCGGGCGCAAGCGAGTTTCTTGCCTGGATGCGACAGGCCGCGCAGATGGTGATCATCACCGACAGCTTCTATGAATTTGTTGCGCCTTTCCTGCCCAAGCTGGGCTGGCCGACCGTTTTTGCCCACACCCTGGAAGTCGATGCACGCGGCATGATGGCCGGCTACCGGCTGCGCGTGCCGGCCGGGAAGCGCATGGCCGTGGCCGCGTTCAGGACATTAGGTTTTCGCACGGCCGCGGTGGGCGATTCCTATAACGACACTGCGATGCTCGGCGCCGCGGACTGTGGCATTCTGTTTCGCCCGCCCGACAACGTGGTGCGCGACTTCCCTCACTTCCCGGTGACGCAGACCTATACAGAGCTGCGCTGCGCGATCGAGCGCTTTTTGGCCGAGTAGTGAGCAGACCTCGATCAGCCAAGCAGGATAGACCACGGATGAGACGGATGAGGCGGATTTTCACGGACTCATCCGAAAAATATCTGAATTTAGCTACCGATAAGAAGGGCTGTAGAGAGTTTCCCCTTACAGAGACGCCTCTGTTCATCTTGTAGAATCAATCGGGTAGAATCGGTAATCAAAACTCACGAGAGCGGCGCGGTTGACAGCTACGCACAAACGACGCCGTTGCGTAGAAATAGAATTGAGGCAGGGATGCCGCAGATCGGCATCTTTTTTGGGAGTACAGACGGCCACACCGCGGCGATCGCCGCACAAATCAAGGAGCGCCTCGACGCGCGGTGGTGCGCGGACGCCGAAGCATCGTGCGTCGAAGTGCTGGATGTCGGCGCGGAAGCGCTGGAGGCCATGCTGGACTTCGACCGGTTGATCCTGGGCGCGCCGACATGGAGCATCGGGCAGCTTCAGCGTGATTGGGAAGCCGCGCTCGACGAATTCGACGAAATTGACCTTGGCGGCCGGCCCGTGGCGATCTTTGGGCTAGGCGACCAGGTGGGCTATCCTGACACTTTCGTCGATGCCATGATCTTTCTGGCCGACCGGGTGCGGGCGTGCGGCGGCAGGTTGGTCGGCGCGTGGCCCGCGGCCGGCTACTCGTTCACCAACTCGTGGGCGCTGGAGGAAAATGGCTGCTTTGTCGGCCTGGTGCTAGACGAACACAATCAACCTGAGCTGAGCGCGTCGCGGCTGGACGCGTGGCTGGCGCAGGTATGGAAGCAGTGGGAGGAAACGCAAGCATGAGCAGTCAGTCAATGCCCCCGCCAGAAACGCAACCAGTAGAAACACAGTATGCCAGCAAAAGTGAGGCGCTGTGGGCGAACGTGGTCAGCCCGGCCGGCTATGTGCTGGCCGTCTCCTACCCGATCCTGGCGTTGTCCACCGGCACGCGCGCGGTCTACCAGCTTTTTTTCAAAGCTGGCGTGGAGAACTATACACCGGTCTATTTGAGCGCTCTGGCTGCGCTCTGCTACTTGACCGCAACCATCGGCTTTGCCTACCGCCGGCGCTGGACGTGGTGGCTCTCGGTCGGCGCCCTCGGCTTCGAGACGTTGATGACGCTGGTGATCGGCGTGTGGAGCTTCATTGACCCGGAACTGATCGGGCGCACGGTCTGGCGTCACTTTGGCGAAGACTACGGCTATTTCCCCTTCTTTCAACCGCTTTTTGGCCTTATCTGGCTCTTCTGGCCGCTGACGATGGCGGCGTATGGAATTCGCAAGCGCCAGCCGCAACCGGACACAAAGGTGACAGAATCATAATGCGACGAACCGCTCCACCCAATTTGATGGTTGTTTTTGGCGCTTCGGGCGATCTCGCCAAGCGCAAGCTGTTGCCCGCGCTCTTTCATCTCTACCAGCAGAATTTGCTGCACAAGGGGTTTACCGTGCTCGGTTACGCGCGCACAGAGATGACTGACGAAGTTTTTCGCGAACAGGTGGGCGAGGCGCTGCGCGAACATTATGCCGACGAGCACGACGAAACCTACGACGACGCGGCCTGGCAGCGCTTTGCCCAGACGCTTTTCTACCAGACCGGCGGCTATGACGACCGCGCCGCATTCGATGCCCTGGCCGCACGGATTGCCGAATTGGACGCCGCACACCCCACGCAAGACAACCATCTCTTTTACCTGGCGACGCCTCCCAATGTCTTCGAGCCGATCACGACCCTGCTGGCCGACGTGGGTCTCGCCCATGCCGCCGGTTCGGGCTGGACGCGCTTGATCGTCGAAAAGCCCTTTGGCCACGACTTAGAGAGTGCCCAAAAGCTCAACGACCATCTGCGCAAACTCTTCGATGAAGAGCAGATCTATCGCATCGACCATTATCTGGGCAAGGAAACGGTGCAGAATATCCTGGTCTTCCGCTTTGGCAACGGCATCTTTGAGCCGATCTGGAATCGCAATTATGTCGACCACGTGCAGATCACTGTGGCGGAAAGCCTGGGCGTCGGCTCACGCGGCGGCTATTACGACAAGTCCGGCGCCATCCGCGACATGGTGCAGAACCACATGATGCAGCTTGTGGCGCTGACCGCGATGGAGCCGCCCGTCACCTACGACGCCGAATCGGTGCGCAACCAGAAGGTCAATGTGCTGCGCTCGATCCGCCCGCTCGACCCGATCGAGGTGAACAAATGGGTCGTGCGTGCGCAGTACGCGGCGGGCATGGCCGGCGGCGAGCAGATTCCCGGCTACCTGGAGGCGGAAGGCATCCCGCCCACCTCCACCACAGAGACCTACGTGGCGTGGAAACTGGAGATCGATAACTGGCGCTGGAACGGCGTCCCCTTTTACATCCGCACGGGCAAGGCGCTGCCGACCAAAGTGACCGAGGTCAACATTATGTTTCGCCGCCCGCCGTTGATGTACTTCAACAGCCGCGAGGCGCGCGGCCCGCGCGTGCATAACAGCCTGACGCTGCGCATCCAGCCCGACGAGAGCATCATCCTCAACTTCGACGCCAAACGTCCCGGCCCGCAACTCGACGTGGAGCAGGCGAGCATGGACTTCGTCTACAGCCGCGCGTTTGGCGATTCGACCATCTCCGACGCGTACGAGCGGCTGCTGCTCGACGCCATGCTGGGCGACAGCACCCTTTTCATCCGCCGCGACGAGACCGAGCTGGCGTGGGATCGCGTCACCAACGTGCTCGAAGGCTGGGGCATCCAGGAGGAGATTCTGCGCCGCCGCGGCAAGACGCTGCCGCTGCCGCAATACGACGCGGGTACGTGGGGGCCGATCGAGTCCGACGACCTGCTGGCGCACAACGGTCATCAATGGCACGAACCGGTGTTGAACGGAGAGCGATAACTGATGCAACCAAAACGTTCGGTCGAAGTGACGCCGACCGCCGACGCGCTGGCGCGCGTGGCGTGTGAGTTGATCGCGGCCGCCGCGGCCGCATCGATTGGCCGGCGGCGCGTCTTTCGCATCGCGCTGGCGGGCGGGACGACCCCGCGCGCGGTCTATCGTCTGCTGGCCGACGACCCCTACATCGATTTTCGCCACTGGCAGCTCTTCTGGAGCGACGAACGCTGCGTGCCGCCGACCGCCGTGGAGAGCAACTACGCCATGGCCAAGGCAGCGCTGCTCGACCGGCTGGCCGCGCCGCCCGCGCTGGTGCTGCGCATGGCGGGCGAGGGCGACCCGCCCGCGGCCGCAGCGGCCTACGCTCACACCGTGCGCGAACTGACGCCGCCCAACGCGGCCGCGGGCACGGGAGATACGCCGCGCTTCGATCTGATCCTGCTGGGCATGGGCGCGGATGGGCACACCGCCAGCCTCTTTCCGGGCGCGCCCGCGCTGGACGAAGCGGCGCGGCTGGTCGTCGCCACCCCCGCGCCAACGGGGCAGATGCGCCTCACCTTCACCTACCCGCTGCTCAACGCTGCACGCCGCGTGCTGATCCTGGTCAGCGGCGCGGAGAAGGCGGCGACGCTGCGCGCCGTGCTCCAGGGGCCGCACGCCCCGACGCGCCACCCGGTGCAGGGCGTGCAGTTGGTCAAGGGCAACCTGACCTGGCTGGTGGATGCGGCCGCGTATGGCGAGATGGGAGAATAGGGGATTAGAGATTAGAGATTGGAGATTGGCGTTTAAGTTTCGGCTTCAGACGCCCACGTCAGGATAGTCTGCGCCTCGTCCCAACCGGGCTGACGGCGCAGCGCCGCGGCCGCCCAGCGCATTGCCTCGCCCCAATTCCCGCCAGCTTTTGCCAACTCGGCGTAGCGCAACGCCAGATAGGGCGCGTCAGGCTCTAGCCTTGCGGCGGCCTCAAGCTCCTCGGCCGCGGCGCCCAGCCGGTTGAGTGCGATCAGGATATTGGCATAGTTGCGGCGAAGCATGGCATTGGTTGCGTCCAGGGCAACTGCCTTGGCATAGGCCGCTGCCGCTGCTTCTTCATTGTCGAGGCGCGCCTGCGCATCCGCTGTCATTGCCCACAGCCGGCCATCTTCGGCGCCAAGTTCAAACAACTCTTGCGCACTCTCGATGACGCCGCGCCAATTTTCTGCATCGAAGCGCGCAGATGTGAGCACCGCCAGCGCCTCCCGCAGTTGCGCACTCTCGCCGCGCTGGCGCAGTTCCGTGACGGCAGCCTCGATGCGCTGCACCTGTTCGGCCAGTGAAAGCGTCGGGCCGGCTGCCCCACGCAATTGAACCGCGTACTGGGGAAGGTCGATCTGCTCGAAGAGGTCTGCGGCCTGGCGCAGCAATGGCGCAGCTTCTTCCTGACGACCTTGCCCCCGCAGGGTCAGACCAAAATTGGCGAGCGCAGCAGCAATACTGTACCGATCATTCACGGATTGATAGAAATCGATGGCGCGACCGAGAAGCGTCATGGCGCGTGGGTCGTTGCCCTCCAACATCTCTATGCGCGCCAGGGCAGCCTGCACGTTCGCTTCGCCCAGCCGGGCGCCGATGTCGGGATAGATCGCCAGCGCCGCGGCATAGCGCCGCCGCGCCTCCCCCAGATCATCCTCGCGCAGCGCCAGATCGCCCAACGCCTTCTG
>Ga0073899_10001324_pt1 | contig 22804 bp, 23 predicted proteins | sample KloWWTmetaKNB5Ph_FD_88975 | JGI IMG/M metagenome (GOLD analysis project Ga0073899, IMG submission 88975) | Active sludge microbial communities from Klosterneuburg, Austria, studying microevolution and ecology of nitrifiers - Klosterneuburg... | ecosystem: Engineered > WWTP > Aerobic digester >... | reverse complement strand
GTAGTAGCGGTCGAAGCCCGCGACCATCAGCAGCTGCTTGAACAGCTGGGGCGACTGCGGCAGTGCGAAGAAGTGGCCGTCGTGCACGCGGCTGGGCACGAGGTAGTCGCGCGCGCCTTCCGGGGTCGACTTAGTCAGCATCGGCGTCTCGATGTCGATGAAACCCTGCTCGTCCAGGAACTTGCGCGCCTCCATCGCGACGCGGTAGCGCAGCATCAGGTTCTTCTGCATCTGCGGGCGACGCAGGTCCAGCACGCGGTGCGTCAGTCGGGTGGTTTCCGACAGGTTCTCGTCGTCGAGCTGGAAGGGCGGCGTCACGCTGGGGTTGAGCACCTCCAGCGTGTGGCAGAGCACCTCGACCTTGCCGGACACCAGGTTGGCGTTGTCGGTGCCGACCGGGCGGGCACGCACCAGACCGACCACCTTGAGGCAGAACTCGTTGCGCACGCCTTCGGCGGTCTTGAACATCTCGGGCCGGTCGGGGTCGCAGACGATCTGGACCAGGCCTTCGCGGTCACGCAGGTCGATGAAGATCACGCCGCCGTGGTCGCGGCGACGGTGGGCCCAGCCCATCAGGGTCACGGTCTGGCCCATCAGCTGTTCGCTGACCTGGCCGGCATAGCTGCTGCGCATGGAGGTTCTCCGTTGTCGCTCGTTCTGTATCGGTGAGGCCGGCGCCCGCATCGGTCGCGACGCGGGGGTGCCGGCATGGCTTGTCGGCGATGGGCGGGCTGTGTCGCAAGCCCTCAGGACCGACCGCGGGCCAGGCGGCCGGCCCGGTCAATTTCGCGTGGCTGACGTCGCCGCCACGGCCGCGGGGGCGCTGCCGTTGGTCGGAGGCGAAACCACGCCCATCGAGATGACGTACTTCAGGGCCTCGTCCACGCTCATCGACAGCGGCTTGACGTCCGCGCGCGGCGCCATCAGGAAGAAGCCGGAGGTCGGGTTGGGGGTGGTCGGCACGTACAGGCTCACGTGGTCGTCGTGCAGGTGGGTGGCCACCTCGCCGCCCGGTCGCCCGGTGACGAAGGCGATCGTCCACGATCCTTCGCGCGGGTACTGCACCAGCACGGCTTCGCGGAAGGCCTGGCCGCTGCTGGAGAACAGCGTGTCCGACACCTGCTTGACCGAGCTGTAGATCGACTTGACGATGGGGATCTTGCCCAGCAGGCGGTCCCATTGATGGATCCACCACTGGCCGACGAAGTTGGCCACGAACATGCCGGTCAGGAACATCAGCGTGACCAGCAGCACGACACCCAGCCCGGGAACGTGCGCCAGCGTTGTCAGCCCCTGTTGGGCGCTCTCCGGCAGCACGGCCCCGGCCGCCGACAGCAGCGCCTGGAACACGCCATCGAGCACGCCCAGGATCCAGGCGAGCACCCAGATCGTGATGGCCAGCGGCAGCCAGACCAGCAGGCCGGCAACGATGTATTTCTTCACGTGCAGGCCATCGTCAATGGCAGGCGCAGGAGCCACCACAGGGGGTGGATGGCGTCGCTGCCTCGGCCGGTGCAGCGGCGGCAGGTGACTCCGCAGGCGTGCCGGGCGCGGGCGCGGCACTGCTGCTGCCACCGCCCTTGAAATCGGTCGCGTACCAGCCCGAGCCCTTGAGCTGGAAGCCCGCGGCGGTGACCTGCTTGGTGAAGGCCTCGGCTGCGCACGCTGGACATGTGGTCAGCAGCGGATCGGAGATCTTCTGCAGCACATCCTTGGCATGGCCGCAGGCTGAACAACGGTAGGCGTAGATCGGCATCGCTCGAAAACCTTGATGCAAAGCCAGAAAGTATACGGGGCAGGGGTTCCATCCCGGATGTGCCCCGTGTCACGCACGGCTCGAACGCAACCGGACTCAGGCGTTCAGCCCCTTGACGTGGTGGTCCGGGTCGTGGCGGTTGACCAGCACCTGCGGCGCCAGCGAACCCGCCAGCATGCCGACCATGGCCGCGATCAGACCGGCGAGCTGGCCGGGGAAGAACTCGCCCAGCAGGCTGACCTGCGGCAGGAAGACGATCCACACGGCGATGCCGGCCGTGACGGAGGCGATCGCACCCTGGGTGCTGGAGCGCTGCCAGTACAGGCCGAACACCAGCGGCACGAAGGCGCCCACCAGCGTGATCTGGTAGGCCGAGGACACCAGGTCGTAGATCGAGGTGCCCTGCATCGCGATCGCGTAGGCCAGCACCAGGCCGGCGAAGGCGACAATGGAAAAGCGCATCGCCCGCAGCTGCTGGCGGTCGCCCATGTGCGGGCGCAGGTTCTTCAGGATGTTCTCGACGAAGCTGGTGGCCGGCGCCAGCAGCGTGGCCGACGAGGTGCTCTTGATGGCCGAGAGCAGCGCGCCGAAGAACAGGATCTGCATCACCAGCGGCATCTTGGCCATCACGAAGGTGGGCAGCACGCGCTGGTAGTCGTCCTTGGCCAGCGTCATGGCCTGTTCGCCCATCACCACCACCGCGCTGGCGACCACGAACATGGGCACGAAGGCGAACAGGATGTAGCTCGCGCCGCCAATCACCGCGCCATTGCGCGCCGTCTTCGCGTCCTTGGCCGACATCACGCGCTGGTAGACGTCCTGCTGCGGGATGCTGCCCAGCATCATGGTCAGGCCCGCGCCGATGAGAAGGCCACGTCGTGGAAGCTCGGCTCGGGCAGGAAGCGCCAGAGGTCCTGCGAGGCGATCTTGTCCAGCACCACCCCGGCACCACCGGCCAGGTCGGCCGAGAACCAGGCGATGATCGACATGCCCACCACCAGCACGATCATCTGGATGAAGTCGGTCCAGGCCACCGCCAGGAAGCCGCCGACGACCACGTAGACCAGCACCGCCAGGGTGCCGACGATCATGCCGGCGGTCTCGCTCATCGCGCCATTGGTCAGCACCGAGAACACCAGGCCGAGTGCGGTGATCTGCGCGGCCACCCAGCCCAGGTAGCTCAGGATGATGGCGGCCGAGCAGAACACCTCGATGCCCTTGCCGTAGCGCTTGCGGTAGAAGTCGCCGATCGTCAGCAGGTTCATCCGGTAGAGCTTGCTGGCGAAGAACAGGCCCACCAGGATCAGGCAGGTGCCGGCGCCGAAGGGGTCCTCGACGATGGCGTTCAGCCCGCCCTGCACGAACTTGGCCGGGATGCCCATCACCGTCTCGGCGCCGAACCAGGTGGCGAAGGTGGTGGTGATCACCATCACCAGCGGCAGGCTGCGCCCGGCGATGGCGAAGTCGGCGGTGTTCTTGATGCGTGTGCCTGCCCAGACGCCGAGGGCCAGCGTGCCCAGCAGATAGAGCACGACGAAGACGATCAGGGTGACGTTCATGCCAGGACCCGCTTGAAGGTAGGGCTGCACATCGCGTGTGCAGCGTGCGGCGCGCATTATCGGGCCGGCCGACGCCCTTGCATGCAAGCTGCGCGCCACATCGGCCACCAACGGGCCGCAGCCCCGCGTGACAGCCGCGTCAGTGGATCCAGGGCAGCAGCAGGTTGGCCGCCAGTGCGCCCGCGACAAAGCCGGCCACCGCCCAGACGAGGCCCTGCAGCAGGCGGTTGGTGCGGCGCTGCTCGACCAGCAGTGCGGCGACCAGCTCGCGCGACGTGCCGTCGGCGGCGCGGGCTTGCGTCTGCAGCGCATCGTGCAGCAGGCGTGGCAGCTGCGGCAGCAGCTTGGCGTACTGCGGCGCCTCGTCCTTGAGCGAGTCGAGCAGGGCGCGCCAGCCGATCTGCTCGTTCATCCAGCGTTCCAGGAAGGGCTTCGCGGTGGCCCAGAGGTCCAGCTCGGGGTCGAGCTGGCGGCCCAGCCCTTCGACGTTGAGCAGGGTCTTCTGCAGCAGCACCAGCTGCGGCTGGATCTCGACGTTGAAGCGCCGCGAGGTCTGGAACAGCCGCAGCAGCACCTGGCCGAGCGAGATGTCCTTGAGCGGGCGGTCGAAGTGCGGTTCGCAGACCGCGCGCACCGCACCTTCCAGCTCGTCCACCCGGGTGCTGGCCGGCACCCAGCCGGATTCGATGTGCAGCTCCGCCACGCGCCGGTAGTCGCGCCGGAAGAAGGCCAGGAAGTTCTGCGCCAGGTAGGCCTTGTCGCGCTCGTCGAGCGTGCCGACGATGCCGAAGTCCAGCGCGATGTAGCGCCCGAAGGTCTCCGGCGCCACCGACACCATGATGTTGCCCGGGTGCATGTCGGCGTGGAAGAAGCCGTCGCGAAACACCTGGGTGAAGAAGATCGTCACGCCGTCCTGGGCGAGCTTGGGGATGTCGACGCCGGCCTCGCGCAGCCGGCCCACCTGGCTGATGGGCAGGCCCTTCATGCGCTCCATCACCAGCACGTCGGCGGTGCACAGTTCCCAGTGCATCTCCGGGGCGATCAGCAGGTTCAGGCCGGCCATGTTGCGGCGCAGCTGGGTGGCGTTGGCCGCCTCGCGCACCATGTCCAGCTCGTCGTGCAGGTACTTGTCGAACTCGGCCACCACCTCGCGCGGGCGCAGCCGCCGGCCGTCGGCCGAGATGCGTTCCAGCCAGTGGGCTGCGGCGCGTAGCAGGCCCAGGTCGGCGTCGATGACGTCCACCATGCCCGGGCGCAGCACCTTCACCGCGACCTCACGGCCGTCGTGCAGGGTGGCGAAGTGCACCTGCGCGATCGAGGCGCTGGCCACCGGGTCGGTGTCGAAGCTGGCGAACACCGCCTCGATCGGGCGGCCCAGCGAGCGCTCGACGATGGCGCGCGCCTGGTCGCTCGGGAAAGGCGGCACCTGGTCCTGCAGCCGGGCCAGCTCGTCGGCGATGTCCGGCGGCAGCAGGTCGCGCCGGGTGGACAGCACCTGGCCGAACTTGACGAAGATCGGCCCCAGCCGCTCCAGCGCCAGGCGCAGGCGCACACCGCGCGGCGCATCGTGGGTGCGGCCGATGGCCAGCGTGCGGGCGAGCAGGCGCAGGCCGCGGTGGTGGCGCAACTGGTTCAGCACCAGCTGGTCCATGCCGTGGCGCAGCATGACCCAGGCGATCAGGGCCAGGCGTGGCCAGTGTTTCATCGGGACGAGGTGGGGACGGACGTGTGGGGGAGGCGCAGGCGGCGGTTCAGACTGAACTGCTGCTGCTCGGGCGCAGGCGCTGCAGTAAGCTGCGCAGCCCGTCGGTCAGCGTGCGGCCAAAGCGTGCCAGCGTGTGCGCGGGGGCGTCGCCGATCAGCCGGGCCAGGTCATCTTCGATGTCCCAGCGCAGGTTGTCGGCCAGCCAGCTCACCTCGGCGGCCAGGGCGGCGTCGCCACGGATGTCCATCGGCGGGCGGCCGGCCATGCCGGTGGAGACCCAGCGCATCAGGTCGGCGGCGTCCAGCGTGACGGTCAGGGTGGCGTCGCCGGAGTCCGGGGAGAGCCCTTCGGCCTGGGCAGCAAGCAGCGTCTCGTCCAGGTCGAGCAGGCCGGCGGGGCTGATCGTCCACTGCGGCTGTGGAGGCGGCGGCAGGAAGCCCGGCCAGGCCCGCCAGGCCAGGGCGATGCTGCGGCCCACCTGGCCCTGCAGGCGCCGGGTGGCCTCGGGCTCGGCGCTCAGCACATGGTTGATCAGCAGGGTCGTGCGCGCCAGCGCCTCCCTGCCCAGCGGTTCGAGCAGCGCTTGGAGAAACATGCGGCGATTGTAGGTGGCTGTTCACATTCCACCGTTCTGAGGGCGCCTGCAGCGCCGGTGCGTGGCGGGGGTTTGCCAGAATCGCTGGGAACTCGCTCGAAACCCGCTGAAAACGCGCGCCGGTTTGCGGCGCGGCCTCCGTAACCCTCCTGCCCCTGCCATGACCACCATCCTCCTCACCGGCGCCACCGGCTACATCGGCTCGCACACCTGGGTTGCGCTGCGCAGCGCGGGCTACCGGGTGGTGGGCTTCGACAACTTCGCGAACAGCTCGCCCAAGGTGCTGCAGCGGCTGGAAGGGCTGATCGGCGAGGCGCCGGTGTTCGAGCCCGGCGATGTCAACGACACGGCCCGGGTGCGCGAGGTGATCCAGAAGCACGATGCCCGCGCCGTGATCCACTTCGCCGCCCACAAGGCGGTGGGCGAATCGACCCAGAAGCCGCTGGAGTACTTCCGCAACAACCTGGGCGGGCTGGTCAGCGTCGGCCAGGCGATGAGCGATGCGGGCGTGCGCGCCCTGGTGTTCAGCTCCTCGGCCACCGTCTATGGTTCGCCCGAGCGGCTGCCGATCACCGAGGACTCGCCGCTCTTCGCCACCAACCCCTACGGCCTGACCAAGCTGATGGGCGAGCAGCTTCTCAACGAGTTGGAGCGCTGCGACCCGAGCTGGCGCATTGCCTACCTGCGCTACTTCAACCCGGTTGGCGCCCACCCCAGCGGCACGATCGGCGAGGACCCGCGCGGCATCCCGAACAACCTGATGCCCTACGTCACCCAGGTGGCGGTGGGCAAGCGCGCGCAGCTCTCGGTCTACGGTGGTGACTACGACACGCCGGACGGCACGGGGGTGCGCGACTACATCCACGTGATGGATCTGGCCGAGGGCCACGTTGCCGCGGTCAAGTACCTGCTGGAACGTGAGCGTTCGCTCACCATCAACCTCGGCACCGGCCAGGGCTACAGCGTGCTGGAGGTCATCAAGGCCTTCGAGGCCGCCAGCGGCCGGGCGATCGCGCACCAGGTCGTCGACCGCCGCCCGGGCGACGTGGCGGCCTGCTACGCCGACCCGGCCGCGGCCGAGCAGCTGCTGGGCTGGAAGGCCCAGCGCGGCCTGCGCGAGATGTGCGAGGACTCCTGGCGCTGGCAGAGCCGGAATCCGAATGGATTTGAGTCGGTGGCCTGAAGCCGTCGTTCAGCCTCGGCAGGTTGAGGCCGAAGGGCCTACAGCACGACGAGGTGTTCCGAGCGGACCCCGCGCACGGCCGACAACGGCATCCGCTGATCGAAAGTGACGAGACGCCCCTCGTGCTTCACCGCCAAGCCGAGCAAGTAGAGATCGGTCAACTGGCGATGACCGTGGATCTTCGAGTGATCGAAAGCGCCATCGTCCAGGACGCTGAGATCGTCTGGCCAGAACGCGTGGTGCGGCGTGGCGGTCGAGTGCTGCAGCATCGCCATCACCTGGGCCACGGGGACAGGGTTCACGTAGCCGGGCTGACTCATGATGCGCAGGCAGCCGTTTTGTGTCAGCGGGCAACTGGCCCAGCCGTGAGCGATCTCGGCGGCCAACCAGGTGACCGCGCGGGCGTGGTGGATGTGGTCGGGGTCGTGCACGGCGATCAGCACGTTCACGTCAAGCAGGGCACGCATCTCAACCCAAGCAGTGCTTCAGGGGGGGTCGTCGTCAAACAGCCGGTCGATCAGTTCCGGGCTGACGACGCCACCACGCGATGACAGCGGCTGAATGCCCAGCAGCCCCAGTTGATCGGCCACAGGGCTGCCTGGCGACCTGCCGCGCGGCAGTGGCTGCTGCGCAAAGGCCTGTCGAGCCAGATCGGACATCACCTGGCCGAGCGATTTTTTCTCCCGGCGTGACAACTCGCGGGCGGCATACAGCACGTCGTCGGCGATGTCGAGGGTGGTCCGCATGGGTGCTCTCCTGCTGATGCGTGATGCTATCGCATCAATCGGGACGGTGCAAAGCGTCTGCACCCTGAACAAGCCCTCTGCCACAATCCCGTGCATGAACGCCCAGGACATCCCCGCCTACATGGCCCAGGTCGGCGCGGCCGCCCGCGCTGCGTCCACCGAGATGGCGCGCGCCGGCACCCGCGCCAAGAACACTACGCTGACCGAGCTGGCGCGCCTGCTGCGCGCGGCCGTCGGCCCGCTGGGTGAAGCCAACACGAAGGACATCGCCGCCGCCGAGGCCAACGGCCTGGCCGCACCGATGGTCGACCGCCTGCGCCTGACGCCCAAGGTCATCGAGACGGTGGCCGAGGGCTGCGAGCAGCTCGCCGCGATGCCCGACCCGGTCGGCGAGATCACCGGCGTCAAGCGCCGCCCCACCGGCATCAGCGTGGGCCAGATGCGCGTGCCGCTGGGCGTGTTCGGCATGATCTACGAGAGCCGGCCCAACGTGACCATCGAGGCCGCCTCGCTGGCCATCAAGAGCGGCAACGCCTGCATCCTGCGTGGCGGCTCGGAGGCGATCCACTCCAACCTGGCGCTGTGGCAGTTGGTGCAGCAGGCGCTGGTGGCGGCCGGGCTGCCGAAGACAGCGGTGCAGCTGGTCGAGACCACCGACCGCGCCGCGGTGGGTCGGCTGATCGCGATGCCCGAGTTCGTCGACGTCATCATCCCGCGCGGCGGCAAGGGCCTGATCGAGCGCATCAGCGCCGAAGCGAAGGTGCCGGTGATCAAGCACCTGGACGGCAACTGCCACACCTACGTCGACGCCGAGGTGGACATCGAGCAGGCGCTGATCGTCACCGACAACGCCAAGACGCAGAAGTACAGCCCCTGCAACGCCACCGAGTCGCTGCTGGTGCACGTTGACAGTGCGAGCGCCTTCCTGCCGAAGATCGGTGCGATCTTCGCGGCCAAGGGCGTGGAGATGCGCTGCGGCCCGCGTGCCAAGGCGATCCTCTCGGCCGTGCCCGGCGCGCAGGTGGTGGCTGCCACCGAGGCCGACTGGGCCGAGGAATACCTCGCCCCGGTCATCAGCGTGAAGCTGGTCGACAGCCTCGACGAGGCCATTGCCCACATCAACCGCTACGGCTCGCACCACACGGATGCGATCCTGACGACGAATCACCCGAACGCGATGCGCTTCCTGCGCGAGGTCGATTCGGCCAGCGTGATGGTCAACGCCAGCACCCGCTTCGCCGACGGCTTCGAGTACGGCCTGGGCGCCGAGATCGGCATCTCCACCGACAAGTTCCACGCCCGCGGCCCGGTGGGGCTGGAGGGGCTGACCAGCATGAAATGGGTGGTGCTCGGCCAGGGCGAGGTCCGTTCCTGAGTCGCTCCCGATGATGTCGGACCCCCGCACGGCCGTCGTCCTGTTCTCCGGCGGGCAGGATTCCACCACCTGTCTGGCCTGGGCGCTGGAGCGCTATGCGCGCGTCGAGACGCTGGGCTTCGACTACGGCCAGCGCCACCGCATCGAGCTGGACTGCCGGCTCACCGTGCGCGGCGAGCTGGCGCGCCAGTTCCCGCACTGGGCCGCGAAGCTGGGTGACGACCACCTGCTGGACCTGGCCCTGCTCGGCCAGATCAGCGACTGTGCGCTGACCGACGAGCGAGCCATCGAGCTGCAGGCCAACGGCCTGCCCAACACCTTCGTGCCGGGGCGCAACCTGCTGTTCCTGGCCTTCGCGGCCACGCTGGCCTACCGCCGCAGCGCCTCGGTGCTGGTGGGCGGCATGTGCGAGACCGACTACTCTGGCTACCCGGACTGCCGCGACAACACGCTCAAGGCGTTGCAGGTGGCGCTGTCGCTCGGTCTGGACGCACCGATGACGGTCGAGACGCCGCTGATGTTCCTCACCAAGGCGCAGACCTGGGCGCTGGCCGAGCAGCTCGGCGGCACGGCGTTGGTGGATCTGATCGGCGAGCACACCCACACCTGCTACCTCGGCGAGCGCGGCGCCCGGCACGACTGGGGCCATGGCTGCGGCCACTGCCCGGCCTGTGCGCTGCGCCGTGCCGGGTACGCCCAGTGGCGCGCATCGCTGCCGCAGGATGCCCATGGAGCTTGAAGTGCAGATCGCGATCGCCGCCCTGGTGGCCGTGCTGGTGTTCTGGCTGCTGGGGGCGCACAACCGCCTGGTGCGGCTGCGGCAGGCGGCCCGCAGCGCCTTTGCCCCGCTGGTCAGCCAGCTGCGCCAGCGCCACGCGGTGGCGCGTGCGCTCGCCGATGCCTCGCGCAGCCTGCTCGGGGCGGAGGCCACGCTGGCCGATGAACTGGTGAGCGCGGCCCAGGCGGCAGGCGAGGTGAGTGACCAGCTGCAGTCTCGCCCCCTGCGCGGCAAGGGTCTGCTGCAACTGGGCGAGGCCGAGGATGCGCTGGGGCACCAGCTCGACCGGTTGGGGCTGGCCCTGCAGGACCTCACCTCGGGTGAGGGGCCGATGCCGGCGGTCAGCGAGCTGCTGCGCCAGCGGGACAGCCTGCAGCAGCAGATCGCCGTGTCGCGCGAGGTCTACCACCGCGTCGCGCAGGAGTACAACGCCGCGTTGGCGGTCTTTCCGACCACCGTGGCCGCGGCGCTGCTGCGCTTCCACGCCGTGCCCGAAGTGCCCGTGGGGCCGCTGCGGCGCTGAATTTCCGGCAGTGGCGGGACGCCCGTTGAAACACCGTGGCGCTGGACAAGGCCGGCGACTCCGGTGCACCATGACTTTTTTCACTTCGGGGGTGCCGTGAGCCCGCTCCTTCGATCCACCCCGATGGGCCGCGCCGTGGGCGCGGCCTGCCGGGTCGCCGATCTGCTCGTCGCATGGACGGGATGAGCGTCGCTGACCTGCCCGAGCCGGTGGGTCCGCCGAGCCCGAGCGCCGCACCGGTGGCACCCGTTGGCGTCGCCGATGCGGCGTGGCTGCCTGTTGCGCGACCGCTGACCGGCGAGGCCCTCACCGCCTGGGAGCGCTTGGCGCGCGTGCGCAGTGCGGGGGAGCGCCGCGCTGCGCTGCTGGCGCTGCTGCTCACGCCCGACAGTGCGCGCGAGCGGCAGGCCTGGACCGAGGAGCTGGCCGGCGTGTCCACCGCGGTGCTGCTGCACACCCAGGTCCAGCTCCTGCCCTCGGCGGCGCGCCTGCCGGTGCTGGAGCGGCTGCTGAACATGGCCGGGGACAGCGCGCTGGCCGAGCGCCAGGCCCTGCTGGTCAGCGCCCGCCGGGTGATGTGCGCCGATGGCCGCGTGCGCCCCGCCGACCGGCTGCGCTGGCTGCTGATGCGCCACCGCCTGTCCGCTACGGCGCCACTGCACCGCGGCGGGCTGCGCGAGTCGAGCGACCTGGCCGGCCTGCCGCTGGCGATGCGCCTGGCGGTGGCGCGCTTCACCGCCTACCTGGCGCGGCTGGTACCGCTGCCCGCGCTGCCCGACGGCGAGGCCGTGGTCGGTGCCGCCGGTGCGGCCTGGTACCGCAGCGTCGTGGCCACGCTCTGGGGTACGGCGCCGGACCCGCCGCCCTGCCAGCCGCCCGACGTGGATGCCCTCGGCCGGGCCCTGCTGACCCTGCGGGAGCTTGCCTGGCTGCGCCGGCCGCTGCTGGCGCGCACCTGGGTGGACGCGGCGCTGCCCGGCTGGCGTGGCACGCCCGATGCCGACACACGCCTGCCCGGCGCCGAGGCGCTGCGCATCGCCTGCGATCTGCTCGACACGCCCGTGCCGCCCACGCTGGCGCGCCTGTTCATCGAGCCGCCCGTGGCGCTGGCGGGCCGCAGCGCCTGAGCCGGGGGGGGGGGATCCGGGGGCGCGCTGTCCCAACGTCTGCCGGATGCGGCCATCGGCGATGGATGGCCTACGGCACGTAGACTGCCGGCCGTGACTGCCTCTCGCCCACCTGCCCCTCCGCCCGGTTCGCCCCGTTCGCCCCGTTCATCCGGCTCATCCCGTTCCGCCCGGACCCCGCGGCCCCACGTGCCGGCTGAGGCGGGAGAGCCCGCGGGAACGGATGCCCGCTCGCTGCCCCTGGCGCGGCTGCTCGCGCATGCCGCCGACGCGGTGGCCGCCGTGCAGGCCGGGCGCTCGCTCACCGAGGCGCTGGAGGCCTGCCCCGCGCCGGCCCGCCCGGGTACCCAGGCGCTGGCCTTCGAGGTCATGCGCTGCCTGGCCGGCGCCCGTGCGGCGCGGCGCGAGCTGGCGCCTCGCCCCCCACCGGCCTGGACCGAGGCGCTGCTGCTCACCGCGCTGGCGCTGCTCTGGCCCGGCGCCCGTGCGGCCTATGCGGCCCACACCGTGGTCGACCAGGCGGTGGTGGCGATGCGCGCGCACACGCCCGCCGCAGCCGGCTTCGTCAACGCCGTGCTGCGCCGCTTCCTGCGCGAGCGCGAGGCCCTGCTGGCCCGGCTGGAGGCGCGCGACCTGGAGGTGCGCCACCAGCACCCGCGCTGGTGGATCGAGCGCCTGCAGCAGGACTGGCCCGATCACTGGGCCGCGGTGCTGGCCGCCGACCAGGCGCATGCGCCGATGCTGCTGCGGGTCAACCCGCGCCACGCCGATGCGCCCGCCTACGCGGCGGAGCTGGAGGCGGCCGGCCTCGGCCCGGCCGAGCTGCTGGGCCGGCAGGCGCTGCGCCTGCCCCGCGCCGTGCCAGTGGGTGCGCTGCCGGGCTTTGCCCAGGGCCACGTGTCGGTGCAGGACCTCTCGGCCCAGCTGGCCGCGCCGCTGCTGCTGGGCGAGCCCTCGGCCGACCCCGCCGTGCTGCTGGGCGACCACCCCGTCACCCTGCCGCCCGGCGCCTGGGTGCTGGACGCCTGTGCCGCGCCCGGCGGCAAGACCGCCGACCTGCTGGAGCGCGCGGACGGGCTGGACCTGCTCGCGCTGGATGCCGATGCCGGCCGGCTCGGTAAGGTGGCCGACACGCTGGTCCGCCTTGGCCTGCAGGCGCGGGCCCGGACACAGGCGGCCGATGCCCGCCAGCCAGCCACTTGGTGGGACGGGCGGGCCTTCGATGCCATCCTGCTCGACGCGCCCTGCAGCGCTTCGGGCATCGTGCGCCGCCACCCGGACGCGCGCTGGCTGCGCCGCCCGGGCGACATCGCCGAGCTGGCGCGCACCCAGGCGGCCCTGCTGGATGCGCTCTGGCCCCTGCTCAAACCGGGTGGCCGTCTGGTCTACGCAACGTGTTCGGTCTTCCGGGCCGAGGGACAGGCCCAGGTTGACGCTTTTATGCAACGAACCCCGGCCGTGATTTCCCGCGCTGCCCCAGGCCACCTGCTGCCGCTGCCTGACAATCCCACCGGGTTCGGGGGGCCTGCGGGTGGGTGTGGCGATGGATTTTTCTATGCCCGCATCGACAAGGCGTCCTGAGCCGACCCGCCGTGCGTCGGCACCGCTGTCCCCGTGCAGTGCCGGCGCTCCCTCCAACGCCGCCGGTCCATGGGGCCCACCGTGTCGCCCTCGCTGCTGTTGCCGCTGCTCGCTGTGCTGGCCGTCCCGGCCCTGATGCTGCTGCCCTGGCCGGCGCCGCCGTGGGCGCTGCGTGGGGGCTTGAGGCGCGCGTGTGGCCGGGCCCGCCTGGCAGTGGGGCTGGCCGCCGCAGCGCTGTGGGTGGGGGCGGCCGCGCCGTCCCACGCGTTTGAACTGGCCCGGCTGGAGGTGCAGCGCAGCGACCAGGGCGTGCTGCTGAGCTTCGACGCCCGCTTCGACCTGCCCGCCGGTGTCGAGGGTGCGCTGCAGAAGGGCGTGGCGCTGTACTTCGTCGCCGAGGCGCAGTTGCACCGCGCGCGCTGGTACTGGTTCGACCGGCAGTTTGCCGAGACGCGGCGTGTCTGGCGCCTGACCTACCAGCCGCTCACCTTCAGCTACCGCGTCAGCCTGGGCGGCCTGTCGCAGACCTACGCCAGCCTGCCCGAGGCGCTGCGCGCCGTGCAGCGCGGCAGCCGCTGGCGCATCGCCGATCCGCTGGCGCCGGACGACGATGGCAACTACTACGTGCAGTTCCAGTACCGCCTGGACGCCGACCAGCTGCCGCGGCCGCTGCAGATCGGCATCGCCGGCCGGCCGGAGTGGCACCTGGCCATCGAGCGTACGATCACGCTGCCCCCCGAGCGGTGAGGCCGCCGGCCGACCCGCCGCACAGCGGCGCCGTGCGGGCCGACCGCCTCTCCTGCGCCTGACTGCCTGACCCATGTCGCCCCGTTCCCTGCGGTGGACCCTGCTCGTCGCCCTCGTCGCCACCGGCGCGACGGCGCTGGTGCTGGCCTTCCTGCTCTCGGTGGCCACCAACAACCGGGCCCTGTACGAACGCCACTTCGGCTGGATGCTGTGGGTCAACGTCGGCGTGGCGCTGCTGCTCGGGCTGGTTATCGTCATCGCGCTGATGCACCTGGCGCGGCGCATGCGCCACGGCAAGTTCGGCAGCCGGCTGCTGTTCAAGCTCGCGGCCATCTTTGCCTTCGTCGGTGTGGTGCCGGGGCTGCTGATCTACGGCGTGTCCTACCAGTTTGTCTCGCGCAGCATCGAGAGCTGGTTCGACGTCGAGGTCGAGGGCGCCCTGGAGGCTGGCCTCAATCTCGGCCGCAGCACCCTGCAGACCCTGGTCACCGACCTGGCCACCAAGACCCGCCTGGCCGCGCAGCGCGCCCAGGACCGCGAGGACAGCCTGCACGTGCTGGGGCTGGAGCGCCTGCGCGAGCAGCTGTCGGCGCAGAGTGTGGCGCTGCTCAACGGCAACGGGCAGGTGCTGGCCTCGGCGGGGGGCACCTTCGGCGTCACCTTCCTGCCCGACCGGCCCAGCGCCGCCCTGCTGCGCAAGGCCCGCGAGACGCGTGTGGCCTCTGCGCTCGAAGGGCTGGACGTCGAGCCCGAAGGCCACGGCGTGCCGGCCCCGGCGCCACAGGCCCAGGTGCGCGCGTTGGCCTGGGTGCCCTCGAACGACTTCAGCCTGGCGCACGACGAGCGCTACCTGCAGGTCACCCAGGCCGTGCCCACCGAGATCGCCGTCAACGCCCTGCGGGTGCAGCAGGCCTACAGCGAGTACCAGCAGCGCGCGCTCGGCCGCGTCGGCCTGCGCAAGATGTACATCGGCACGCTCACGCTCACGCTCATCCTGGGCGTGTTCGCCGCGCTGCTGATGGCCGCTGCGCTGGGCCACCAGCTCGGCCGGCCACTGGTGATGCTCGCCGAGGGCATGCGCCGCGTGGCGCGCGGTGACCTGCGGCCCGGCGAGGTCTTCGGCTCGCGCGACGAGCTGGGCGGGCTCACGCGCTCCTTTGCCGACATGACGCAGCAACTCGCCGACGCACGCAACCTCGTGCAGCACAGCCTCGCCGAAGTCGAGAGCGCCAAGGCCCACCTGCAGACCATCCTCGACCACCTCAGCTCCGGCGTCATCCTCTTCGACGCCGAGGGCCGCATCGGCACCGTCAACCCAGGTGCCACCCGCATCCTGCGTGCCCCCCTGTTCGCCTGGCGCGGCAAGCCGCTGGCAGAGGTCCCCGGCCTGGCCAGCATGGCGGCCACGGTGGAACAGCGCTTCTTTGCGCACACCCAGGAGATCGAGCTGGGCAGCCCCGACCACTGGCAGGAAACCTTCGAGCACGCCGCCGGGCGTGACCAGCCGGTGCTGCTCGTGCGCGGCGCGCTGCTGCCCGACGGGGCCCGCCTGCTGATCGTCGACGACATCACCGACGTCGTCTCCGCCCAGCGCAGCGTGGCCTGGGCCGAGGTGGCGCGCCGTGTCGCCCATGAGATCAAGAATCCGCTCACGCCCATCCAGCTCTCGGCCGAGCGGCTGGAGCACAAGCTCGCCCCCAAGCTCACCGGGAGCGACCAGCAGATGCTCGTGCGCTGCGTGGCCACCATCGTCACCCAGGTGCAGGCCATGAAGACCCTGGTCAACGAGTTCCGTGACTACGCCCGCCTGCCCTCGGCCCGGCTCGCGTCGCTGGACCTCAACGCCCTGGCCGTCGAGGTGCTGGGCCTCTATGCCGTCCAGCAGGAATCAGGCGTGCTGCGTGCCGACCTGGATCCCACCCTCCCCCCGATCGAGGGGGATGCCACGCAGCTGCGGCAGGTCATTCACAACCTGGTGCAGAACGCCCTGGACGCCGTGGCCGACCGCGCGCCTGGCCTGGTCACGTTGCGCACCGAGGCCGTCCGCGCCGATGACGGCGCGCTGCGCAGCGTGCGCCTCAAAGTGACCGACAATGGCCCCGGTTTCTCCGACACCCTGCTCAAGCGTGCCTTCGAACCCTACGTCACCACCAAGGCCCGCGGCACCGGACTGGGGCTGGCCGTGGTCAAGAAGATCGTCGAAGAGCACGCTGCACGCATCCGACTCGGCAATCTGGCTGACGAAGCGCAAGAAGCCGAGGGTGCTGCCGCGCGTTGTGGTGCACAAGTTTCGATATCATTTTCACGCTGGTCTCCGGGTGGAGGCAACACCGTGGTGGGCGCTTTGCCTGCCGCCACCTCCGGCCCGGCCAACCCCGTGAGCGCGTCCTGACACTACATGGCCAATATTCTTGTCGTCGATGACGAAATGGGCATCCGTGCCCTGCTGCAGGAGATCCTGACTGACGAAGGTCACAGTGTCGAACTCGCAGAAAACGCCGCCCAGGCCCGTGCCCTGCGCGACCGACAGCGCCCCGACCTCGTCCTGCTCGACATCTGGATGCCCGATGTCGATGGCATCACCCTGCTCAAGGAGTGGGGCGCCTGCGCCCACCTCAACATGCCGGTCATCATGATGTCCGGCCACGGCACCATCGACACCGCCGTCGAGGCCACCAAGTACGGCGCGATGGCCTTCCTCGAAAAGCCCATCACGCTGCAGAAGCTCCTGCGCGCCGTCGAGCAGGGCCTGGCCAAGCCGGCCCCGCGCCCGTCGGCGCCAGCGCCGGTGGCGCCGATGTCCGCTGTGCGCCCGGAGCGCGAGCCCGGCCTGCCCGAGTTGCACGTGGGGCTCGGCCACAACGGTGCACAGCACAACGGCATCCACCCCTATCCCCTGCACGCCGCGAGCGCCCAGGTGGCGGCGCCCACCCTGGCGATGGTCACCGGCCCCGTGAGCGAACAGAGCTTCTCGCTCGACCGCCCGCTGCGCGAGGCCCGCGATGCCTTCGAGAAGGCCTACTTCGAGTTCCACCTGGCGCGCGAGAACGGCAGCATGACCCGCGTGGCCGAGCGCACCGGTCTGGAGCGCACCCACCTCTACCGCAAGCTCAAGCAGCTGGGCGTGGACCTCAGCCGCAACAAGCGCGGCGGCAACTGAAGCGCCTGACGCAGAAAAACCGCTTGATGCCTGCGGAACTGGTGTTATAGTTACGGGCTCGACGGCCAAGTAGCTCAGTTGGTAGAGCAGCGGATTGAAAATCCGCGTGTCGGTGGTTCGATTCCGCCCTTGGCCACCAAAATAAGTGCTTGATTTCATTACGAAATCAGCCGCAAAAGCAGCCCGCCCCGAGCGGGCTTTTTTGCGACCGTTCACGATGCACTCCGCGTGCCGCCCCTCGGTTCCGGACCGAAATCCGACCGCCGCCCAGGCTGCACCCCCTCGATCCCCCGCAATCTCCCACCACGCTCGTCGGACATGCGCTCCTCGATCCGCCTCGTCGATGTCGATCGCGTGGAGACCTGGACGCGCTACCGCGCCGGCCTGTGCGATGGGTGTGCAGCCAACTGCTGCACGATGCCGGTGGAGATCCGCCTGCCCGACCTCGTCCGCCTGGGCCTGGTCGATGCCTTCGAGGCCGAGCATGAAGAACCCCGCCTGATCGCCCGCCGGTTGGTGAAGAGCAAGCAGGTCGAGCGCTACAACCAGAAGGACGGCATCTTCACGATGGCGCGCCGCGCCAACGGCGACTGCCAGTTCCTGCACGCCACGACGCGCCGCTGCACTGTCTACGAGCAGCGCCCGGCCACCTGCCGCAAGCACCCGCAGGTCGGGCCACGGCCAGGGTATTGCCCGTATGGGGCGAAGCGTGCGGCAGGCAGCGCCAGGGACGCCGACGCCGGCTGAGGGCGCTCAACGGTGCGATGCCGGGCCGCCATGTCCGCGCCCGGAAGAACCGCCCGGCGGCATGGGGCCGACGGGCGTGCAACTCGTGATGGGGTAGGGGCGTGGCGGAAGCCACTCAGGCGGCCGCAGGCGCGCTCGGCGGGGTCGGGTGCCACCAGCGGGGCCGCAGCAGCTCCAGCAGGCTCCAGCCGACCGTGTAGGGCGCCACCCGATGGCCGTTGACGGCCAGCCACTCGTCGAGCGGTGGTGGGTTCACCTGGGCCAGGGTGTCGAGCCAGTACTCGATCTCGACCATGTCCCAGCGGGCGCGATCGCGGATCACCCGCGGGCGCGGCACCCGCCAGTGGGGCTGCTCGTACAGGCGCAGGAAGGTATCGACCGGCACGCCCAGGCGGGCGGCGATGGCGCGGGCGCTTTGGTAACGGGGGCGGTGGAGGCGGAGCATGGCGAGAGTCATCGGGGATGTGGCTGACGACATCAGGCTGTTCCGCCCGAACTGCGCGAACCATCACAGGTGACGCGTTCAGGGTATCCTTTAGGGTTGACGGGATTTGCAGCCCCCCTGAAAATGACCGCAACACGGCCCCCTTCAGTGACGCGCTCCGGCGCTAGCTGCTTGGGGGTTTTTTATTTCCGAGACGGGCTGCTCTACCAGCCCGCAGCGTCCCATCCGTCTGGCGCACCCATGCCTGCGAGGTTCAGACCGAGGTGATCCAGGTTCGGGAACTCCTCCAGCAGATGCCGGCGCAGGCGCTGCCCCCATGAGGACGTCGGGTTGATGTGCTGCATCAGGTGCTGCGTCATCCGCAGCAGCAGGAACGGGCGGGCAAGCCGATGCCGGTTGTCCAGGCCTTCGTAGGACGCCACCCAGTCCAGCTCAGCTTGGGGCGGTAGCCGCGGCTGGTCCACGATGTTGCGGTTCCAGAGCCGACCATGGTGGGCGCAGACGTTGCGCAGGTAGTTCAGGCTGCGCAGCCAGGTGGCAAAGATGCGGCCGTTGCGAACGCCGTAGGCCTGCGCGATCGCGTCCTGGTCCGCTTCGGTCAAGCCGTCGTAGAGCCGGGACATGCAGCCGAAGTCCCAGACCTCGCACGCCACCCAGATGGCGAGCGGCAGGCCGTACTTGTCACGGTTGTGCCGGATGAACTCCTCACGCGAGCGTCCGATCAGCTGGGCCTGCTTTGCCAGCCAGTCTTGGTGCTTGGTCAAGCCGGTCTTCTGGTCGATCTCCTGGGCGAACGTGGTGTGGAACTGCTCCGGCCTGAGGTAGGCAAACGGGTCGCGTTCGCCCAGCCGGTGCGCCACGTCCACACGCAGGCTGATCTCGACACGCTCCAGCGCGTCCATCACCAGCAGGCGCAGGCGCTTGTCGAACACGTAGAGCTTCACCGCATCTTCAAAGCGGGCGCCGGGCTTGAACTCGTCCAGCACGAGTCGCACCGCCTTGGCGTCCTTCGCCTTGGGACGGATCCCGGGCGACCAGGCATTGCACAGGCCCGTTCGTTCACGGAAGGCGAACCAGTAGCCGCTCAGGCGGTAGTAGCCCACACGGTCCAGGTAGTACCGCGCCTTGATCTCGTCTTCGACGAGCATGCCCCGCGCCTTCAGCTGGGCCAGCTGGTCTTCAAGGCTGAGCCAGGGTTTGGGGTATCCGTGCGGCATGGCGGAATCCAGGGGCTCAGGCGACGGCTTCCGCTACCAGCGCCTCGGCCAGCTGCGCGTGCTTGGCGCGGGCGGCGGCGATGCGGGCTTTGAGCAGGTCGCAGAGGGTGAGGAGTTCGGTGACCTTGGCGACGATGCGGTGTTGTTCGGGCAGGGGTGGAACGGGAAACGCGCAAGAACGCAGCTGGGTCATGTTGATCGACGCCAGGTTGGTCGTCTGCTTGGACGCCCCAGCGAAGTAGTCGCGTGCCACCGGGCTGTTGAGGTACAGCTCCGCCCACCTCAGGTCGAGTTCGCCTGAGCACCGTCGCGCACGGAAGATATGGTTCTGATGCAGGCACAGCGGCAGTTCGTCGGCCCACACCGCAGTCCGGCCCACCTTGTCCCAGTCTCCTCCCTCGGTGATCAGCAGGTCGCCGGCTTCGAGTCGGTACTTCTCGATCTCGTCGCTCGGAACCTCGATCTCCTTCACCTCCGTCAGGTCAAGCCGCCCACGCTGCACGTTGGCCACCCGCAGATAGGGCGCCGTGTTCGTCGAGCGGCCCGACAGCTTGCGTCCCAAGGTCACGCCGCCGCTGATGGCGAGTACCTGATCCAGATGCGTCCACGCCCACCCCGCTGGCGCGTCGAAGGGCGGAGCAGGCAGATCCTCTGCAGCGATCTCCTTCTGCTTGCGCGCGTCCTTCGCTGCAACCTGCTTCGCCGTCGCCAGGCGCTTCAGCAGAAGTGAGCCGTCCTCGTCTGCCGGCACCTGTCGCACCAGTCGTCCGGTGACCGCCAGCATCACGGTCAGCGTGCGCAATTGCTCGACACCTCCTGGTGCCTGCGCCAGCAGCGCCAAATGCTCCAACACTGCTGCCGTCATCGATTGACCCCAGTTGGTTGGTTTGCGGTGTGGAGCGTAAATCCCCCCTCACCCCCCTTTTTCAAAGGGGGGGATAAGAGTGGGGTGGGGGGTTGTGGGGCTGTGAGGGCAGGGGTTGCTGCGGGGGCCTGGCGACGGCGCATCATTCCACTCCCCCCTTTGAAAAAGGGGGGTTGGGGGGGATTTCCTCAGCCTCACCGGTAGGGGCGTGGAATTCTTGAACCTCAACGGTAGAGGGGAAAATTTCCTCAGCCTCGCCCCCAGGAACCCTCTCGATCCGCGCCCACACCGCGTCGAAAATCACCGCCATCACACCCTTGGTTTCCATCAATACCTGTCGATTGTCGAATCTCAGCACCCGCAACCCCATGCCTTCCAGCACCTGCGTGCGCAGCTGGTCGTACGCCTGCGCATCTGCCTCGCCATGCTGCGAGCCATCGATCTCGATCACCAGGCGTGCGGCGGCGCAATAGAAATCGGCGATGTAACCGCCCAACGGCTTCTGGCGGTTGAACACCTGCCCGGCCACCTGCTTGCGACGCAGCTGCGCCCACAGGCGCTGCTCGGCGTCGGTCATGTCCCGGCGCAGCTGGCGAGCCAGGGGCTTCAACATCGGGCGATACGGCAGCATGTGCGCGCTTCAGTGCCTGCCCAACGCCCCCGCCAGCGCCGCCTTCAACTGCCCCTGCAACTCGGCAATCTCCGCCTGCATCTGCCGGTACTCGGCCAGCAGCACCTCGGGGTCGTGGCTGACCTGTTCGCCGACGTGCGGGTTCTTGCAGTCGAGGTTCCAGTTGCGCTCGAGGATCTCGTCGAGGCTGACTTTCCAGGCCTGCGCGGTTTCCTGGCGGTCGGTCCACCAGGCCTCCTCAGCCGCGAACTCTTCGAGCCGCATCGGCCGCGTCTTGCTGTAGTTCTTCACCCCCGCCGGGTAGGGGTGCTCGTAGAACCACACCTCGCGCGTCGGCCGGCCCTTGGTGAAGAAGAGCAGGTTGGTCTTGATGCCGGTGTAGGGGTTGAACACGCCGTTGGGCAGGCGCAGCACGGTGTGCAGGTCGCACTCGGTCAGCAGCTTTTCCTTGATGCGGCTCTTGATGCCTTCGCCGAACAGAAAGCCGTCGGGCAGCACCACCGCTGCGCGGCCGCCGTCCTTCAGCAGATGCATGATCAGCACCAGGAACAGGTCGGCCGTCTCGCGGGTGCGGAAGGCGGCGGGGAAGTTGGTCTCGATGCCGTCTTCCTCCATGCCGCCGAACGGCGGGTTGGCCACGATGCAGTCCACCCGGTCCTTCGGCCCCCAGCTGATCAGCGGCCGCGCCAGCGTGTTGTCGTGGCGGATCTGGCTGGGCACCTCGATGCCGTGCAGGATCATGTTGGTGGTGGCCAGCAGGTGGGGCAGCGGCTTTTTCTCCACACCAAAGAGGCTGGCCTGCAGCACCTGCTCGTCCTCGGGCGTCTTCACGTAGCGGCTGCGCTTGTGCTCGATGGTGCAGGTGAGGAAGCCGCCGGTGCCGCAGGCCGGGTCCATCACCTTCTCGTGCAGCTTCGGGTCGACCCTGCGCACCATGAACTCGGTGACCGGCCGCGGCGTGTAGAACTCGCCCGCGTTGCCGGCGTTCTGCAGGTCGCGCAGCAGCTGCTCGTACATGTCGCCGAAGGCATGCCGCTCCTGCGCCCGGTTGAAGTCCACCGCCGCCTGGATCTTGTTGAGCACCTGGCGCAGCAGCTGCCCGCTCTTCATGTAGTTGTAGGCGTCCTCGAACACGCTGCGGATCACGAAGGCCACCGGCGTGGGGCTGTGCTCCTGCAGGTTCTGCAACGCGGGGAAGAGCTCGTTGTCCACGAAGCTCATCAGCTCCTCGCCCGTCATGCCCTCCGGGTCGGCCGCCCAGTGGCGCCAGCGGTAGGTCTCGGGCAGCGGGCAGCGGGCTGCGGTAGCCGTCGTTGAGCAGCTCCCACTCCCGCTCGCGGTCGTCGAAGATCTTCAGGAACAGCATCCAGACCAGCTGGCCGATGCGCTGGGCGTCACCGTCGACGCCCACGTCTTTGCGCATGGTGTCCTGGATGGATTTGATGGAGGCGGAGAGGGACATGTTTTCTTGGGTTTCGGGTCAAGCCTGGCGCAGGTCGTACAACCCGTATAACTGGGCCTCCAGATCGGCCACGGCCCGGACATAGCCGGCCTTGCCGCCGAAGGCCTTGACCAGCTCGATCGGCGCGCCGATCTGGTTGAACGGCGGCAGCTGCAGGATTTTCAGGTCCTCGATGGGCTCGACGCCGCTGTCGGCGTACTTGGCCAGCAGCGCTTCGAGCACCTGCCGGGCCGCGCCCTGGTACTTGGCGAAGTAGTTGCGCTTGCGCACGTTCTCGGCGCGCTCGCGGCGCGTCAGCGGCGGCTGGTCGAAGGCGACGTGGCAGATCAGGTCGAAGGGATCGAGCCCACGAAGGGGCTGGCCGAGCTTGGCCTCGACCTCCTCCTGCAACGCCTCCCAGATCACGCCCTGGGCGGCCAGCTCGTCGATCACCGCCTTCTTCTGCTCGGCGCTGTTCCAGCGGCGCAGGAAGGCGTCCATGCTGGCGTATTGCTTGCTCACGCAGCCGCGGGTGTAGTCGCGCAGGCTCTCGGTGATGAGCTTGCCGTCCGGGCCGTAGTACTGCACCCGCTCGGCCACGATGTGGACGGTGACGTTGTCGC
>Ga0073899_10001323_pt1 | contig 22810 bp, 24 predicted proteins | sample KloWWTmetaKNB5Ph_FD_88975 | JGI IMG/M metagenome (GOLD analysis project Ga0073899, IMG submission 88975) | Active sludge microbial communities from Klosterneuburg, Austria, studying microevolution and ecology of nitrifiers - Klosterneuburg... | ecosystem: Engineered > WWTP > Aerobic digester >... | reverse complement strand
TCGACGCCGAGCATCTCCGGGTTCTCCGGTTCGTTCACCACCACGTCGCCCCAGATGTCGAGGATCACCGTCGACGGGGATTCGGTGTAGCGCGGGGTGGCGGTGATGCGGACGAACCCTTCGGACACGATGTACGCGTTCGCGCCAGTGGCAGCGGCCCCGCCGGCGTCGAGCCGGGTGGCGCGAATCACCGTGGCCGAGATCGAGCCCGACATGTCAGCGCGACGCCAGCCGGTCGATCCACGCCCACGTCTGCGGGCCGACCACCCGATCGACGTGGAGGCCGAGGAACGTCTGGAAGCGCTCGACCGCGTCGCCCGTCGATGGGCCGAAGTCGCCATCCGGCTTGATGTTCTGGCTGGCCTTCAACCGCAGCACCCACTGCAGGTACAGGCACAGCGCCTCGGCCTCGTCGGTGGCGGCGGTGTGGGTCACCTCGCGGATGGTCAGCTTGTTCTTGTTCAGCGGGTACAGGCCCCACACGCCCTTCGCCGGGTCGAACAGCACCGTCGGCTTGGGCTCGACGGGCGGGGGGAGCGGGTTGACGAGGTCACGCAGATGCACCGGCACGTTGTTGCCCCAGTTCAAGCGGTCGGTCTCGATGTGCAGGTAGGTCGCCCACGACTGCCCCATCCCGTTCGCCGGGTTCGGGCGCTGCGGCCGCCACCAGGCCTCCATCGGCTTGTCGGGGTAGCGGTTGGCGTGCCAGATCCGCGACCCGTAGTAGTCGTGGATCGCCTGGATGCCCAGCGTCACATGGTTCACGATCAACCACTGGGTCGCTACGATCAGACGCTCGCGAGGTTCGATCCGATGGTCGATCGCTGCGCCGAAGCCGTGCGACGACGGCAGGGTGCCGTTGCGGACTGGACGCACACCGTACCCGCCGAGGCGCGACTCGCCGAAACGGGTGTCGAGTTCGTGGCGCACGGCGATCAGGTTCGGCGACAGCTTGTTGTATGGGGCGACGCCGGGCGGGAAGGTGGCCCGTTGCCAGTCGAAGAAGGTGACGGTCATGGTCGCACCATAGCTGATCACCGATGCCGCGACGCGCGCGAGCCCCTGCCGGTCCAAACGCGGCAGGGGCTCGTGAAGCTTGGACCCGTATGAATCCAACAGGGTCGATGCTACCTCAGATGCAGTAGCCGGGCACGTACGCCTGATCGACGAGCATCGGTCCCGAGTAACCGATCTGCGCCTGTCGGGCGATGCGGGGAGGTGACGAGAACAGCACCGCCTGTCGGGTGTGGCTGGTCACGATCACGATGGGCGACGTCACCGGGTATTGGGTGATGCCGTAGTCGGCGCTCCATGTGGTGGGCTTCTTGCCGTTCCGGTTCAGGCCGGTGACGGTGGCCACCCAGGTGACGGTGTAGGTGCCGTCGGGCGCGGCGCAGGTGACGTTGACGTCGTAGATCGCAGCGCTGCCGGTCCCGCCTGTGGCGCCGACCGGGGCGGGGGAGGCGAGCGTGAATGCCGCGACGAGGGCGGCGACGAGGCCGAGGATGATCTTCTTCATGGGGTACTCCTTCTGGTTGGTGTAATACAGCGCACTTTACTCCACATATTATGTCTGTCAAGCGGTCCATGCCGAATCAGCAGTGGTGCCGTTGTCGGCATTGGCTCGAACCATGTACTCGTACGCCACCCAAGCGGAAGGGTAGTCGACCCACGCCGTCGATGGGGGAAGTGCGGCGCCCACCCGAATACCCGCCCCACCGACAGGCCGTTCGCCGTCAGGGTAGTTGCGGCCCGCGGCGCAGCGAACGAAGATGTCGATCGAGGTGACGGTCGGCTGCCCACCACCAGGCGTCGGCTGCGTGGGGGTGACGGTGATCTTGGCAAGCGACGTGCTCGGGGTGACGACTACGGTCGGGGTGGCGGGTGCCGTGTAGGACACCGAGAACGAGTTGGTGTCCGGGGTTGCCGCGAGCCCTTCGGCGTTGACGCAGGTGACCCGCACCTTGTAGCTGGTCCCGTTCACCAGCGTGTACGGGATGACGTAAGAACGGCTGACCGAGTCGGTGACCACGCCCGACGAATGCAGCACCGTCGTCTCAGCCGAGTCGAGCAGCTCGACCAGGTAGGTTGCCTGGCTGGTGCACGTCCACACCGCGGTCAACGACGCGGACGCAACCGTCCCGGCGTCGGCCGGGGTGGTGATCACCGGGACCGACGGCACCGATGGGGTGACGGTCAGCTCAGCGCTGTAGACCGAGACGGTGTCGAGGACGTCGTAAACGAGGACCGCGAACTTGTGATCGTCATCGCCGTCAGCGCCCCAACCGGAGGCAAGCGTGACTGCCGAGGTGGATGACGTGATCTTCTGCACTGCCGCATCCCAGGTGGATGTGCCGGCCTTCCAGTACGCGTACGCGCCGGCACCGATCTGACGGCGCAACGTGTACGCGGTCTGCGCGTCACCGGGGTTGTCGTCGACGAAGTTCCAGTCGAGCGTCAGCGCCGCGCCAACGTCCGCGCCGACGTTGTCGGTGTTCACCCATGTCGGGGCGGATGGGGCGACGTTGTTGACGGAGGTGTCGTAGCGGACCTTGTTCGACGTGGTGGTGCCGTACGCGATCGGGATCGTGTTGCCCGCATACCGTCGGAGCGCGACACCCATGCTGGGGTCGTCGGTGTCGAGGGTTTGGAGCGAGCCCCACGTGTTCGTGGCCCGAATCCACTGCAGCCCCTTGAGGTCTGTTGAGGCCAAGCCGATGTACCACACGTTCTGGTCGGCGTCGTAGGTCATGTTGTAGCCGAACAGGGTGGACCCGCCGCCGGCGCGGGTGGTGGTGGTGGTGTCTGCCGCGTCACGCTCATACAGCCCGACGTTCACCCCGTCCATCAACGTGATGACCACACGCGTTCCGTCGAACACCATCTGCGCGCTTGGTGCGGCAGCGCCGTAGTAGATGGTGCGGACGGTGCCCGCCGTCCACGTGCCGCCCGAGTAGGACCACTTGACGAACTTCACCAGGTTCGAGGTCTCGGTCCACACCATGTAGAGGTGCGGGGTGGAACTCTGGATCGCTTTCTCGTCGGTGGAAGTGTGATGGAAGTCGATGCCGCCGGTGGACACGGCGTTACCACTGGCGAACGTGGTCTTCGTGCCCACCGTGATCGCGTCGGCTGACGTGATCGTGATCGGCGTGTACTTCATCGACTCGCCAGGGCCGGTGGTGTTGGCCTTGTAGAGCAGGTGCGCTTTCCAGCCGGTGCCCTCACGATGGGCGACTAGGTCGGGGAGCGAGTACCCGAGGTCGACGGTGTCGACACTGGTGGCCGCCGACCACGCAGAAGTGGCGGAGATCGACTTGTTGCGCCGGTACTCGATCGCCGGGGCGCTGGTGTCGTAGACCAGGTGCGCGTGATCGTCGGCGTCGATGAATAGCGCGAAGTTCTGGCCAGCCGCGCCCGTCCACGTGATCTCGGCCGCCGTGTTCTCCGTCCATGTGGCACCCGAGTCGTCGGAATACCACATCTCGATCTTGTTCGAGCCATCGTTGCCGACAGCGACCCACATGCGGCCAGTCGAGGTAGCCGCCATCGACCGCTGGGCGACACGGCTACTCGCTGCTGCAACGATGTCGACGGCCATCTAGAGCACCTCCACCGGGAACACCACAACAGCGGCACCGAGCCGCACGGCCAACACCGGCAACCCGACCACAACAGCCGACCCCGACGCCTTCGCCACCGGGCACACGAACCGGCCACGCACCGACACCACAACCTGCGGGGAGACCGCCTTCACGACCCCACCGGCCACCTCAGGCGCATCGCTTGACACCTCGGCATCAACCGTGATCCCGGTGTCATCGTCAACAACTCGCTCAACGGTCGCCGACAACAGCCCAGCGACCCATGCGGCCTTCGATCCGGCGGCAGCGATCCCGTCAGCGCGACGTGCGACCGCAGCGGCGATCTTCTCGGCCTCGGTCATGTCGCCACCAGCTTCGCCACGACAGCCCACTGCGAGCCGAAGCGGTGCAGGCCGACCTTGTCGTTGACCGAGAACGTCATCCCCGAGTCTTTCAACGCGACAGGAGTGTCAGTGGATACGTCGCCGTTGAGGCGGACCAGGAGAGGGGCCACCTGTGACACCAGGCCCCATGCGCTGTCGGACATCAGATCGACTCCAGCTTCATCGACATCAACGCGCCACCCAGGTCGAGGCGCCACTCAGCCACAGCCCACTTGCCGCTCACCCCGAGTTGCGCGTCCACGTATGTCACCACGTCATCATGCCAGTGCTCGGGGTTGGTCTGCACGGATATGGCAATCGACGCCGCGCCGCGGATGTCGGCGGCGACGATCGCGTTGCCTTGCGCGATCAGCGCCGCCTGTGAGGTGGCTTGGAGGCGTTCGATCTTGTTGATCGTGCGACCACGCCCAGCCTGAGAGGTTGGGCCGGTCGAGGTGTTCGACACCGTGTAGATGCCGGACCCTTCCGCGCCCACCGACTCGCCCGCATCATCACGGATGAACACCCACCGGTTCGGGGTGTTGAAGAAGTCGGCCTCCACGGAGCGGTCCATCCCGACAGTGGTTGTGAACTCGTCATCCGCGTCGTACGCCCACATCGCCGACTTCGATGCCATCACCACGATTGGGTCGGATCGGAACCTGCCCTCACGGTCACACCACAGCGGCCCGTAGCCGATCGCAGCCAGCAACTCGTTGATGATCAGCAACGTCGTGTTGTCCTGGTCGATCGGCCACGTCTTCGCCGCCGGCAACGTCAGAGCGATCCCGGCCTGGCTGATCGCGTTGGTCTCCCCAGCAGCGGTCAGCAAGGCGGCGATCAGCGTCAACGGGACCGAGCCCGCGGCAGCCGAGTAGGTGGAGCCGTACGGCGAGTCGAGCACCGTCAACAGGTCGTACCCTTGCACCCGCCACAAGGCAGGCGTCTCGCCAGCCTCGCGGGTCGGGGTGACCATCGCGTACACGCCCATGTTCCAGCGGGTGGTCGTCTCTCCGTCGGCGGAGATCTCCACCCACGGCCGCACCCGGTCTTTCCCCCAGTTCAGCTCGCGCTGCAACGACAGGTCGCAGGTGCCGTGGACCTTGTTCGCCATGTTCCGCACGATCGTCGACGAGTCGGGTTTCAGGTCGGCGGAGATGTCCTCCACGAACACGTTCGTCGACGTCAACAAGTCGACCCCGGCCGAAACCTCGGTGACCGGCGCAGAGATCAGGCTGACGACGGTCATACGATCTCGCTCACCGTCACCTCGGACACCGACAGCGTGCAGATCGCGTTGTAGTTCCGCCCCGTCGGCTCAGGCACATCGACCACCTGGTAGGTACCCCACAAGCGATGACCGCGAGGAGACCGGACCAACACCTGCCGGTTGATCTTCTCCTCCAGCCACGACACCTGGTCGCGGTCGGTGATGATCACCGAGACGCTCGCCACTCGCGTCGTGCCAGGGCGCGTCACGGCCACCGTGCGGCCGGCGGCCAGCCGGCGGGTCTCGCCGACGCCCGAGCGCGGCGACGTCCACCCGTTCGCTGGCAGGTTCAGCTCCAGGCTGTCGGTCAGGTCGGACGCCAGATGGAACCACACCCTGGTGAAATCGGTTTCAGCCATCGTCACCTACCGCCCGCTCGTAGCGCCTGCAGCATGACCTTAGCCAACGGCGGGGCAACAGCGTTGATGAACTCCTGAGGGGACAGACCGGCCCCGAAGTTGGAGACACCGCCCGACGGCGGCTGGAACGCCGCAGCAGCAGCAGCAGCAGCCGCAGCCTCGGCGTCAGCCGACGGGGTGAACGGCCCACCACTCCCACCGCTGGTCGCAGTCGGCGGGTGGTACACGGGGATCGCCGCAGGGGGCAGGGCCGCAACGGCGGCAGCAGCGGCAGCAGCGTTCGGGTTGGGCGCGGTCGCAGCAGCAGCGGCAGCGGCGGCGTTCTGGACGAAGTCACCGATCGCCGCGGGAGACAGCCCCAACTGCGCCGCGACAGCAGCAGTGGCAGCAGAGTCGAACCCGAGGGCTGCGGCCTTCGCGGCGAGAGCGTCGATCTGCTTCTGCAGTTCGGCAGCGACCGTCGCAGCGTCGGTGCCCTGCCCGAGCATGGTGGAGCCCAGCTTCGCGATCGCGTCGAACGCGCCGGTCAACGACTGCAGGTTCCCGGCACCGAGCACCGACGTCGGATCGAACGAGAACACCTTGCCGGCGAGGATCTCATCCCAGATCACCTTCTCCGACGCGGTCAACTTCGTCGGGTCGGTCGAGCCGATCTGGAACACCTTGGCGATCTGCGAATCCCAGTCCGACAACACCTGCTGGACCGCGTTCGTCACCCCGGCGGTCGCCGTGTTCAACGCACCGCTGGTTCCGGGGCCGGTTGCCTGGGAACCGAAACTCTGGTTGAACAGGTCGATCTGCGCCACCTGTGCTGCGATCGCTGCCAGGTCGGCGGCGGCATTCGCTGCAGCTTCAACGAACGCGCCGAGCGCCTCACCAGACAGGCCTAACGAGGCCGCCATGTCCTCAACGCCCTGCTGATCGAACCCCAGCGACGTTGCGAGCTGAACGAGGACCGCCACCTGCTTCTGTAGCTCGGTGGACACGGTGGCCGCATCGACGCCCTGGGCGAGCATCACCCGGCCGAAGTCGGCGATCGTGTCGAACGCGCCGGTCAACTGCTGGATGTTCTGCACCCCGAGGGCGTCGTTGATGTTCAGCGACGTCGACGACCCTTCGCCGGACAGCGATTCGCGAAGCTGATCGAGTGCGGTGGTGATCGCGCCACGAGCATCCAGTAGTGACGCCCCGGTGTTCACCTCAGCGCCGGACCCGACCATCCCGTCGAAGATGGCAGAGCCGACCCCACGCAGGGCGTCAGCCGCCCCCGAGCCCGCAGCGCGGGCAGCATCGACGACGCGGTTGACGAGGCGAGTGACAGCATCAGAGACGTCGGAGGTGCTGTTGGTGATACCCTCGGCGAGGCCCTCGCCGATGAACCGGCCCATGCGACGGAACACCCGCGACGGGGACTCGATCTCCAGGTTGCGGTTCGCCGCCGCCGCCGCCTTGCGTGCCATCGCCGCTGCCGCCGCAGCAACCGCGGCGACCTTCGAGGCGATACCACCGATGAACCCGTCACCCACAGCAACGCCAGCCTTCTTGCCTGCCGCAGTGATGACCGGGATGTCGAATGCTGGCATCAGCGCCGCCGGTGGACGGAACTCCCCGAACCCAGTGTCGACAGCGACCGACATCGCCTTGCCTGCGGCGGTGGCCGCCTCAACATCGGCAACGATCGGGACGCTCGGCGGGTTCTTGCTGACCTGATCTTGGAGCGCCTGCCCCCATGCCAGCGTGGCGGCAGCGGAGTCGATCGACTGCAACGTCGGAACGACCCCTTCGATCGCCGCCTGGTACGCGTCTGCCGCGTCCTGATACGCCTTCGAGTCGGTCGGGATGCCTGCCACCGCGGCGTCGAAGATCGCCTTCGTGATGTATGCCGCCTGCTCGGGGGTCTGGACCGTCCCGTCCTCCACGCCCTTCTTGATGACCGACTCGATGTTGGTCCCCATGTCGCGGATGATGTTGCGAACCTGAGCGTCGGCCGATGCGCCGCCGGTGCGGAGAGCGTCGGCGATCCGTGGGCCCATCCCGTCGACCGAGATGAGGGCGTTGTCGATCACTTCCTGCAGGTTGGTGTCGCCGGGAATGTTGAACAGGCTGTCCCATGCGCCCTTGGCGGTCTCCAGCGCGGTCTCATACAGGGCCACCTTGTCAGTGGCATCCTGCACGGCCCGAGCGGCGGAGGCGGTGGTGTTGAAGTCGCGAGCCCCGCCGACCATCCGCGACCAGAAGCCGTTCGCCGACGTTGCGGCCTTGTCGATCTTGGTGGGGTTGAAGGCTTCGTCCAGGTTGATTCGAGCGATCTCAGTCGCGACGCCAGCGAACACCGTTCCCACGTCGGCGGCAGCGCGCTCCGCCTTGTTGAAGCCGATGGTGTCATCGAAGACGAGGCCGATCGACTTCAGCAGTTTCGCTACCGCTGGTTCCCCCTCGCGGAACGCCGCCATCAACTCCTGGGCGCTGACCCCGGCGTCCTGCAGCGCTTGCTTGGTGTCCGTCTTGAGGAGGCTCGTGATCTCGTCGGTCAGCCCCTCATCCCCCTTCAGGGAGAACGCTGACTTGAAGTCGAGGACGGCGATCTTGCCCGACTTGAGGGCGGCTTCGAGGTCGCCGCGCACGGTTGAGCCGATCTCGCTCATCCGCTCCTTGAAGACCTTTGCGGCGTGTTCGGCCTTCCCGAACGCGGTGCCAATCACCGATGCCCCGGCAGCCACGGCCCCCACGACAGGCCCGCCGATGGCTAGCCCCGTCAGACCAGCAGTGAGGGCACTCGTGATACCCGAGCCGCCCGCCGCCCCTTCAGCCTTGCCAGCGAGAAACCCACCGACAGCAGCGAGGAGCCCAACACCCAACGCTTGACCTACGCCAACACCCGCTTCCTTGGCCCGCTGCCTCAACTCCCCAACCATCGTCGTGAACGCACTGCCGATGCCCTTGATGCCGGTCTGGAACGCAGACCCAAGAGAGGAGCCAAACGCGGCACCGAGCTGGGCAATCTTTGAGCCCTTCAGCTTGTCGAGCGTCTCCGACAGTGCCACCCGAGTCATCACCCAGGCCGACTGCGCCGACTTCCCAACAGTCTTCCAGCCCTGGACAACGCCGCCGAAAGCTGTCGAGGTCTCGCGCTTGATCTTGTCCAGGGTTTCGGACGCAACGACACGAGTGAGGGTCCAAGCCGTCGACGCCGAGCGGCCAATGGTCTTCCATCCTTCGGCGACCCCGCCGAAGGCGACGTTGGCATGGTCCCTGATCCCATTGAATGCAGCAAAGGCCGACTGAACGATGGGATGGAACGGGTCTTTCCCGCCTTTGCCCGCTAGGGCCCGCTGGAGGTTGAAGGACTCGGCAAACTGTCGCCCCGCCCCAACGATCGAGGACGCCACACCGCCGACGGCAGTGGCGACCGAACCAACAGCCCGACCGGCCAGCATGATGTTGTCGCGCATCCGCAGCGCCGCAAGAGCCCCCTTCGACATGCCGTCGCCGAGCCGGGCGATCTCGGCCCGAGCCGAGGCGAATGATGCCGGGGAAAGCAACACCTGCTGAGACGACCCGAGAATTCGCAGGCTGTTGGCTAGACCTTGTGCTTCTTTGCTCGCCGCACCGAAGACGGAGGTGCGGGAAGTGATCTGACCGCCACCCGGCCCACTCAGTGCCGCCGACAAGAAGTCGCGTGCGCCGCCGAGTGAGGTCTTCAACCCGGAGAGGAACCCGCCGCCTGCCCCAGTGCCGATGCCTTTGAATAGGCTGAACAGCCGTGCCGCGAGCGGGGCGAGAACGATCGCGCTGACTAGGATCAGCGGGTTCGACCACAGCGCCTTTAGTCCGGCGACCAGCCCGTCGCGCAACATCCCCACCAACTCGGGAAGGTTCGAGGCGATGCCTCGGGCGAGACCTTCGACGAAGCGGAAGCCGATGATCACCGCTGCGGCTGCGATCGCGGCAACAGCCTTCAAGAACGCGGGGGACGACACGATGGTGCCGATGATCCGGCCGATCTCCTCAACCAGCCCAAGGAACGCGGAGGCGTACTTCTTCAGGTTCGGGCCGGAGAACAGATCCTTGAAGAACGTGAGGATCTTCTGGCCGACCGGGTACAACGCCTGACCGACCGCGTACGCGATTCCGGCGATCGTCGTGCCGATGCCCGACAGGGCTGAGACCGCCCCGCCCTTCAGGCCGGCGAAGTCGCCACCGAACGCACCGCCGATCGCCTTGCCCAGTTCCTTGAAGCCGTCGATCGCGGGCTGGATGAACGGGCGGATGGTTGTCGCCAGGCGGTCCACGAAACTGATCGCCGCGCTGGCGGCCCGGCCGATGATCCCGATCCCGGCCGAGACTGCAGGGACGACGTTCTTGCCGATGAAGATCGCTACGGTGGCGAGAGCGGGGATCAGCTTCTCAGTGATGAACGTCGTCGCGGTGAACAGCGCCCGCTTGATCGTGTCGGCCAGGTTGCGGAAGGTGCGGCTCGCGGGTTCGGCGCTGCGCTCCAGCCCGTCGGCGGTCTGCGTGATGGTTTCGTGAGTGGTGGAGAACGCGTCCCGGACCGTGTTGATCGCGTCGCCGAACGCGGAGAAGATCCGCTGTCCCTGGGTGCTGATGTAGCGCAGCAGCCCTGACAGGGCGTCGTGGAAGTCGCCGGACCGGGTCCACAGGATCGAGATCGCTGCACCGATCGCCCCGGCGACGATCAGCAGCGCCCCCATCGGAGTGAGCAGCGCCCCCATCACCGACTTCAACAGGCCGAGCACCTCGACGGCGCCCTTCGCCGCGAAGATCAAACCCAAGGCGATCGCCACGCCGCGCAGGCCGTCACGCACGATCGTCAGGGCTGGCCCCAGCCCTTCACCCTTGATGAAGTCGGACAGCCCTTGCAGGCCGATCTGCGTGGCGCTGACCAGCAGCTTCAACGGGCCCGAGATGAGGCCGATCAGTGATGCCCCGAAGTCGGCGAACGATTCCTTCAGGTTCGCCACCCGACCACTGAGCGTCTTGGCGAGGTCAGCGCTCGCCCCCGCCAACCGCGGGTCACTGGCGAGTCCTGTAATCAGCCCGTTGACGACCGCCTCAGCGCTCAGCTCGCCGGCCTCCTGCAGGCGTGTCAACTCTTGGACGTTGCCACCTGTGAGCTGATCTGCGAGGATCTGACGGATGTTGAGACCGGGCAGGTTCTCCGCCAACTGGTTCAGCTCGTCGCCTTGCAGCTTGCCGGTCGACACGATCTGACCAATGGCTCGCTGGATGCGGTCCAGCGAGTCCACCCCACCGCCGGTCAACGCAACCGCATCGGCGATTGCCTTCACCCGTGGCAACACCTGATCGACGGGCGTCTTGATCGCCAGGAACCCCTTCGCCAGATCAGCGACACCGACAAGGTCGAACGGGGTTTCCTTCGCGAACTGCTTCACCTGGGCGAGTAGCTGGTTCGTATCGTCGATGTTGCCAGTGAGGGCGAGGAACTGCTTGTTGATTCGCTCCAGGTCGGAGAACCGCTGGAAGCCCGACGTCAGCAACGCCCCGATCCCCACGCCCCCGGCGAGCAGCCCGATCCCGCCGCCGATGCCGCGCCCGGTGGCGGCGCCGAGCACGCCGGTGGAAGTTCGACGCTGCGCGTCTTGGATGATGCGCTGCTGGCGGATCGTCGATGAGCGGAGTTCTTTCTCCTGCCGGCTGAACGACGAACGGATCAGCGTCTCACGCGACCGCAGCTCCGACGGGAGACCTTGGGTGAAGGCAGAGTTGCTGCGCCGCAACGACGAGGTGAGCGTGGTGAAGGTGCGGGAGATCGCACTGGTGGCCGTCTTCGCGAACCCAGTGACCGTCGCCCCGAGCGCCTTCTCCAGCCGGCCGATCGTCTCCAGCACGGAGCGCATGATCTGCACCCGCTGCTTGCCAGCGACCTTCGCCGCGTTGACCTGCAGTTCGCCTTGGGTACGAGCTGACTGGGCGGTCAGCTTGGTCTCGCGGTTCATGATCGCCAGGCGCTCTTGAGCAGCGCGAGAGAACCGTTCTCGGTCGGTGATCTGCCCCTGGCGCTCTTGCGAACGCGCCCGGTCCTGCGTCTTGGACAGCAACCCGACAGCGAGGCCGAGTTCGGTGATCGACTGCGCGAACTTCGCCGCCCGAGCCTCCCCCGTGGTCATCCCGGCGAAGAAGTCCTTGTTGGCGTTGGTGGCCTCGCGACTGGCGGCGGTGACCTTCTTCACTTCCCGAGCGGCAGCCTTGGTGGCGTTCTCGAACGCCTGGTTCTTGAAGCTCTGGAACCCCAGCTTAATCGCGTCGCCGATGGCGTCACTGATCGCCTTCTTCATAGCCGTCAGGGCAGCGTCACTCAGCTTGAAGTTGACATCAAAGCCCTCGGCATTGTCCACGAGCGGGGATGCTACTCGGTGGCGGGACGCTGACGCGGCTTAGCGTTGGCGACCATCGCCTGGAACTTCGCCATCTCCGTCGCCGACACCTTCGCCGTCGGGGGCCCAGGAGCCTTGCCCGGCCGGTGTTTCGTGTCGCCCTTCGACTCGTACCGCTTCTTCACCTGATCCACCGTCTCGGTCGAATAGCCGAACGCGACGTTCATCAGATCCCGGTACTCGAACGGGTTCATCATCCCACCGTTGATGCGGACCTTCAGTGCCCACACGCAATCCAGGTACTCCGACAGCGACAGGTCGCGCAGCCGCAACCCGGACCCTAGGAGGAGCGTGCCACTGATCTCGGCGCGGAGGTCCGCTTGCTCGCCGGCCGCGATGAGACGGACGGCTGTGTCGTAGGGCGCTCCGACGCGACCTCCACCAGCGCGTTGACGATCCTGCCCAGCTTCTCGGCATCCAGGTTCGCTGCGGCGGACATGGCGGTGGCGAACGCGTCGCGCTGGTCGGGGACGACGGTATTGCGCAAGAACTGGGCGACAGCACCAGGTTCACCGGCGCCGATGGCTGACAGGGTGAAGAAGTTGAGACCGCAGATCACATCCCATTCGCGCCCGAACAAGGTGATCGGCTTCGTCAGGACTGGTTCGTCTTCGCCGAGCAGGTCGTCGAGGTTGGTGCGCTTTGGGTTGGCCATGACGGACATGTTAGGTCGGGCGGACACCCAACGCAAGGATCACAGTCGGGCACCACTCAACGCTGCCTCGACCGCGGCCTTCAACGCTCGTTCCATCATCGAGTGCGGCAGGTTGCCAGGGTGGTCCACCTTCTTCGGTCGCGCCAACACGCCAGCGTTGCCGTACGCCTGACGGATCTGTGATGTGCCACGAGCGCTGGAGAACTTGGTGTCCCCCAACTGGCCGACGAACGTCGACGCGCCAGCCCCTTTCCCGCTCTTGGCGTTGAACCCTGGGAACACCAGGGTTGGGCCGTTGATCGCGCTGATCGGGTGCGGGTCGGCGCCGGATTCCATCGCGTTCACCTTCACCGGGCTCGCCAACGAGAACAACCGGATCGACACCGGGAACGTCGACCCGTTCCAGATCACCTCATGGCGGAACGACCCAAGGAGATGTCGACCCCCGCGCCGGCGATTGGCGGGGCGGTCGTTGACCAGTTCGGCCGACACGATCGCATCACAGCGGCGGACGGCGTCGAGCCCGACCTGGTCGAGCCGAGCGGCCAGCTTGCGTGCCACCTGACGGCTGACTGCGGCGGCGAACGCTGAGGAACCGGCGAGGGTTTGCGACACCCGCACACGTTCCAGCGCGGCAGTCATGTCAGTTCATGTCCACGGTGACAGAGATGCTCGAACCGACAGTGCCGGCCGACGGGGGGATGAACACGATCCCCGCCACTGACGCCTGCGCGATCCGCACACCTGGAGGGCCCATCGTGTTCTTGGCGGCCATGAACAACAGGCGCCGGTACATCGCCTCGGCACGGGCGAACACGTGCACCACCGCACGCTGTTGCTCGAATGGGTCGGGTGGGATGAACGCCCCGCCTTCGGCGCGTGCGATCGGCCAGCCCGACTCGATCAGCCTCACCAGGTACACCGCTCGTGTTGCGACGGTCATCCCTGAACGGGTGCCCGACATCGGCCCCACCGAAGTCGCGGTCACTGTCACCGCGTCGACCACAGCGTCACCTTCACCGACGGTGACGTAGGCAACGAGCGGCTGGCAGCCGTCCACCATGCACGCCGTCAACGCGTCGAGCATCTGCGTCAGGATGTGGTGGCCGACGTCGAAGATGCTGTTGCAGCACGCCTCGGACGGGGAGGTGCAGTCGGGTGCGGGAAGAACCATGTCGCCAACGTACCACCCGTGTCAGACTGCACCGATGAGCCGCGCGAGCGAACGGTGCAACGTCACCCGCAAGCGTCGGTTCCGCGACCACTTCGAGGCGATCAAGGCGTTGCATCGGCTGCAGGCCCGCTCCACCCGCGACACCGTCCCGCAACGCGTGTACGAGTGCGACGCGTGCGAAGGCTGGCACCTCACCTCGCAGAAGGTGTGGGGGGAAACGCAACAGGGCCCCACCCAAAGGTGAGGCCCTGTGTGATCCCTGTCGGGGAGACGGATCAGCTTCCGGTCGGGAGATCGACGTAGCCGACGGTGACCGCTGCGAGGATGGCGTCGTACTCGGCCTGCGTGTAGCCGACCCGGACGTGCGAGCTGTTCGGGGTGTAGCCGGCGCCGGGGTAGTCGTTCCACGGACCGTTGAACAGGTTCGGGTTGTTGGTGCCGGTGCCCGAGAACGCGACGTTGATCACCTGGTCGGCGTAGGTGGCCGAACCGGCACGCAGCTTCGTCTTGCCGAAGATGTGACCGATCGCCACCGGGGTGCCACCGTCGGAAGCGACACACGAACCGGCGCCCTCTTCGATGGCGGTCGTGATGACCTCCAGGTACGCACCGTTGCGGGGGGCGGCGTTGTAGAGCGGGTCGTAGTAGCCGATGACCTCGCCTGCGAAGTCGCCGCCGACCTTGCCGAGAATGACGGAGCCGCCGAACAGGAGCGCCATCAGCTCGAAGTCGGAGAAGCCGAACTCGCCCGAGATGTTCTGGCGCAAGATCTTGTCGTCGCGCTCGGCGGTGTAGAGCGTCGAGCCGCAAGCGTTCTTCGGCTCGTACTTCGTGCCCTCTTCGATCTGCGGATCGACCGTCATGGTGACGAGGCCAGCGGTCACGATGCCGCCGTTCACGCCACCAGTGGGTGCGCAGTTCGAGTTGAGACGGGCCGCCCGCACGACGCAGGCCCCCAGTTCGCCGATGTTCGCGGCGCCAGCAATGTTGGTGGACATGGTCCGATCCTTTCGTACAGGAAGATCGCGCACAGCATTCCAGCCGGGCTATCCCCCTGTCTACGTGTCCGAACCGCCCGAACGCCGCAGCCACCCGCGAAGCTGGGCTTCGGTGACGTTGGCGTGAATGAAATGGTGACACGACGAGCACACATGGAGCCCGTTGTCGGCCTCGCCGGTGCCGCCTTGGCTGCGGCGCAAGATGTGATGGATGTGATGCGCTCTGCCCGTACAGCCAGCGACCCCCGCCTCGCACTGTCCCAGCGATCGACGTTCGATGATGCCTCGCACCGAAGGATGGAAGTCGGAACCCGATGACCGGGCGGCGGTCTTCGACTGCTTCGGTCGGCGGCGGACGAACGGGGTCCGCTTCAGTGGGGTGCGGCGCTCCATCAGCTACCGCTGGGCCCTTCGACCTCGACGAGCACCCACCCGTTCTCCAGCTCAGGCGCCCACACCCCGACAGCCATCCCGCCGAGCGGGGCGTACACCCCGAGGAACTTGGTGAGCATCGGCAGCCCACGCGACGCGACATCACCCGCCGCCGCGGCGAGCTGCACCGAGGCGCCTTGCACGTTGCCGGAGGTGACACCACGCAAGTACCCGCGCCCACGGCCGTAGTCGTCGATCAGGGCGAGCGCCACCTCGACGGTGGAGGAGACGGCCAGCCAGTCGGGCATCCAGCCGAAGGCGAAGGTGATCGAGAACGTGCCGTCTTCGGTGTCGGCCAGCTTCAGGTCGTTGATGGTCGGCCAGAACGTCTTGTCCTTGCGGAACAGCACCGTGTTGTCGATGAGCCCGTAGTCGGCCAGGTTGAGGCCGATGCCGTTGATCTTGACGAGGTCTACGGAGATCAGGTTGTCGACGAGCGGGATGCAGTCCACCCCGTACTGGTCGAACCAGGCGTCGCGACCTTCGGTGCAGCCGGCACGGCGCAGTGGTCGCATCGTCTTCACGCACCGGCCGGTCACCTTGCCGCCCGACATGATGTAGACCATGTCCGATGCGGCGTCGAGTGCGTCGAGGATCAGGTCGGTGTCGTCGGCCGACACCTTGCACTCTTCGCGGGCGAGCACAGCGTCGACGTCGGCGAACGGCTCACAGGCGAGGAAGGTCATGGCGGGGATGCTACCGCGAGTCGAGGAGCTGAGTAATCCATGCCGCCGCCCGCTGGGCCGCGCCGCCATCAGTGGACGCGTACGCCTCGGCCACGGCGGCGTTGCGGAGCGCTCGTGCAGGGTCTTTGGTGAGATGTGACAGCAGGTCGAGTTCGAGCAGTTGCTCAGGTGAGTCGACCTGGACTCCGGGGACGTGCGACCAGAACCGCAGCCCGTGCTCGACGTCGCGTCGATACCACGGGGCGTTCAACGCGATGACCGGACGGTGCAGGGAGGCGAACTCGTACATCAGCGAGCTGTTGTCCATGATCAGCATGTCGGCCTTGTCGAACACGTCGCGGTCGGTGGCGAGCACCTCGAACCCGCAGGCGACGAACAGCGCGTCGAGGAAGCCGTTCCAGCGCGGGTGGGAATGGGCGTACGGGATGAACCCCTGATCGCGCATCGAGTCGGCGATCACTGCCAGCCGGGGGCGATAATGGTCGAACGCTGAGCGCATCTCCGGCCCGAGCCGGCAATCCCAATGGAACGCCAGACACGCAGCGAGTGGACCGATGCGCAGCTTGCCGTTCTGCTCGCCGCCATAGGCGCTCATCTTCGGGCACCCGACGGCGACCGCCGGCGCGCCCCACCGCTGTGCCACCGTCTCGGATGGGCAGATGTAGCCGATCACGTCACGCGGATGCCGTTCCGCACCACCGGAGTAGCCGGGCAGGGTTGCCATCTTCTCGTCGCCCAGGTACGCCTGGCCGCAGCCGTGCTCGACGTAGATCATCTTCGCCCGGCCCTTCAACGTCACCACGTCCTGCCATCCGGCCACCATCGCCACATGATCGAACAGTGGCTTGCGGGGAGTTGGGGCGAGAGGGAAGACGTGGCCCTGCAGGCGGGTGGGGAGGCACTCGAAGATCGGCAGCATGTGATCGAGGTAGTGCTGCTCGCTGGCGATCACATCGACCTTCACCGCGACACCACCTCCTGCAGACGGTCCAGGTACCGCTGCCTCCACATCGACCAGCGGGGGACCAACGCCTGGCTGGTGTCCTTCGCCTGGATGAGCGAGTTGCGATCCCATGCGAGTCGGTCCAGATGTTCCGACAGGTCGAGCGGCGCGACTTCGGCGGTGCGGATCGTGCCAGCGGCCAAGCTGAGCGTGGCAGCGCGGCGCACCGGGACGAGCACCGACGCCAGTTCGGCGTTCGGGGAGCAGTCCGGCATCATCACCGCCAGCCCGCACGCCGCCGCCTCCAACGCCGGAAGGCAGTTGTGTGTGAGGATGTCGTTTGCTACGTACGTTCCCGACGTCGTCTCAATCGCTACGACATCGCACGGCTCCGCCCGGCGGGTGACCTTCTTGATGCGAACCATCCAGCCGCCCTCAACCGGACGAGCGTCCCCCTTGGTGGCGCGCGTCCTGACCCGTTGGGTCGTCACGCGGTGACACCATCCGGCAACCACCGCCACGTCAGCATCAGCGTTGAAGTCCAGGCGCTCCCCGCCGTGAGTGATCGAGCCACACACTCCCACCTTCGCCGCCAGGCGCCAAAGGTCGTCGATCATCCCAATACTGCGCGACCATCCGGTGATGGACCCGTTGGATTCGCTTCCATCACCGTCGAGCCAGCCGCCGATGAGGGCGGGAACGAGAGAAGCGTGCAGGTCTGGCGCTCGCTTGCCTGCCGCTCCGGCCCGCAGGCCGAGGCCAAGGACGTCGAACAGTTGACCGAGGAGTTCAGAGCGACAGCGGACCTTCTGGATCGTTGACGGCCCGTACGAACCAGACGACGACGCCTCGAAGGTGGTCGCCCGCACGCCCCGTTCGGCCAACAGCCGGACGACCTCATGGGCAAGGTGCGCGTCTCGCGCCCCGAACGACCACGTCAACTCACACATCGGCCGGTCTCGGCCCTTACGGTCATACCACCCACCGTGCCCCTCAGCCAGCCAGGTGCCGATGATCCTGGCCCAGCCAGCGTCGAGATGGATGCTCTCCTTCCAGTTCTTCAACCCTTTACGCGCCGGCTTTGGGCCGAGATGCACCGACATCCAGCCCTCCGACTCCGGACGAGCAACGAACGCCCACTGACCCGGCCGGACATCTTCCGCTCGCGTTTCGCTCAGGTGGGCTCGGTCCGGCGTATCGGCCACCATGTGAAGATGGTCGACTGACGACGTCAGCGTCTTTCCCCTAGCTGAGATGGAGACCGACTCCTCAACCGTTCGATCCCTGCGGGCGGTGACCTGCGTGAATCCGTCGCCGTCGCGCAGCCAGTCCCCGATGCTCACTTCGTCGATCGGAATGGGCGGTCCCCAGTTCCGTTGAACCGGCGTGGATCGTTCGAGACACAGCCCGCCGTAGCGTCGGGGGATCACCAGCACATCCTGGTTGCGGTACATGTCCCAGTGGTTGTCGAACCCGTCGGGGTGGTACTCGACGGTGAGGTTCCGGTTCGATGGCCCGGCCTGCACCTTGGGTAGTTCGCCGTCGAGACCGATGATCGTGACGTGCATCTTGCGCCGGACACGACGAAGGGCACTGACGAGGATCTCGGTCCCGTTGCGATCCGCGTACGCTCGCTTGCCGACGACATGCAGCACCCGCAGCGGGACGTCGGCGTCGTCGCGTTCGACCGGCACCGTGTCGGGCATCGGGACCGGCATGTGAACCCCGGTGGGCAGGATGTCGGTGCGCCATTTCGTCGGCCACCACCACTGGTCCGGGTGGGCGAGATGCTCGAACCCTTCCCGGCCGTGACGCACGAACTCGGGGTTGCCTTGGATCACCAGCTTCACACCCATCTCCCGGCACCACAGCGGCATCCGCCAGTCGTTCGGGGTTTCCACCGTGAACACCACGTCGAGCCCTTCGAGCCAGTCGGTGACGAGTTCCTCGTCGAGCTGATGACGGATCGGGTCGTAGGCGGCGTGCGTCGCGCCCGGATACCACTCGGGGGCTTCCTTGCAGTCGGGTCGCGGCATCCGCACCAGTAGCACGTCGTCGACGGGCATGTGGTCGTAGAAGTTGCGGGACTGCAGGGCGATCCCACGCGCCACCTCAGATCGGGCGATCAACCCTAGACGGATCGCCATGACCTAGTAGACCATCTCGAACTTGCTTTCGTCGCCACGCCCGTCGAGGTGAGCGGACCGCTTGATGTTGCCGGTGTCGGGGTGGTAGATCGCGATGCGGTTCTTCGACCACGGGTTCGACTGGCACACGCTGTGCATCTTGTCTTCGATCATCGTGCGCGACTCGCGGGTGAAGTGGGTGCCGAGGACCGTCAGGTAGTAGTCGCGGCCGGCGAGATGGGGTCGCTGGCTAAATTGCCGGGTGCGACGCACGGGGAGGCCAGCGAGATCAATCGTCTGGTGATCGACCATCAGGTACTCGTGAGGTTGCAGGACGTACGCCTCGTGATGGAAGCGCAGCACGTCCAGCATCCCCATGTCGATCGTCTCGATCGCTTTCTCCACGTCGATCGTCTCGTCGATGATCAGTGGGGTGTCGTGCTCCAGAAACAGCAGCACCTCGTTGCACCCGAGTTGGGTGAGCGCCTCGAAGGTGAGCATCGCCTGATGCCGCCACTTCTCGGCGACGTAGACGACGATGTTCGACGTGCGGTGCTCCACCCACCGGCACAGGTCGTACAGGTATGTCTCGTAGCGTTCGCGCAGGTGCTCCTGCTCGGGCCTGACGCCGTCGCAGGCGATGATGATCTCGACGTCGCCGAAGTGGTGGCGGACCGAGGCGATGGTCTCTTGGATGATGCGCAACGTCGGATGATGCGGCGACGGGGAGGTGGTGATGATCGCCGTCACCTTCTGCTCGGGCACGTCGACGCCCAGCTTCGCCAGGTCGTGGCGCAGGCGCCATGTCATCTCCCGCTTGCGCTGCTGCCACCATGCTGAGCAGCGCGCCGACATCAGGTGCCGGTAGGGGAGCATGTCTTCGATGATCCCGCCGACGATCTCCCAGTCTTCGATGATCGGGAACGGCACCTCGTCGTAGACGAACTCCCAGTAGTGGTTCTCGCCGGCCGGGGTGGCCCGGTCGACGAGCGGGACGCAGCCCTGTTCGAGCGCCTCGTACGCCCGGAACGTGTCTACCGACCGCGGGCCCGATGGGGCGGGGGCCATCCACGCCCGGTCCATCTTGCCGAGGTACTCGGCGCGCTCGAACCCGCGGGCGAACCCGTCGGTCATCTGCAGGTTGCCGCTGGCGCGACGCATCCGGCGAAGCCCGTCGAAGGCCGCTTTGCGCCGAGGGTTGGTCGCCTGCCCGGAGAAGAAGTAGCTGCTGGTCTTCTCGCCCATCGTGTCGTCGATCAGCGGTGCGCCGTTGCCGAAGAAGAACCCGAAGTCGTGCATGTCGGCGTAGTGGTCGGGGTCGGGCATCTGCACCCAAAAGCGGATGTTTGGATGCCGGATGTCCTTCCACGGGAACTTGCCTTCCTCGTCGCCGCACAAGATCAGCAGCACCGAGTCCATGACGCCGAGGATCTGATTGATCTCGGCGATGTCGTCAGCCAAGCAGTGATGGCGGGCCGGGAGCACGACGACACAGCGTTCGTTGGTCGCCTTCGGCATGTAGTACACGACGTCGAAGTGCTCGAACTCGATGCCGTGCCCCCATTCGTCGCCGTTGAACAGTCGTTCAAGGATGGCGGTGTCCCACGGGCCGCGGGCGTCGATGCCTTCATGGAGGGACAACCAGATGACGGGGACCGGCTCGGTCACTTCAACGCCTCCACGATCAGGCTCATCCGGCAGCGGTCATCCAACGACCCGGCCTCCCACTCACGGGGCGCGTACAACGACTGGCCGCATTCCAACGCCGGGGTGACAGCGATGAAGCCGGAGTCGCGCAGCAGGCCGCGCAGGTACTCGTAGACGAAGATCGACTTCGACTCACCGAACCACGGCAGGTACGTGCACAACCGTTCCCCGATGTCGGGCAGATCAACGCCGAGCGGGAACCATTCGGTGTCGCCGGCCATGTACGCCCGGATCGCCTTCCCCACACTGGCACAGTATGCGGCGTCTAAATGCGGGGAAATAACGGCCACGCGGGTCACGTACTGGCCCCCTTTCACTTCTGAACCGTACCGGCGCGCAACGCCCGCCGGTACGACCCACACGTCTCCATGTGGACCAACGCCATCGGCTGATAGATCAACAGCCCACACGAGCACAACGTGATCGGGATTCCCCCGGCGCTCGTCTCCATGTGGAAAGAGGTGACGACGGGTGTTGGGTCATCGTGGGACGACGACGGCTCACCGCAGACACAAACGTTCGAGGTGCGACTCTGCGGGATGAAGATGTGGTCGGTGATGCTCATTCGTCCACCACCAACTGGTCCATGATTGCTGCCGTTCTCGACATCTCAAGCCGTGCTCGCAGTTGCAGCAGGCTGCGCCCTGGCAGGCGTGGCGCTGCCAGTAGACGGTCGATCTCTGCCTGCCGTGGTGGTTTGCTCGGACACCACTCGTTCAGGTAGCGCAGTGCCGATCGGAGGGTGTCGATCTCGGCCCACATGGCCTTGATCATCTGGCTCTTGTTCCACTCGTTCGGGTGGTAGTCGTCGCGTGCGCTCACTGTCGATCGCGGCACCAAGCGAAGAGTCCCGTCCTCGTCCGTTGCAAACTCCGGTGATCGTTCGATGGCGCAGAGCACAGCCGCGCCGAACCGAACGTCATCGTCGAAGTCGCTGAGGAAGTCGAGACGAATCACGACGCGACGCACGATTGCACTCCCTCATGATATGCGTGGGCGATCAGCTCGTCGATCATGTCCTCCCGGCCGGGCATTGGTCCAGACCGGAAACCGCACGTGCAGTGCGCCCAGTACCAGCCATCACCATCGGGCTCGGGGTCCGCGCAGGCATGGATCATTTCAAACATGGTCGACTCCTTCGTGTCGTGGGCATGGTTCGGTGTACTCGTCGCCGCAGTCCCGGCACCAGTCGATGTCGCACTCCGGTTGCCCGCAGCACGGCAGGCCGTCCTGGGTGCAGTTGCACGCCGTCGGCAGAATAATCGGGTCGGTCATTGGACCTTCCTTACGATGTGGGTGAGGATGTCGTCAAGTGTCGGGGCTGGATCGTTCAGCGTGTCGACGACGTTGCCGGAGTATGGATTGTCGTCAGGCCTCCAGAAACGCTCAGGCTTCTCGACGCCATGACCCACCGCGATGTGCCACGTGCCCTCGACGTCGACGAACGCCTGGATGAATGCACCGTCGTCCGCTCGGCCAACGATCTGCTCGAAGTAATCGGCGACGATCACAGCGCACGCTCAAACGGCACGAAGAGGTGGTGCTGTTCGTGGTCGGTGCCCAGGTACTCGCGGCCGTACCCCAACCCGGTCATGAAGTCGAACAGCTCTTGCACGTCGGGCCATCCGGCGCGCTCCATGAGGTCGGGATGGACCGAAATCCACACGAGCGGGCGGTGCTTGAGCAGCGTCATCTCGGCCCCGCGCATGACGGCGATCTCGAAGCCTTCGACATCGACGGTGATCGCATCCGGTGGACGCTTGGTGGAGGTGACGATCTGGTCGATGGTGGTGGTCGGGATCTCGGCGTCGCCGATGTAGCGGTACGCCATCGCCGGGCATTCGTCGGCTTCGACGTAGCCGACCGAGCAGTCGGGCCACGGCGTGGAAGCCGGAGCGGTTCGTGATGTCGGGCGTTCACCGCAGAACGCCTGGAACGAGGCGATCGGGTCGTCGAACCCGTTGGCGTCCCACGTCTTGCGGATGTTGACCCACATCTCCGGCGATGGTTCGATCAGAACCATGTTGCCATGACCTGTGAACGCCCCGTAAACAGCGCTGAGCCAGCCGTGCTC
>Ga0073899_10001322_pt1 | contig 22824 bp, 18 predicted proteins | sample KloWWTmetaKNB5Ph_FD_88975 | JGI IMG/M metagenome (GOLD analysis project Ga0073899, IMG submission 88975) | Active sludge microbial communities from Klosterneuburg, Austria, studying microevolution and ecology of nitrifiers - Klosterneuburg... | ecosystem: Engineered > WWTP > Aerobic digester >... | reverse complement strand
TCAACAGCGCCCCGGCTTCCAGCTCCGAGCGCAGGCTCCTCAGACTCGAGACGACCTGTCGGCCAACTGCGGTCGTGCGCACATCATCCGTACGCAGCTGCACGACGCTTGGCTTGCGTCCCTGCGTGACCGCCAGAATCGCGCTGAAGTCGAGATCATGAGTCAGGACGATGCAGTTGTGACTGGCTGCGTAGCCCATGATCTCCACGTCCGCGGCGTCTGCTTTCCCGACCTGCGACCAGTGCGCTGCCTCGATTCCTTCGCTCACCAGGAAGTCGACCCAGCGCGGCGACAGGTTCATGTCGATCAACAGCTTCACGCCACCGCCAACGGAAGCTCGCGCTCCTCCGCACGCCAAGCCGCATAACGCAGCGCCTGCAGGATGTCTTCGCGCTCCAGATAAGGGTAGTCGGCCAAGAGGCCGGGCACATCGACGCCCGCAGCGATCTGACCGACGATCATGCCCACCGTCACTCGGGTACCGCGGATGCAGGCCTTTCCGCCCATCGTGCCGGGGTCCTGGGTAATGCGATCCAGCAATTCCATACCGGGCTCCTCGACGGGGTGGGATGGCTGATTCTAGGAACTTGCGCACTCGGCCGCACGGCCATCTCACATTTCGCAAAGTTTGCAGCGGGTTGATACCCGGCGCGGTCGCGGCTGACTAGACTGGCCCTGATCCCCGGAGGAAGACGCGATGATGGACCGCAAACGCGAGATGGCGCTGCTGAACTGGCTGCGTTCCGCATTGAACGATGCCCAGGCGAAGTTCGAGCCGGCCTCAAGCGACGCCAGTTTCCGCAGCTACTACCGCGTCCTGAGTCGCGACAACCGCTTCATCGTGATGGACGCGCCGCCGGAGCGCGAGAACATCGCGCCCTGGCTCGACGTTCTCGCGCGCTTGCGCAAGGCCAACGTCAACGCGCCGGAACTGGTCGCGGTCGAGCGCAGCCAGGGCTTCATCCTGATGGCCGACCTCGGCGACCAGAGCTACCTTTCGCAACTCAACGAGGGCAGCGTCGATACCCTCTACCGTGACGCGCTGAACACGCTGTACGCGATGCAGACGCGGGTCGACTGCAGCGGGCTCGAGACCTACCACTACGGCAAGCTGGTGGACGAGATGGAGCTGTTCCCGGAGTGGTTCCTCAAGCGTCACCTCGGCCTGCAGCAGGACTGCGCCGGCTGGGACACGATCGAGCCGGCGTTCTCGCTGCTCACCGCCTCGGCGCTGGAGCAGCCGCAGGTATTCGTGCATCGCGACTTCCACAGCCGGAATCTGATGCGGACACCGATGAACAACCCCGGCGTGATCGACTTCCAGGACGCGGTCAAGGGACCGCTCACCTACGACCTGGTCTCGCTGCTGCGCGACTGCTACATCGAGTGGCCGAAGGAACGCGTGCTGGCCTGGATGCAGCAGTACCGCGAGCGCGCAGTGCAGGGCAACCTGATCGCGCACAACGAACTGCGCTTCAAGCGCTGGTTCGACCTGATGGGCGTGCAGCGCCACCTCAAGGTGCTCGGCATCTTCTGCCGGCTCTGGTACCGCGACGGCAAGGCGCAATACCTCAACGACCTGCCGCTGGTGCTGAAGTACACGCTCGACGTGGCCACCGTGAACAAGGACCTGAAGCCGTTCGGCGAGTGGCTGGCGAAGATCACCGCGAATGTGGACTTGACGCAACCGCGGGACTGATCATCCATCGTGGCAGCGCGCGTCCTCGCTCCCGAAGATGCGGCACTGCGTGTCCCGCGCCGCACGCCGCTCGCGCGCGCTGGCCTCGGGATCGCTGGCCGCCAGACTGTCGGCCAGCAGCAAGCGCCATTCTGCCGCTTCGTAGGCTGGCGCCCCAAGATCCAGCGCCTCGCGCGCCGCCTGCTCTGCGCCTTCAAGGTCACCCCGGTCAAGGCGGATGCGTGCCAGTTCGCCCAGGGCACGCGGCAGATGGCTCCTCCCGCCCTCGCCCTCGGCACGAAAGCGTGCCACGGCGGCGACAATCCCGGCTTCGGCACTTGCGAACTCCCCGCGATGACCATCCAGCATGGCCTGCAGATAACTCGCGTATTGGCTGGCCCGATGCTCCGACGTGCCGTTCGTGGTGAACCGAGTGAGTTGCCGATCGATGAGGGACTGTGCCAACGCGTCGTCACCCCAAACGATCGCCCAACGCGAGAGCAGCTGAGCCGATTCGAGCCATGCATTGCTGTTCTCGATCTTCCGCGAATTCAGTTCTGCTTCGACCAACAGTGCCCGTGCTTCGTCGGTTCGGCCTACCCATGCCAATAGGTTCCCGAGCCGAGCGCGCGCTGCGTGAATGAACGGATCGGCATCGCCACGCGGTGCACGCAATGCAATCGCACGCTCCAGGTAGTCGATGCCCGCGCCAAAGTCCGAACGGCGGCGCGCAACTGACGAGAGTTCGAAGAGGACCTCATAGGCCAGGGTATCGCCACCGCGGCCCTGCGCCTCGATGTCGGCCAGGGCACCCAGCAGCTCGCGCTCGGCTTCATCGACGCGATTCAGGCGCAACAGGATGAGGCCGCGGGAGTGCCGGACAAGCAGGCGATTCCCTGCCTCGAATTCAGGCAAGGACCGGTACGCGGCATCCGCCCGAGCCAGTGCTGCAAGCGCCTGGTCGAAGTCACGGCGTTCTCTCCAGTAGTTCGCCTCGACCCGATGGCACTCCGCGAACTCCGCGGCCCCCGGCCGGGTTCGCAGCGCGGCCTGCACCTGTTCGAGCAAGGCCAGCGCTTCGTCGCGGTGCTGCTGCAGGGCCAGCAATACGCCCAGTCGACGGCATTGCAGGCGCTGACGCAGGGTAGCTTCCTGCGCCAGCTGTTCGGCGTCGCGATAGAGCGCGATGGCCTCGTCAGGCAGACTCCGGGTCGGCATCATCGACGCCCAGCGCCCCATGACGTCGGCCACAGCGTCCGGCGCTCCATGCTCGGACAGTCCGCGCAACAGTTCAGCGCCACGCAACAACATGCGGCCCGATTGTTCGTTGTCACCGGCAGCCTCGGGGTCGGCGAACACGCGCAAAAGTATTTCGACGTAAGTGTTCGCCCGCGCCGCCTCGGCGCGTGCGCGTTCGGCTTCGGCACGCGCCACTTGCGCCTGCCAGGCGACGCCGATCACGCCGCCGATGACCGCGAGCAGCGCGACCATGCCGGCGGCGACACCGCCGCGGTGGCGACGCACGAACTTGCGCGCGCGGTAGGTCAGGCTCGGCGCCCGAGCGCGGATCGGGCGATTTTCGCGCCAGGCGGCCAGGTCCTCGGCGAACTCGCGTGCGCTGGGGTAGCGCTCGCGTGGCTCGGCGCGCATCGCCTTGGCGATGATCGTGGCCAGGTCGGCATCGGCACGACGCGCGCGTGGCGGCGGATCGCGCGGCGTGTCGGTGGCGGTGAAGGCGCGCCGGCCCTCGACCAGCTCGTAGGCGATCAGGCCGAGCGCGTAGACATCCATCGCGACACTCGGCGGCGCGCCCTGCAGCTGCTCGGGCGCGGCGTAGGCCGGTGTCATCGCGCCGCCGTGCAGACGCGTCACGCTGCCTGCGCCCGCGCCTTCGTCCTCGATCAGGCGCGCGATGCCGAAGTCGAGCACGACCGCGCGCCCGTTGCCATCGACCAGCACGTTCGCCGGCTTGAGGTCGCGATGCACGACCAGTTGCGCATGCGCGGCCTGTACCGCATCGGCCACCGCTTCGACCAGGCGCATGCGCTGGGCCAGGCTGGCGGAGTGCTGCTGGCACCACTGGTCGAGCGCGACGCCATCGACGTACTCGAGGATCAGGAACGGCTCGCCATCGTCGGCCAGGCCGGCGTCGAGCAGGCGGGCGATGCCGGGATGATCCAGACGCGCGAGCAGGTCGCGTTCGCGTGCGAAGCGGGCCAGCACCGCATCGCGGCTGGCGCGGATCTCGGGGAACTTGATCGCTGCGCATTGCGACGCATCAGCGAGCGCAGCCGCCTTCCAGACGCTACCCATGCCGCCGCGACCGATCTCGGCAAGGAGGCGATACCCGGCGACTTCGCGGCCACTGCGATCGTTGGCGCGCTGCGCACCGCTGAGCCAGGCCGGAGGCTCGAGTTGCGGCGCCTGCGCGGCGGCCTCGGCGCGTTGCAGGAAGTCGCGTACCGCGGCGCCATCTTCGGGCGCTCCCGCGTCGAGCCGCTGCAGCCAATCCGCTCGCGCCGCGCCCTCGAGTTCGAGCGCCTGGTCGATCAGCGCTTGCAGGTGCTGCCACTGGGCGGGGTCGCGGGTCATGTCGCCAACTCCGTGCGCGGGCGCCGGCTCAGGACAGCTCGCCGAGCAACTCGGCGAGCAGGGTACGCGCCTTGACCCAGTCGCGCCGCACGGTGCGCTCGGTGACATTCAGCGCTGCGGCGATCTCGGCCTCGTCGAGCCCGGCGAAATAGCGCCACACCACCACCTGCGCCAGTCGCGGGTCCAGCGCCTCCAGCCGCTGCACGGCGGCGTCGACCGCGAGCACCTGCGCGGCATCGTCCGGCATCGCCAGCTGCAGCGCATCGGGCGCGTCCAGAGGCAGATGGCCGACCCCGGCGCCGCGCTTGTCGGCGCCGCGCGCGCGCGCGTGGTCGACCACGATCTCGCGCATCGCCTGCGCCGAGATCGCGAGGAAGTGCTCGCGGTCGGCGATGCGATTCGGCGGCGCGCGATTCAGTTTCATCCACAACTCGTTGACCAGCGCGGTGGTGCACAGCGTCTCGCCGGGGTCGAGGCGCGCGCGCTGACGCCTGGCCACCTGCTTCAACTCGGCGCGCAGCTCGGCGAACAGACGGTCGAGCGCGACGCGGTCGCCGCCGCGGCTGCGCGCCAGCCACGCCAGCATCGATGCGGCTACGTTTTGCCGCTGCGGCAAGTCATCATCCGGTTCCATGAGCCCGATTCTGCCGCAACTACCGGCCGCAGCCCCAGCATGCGCGCCCTGATCTTCGCCGCCGGCCGCGGCGAGCGCATGCGTCCGCTGACCGACGCCACGCCAAAGCCGCTGCTCGAAGTCGGCGGCAAGCCGCTGATCGTCTGGCACATCGAGCGGCTGCGTGCGATCGGCGTGCACGACATCGTGATCAACACCTCATGGCTGGCGCGGTGCTTTCCGCAACGACTTGGCGATGGCAGCGGTTTCGGCGTGCACCTGCACTTCAGCCACGAAGGCGAGACCGCGCTCGAAACCGGTGGCGGCATGCACCACGCCCTGCCCCTGCTCGGCGACGCGCCATTCATCGCCCTCAACGGCGACATCTGGAGCACGCACCCGCTCGCCACGCTGCCGCGCGAGCCGCAAGGTCTCGCCCATTGCGTGCTGGTGCCGCTGCCCGCGTTCCGCACGCCGGCGGCGTTCGAGCAGACGGTGACGCCGCTGCTCGGAGCCGATGCGCCCGCACATACCCTGGCCGGCATCGGCGTGTATCGGCCGGAGCTGGTGCGTACCCACACGCCCGGCAAGTTCTCGATCACGCCGTTGCTCACCACCGCCGCGAACACCGGCCAGCTCTCGGTCGAGGCGCATTGCGGCGAATGGGAAGACGTCGGCACGCAGGAACGTCTGCGCGCGCTCGATACCCGCCTCACTACCGCGCTGCAGCAAGACTTGTCTGCAACAAACCGCTAAAAAGCGCCCGCGCATGAACCGCGTCACAGAATAGAGCCGGGCACCGGCCTAAGGGACGCGACACAGTACGGAAACACTTCGCGGATAGCGTGCGCACGCCATTCACCCGGGGGAATCCATGCTTCGTTCCACGCGTTTGCGCGCGACCACGCTCGCGCTGAGTCTTGCTGCTGCCGTTTCCGTGCAGGCTGCCCGTCCGGCCAGCCCCGACCACCACGAGTTCGAAGCGGCGCTGCATGCGCCGTTCGCGATGGCGAAATCCACGGCGCGCGATTTCACGCTGTACTTCAGCTACATCGACGCCCGCGATCCCTCGACCGTGGCCTGGAAACTGGAGCTGCTGGACAGCGAAGCTGCGACCACCCTGCGCACCTGGCATGGCGAGGAACGCCTGTTCCAGAAGCAGATCGAGACCGTGGTGCCGTGGGATGGCCGCGATGGCGGGCAGCGGCCGCTGGCGGACGGCTTCTACAAGGTGCGCCTGACCGCCACCGCGGGCGACCCGGTCGCGTTCCGCTCGCGCGCCGGCGAGCTGTCCAAGCGGGTCGAGCAGGCGCTGATCGAAGACGCTGGCGATACGCATGTGCAGGAATGGGACATCCGCGTCGGCGCGATGCCGAAAGTCGCGATGCCCGAATTCCGTGCGTTGCCAACCGCGGGTTCGGCGAAGTCGCAGGCGGCGACGGCGTCGCTGCCCTACACCGTGTACTTCGGCAACCTGCACGGCCAGAGCAACGACTCCGACGGCGGCGGCAATGTCAGCACCTGCACGTCGTCGCAGGGTGCGCAGACCGGCCAGTACGGTCCCGCGGATGCGTTCAACTACGCGCGCGGCCGCGGCCTCGACTTCCTGCTCGAATCGGAACACAACCACTACTTCGACGGCTCCTCCAGCACCAACACTTCGGCCAGTCCGAGCACGGCGATCAACCGCTACGCGGCCGGTCGCACGGCCATGGCGAGCTCGAATAGCGCCAACCCCGCGTTCCTGGCGCTGTACGGCATGGAGTGGGGCGTGATCAGCAACGGCGGCCATCTCAACATCATCAACGGCGACAAGCTGTTGTCCTGGGAATACAACAGCTCCAGCCAGCTGCTCGGCGATCTCTTCGTCGCCAAGAGCGACTACGCGAGCCTGTACACGACGATGAAGGCGCGCGGCTGGATCGGACAGTTCAACCATCCGAGCACCAGCGACCAGTTCAAGATCGGCGGCACGGTGATGGGTTATCACGCCGACGGCGATGAGGTCATGGTCGGCGCCGAGATGATGAACACCTCGGCGTTCTCCTCCAACACCACCGAGAGCGAGACCAGCCGCAGCACCTACACCAGCGCGTTCAACAAGCTGCTGGAGAGCGGCTTCCATGTCGCGCCGACGACCAACCAGGACAACCACTGCGCCAACTGGGGCGCGAGCTACACCAACCGCACCGGCGTGCTGCTGCCGACCGGCACCGCGCTGAACGAGGCCAACTTCGTCGCCGCACTGAAGGCGCGCCGCGTCTACGCGACGATGGACAAGAACTCGCAACTGATCACCACCGCGAACGGCAACCTGATGGGCAGCCGCATCAACAACTCAGGCGTGCTGAACCTGGTCGCGAACTTCGCCAACAGCGCCGGTCGCACGGTCTCGCAGGTGCAGTGGTATCGCGGCGTGCCCAAGCGCGGCGGCACCGTCACCCTGCTGGCGTCGACCGCGACGACGAGCCTGACGCCAACCACCGGCGAACACTTCTTCTACGCCAAGCTCACCCAGGACGACGGCAAGATCCTCTGGTCGGCGCCGATCTGGGTCACCCAGGGCAGCGGTGGCGGCGACACCACGCCGCCGACGGTCAGCGCCTCGGTCAGCGGCACCTCGGGCACGATCACGCTGAGCGCGACCGCTTCGGACAACGTCGGCGTGACCGGCGTCGAGTTCTTCATCGACGGCGTCTCGCGCGGCAGCGACACCACGTCGCCGTATAGCCTGGCCTTCAACTCGACCGCGCTCGCCAACGGTTCGCACACACTGACCGCGCGTGCCGCCGATGCCGCCAGCAACAGCACGACCTCGAACCCGGTCAGTTTCTCGGTGAACAACACCACCTCCGACACCACCCCGCCGACGGTCAGCGCTTCCGAGTCGGGCAGCAGCGGCACCATCACGCTCTCGGCGACCGCATCGGACAACGTCGGCGTCAGCAAGGTCGAGTTCCTGGTCGATGGCGTGCTCAAGGGAACCGACACCACTTCGCCCTACTCGATGACGCTGGACTCGACCACGCTCAGCAACGCGAGCCATGCGCTCATCGCCAAGGCCTACGACGCCGCCAACAACATCGGCACCTCGGCCACGGTCAATTTCAGCATCAGCAACCCGACCGGCAGCGTGCTGAGCAAAGGCGTGGCCGTGACCAACCTGTCCGCCGCCACCAGCAGCGCGCTCAGCTACACCATGGTGGTCCCGGCCGGCGCGAGCAACCTCAGCTTCACCACCTCGGGCGGCAGCGGCGATGCCGATCTCTACGTGAAGTTCGGCTCCGCCCCGACCGACAGCAGCTACGACTGCCGCCCCTATCAAGGCGGCAATGCCGAAACCTGCAGCTTCAGCGCGCCCGCGGCCGGCACCTGGTACGTGCGCGTACTCGCCTACGAGGCATTCTCCGGCCTCAGCCTGGTCGGCGACTACAGCACCGGCGGCGGCGCGCAGACCTACAGCAACACCGGCAACTACACGATCAGCGACAACGCCACGGTCGATTCGCCGATCACCGTCAGCGGCCGCAGCGGCAATGCGCCGAGCACCAGCTCGGTCAGCGTCGCCATCGTCCACACCTACCAGGGCGACCTCAAGGTCGATCTGGTCGCACCCGACGGCAGCCTCTACAACCTGCACAACCGCACCGGCTCCGGCACCGACAACATCAACAAGACGGTCACCCTGAACCTCTCCAGCGAAGCCCTGAACGGCACCTGGAAGATGCGCGTGAACGACAACGGCGCCGGCGACACCGGCTACATCGACAGTTGGTCAATCACCTTCTGACCGGCTCGCCGCTCCAACAAACGGCCCGGCAGTGTCCGGGCCGTTTGCTTTTCGGGCGGCGCACTGCGTATAAGCGGCCGATGTCGCGTCTGCATTCACCACGCCCCGTTTGCCACGAGCCTGTTGCGGGCCGCGGCGGAACAGTTGCGATGCGGATGGTGTTGGCGGTGCTGCTCGCGCTGGCGAGCAGCGTGCAGGCCGATGCGGTGCTCGATCGCGGCAATGGACCGGAGCCGACGACGCTGGATGTGCATCGTGGTGCCGAGGTCGGTTCGCAGAACATCCTGACCGACTTGTACGAAGGACTGGTTGCGTTCGCGGCCGATGGCGGGATCGTGCCCGGCATGGCCGAGCGTTGGGAGGTCGCGGCGGATGGCCGCACCTGGACCTTCCACCTGCGCGCCGGGCTGCGCTGGTCGAACGGCGAGCCGCTGGATGCGCCGCAGTTCGTGGCATCGATGCAGCGTGCGCTCGATCCCGATACCGCGGCGCCGCTGGCGTCGATGTTCGCCTCGATTCGCAACGCGCCGGCAGTGATGCGCGGCGCGATGGCGCCCAGTGCGCTCGGCATTCGCGCGCCCGATGCACGCACCGTGGTGGTCGAACTGACGCAACCGACCGCGTTGCTCGAACGCCTGGCGCTGCCGGTCGCGGCGCCGCTGCACCTGCCTTCGCTGCGCCGGCACGGCATGCTGCACACGCGCCCCGGCAACCTGGTCGGCAACGGGCCCTACCGGCTGATCGAATGGACACCTCAGGCGAGTCTGTTGCTCGAACGCAATCCGCATTTCCACGCAGCCGCGCAGGTGGCGATCGAGCGTGTGCGCTTTCACGTCACCGAGGATGCGAACACCGAGCAGAAGCGCTTTGTCGCGGGCGATCTCGATTTCACCGAGGTGGTTCCGCCGGCTCGACTGGAACGCCTGCGCGAGCGCTTCGGCACGCAGCTACGCATCAGTCCCTACCTCGGCAGTTTCTATCTCGGCTACAACTTGCGCCGCGCGCCATTCGCGCGACAACCGCAACTGCGCCGCGCGCTGTCGCTGGCGATCGACCGCGAGATTCTGACGCGTTACATCACCGGCCTCGGCGAAAGCCCGGCGTTCTCGCTGTTGCCGCCGGTCCTGCTCGGCGCGGCAGCGTGGGCACCGGCGGAGTCGAGCTTGACGCAGGCGCAGCGCGTGCGCGAGGCGCAGCGGCTGTACGCCGCCGCCGGCTATTCGCCGGCGCGTCCGCTCGACGTCGAGCTGCGCTACAACACCTCGACGCCGCACCGCCGGCTGGCGCTTGCGGTCACGGCGATGTGGCGCGAAACGCTCGGCGTGCGCACGCACCTGGTCAACGAGGAGTGGAAGGTGTTCGTGCAGAACCGTCGCAGCGGCCGCCTCACCGAAGCCTTCCGCGGCGGCTGGATCGCCGATGTCGCCGACCCGCTCGCCTTTCTCGAAGCCTTCGACGGCCCTGGCCCGAACAACTGGAGCGGCTACACCGACGCCGACTACTCGCGCCTGCTCGGTGAAGCCCGCGCCAGCGCAGAGCCGGCCGAGCGCAGACGCCGCTTCGCCGTCGCCGAGCGGCAACTGCTGCAGTCGCAACCGATCCTGCCGATCTACTTCTACGTCTCCAAGCATCTGGTGCGCGACGAGGTCGAGGGATTCGTCCCGAACCCGCTGGATCGGCATCCGTCGCGCTGGATGCGGCTGCGCGAGTCGGCGCCATGAAGCGCTGGCTGATTCGCCTGGGCGAGGCGGCACTGACGCTGTGGCTGTTGGTGACCCTGTGCTTCGTGCTGATGCGCGCCGCGCCGGGCGGGCCGTTCGATGTCGAGCGCGCCGTCACGCCCGAGATCCAGGCGCGCCTGGAGGCGCGCTACCACCTCGACGAGCCGCTGCCGAAACAGTACCTGCGCTATCTCGGGCAACTGGCGCAGGGCGACCTCGGCCCTTCGTTCCAGTATCCGGACTACAACGTCGGTGAACTGATCGCGGGCGGGCTCAAGGTTTCGCTGCCGCTCGGTCTCGCGGCGTTGCTGCTGGCGCTCGCGGGCGGCGTGCCGCTCGGCCTGCTCGCCGGGTGGCGCGCCGGGCGCATCAGCGACCACATCGCCAGCGGCGTCGGCCTGGTTGGACTGGCGCTGCCGAAGTTCGTGCTGGCGCCGCTGCTGGTGCTGTGCTTCGCGGTCTGGCTCGGCTGGTTGCCGGCGGGCGGCTGGGACCCCGGCGATCCGCGTTACGCGGTGCTGCCGGTGCTGGCGCTGGCGGCACCCAACCTCGCCTACGTGGTGCGGCTGACACGCGCCAGCCTGATCGAGGTGCTGGGCACGGACTACATCCTCGCCGCACGCGCACGCGGCATCGAGGGCCGCGACCTGTTGCTGCATCACGCGCTGCGTCCGACGCTGGCACCGATCGTCGCCTGGATCGCGCCGGCGACGATTGCGCTGGTCACCGGCTCGGTCGTGGTCGAGCAGGTCTTCGCCATCCCCGGCATCGGTCGCTACTTCGTGCAGGGCGCGCTCAATCGCGACTACACCCTGGTCATGGGCGTGGCGCTCACCGCCGGCGTCGCCATTCTGCTGGTCAACCTCGTGGTCGACGCCCTGCGCGCCTGTGTGGACCCAAGGCTGGGCGCGGCGCGCGAGTGAATCGGTCTTGGCGGTTGAACCTGGGCTCCTTACAATCCGCGTAATCGCAAGGAGCAACCCATGTCCGAAGCCACCGTCACCAGCAAGGGACAAGTCACGATCCCGGCGGATATCCGCAGAGCGATGGCGCTTGAGACCGGAACCAAGGTGGTCTTCACCCGACTGAGCGACGGCACGACCGTGCTGCGCAGCAAGTCGCGCTCGGCACTGGATCTGGCGGGGCTGCTCAAGCCGCAACACAAGGGCCGCAAGGTCGCGGTATCGGCGATGACAATCGGTCGCGACTGATGGCCAGCCTCGACACCAATCTGCTGGTGCGCCTGCTGGTCGCGGACGATGTCAGTCAGTTGCGTCGAGTCACCGCCTTGATCGAATCCGCCCGGCGACGGCGCGAGTCCTTGTTCATCCCGATCACTGTGGCGCTGGAACTCGAATGGGTGCTGCGTTCCCGCTACGACTTTGACAAGGGCGACATCGTCGAAGCCTTCAATGCCCTGCTCGAGACGCGCGAATTCGACCTCCAGTTCGAGGCCGCGCTCGAGGAAGCGCTGCACGCGTTCAAAGACAGCAGCGCGGACTTTCCCGACTGCCTGCACGTCGGACTCTGCGCCGCCGCCAAACGCGAACCCCTGCTCACCTTCGACACCAAGGCCGCGCGCCTCGGTGGCGCGCGATTGCTGGACGCATGAGCGCCGTTCACCCCCGCGCCGCGCCGCCCTGGCGACGGGCCACGACCATGGCCTTGAGGGCGTTGAGGGCGGCGCTCAGGGCGTAGTCGGAATCGAGCCCTACCTTAATTAAGGATAACGACGTTCCGTTAACCAATGAACAGGTCAAGGTAAGGCTGGAACGCATACAGCCGCCCCCGCATCTGGCCGGTGATCTCGGTCAGGATTCCCAAACGGATTAGATCCTTGAGCAGCGCCTGGGCGGTAGGCGCGGACACGTCGAGTTGTCGCCCCAAGTCGGAGGCGGCGACCACGGGGCGGCGGTAAAGCAGGTTCAGGGCGGCGCGAGCATTGGGTACCCGCTTGCCCAAGATCAGAATGCGTTGCTCCACATCGATACGCAGGGCGAGAATCTTGCCGAAAGTGTCGCGACCCTTGGCCGACGTTTCGGCCACGCCGCGCAGGAAGAAACGCACCCAATGGATCAGATCGCCAGACAGGCGCGCTCGAGTAAGGGCATCGTAGTAGCTGCCACGGTTGCGCTCGAAGAAATCCGACAGATACAGCGAAGGCTTGACCAGGATGCCATGGCTCACCAGATACAGCGGCACCAGCAAGCGGCCAATCCGACCATTGCCGTCCAGAAACGGGTGGATGGTCTCGAACTGGTAGTGGCTGATGGCGAGACGGATCAGATGTGGCACGGTGACGGCCTGGTTATGCCAGAACTTCTCCAAGTCGCCCATCAGTTCCGGCACGCCCTCATGGTGGGGTGGAATGAAGGCGGCGTCGGCCAGACTGGAACCGCCGATCCAGTTCTGGCTGATGCGGAACTCGCCCGGCTGCTTGTGCTCGCCACGCGCGCCGCGCAACAGGATGGCGTGGGTTTGCCTGAGCAGCCGGTTGGACAGCGGCAGATTGCGAAGTTCGGCGATGGCGAAGTTGACTGCGTCGATGTAGTTGCGCACCTCGCGCCAGTCGTCGCGCTTTTCCGGCTTGATCTGTTCTTCCGGCAGCAGGGCTTCGTCGATGCCGGTGTTGGTGCCTTCAATGCGACTGGATGTCTGCGCTTCCTTGACCACGTGCATTTCGATGAACAGATCGATATCCGGCACGATCAGCGAAAACGCGTTGAGCTCACCCAAGGCACGGTTGGCCGCTTCCAGCAGCACGTTGATCTGCGAGTCTTCCCATTGCCAGTCGTGGTTGACCGGCACCGGCTCGAAGCTCTTGTATTGCAGGCGCTGTTGCCAGCGGCCTGGCTTGAAGGTCTCGAATTTCATGCGTTTGTTCCAGCAGCATGCAGGTTGCATCCTGCGAGCATTCGTTCCGGATTGACCCTGGGCACGCCACTACCCCCGCGCCGCGCCGCCCTGGCGGCGGGCGACGACCATGGCCTTGAGGGCGTTGAGCGCGGCGCTGAGGGCGTAGTCGGAGTCGAGTTCGGCGTCGCGCGGTGCGGCGGTGGTCGCGGCGGGTTCGACGGCTTCGAGATGGCCGCTCAGCGTGGCCTCGGATTCGATGATCTGCGGGCCGCTGTCTTCGCGCACCAGTTGCACGTCGGACAGGACGATGTCGGGAACGATGCCCTGCGCCTGGATCGAGTGGCCGCTGGGCGTGTAGTAGCGCGCGGTGGTGAGCTTGATCGCACCGCCGGATTCGAGCGGCAGGATGTTCTGCACCGAGCCCTTGCCGAAACTGCGCTTGCCGACCACGAGCGCGCGCTGGTGATCCTGCAACGCTCCGGCGACGATTTCGGCGGCGGAAGCGCTGCCACCATCGATCAGCACGACCAGCGGCGCGCCATCGAGCAGGTCGCCCGGTCCAGCGCTGTAGCTGCCGTCGGCCGAGGCCAGACGACCGTCGGTCTTGACCACGACGCCGCCTTCGAGCAGCGCGTCGCAGACTTCGACCGCGGCCTGCAGCACGCCGCCGGGGTTGTCGCGCAGGTCGAGCACGGCACCGCGCAGCGCGCCGCCGTCGGCCTTGAGCTTGCGCAGACGGTCGCGGAACTCGACCCCGGTGTTTTCCTGGAACACGCTCAGGCGCAGGTAGGCATAGCCCGGTTCGAGCCAGCGTGTGCGCACCGACTGCGCCATGATCACTTCGCGGGTGAGCTTGAAGCTCAGCAGTTCCTGCGCCGCACCGCGCTGGATCGAGAGTTCGACGCGGCTGCCCGGTGCGCCGCGCAACTGGTCCAGCGCCTCGTCTTCGCGCTCGGCCACGGCGACGCCGTCGATCGCGATGATGGCGTCGCCAGCACGGATACCAGCGCGCGCCGCCGGCGAATCGTCGATCGGCGCGATCACGCGCAGTTCGCCGTCGACGCCGATCACTTCGATGCCGAGGCCGCCGTACAAGCCCTGGACGTCCTCGTCCCACTGCTTCAGTTCTTGCGCCGTCAGGTACGCGCTGTGCGGATCGAGATCGGCGAGCACGCCGGCGATCGCGCCCTGCAGCAGGCGCGTGTCGTCGACTTGATCGACATAGCCATCCTTCACCGCGCGCAGCACCGCGACGAAGCTGCGCAGGTCTTCAGGACGGATTTCGATCGGTTGCGCCGCGGCTACCGACGGCGGCGGCGGCGCCAGCGCGGCCGGTTCAGCGGCCGCTGCGGCGAGCATCTGGGGAATCAGGATCAGGGCGGCAAGTCTGCGCATGTTGGCGCTCCACAAGGGTTTGAGCGGCACCATAGCCCGGCCGCGCGTCGGCGTCACCCCGCTGTTTGTTTTTCGTTCGGGGCGGGGATACAATTCGCGCCCTTTTTTCCGGGGTCACCCGGGTCTGCATCTCAACGGAGAGATCATGCCAAGCGTCAAAGTCCGCGAGAACGAACCTTTCGAGTTCGCCCTGCGTCGTTTCAAGCGCACCTGCGAGAAGGCCGGCATCCTGGCCGAAACGCGCAAGCGCGAGTTCTACGAAAAGCCGACCCAGGAGCGCAAGCGCAAGGCCGCCGCGGCGGTGAAGCGTACGCTGCGTCGCGTGATGCGCGACGTCACCAAGCGTCAGCGCATGTATTGATCGGCCGCGGGAGCGCAAGTTCCCGATCCGATAGCAAGCTGCACTCTCCGTAGCCGGCGCTGCCCTCGCACCGCCGGCTTTTTGCGTTTCCGGAAATCCCCTTCCCGCCTCAGGAACCCGCCATGAGCCTCAAGCTGAAACTGACCGACGACATGAAAGCCGCGATGAAGAGCGGCGAAAAGGACCGGCTGCAGGTGATCCGCCTGATCAACGCCGGCATCAAGCAGCGCGAGGTCGACGAGCGCATCCAGCTCGACGACGCGCAGGTGTTGTCGGTGCTGGAGAAGATGGTCAAACAGCGCAAGGACTCGATCACGCAATACGAGGCCGCCGCGCGCGAGGACCTGGCCCAGGTCGAGCGCTACGAACTCGGCGTGATCCAGACCTATCTGCCGGCGCAGATGGCGACCGCGGAAGTCGAGGCCATCGTCGTCGCGGCGATCGCCGAAGCCGGCGCCGCCAGCGCCAAGGACATGGGCAAGGTGATCGCGCTGGTGAAGCCGAAAGTCGCCGGCCGCACCGACATGGGCAAGCTCTCGGAACTGGTCAAACAGAAACTCGCGGCGCTGGGTTGAGAGCACCCCACCCCAACCCTCCCCTCCGCGCTGCGCGCGCAAGGGAGGGGGCAGCAGCGCCGCATTTCTCCTCCCCTTGGCGCAGCCAGGGGGAGGCCGGGAGGGGGTCGCTTTTTGCATTCCGATCCCCCTTGCACCGCAACGCCGGAAGACTGGGAGCAATTCGGTCTTTGCGGATAACCTGCACTCATGGCGCGCATCCCCGACCGTTTCATCGATGACCTGCTCGCGCGCGTCGACATTGTCGAGGTGATCGAGTCGCGCGTGCCGCTGAAGCGCGCCGGGCGCGATCACATGGCGCGTTGCCCATTCCACGACGAGCGCTCGGCGTCGTTCTCGGTCAGCCCGACCAAGCAGTTCTACCATTGCTTCGGCTGCGGCGCGCACGGCTCGGCGATCAAGTTCCTGATGGAGTACGACCGCCTCGAATTCGTCGACGCGGTCGAGGATCTGGCGGCGCGCGTCGGCATGACCGTGCCCTACGAGGGCGGTGCCGTGCGCGGCCCGCAGGACCAGTTCGCGGAACTGTACGACGTGCTCGACGCCTCGGCGAAGTTCTTCCAGAGGCAACTGCCGGGCAGCGAGAAGTGCGGCAAGTACCTGGAAAAGCGCGGCCTCGATGCGGCGATGATCCAGCGCTTCGGCATCGGCTACGCGCCGGATTCCTGGGATGCGATCAAGCACGCCATCGGCAGCAGCGAAGCCCGCCTGAAAGCGCTCGATGCCGCCGGCATGTTGTCGACCGGCGACCGCGGTGGCGCCTACGACAAGTTCCGCGACCGGCTGATGTTCCCGATCCATGATCGCCGCGGTCGCGTGATCGCGTTCGGCGGCCGCGTGATGGGCGATGCCGACGGTCCGAAATATCTGAACTCGCCGGAGACAGCGCTGTTCCACAAGGGTCGCGAACTCTACGCGCTGCACCAGGTGCGGCAGTCGCACAGCAAGATTCCGCGGCTGATCGTGGTCGAGGGCTACCTGGACGTGATCGCGCTGTTTCAGTTCGGCCTCACCCAGGCGGTGGCGACACTCGGCACCGCGACCACCAAGGACCACGCCGAACTGTTGTTCCGCAACTCGGCCGATGTCTACTTCTGCTTCGATGGCGACAAGGCCGGGCGCGGTGCCGCGTGGCGCGCGGTGGAATCGGTGTTGCCGCGCATGAAGGACGGGCGCCAGGCGCTGTTCCTGTTCCTGCCCGAAGGCGAGGACCCGGACACGCTCGTGCGCAAGGAAGGCGCAGATGGTTTCGAAGCGCGCCTCAAGGACGCCATGCCGCTGTCCGAGTTCTTCTTCGCCGATCTCGGCAAGGACATCGATCTGCGCGGTCTCGAAGGCAAGGCGCGGCTGGCCGAGCGCGCCAAGCCCTTGCTCGCGCAGATTCCCGATGGCGCCTTTCGCGACCTGATGCAGCAGAGCTTGGCCACGCGCACCGGCACACAGCGCGTCGGCGCAGCAAGCGCCGCTCCTGCGCTGACGGCAGCCCCGCGGCCCGGTGCGGACAAGCCCCCGCAGCGCAGTCTGGTGCGCGCCGCCGTGGCGCTGCTGATGCAGAAACCCGAGATCGCGAACGCGCTCGAACCGCCGTACCTGTTCGGCACCCTGCGCCAGCCCGGCATTCCGCTGCTGATGGAACTGATCGGCCTGTGCCGCGCCCGTCCGGAGATGAATACCGCGACCTTGCTGCAGCAGTTCGAAGGCCGCGACGACTACGACGCGCTGGCGAAACTGGCGCAGCTCGAGTTTCCTTCGGCGCCCGAGCACTGGCGCACCGAGTTCGTCGATGCCTGCACGCAACTGGACCGGCAAACCCAACAGCAACGCATCGACGAACTGCTGGCGAAACAGGATTCCGGGTTTCCCTTGTCGCTGCTGGAAAAGACCGAACTGCGCGAGGCGTTGGCCACGAAAGGGCGGCGCTGACCCACACCGATGGCACCGCAGCGCGGCTCTGCGACAATGGCGGATTGCCCCGCTTCGGACCCGCTCCTTGAACGCCACCCCCCCTGTCCACGTCGTCCCATTCTGGCAGCGCCTCGGCCCGATCTCGCGCTATCCGCTGCAGTCGGGCGCATTGCTGCACGTGCTGCTGTTCACCGCGCTGCGACTTGCGGATCTGGCCCTGGGCGGAATTCCCGGCCTGATCGTTTCGGCCTTCCTGTGGATGGGCATTCTGAAATACGCAGTCGAGGTGCTGGTGCAGACCGCGCACGGACGCCTCGATGCACCCGAGTTCAACCCGAGCGTCAGCGAATCGCAAGCCTGGGACCAGGTCAAGCTGCAGATCCTGCTGTGGATCATGCTGGTCGCCGGCAGCTTCGGCTTCGGCGTCCTGCTCGGCGCCGCCGCCGCCCTGGCATGGGCGGCACTGGTGGTGCTCGCGATTCCAGGCGCAACGATCACGCTGGCGATGACCAACAACCTGTGGGCGGCGTTGAACCCGAAGAGCTGGGTCGAGCTGATGGCGGCATTCGGCTGGCCCTACTTCGCGGTCGCGCTGCTCGCTGGCCTGTACCAGCTCAGCGCCGCCAACGCGCAATCGATCGCGCTGCCCTACCTGCCCACCATCGTTGCGTTCCTGCTGTCGTGGTTCCTGACCCACTACGTGCTGGTCTCGACTTTCCACCTGATGGGTTACCTGGTGCTGCAGTACGCGGACCGCGTCGGCCACGAAGTGAAGCGCAACGAAGTGCCCGGAAAGCTCGCGAACCGCCACGCCGACCCGGACCAGCCGCTGATCGATGCCACCGAGGCGATGGTGCAGGATGGCCGCGCCGACGAGGCCGCGCAGGCCATGCGCGAGCACATCGCCACGCGCGGCGGCACCGTGCTGCTGCACGAACACTATCGCAAGCTGCTCAAGGCGAAGCAGGACACCGCCGAACTGCTGCGCCACGCCCAGGGCTACGTGCAGGTGCTGCTGGCGCAGGACAACGTGAAGCGCGCGTTCGAAATCCTGCAGGAAGCGTTCGCGCTCGATGCCGAGTTCCGCGCGGACATCGCCGACGACATCCATCGCCTGGCGCAGCGCGCCTCGCAGCTCGGCCTGCATCCGTTGGCGCTGAAGCTGATCGCGGGCTTCCACCAGCGCTGGCCGAAGCACCCGGACATTGCGCGCAACTATCTGTTCGCGGCCAAACTGCTCACCGACAAGCTGCACCGCGAAGACCAGGCCCGATCTCTGCTCACGCAGCTGAAGGCACTGCGCCCCGACGATGCGTTGATGCCCGAGATCGACGCACAGCTGGCGCTGCTGGCGACACTCGCCGCGACCACGAAACGCGTACCCGCGAGCAGCTGAGTCAGCCGAGCAGCAGCCGCGCCTTGCCCGCTTCGGGCGAGTGCGGATGGCGTGCACGCAGGTGCGCGAGCAGGCGTTGCGTGGCCGCGTCGTCGCGGCGTTCCTGGTGCGCGAGTGCCAATCGAAACCAGGCGCCGGCGAGCAGCGGGTGCTGTGGCGATGCCGCTTCGACCACGGCCAGCACCTGCTGCGATTCGAGCAGCAGACCCGGGCCCTGCCAGCGCGTGACCATGGCGATCAGCGCCTCGGCCGGCAACGGCGGCTGCGGCGCGTAGCTGCGCACGGCTTCGCCGAACCAGCGCTGCTGACGCTCGGCATCGGCACGGCTGCGTGCATGCCAGCCCAGCGCATGCGCCACCGCGGCCGCGGCTTCCGGGCGGTCCTTGGCGAACAGCCAGCTGCGCAACCACGGCTCGATCACCTCCGGGTCCTGCGGATGGCGTTGCACCAGCGCATCGAAGCGCGTCCGCGCCGAGGGCAGTTGCAGCTTGCCTAGTTCGACCAGACCCGCGGCCAACTCCTCGGCGCGCCGGTCGCGGGTTTCGTCTTCGTCCAGGTAGGCGTGATTGACGCGCCCGAGCCGAGTCGCCACGAATGCCAGCGCCGCGCCGCTGAGAATGCCGCCGGCGTGCGCGTCGAAGCCGATGCCGGCGTCCGGCGTCAGCAGCAGTTGCAGGAACTCCCAACCGAACCACAACGGCAGCAGCCACAGCGCGCGCACGCGGGTGTAGTCGAAGAACACGAAGAACCAGTAGAACAACCGCACCCGCCGCTGCCCCCAGAGCACCGCGTAGGCCCCCATCAAGCCGGCGATGGCGCCCGAGGCGCCGAGCATGCCGCCGCTATCGCCCCAGCGCCAGCCGAGCGAAAACAGACCGCCGCCAATCCCCGCCAGCAGATACAGCAACAGAAAGCCGCCAGCACCGAGCACCGGCTCGACCACCAGTCCCAGGATCGTGAGGAACACCATGTTGCCGAGCAGATGGCCGCCGTCGCCATGCAGGAACATCGAGCTGAACAGGCGCCCCGCATCCAGCTCCGACTGGCGCAGCAAATGGCGCTCGGTGAACGAGGCCCGCCACTGCGCATCGAGACGCTGCCGCAGCGGCATCCACTCTTCGTAGTCGGCATCGCCCGGGGCAATCACCCGCCCGGCGCGCAATTCGACGAGAAAATCCTCGTCCTCCTGGATCTGCAGCGCCAGCACCTGCGCCTGCACTTCCACCGGCAACTGGCGCCAGCGCTCGCGCCAGGGAATCGACGACGTGTGCTCGACGTAGTCGCGATAGTGCGGCAGCTCGATCGCGGCGAGCCGGCTGTTGGCGTAGGCCTCGACCGCGCGATCCTGGCGCACCTGGTCCGGCTGCTGCAGGCCGAAGTAGACGAACACGTTGGTCAGCAACAACAGCAAGGTGACCCAGGGAAAGGTCGCCAGCGTCGGCTTCTTGTGCAGCGGCAGGATCAGCATGCGGCGAGGCTACGCAAAGCCTCGCCGCAAGTGAAGCGCCTTCAGTCGAACCCGTCGGCGAACAGCGCATCGCTGCGCGCGAGGCAGCGGTTCGCCTGGGCACCCTCGACGATGACGTTGAAGGCGTTGCGTGCGCTGAAGCCGATCGCGTCCTCGGCGACGATGAACCAGCGGCCGATGTCGTTGGCGTTGACCGGCTCGCGGTATTCGAGCGCGTAAGGGGTCGGATTCAGGGTCAGCGCGCCGTCGCCGAGTTCGACCCGGCGCGAGGCGATCGGCGCGGCGCAGGCGTTGTCGTCGAGCAGCGGATGCGCGAGCGGGATCTCGAAACCACCATAGGCGCCGATCTCGGCCATGAACGCGTTCGGCGAGAACAGCGGTGCGACTGCGACATTAAAGGCTCGATCGATGGACGAGCTCATCGATGCCGCGTCGTCGTTACGGATGCGCCAGCGGGTGCCGCGGTAGACCAGCGTGATCGGATGGTCGTGGTAGTGGCCGCCCAAAGCGCCAGGCGGGTTCCAGTTCGGCGTCACGACGGCGATCGCGGCGGCCAGGTTGTTGAGGGCGGGGTCGTTGATCTCGGTCTCGGCGGTGGCACTGCCCGGGATGTTGCCGGCGCTCACGGTGTGCACGAGATTCGCATGCGCCACCACCGGCACCAGCACCGAATAACGGCGGCCGAGCGCGATGTCGGTTTGGTCCTGCTGGAAGATCGACCATTGCCCGGGCAGCGAGTTGTCCTGGTAGACCCCGAGGTTGGCCGTCCCCGCGCTCGCACCCGCGGCCGCGCGCAGCGGTGTCACGATCAGGCGATCGGCCGAGAGCAGCGTGGTGTTGAAGTCCGCGTGGGCCAGATTGGTGCTGTTGAACTGGGTGTTCAACGCGGTTGCGGAGTGGACGGCCGCCCGCTCCGCCGAGCCCTCCAGCGCGCCGATGTCCACGATCCCGAACTGGACGCGCTTTTCGCCATCGGCATCAAACGCCGCGAACGCCGGCAGCGCGGTGTTGTCGCCAGCGCCCTGCGCCGGCGACGACCCGCTCGGGCGCGGATAGTCCGGGCTTTCGATCAGCGGGTCGGTGGTCAGCGTCCCCGCCCCGAGCACGCCGCCGGACCCGAGATCGTTCGCGGTGACCGCATGCAGCAGGTTGTGGTCGTTGGGCAGTGCCACGTCGAGGAAGCGCAGGCCGCTCACCGACTGGCGCGTGATCAGGTTGTTGGCGACGCGGCCGGTGACCGGCCCGACGCCGAGTTGATCGACATGGATACCTACGCCGCCCTCACTAATGCTGTTGTTGACCACGGTGAGCTGGGCGTTGTGTTCCTTGATCACGATCGCCGCATTCTCCGAGTTCGCGGCGCCGCCGGCACCGGCGATCACGTTGTTGACCACCTCGATCGTGACCGGCGCCGCCGGGTTGTTGTGCTGGATCGAGAAGCCGCGATCGGCACTGTCCCCACCCAGCCAGATGCGATTGCGGTGCAGACGCAGGCTGATCGATCCGGCGCCAACGCCAGCCATCGCCGTGATCGCCGCGATCGGCGGTGAGCGACGCGCGTCGATGCGGTTGCCATACACGTCCGCCTGATAGGTGTGGGCATGCGAATACACGCAGATGCCGTCACGTCCGATGCCGCCCACTTCGGTCATCACGATGGTGTTGTTGCTGACGATCAGGTGCGGTGTCGCGACCGTGGCCGCCGTGGTCGTGAAGTCGATCGCGCACTGACTGGCCGGGGGTTCGTGCAACCGCAACTGGTCTAGCGTCACCGTGGCGCTGCTCGAGCCGGATTCGTTGATGTCGATGCGCCCGCCGCGCAGGATCAATCCGCGCAACGTGACATCACCGACCACACCGACCGGCGTGAACACGAAGAAATTGCCGCCCTCGAACACCGCGTCGATGCCCGGCATCGGCGCCAGCAGCAGCGACTTGCTGACCGCCAGGTCGCCACTGATGCCGGTGTAGCGGTCGGGCAGCACCAGGCTGTCGTTGCCGATCAGGATGGTGTCGCCATTCGCCGCATTGTTGACGCAGGCCTGCAGCGTACCGGCGCAGGGTCCAGGCAAGATGAGGTTGAGATCGGGCCACACCCACGTGGCCGCCTGCGCCACCGGCAAGCCGGCACAAAACAGGCCCAACGCCCGCAGCAGGAAGGATCGGGAATGGCACATGGCAAGGCTCCGCTGACTGGATGCCACCCCCTCCGCAGCCGGGCAGCGGCAGCGGACATCGCCGCGATCCCAAGCAAGCCGGTGCCCAGCCGAAGCCGGGCACGAACGCGCGGCTTAGCTGCGGGTACAGGACAGTTTGCGACGCTCCGGCCGGCACGCGACCACGGAATCGCCCGCGCCCGTCACCGCGATGCCGAGATGGCTCGCCTGTCGCAGGAACGCACTCAGGGTCGCCGCATCATCAAAGTGGTAGGTACCGGCATAGTCGGATCGATTTCGCTCCAGCAGCGGCTCGCC
>Ga0073899_10001321_pt1 | contig 22828 bp, 20 predicted proteins | sample KloWWTmetaKNB5Ph_FD_88975 | JGI IMG/M metagenome (GOLD analysis project Ga0073899, IMG submission 88975) | Active sludge microbial communities from Klosterneuburg, Austria, studying microevolution and ecology of nitrifiers - Klosterneuburg... | ecosystem: Engineered > WWTP > Aerobic digester >... | reverse complement strand
CGGATCTGAATGAGCGGATGGGTCTGGTTCGGCAACAGGACTTGCAGCCGGCCCAAGACGACCACCCGAATCGGCGCGGGGAATTCGACCAGCAGGGCCAGGTCGAGGGTGAGCAGGGTCGGACTCCCCCAACGCAATTGCACCATCGGCCCCACCACATGGCGGCCCGCGGTCGGTGGGAAGACGCGGCGCAGGTCGCTAAAGATCTGCGGGGCGTTCCGCAGCGGATCGACGGGGAACAGGATTGAATTGAGCGTGCCGGTCTTGAGCCCATCACGCAGCACCTCGGTGCGGACGGTGCGATGCAGGGCCACCAATCCCCCGATGCCGGTGAGGGTGAAGCCTAGGCCGACGGGGATCGGCGTGAAGCCTTCGGCGGTCAAGAGAATCACCAGCGAGTAGCCCTGACTGCCGTCGGGCATCCGAGTGGTGAGCAATCCAATGGCCTTGAGGGCGATGGTCTCGGCCAGTTCCAGCTGCAGCATGCCGCTGTATTCGGCCCGTTGCGGATCGAAGCCCAGGAAGCCGCCCCCGGTGACCCCCGCTGCGCTAATCGCCAGGCCGAGGCCGGTCGGCGGTTTGAAGCGCGGCGACAGGCCGAAGAGACCCAGATTGCCCCCGCCGAAGGACACGTTCACCAGCACACCCAGCCGATCGATCGTGGCCCTTATAGGCCCAACAGTGATAGTGCCGGTTACGGAGGCTTCCGCATCCAATCCCTCCCCCTGCACATCAAAGCCCAAACGCAGCGCCTGCACCTGCAGCGGCCCTACGCACTTGTTCAACGTCAAGGTCACATCTAAACCGCCGCTGCCTTCGAAGTAGATGCCTCGTTGGCTTGTCCAGCCGAGAAGGAGGTCGAAAGACGCATCTATTTGATCCCGACCGATCGTCCCAGCCAGAAATCCGTCGGCCTCGGACAATGACATCGTCACGTTGCCGTCGACCAGAGCGAGTTCGAGAAAGCTCTCGTAGTCGGTCTCCGAGGTTTTGTCGTAGCCCCCCCTGAGCGATATCTGGCGGACGGTCAGATCAACACCACCGGGAAACGAGACCAGCGAGACGGGCGTACTGTCGGGATGACCATGACGGATCGCCAACATGACACGGCCGTCCGCCGACTTACCCAAACTGGGGGCGGTGTGGACCTCCAACGGCTTGTTCGGCCGAAGGATTATTGCTGTTCGTCTGAGGACATTGGCAGCCGCAGAGATCTCAACGACCGTGTTCTCGAATGTATGCAGGGGGATTTCTCCGTTTAACTGTCCACGTATGATCGGAAGCACTCCGATCCCGCCGTCGGCGGCATTCGGTGAAGTCTGTCTTGCACCGAATACCGACAGCCCAACAATGAGCCCTCCGATGTCGCCTAGCTGCTCATAGAGACGGGTGGAGAGCTGGAAGGTCGTAGCCGCTTCACTCTCGGGAATCGCGCGGCCGAGCAGGATTTCTTCGGCACGGCGGTCCATGGGCTCGAATCGAACCGTTGATCCGATCGCACGAAGGACCAAACCGATTCGGTTAAGCAGATCCACAGCGGCAAAATCTGGAGTGCCCCACCCATACGTTTCTTGCAGATAGCGAGGGGGATCGGACAGCAGCGCTCGCAGATGATTGTAATGAATGATGGCGCGAATGTGCTCCACCTGAAACAGGCTCTCATCGGCGTCGAAATGCTTGAACTCAAATACGTTGATCAAATGGAGCAGGGAGGAGGCGAACGGAGAGGCACCCGAGAGATAGCCGGTCAGCAATAAATCAAAGGTTCGCCGGGGGAGTTCCTTATGGATGTTGGTCCTGGACACATAGTCGCCTTGCGCGGCGAGTCGGGTCGGCAGACCATCGGCGAAACGGCGGATATCTTGGACCAGTCTGCCCATGGCCCTCGCAAGGTCCGCGATGCGAGCCGCCATCAACAGCTCATCGTCCCGTTCGGCTTCGGATGATTCCAGAACAGCGCCCAGCTTTCCGAGAAAGTCGGTCAGATCAATCCCGGTCAGCCCGATCTCGTCCAGCCCCGGCGGGAGCTTCCATCCCAAGAAGTTGACAAAGGCTTTGACCGATCCCGAATTCCGAGCCACCTCCTTGAGGATCGATAAGACCTGGCCAAGCCCAATTACCGCATCGGAGAATGTATTAGGTTTGTTCGCCACCTACTGCTCCAATTGTCCGGCCTGGAAGTCAAACTTGTCCGCCTTTGACCGTATCTTCAGGTCGCTCGTCTTCACACCCAGCCTGCGGAGATACGGCTCGGCCTCTTTTTCAGGCTGCCAGACAAGAATCTTCGCTGGGTGTTTGACCCGCAGACCAGCCGGTTGGGTCGGCTCGTTCAGGAGATTCTTCAATTTGTCATCGGCACGTTGATTCCAGAAGTCGATCCAGCCGGTTCCCGGAACTGGGAACAGCGAGGTGAGGCCGAGATGTTCGCCCCAGAGGGATTGACGGAATGAGACTACGGTTGGGTTGGGAACCGCAGGGTCCGGTTGCTTCTCACAGATCACCACGTTCAACTCGGTGGACCTCGTCGGCTGCCTTGCTTGGCCTGGATTCGCATGTTGCGTCGGCCGTGCCATTCCGATCTTGACCGCTGTCGTGAGGGCGATGACGAGCGGCGTCAACAGCCAGATGACGATACCCATCATCAATCTTTTCCACCATTTCCCTTCCTCGATCTGGTCGGCCAGTTTTTGTTCCACAATCGTAGCAAGCTGAATCTGGTTCAGGGATGCCCCGTCCAGATTGGCGCTGCCGACCGTCGCCCACAGATCATCCACGATGGCCGTCTTGCTGTGGATATAGATCGGCATGATCTCGTATTTGGCGGCAGCTTCCTGGCAACTCCAGATAGTAAAGATGCCCAGGCGTTTCTTGACCGCCGGCTCGCCCAATGCTGTGACAAGATCCGAGCGAAATTGCCTGATCAGTTGGATCTGCCTTTCCGGATAGCCTGACACATCGGGTTTGGCGTTCATCACAAGAATGACTTCCAACTGGGAGGCCTCCGGCATCTGCATCCGCTCAAGCAGGGCGTCGAAAATCTCGGGAGCCGTAAAATACTGATCTTCGAGATAGACGAACTTTTTGGCCTGAGCGATGGCACGCTGGTAGGCCTCGAGGGCACCGGTTTCCCCGTGAGGAAGTGCACGGCCTCCCGTGTGTGACGTCGTAAAGGTCCCTCCGGGCAGGGTACGAACGACCTGCACTCCAATGCCCGGCTGAACCGCAGGAGGCTGCGCGACGGCAGGGGAGAGTGCGGACGACGACGAGTCCGCCGCGTTCCAGACCGTCGTAAAGGTCCGATCAATATGCTCGACCGCCGGTCCCACCACTTTGACGCTGATGTCATGAATCAGAGAGCCGCGATGCCGGCGGTCTTGAATCAAGTGGTCCTGGGCGCCGAAATATGATTGCGACATGGTCGAGCCCAATACGAAGGCGGTGGATCCGTCCAGGATGACCGCTTTCGCATGCATGAAGGACGGAAGGTTCAGCAGAGAAAGAAAGATCGGGAAAGACCGAACGCTGGCGCGACTGCCTTTGAAGAAATCCTCTACCAGGCCGTCTGTGTCGGCGCCGAATATTCTGCCGAACACGGGAATATCCTGAACGAGGATATTGGTGGATCTGAGGCTCGCGGCTTTCACTTTGAGAATCTCGTGCACCCTCAATCCATTCACCGGCACGTTGCTCGAAGGTGGGTCTGGAATGAATTTGGTGACCAGGCCCTTCCCCAGCCAAAAATTCATGTTCATGAAATGGATCGAGGTACTCGCATTGTTGATGGCGTCTGTCAACATGGGAAACATAGTTTCCCCGTCTTTCAATATGACCACCTCGTTGCCGGTGGTCCAGGTGGGGGGAGTGCCGTCCGCGCGAAGATCAGGCTGAGTTGGATCGAGCGTCGCGTTCGTGACCAACCAGCCTTCGATGTTGGCCCGATGGATATTGATCGTGGTCAAGGTAAGGGTACTGTCAGTCACGTCCTTGTGTTCGGCGGTTTGGTGCAACAAGCGCAATCCTGGCCCGTAGACCCTGAGCACGATGTCGGGATTCCTATCGAGCACCCAGACGCGGTATTGGTCGGGTGTGTACCGAATGCTGAAGGAACCATCGTCGTCGCTGAAAACTGGCGTGGAGTCCTCGTTGAGAATCTCCTCGGAGAAGAGCGGATCAAAATCGACCGCAACGATCGCGAGTCCTTTGATCCCCTGATTCGTTCCGGCGTATACGACTCGCCCCTGGATGCTTGTATTGGCCATGATGAAGGCGTTGGAGGAGAATGAGGTGCGAGATTTCTTGAGAAAACTACTCCGGTCGCCCGCACCTGTCAACCGTCGAGGCACGTGTGAATACGTGTATTTATGCGGGTCGGAGCGAGACCGATGGCACGGTTCGGGGAGACGTCAGCCCGCTGGAACAGGCGTCAAGCGACTCATCGAGCAATAGGTGCCTGCATGCCACACCCGCGTGCCCAGGCAATCTCGACGACTCGCTCGCTGGATTGCGCGACCGACATCTGCTCATCGAAGAGCGTGGAGTAGGACGCTGCCATCGTTGTTTGAAAGTCGGGCCAGCGATCTGCCGACACACCAGCCAGAGCTGCGAGCGACGCCCGGTGTCGTGCTCGACGTGAATTCGGTCGTCGGATCGAAAAACTCCTTAGTGGCTCCGGTCGTGCCGTCGGTGAATTGGGTCGTGGCGTCGAACGGCGTCTTTGTCATCTCGACGGTGGCATTCGTCATACAGCCGCCGAGGTTGAGGAGCAATCCGGTAATCAGTGCAAAGCGTGTGGTGATCATATGAGGCCTCTTGGGTTCGCCCGATGTGTACACCAGTGTCATACCACATCGAGGTCCAGGGCCGACCCTAAGAGGAGCCCTAGTTGTGCCGGAACTTGGATTCAGTGCGAATGGGCACGGTTTGGGACACTGCGTCCGATCGGGGCTCACGTGCTGCGAAGCGACAACGGCCTGATCTTCCAGAGTCGGCGGTTTCGACAGGCCTGTCGTGACTATCGCCTGCAGCAAGGGTTCATCACGCCGTATACGCCGGAGCAAAATGGAATGATCGAACGGTTTTTTCGGGGCCTGAAAGAGGAGTGTGTCTGGCAACACACGTTCCAGACGTGTGAGGAGGCGCGGCGGATCATTCGGGACTGTGTCCAGTGGTACAACCACGAGCGACCGCATCAGGCGCTGGGGTATCGGAGCCCGGCCCAATACCGCGTGCAACAATCAACTCAGGTGGCGTGATTTCAGGGGAGCATTACATGCATGCCTACTGCCTGATGAGCAACCACTTCCACCTGCTGGTGGAAACACCCGAGGCTAATCTCTCCAGTGCGATGCGTCAGCTCAATGGTGTCTATACCCAAACCTTTAACCGCCGCCACAGCCGGGTGGGCAATGTCTTAGAAGGCCGCTTCAAGGTGGTCGTCGTGGAGCGGGACAGCTATCTCCTGGAACTGTCACGGTATGTGGTGCTGAATCCGGTGCGCGCGCCTCACTCGCAAGCCGGAGACGTATCTTTGGTCGAGCTATCGAGCGACCGCGGGGCTCATGCCTGTTCCGCGCTATCTGAACGTGGAGTGGCTGCTTGCCCAGTTTGGGCGACAGCGAGCTGTTACTGAGCGGAAGTATCGGGCCTTCGTCGCCGAGGGAATCGGGCAGGATACTCCCTGGGAGCAGAAGCAGGGGCAGGTGCTGCTTGGCAGCGAACGATTCGTCGAAGGCCTGCACTCTCATCTCCAGGACAAGCAGGCGCTCACAGAGATTCCGCGGGCGCAACGCTTTGCCGGCCGCCCGACACTCAGCGACCTGTTTCCCGCCAGGCTCCGTGCCAACCGTGCCCAGCGGGACGCGGTCATTCACCGGGCCCATGTTGAGTATGGATACTCATCCCATTCTCACAGATATTTTCCGCGGTAGGGCGATGAGGCAGAGGCCGTGATGGCCGCATGCGAGGGCCGAGGACCGGCCCTTCTATCGCTTCCGGTGTGTTAACCGTTTGAGTGCTTCCTGATAGACCGCGAGATCTTCCCGTTTTCCAATGGCGACGACTTCGACCAGGATCTCTTGGTCGATGATCCGGTACACGATACGGATTGATTTCTTCGCTGCGTAAAGTTTGTAGTAGCCGGTGAGATCGAGCCCTGCCCGATTGCCAAGATGCTCGCCGAGCCGTGGGGCCGTTTCGAGCTTTCTGAGCTGCTTCGCAACCGGTGCTTTCAGCGATCCGTCAAGCTGTCGAAAGTCCTGGGCGGCTGCGACGGTCAGGACGACGCTATATCGCAACGCGCTGTTCCTTCAGCAACGACTCCAAGGTGACAGTTTTCTTCCCTTTCTTGCGTGCCCGCTGTGTCACTTGGCGATGGATCTCCATATGCTCCAAGAGGTCGAGCGCCTCCGCCATTTTTTCATAGTCATCCACCGGCACGATTACAGCCTCTACCTGATTGTTCTTGAGGACGACGACTCGCCGCCGCTGCTGGGCCTTCAGCGCGGTCAGCACTTTTCCGAACGACCGCGCGACTCGAGATGCGCTGAGAATTTCTTCCTTCTTGTAGGCCACGGCCATGTGGTACCTCATGATTTATTATGCGTGTAATATAGCGTACGATTATATGCAATCACAGGCTAAAAATGCCATGTGATGTAAAGGGGGAGATCCCTTTAGGTGATTCGCGTTCATGGCTATCCCTGCTACCCTGTGATTCCTGGACTAGAAATGGTTGAGCGGCTTGCGCTCTACCTTTATGATGGGTTTCCTCCCTGTCTTGCGCGCCCGCTGCGTGATCCGGTGATGGATCTCCATGTGAGGTCGCAACCGGCATCGACGGGCGGCTCTGATCCTGTCCGCATAAGAGTCGGACGAAATCCGCACTTGGAACTCATTGAAATGATAACCATCACGGCGTATTGTTCATGAAGGGGAGCGGCGTGTTATACGGACTGAAATGGTCGGACCCGGCTCTCAAGCAGATCCGCCTAAACATAGGTAGTCAGTCACGCGGGGCTTGAGGCGGGATGGCACTCAGCTTCTTCGTGATCGACACAACGATGACTTCCACAGCTCGTGATGACGATGCCTTTGTGCTCGATGCTCCAGATCTGGCTGAAATCAAAGTCGATTGAACCTTCGTGTGGGCCGTGTATCATGAGTTCCTTTCGGTCAGTCCTGGCCGAGAGGAACTTGCGTTCGGAGTCATTGGCTTTGACTGAAGCAGGCTGGCTAACAGCCGACAGGGGTAGTGCAACTCATGCTTCACCCTAATCAATTTACAGTCAACGATGCCTGGATTGGTTTTCGGCTCAACGATGCGGCTGTTGTCACGGAACACGACGGCAACTTTGATTGCCTCGCCTTGATGGACGCGGCGAGTTGCTACATTGTCGGTATGGAAATGTATTCCGCCCGCGCCACGGGGCCGTCCGAGCTAGGGTCGCGCCGTTTGCTGCAGCAAGGGCATGGACGCGCAGGCACATGGCCCTCAAAGCTGTTCGTGGCGAAAGGACAGATTCCAGATACGTTGTGTCAGGAAGCCTCTGGCCTCAACATCGAAGTGGTCATTGTTCCGGAGGATGAACTACTCGTGTTCATCGGCGAAGCACGTGACGGGTTTAAAGAGCGGTTCGGGAGAACACAGTGACGCATAACGAGCTGCTCGAGCCGTGGGGGAATCGGGACGGTGCGGTTGTGTAGAAGCGTGAAGTGAAATGTGACGGCCTGTGGGTAGATGCAGCGGAATGGTGTCAGGTGCCGGTATTGTATGCAGGCGCCTGCACCTCGACACGCTCCACATTGCCATTCTCAGACCTGGTACACGGGCATCCGAATGCCCGATGGCCATTGCTTCTTCCTGTTTTCACGCTCACCGTGTATCGAATCATTTGACTGATCCCTTCGGACCCTTTATCGTCGCGCCATGGGCTTGGACGAGATTCTCTTTCGTGGCATCAACGGCGTGGCCGGGCAGTCGAGCCTGCTCGATTGGGTGATGGTCGAATTGGCCAAGCCGAGCAATCTGCTGTATCCCGTTCTGCTCGCCGCGGCGTACTGGTTCTGGACGAATCGCCGGGAATGTCTGATCGGCGCGGTGGGATTGGCTGCTGTTGTCGGTGCGGCGGATGCCTTGGGGACACAACTCAAGGGGCTGGTGCAACGTCCGCGGCCCTGTGTCACGCTTGCGGATGTGCACCAACTGCTGGGCTGCGGCGGTGCGTTTTCGTTTCCCTCCAATCACGCGGCCAACACGGCGGCGGCGGCGGCGTTTTTCCAGGTGCTCTATCCCAAGACCGGCTGGATCGGCTGGCCGTTGGTCGCGGCCATCGGCATTTCGCGCGTCTACATCGGGGCCCATTACCTGACGGATGTGATCGGCGGATGGGTCCTGGGCGGATTGATTGGGGCAGGCGTGGCCTGGTCACTCACCCGCTGGTCGCGATTCAGGCCGGTTGCTGAGCCGGCCTCTCCCTCGGGGGCCGAGGCCGGCTCACTTTCCTAAGGCAGCTATTCCGCCAGGCAGGCGAGAAGGGCGGCGCGGCAGTTCTCCTGGTCGAAGTTGCGGCCGATCAGCACCATGACGTGGTCGGGTTCATCGAGCAGCATGACCGGCGAGACGGTGCCGGTGCGCGGCGGAAAAAACTGAAACTCCTGTAATTCAGGTTCCTGCGCAAAACGGAAAAAACCCTTCGCTCGTTCCATTCCCTCCGGTAACGACTTCGTCCATTCCATGAACTTTGTGCGATCGAGCGGCTTCGGAAGCCGCACCGTGGTCACCATGGGGTGGTGAGGTGCGCGTGCGTCGCGCCTCTCGTCTGCCGTGGGAAGTTCCCCAAACGACACATTGGTTGGGACCGTGCGTGTCGCCGGTGCGGCGAGCAGTGCTGAAATGTCTAGCCTGGCGTGGTTGGTTTCCCAGATCCGTCCATACGGATTGTGGTGCGTGATGATCTTGCGGAACTGCTCCCAATGACCGGGAATATAGAGATCCCGTTTATTGAGGATTACGTCATCGGCGTAACGAATGGCGTTGCGGGTCACGAGTTCCGCCATGCCGCTATCGGGTAGGGGCACGGGATGCAACATGGCAAAGACCCGCTCAAGCTTCGCGATGCGTGACACGTAGGCATCCGTCACGGCATCGACCACTTCCGCGGGGTCCGCCATGCCGGAGCATTCCAGCACGATCACCGTGGATTGGTAGTCCTGCACGAGTTGAGTGATGCTCCAGGCGAGGTCGTCTTTGGTATCGCAACAGATGCAGCCACCGGCGAGGTTGAGGACCTGCTCCGCGATGGTGCCGGCGCGCGGCCCGTCGATGCTGACTTCGCCTGCCTCGTTCATGAGTACGCCGACCTTGTGCCCCTGGCTGTTCCAGAATTCCAGGAGGCGCATGAGCAGCGTCGTCTTGCCTGCGCCCAGCGATCCGCACAGGACGTAAAAGGGAACGGGGAGAATCTGCGGTTGAGTCATGCGGCTATTGTAACTGCTGAGGTAGTGAGACGGCTAGTTGGTGCTCTAACGCGAGAACCAGGCACGAAGGAATGCAGCGATCATGGACAGATGGTAGGCCAGGTTTCCGGCGGATGATCAACAAGTCTGTCCAGCGCGGCCGCAGCGAGCGAGGAGGCGAGGCGTACCCTTGCGGTACGTTGAGGCCCTGAGCGATGCGAGAACAATGCCGGAGGATTTTTTCACCATCCGCCTAATGATGGCTGTGCAGAAACTCGGGGTGTGAATGTTGGTCGGCGAGTTTGGATAAGTCGCAATGAACGGCTTCGGGATGGCAGCATTCCGTTTCAAGCTGGATGGTCAGATGTTTGATCTTGAATTCACTGGTCACTCGGTTTCGGATCGCCTGGAGAAGGTCGGTCGTTAGCGCCTCGTCGTCCCCATCGACCTGCACGTGTGTGGTCATCATGATGAGGCGCGGTTCAACCGCCCAGATATGCAGGTCATGAACATTTTTCACGCCTGGAATGGCCTCGATGGTGGCGGCAACCTGCGCGGGACTGAGTCCGGGCGGGGTGGACTCCAGGAGGACCTCAAGTGATTCTTTAAAGAGTGGCCACGCACCTCGCACGATCGCCAGCACGACGAAGAGACTGACCAGCGGATCGAGGACCGACCATCCGGTCAACATAATCGCCCCTCCGCTCACCACGACTCCCGATGACACCCAGGCATCGCTCAGCATGTGCCAGAACGCGCTGCGGATATTGAGGTCGTCTTTCGCGCCGTGCTGGAGCAGGAGGGCGATCGACAGATTGGCGGCGAAGCTGATTAGGGCGATCAGCATCACCCAGCCGCCGGGGATCGAGACGGGAGTCAGGATACGTTCGGCGCTCATGATCGTGAGGCCGGCGGCGGTGAGCAGCAGAAGAAACGAGTTGAGGAATGCGGCCACGATGCCGGCCCGGTGATACCCGAAGGTCCGGCTGTCGGTGGCGGGGCGCGCCGTCAGGATATGGGCATACAAGGCCAAGAACAGGGAGCCTTGATCGACGAGGTTGTGGCCGGCGTCTCCGATCAGGCCGATACTGTTCGTGAGGAACCCTCCGACGAATTCCGCGACGATGATGACGGCGTTGAGGGCGAGCGCAATCCTCAATCGGGAGCGGAGTTCATGGTAGGTGTGGGGAATCATCGTCATCAGTGTCTCACGAGAGGCCGACGGGGGCAAGGCGTTGTCAGGGTCTTGTTACGGGCGGGAGGAGGGGCAGCTTCACGTGGGAGGGATGGTACGGGAGGACGTGGCGATAGACGGGACGGTTTCAGTTCGATGCCGCGAGTGTCTTGAGTTCTTCTCCGCTGATCGTTTCTTTTTCGAGCAGCACCTGTGCCGCTTTGCGCAGGATGGCCTCTTGGGATGTGATGAGGGTGCGGGCGCGTTCGTACTGTTCATCGATCAACAGGCGGACCTCACAGTCGATTTCACGGGAGGTGTGTTCGCTGTAGTCCCCCGGTGTCTGCGAAGGGCCGGTCTGCAGGAAGACGGATTGCCGGTCCCGTTCCAGACTCACCTGACCGAGTTTCTCGCTCATGCCGTAGGCCTTGACCATACTCTTGGCGATATCGGTGGCCTTACGCAAGTCATCTTGCGCGCCGGTTGAGACTTCGCCGTAGATGACTTCCTCTGCAGCGCGTCCACCCAGGAGGACCGCAATCCGGTTCTTGAGTTCGGACACGGTCATGAGAAATCGATCTTCAGTCGGGAGCTGCATGGTGTAGCCGAGCGCGGCAATACCTCGAGGAATAATTGAGATTTTATGCACGGCATCGCCGCCCGGGATGGACATGGCCATCAACGCATGGCCGATCTCATGATGGGCGACCCGGGCGCGTTCCATCTTGTTGAGGACGCGGTTTTTCTTTTCGAGCCCGCCGATGACTCGCTCGACCGCTTCTTGCAACTCGGAGAGGGTGACGGTGTCTTTGTTTCGCCGGACCGCAAGCAGCGCCGCTTCGTTCAGGAGATTCGCCAGATCGGCACCGACAAACCCCGGTGTCATGGCGGCGATCGTTTCCAGATCCGCCTGGTTGGCGAGGGTGATGCTGCGGGCATGGACTTTCAGAATCGCGAGCCGCCCGATTTTATCCGGCCGGTCCACAAGTACCTGACGATCGAACCGCCCGGCGCGCAACAGGGCGGGATCCAGGATTTCGGGGCGGTTGGTGGCGGCCACGAGAATGACCCCGGCGCGTGAATCAAAGCCGTCCATTTCGACCAGCAGTTGATTCAGCGTCTGTTCCCGTTCTTCATGGACCATCGGACCGGCCCCGCGAGCCTTCCCCAGCGCGTCGAGTTCGTCGAGAAAAATGATGCAGGGCGCCTTGCTCTTGGCCTGTTCGAACAGGTCCCGCACGCGGGCGGCGCCCACGCCGACGAACATCTCCACGAATTCTGAGCCGCTGATGGAGAAAAATGGGACACCGGCTTCGCCGGCTACGGCCTTGGCTAGGAGGGTCTTGCCGGTGCCCGGTGGGCCGACGAGTAAAATGCCCTTTGGGATCTTGCCGCCCAGCCGGCGAAACTTTTCGGGTGTCTTGAGAAATTCGACAATTTCTTCCAGTTCCTGCTTGGCCTCGTCGACGCCTGCCACATCGGCGAACGTCACCTTCACTTCCTTCTCCACATAGATCTTGGCTTTGCTCTGGCCGACCGTCATGAAGCCTTGGCTTTGTCCCATGCGACGCAAGAGAAACCACCAGACGCCGAAGAAGAGCACGATCGGCACAATCCAGGACAACACGTCGCGGAAGAGCGTGCTTTCGATGACGCCGGTGACCTTTACCTGATGTTCGGCAAGATTCCTGAGCAGGTCCGGGTCTTCGATGCGAATGGTGTGGAAGACCTTGTCCTCTTTCAGCTTCCCATGAATGATCTGCGGCGCGACCGCGACTTCGATGACTTTTCCTGCCGCCACGGATTCTTTAAACTCGCTGTAGGGGATTTCAGTCGGGTTGAAGAACGAGGGGAGAAACGTCTGAAGAAGGATCAGCACCCAGAGGGCGATGAACATGTACCAGATGGAAAATTGCCGCTGTTTAGGATCCATAGAAGACGTGCCGAGTTGGTATGGAAGCGATCTGATCTTGATGATCGCAGGTCTGCTCTTACCAGACCATGAATCAGCCGAACTAGTCAATGGGGAAGCGGGTTGAGGTGAGGAAAGCGAGCTGGCGTGGCCCGCGCCATGCGTAACACCAGCGTTTCATGTCTTGGTTCGGCGCACCTGGGAGGCTGGGACTGAGCTAGGACGCATCTGACCGTCTGCGACGAGGGGGTTAAGACCCTTGCGGTCGCTCAACCGACGCCTCTGATGGAGGGGGTACTGCAAACACGAAGACGCCATTTTTTGAGAAGAGAGGGGTGAGGACACGAGACAGGTCTTTGAGTCGATGATCCAGCACCTCTGCCTCCGGCCCGTCGAATTTCAGGACATGATAGGTCGTGTGCACTCGCCTGAACTCGCGAATATTGAGAATCACATGGGTGAGCCCTTCTGCACGAAGGCGATCTCTGAGGGCCTCTGGGGAGGCCGCGTCCTTCACCCATTGTGTGAGGGGGTGGTCGTGAAATGGGTAGGGGGCAATCGACGGTCGGTCGAAGTAAAAAGGCCTGGTCTCCCCGATGAACAACAGTCGCGCCTCTACGGGCAATTGCTCCCTGACATAACGTGCGGCCTCATAGTGGTCGAGGTACCGGGCCGCATAGCTGTCGGGTGACTCTCGGCCAAGTGCGACCTGGTCTGATGAAAAGACCAGCGAGTGTTGTGCGACAAACCGAGTCCCGCCCCAGATCCCCAACAAGAGGATGCCGGCACAGGCCGCAATGCGGGCATACCGTTTCAGTCGAAGGAGCAAGGTCGTCGTGACGACTAGGCTCAGCACGAGCGCAGGGGCGAGAAAGCGGGTGGTGGTCGAGGTGCTCACCCAGCTTGCCAGCACCAATCCTAGAAATATCGCCAGGGCATCGTACATCCTCCGCGATTCGGGACTGGCCTGCGTCAGGCGCATCACGATCGGGATGATCAGGACGATGCAGAGGGATGCGACGGCGAAGGGGCCTGCATCCGAGGCGGAGCCGAACCGGTCGGGGGTGATCACCATGTCGTACGGGAGTCGTAGAATCTCCCAGAGATCGTACGGACTGCCGAGTGAGGGCAGGTCCCCCAGGAGCCGCGCTTGTTGTTCATCGCCCCAATACTGTCCGCCCAGCCATCGATACCCCATGGGATAAATCGGGTTCCCGGTGGTGATCCAAGCCCGCCCCCACCAGGGAGCGGAAGCCCCGACCGCGACCAGGCTTGCGAGGCCGACCGATCTCCAGGGCCATCCTATAACCAGCGCGGCTACCGCTTCGGCGAGGATCCAGGAGGCGCCGGATAGTTTCACCGAGGCTGCAAAGCCCCACAAGAGGCCGACGGCCAGCCATGGCTGTGAGCGGGTCGGCGGCAGCAGGAGCAGAGCCGCCGCCGCCACGACGGCGATCGTCAGTGACGTTTCGGCAAACGGGAGCGTTCCCAGGAACAGAAGGGTGACGGAAGACGCCAGTGCGCCGGTGATGGCGGCAGGGATTCCGTGGCACTGTCCGGAACGATCCAGCGATTCTGCCAGTCCCCATGCACAAAGACACATCGTGAGCCAGGCGGTGACGTGCATGGCTTGTGCACCGATGGCGCCGGCGAAGGCCATGCCCCATCCAAGCAGCAGGTCGGACGCATGAGGCATGAAGAAGAAATACGACCAGGGAAAGGTCGGGCTGGTTCCTGCGCTCAGCGCATATTGAGGAATAGGGAGGTGGTAGGCGAGGGCATCATAAAATGCGGGTGGGATTGTGGCCCATAGAATGACCAGCAACCACACCGCCCCGACCACGAGACCGTTGAGCCAATCCATCCCTCTGATTGGGGTGAGCCGGGACATGCGGACGTTCCGGCCACAGTCGATGAGCGTCCAGATGGCGAGAAGGCCTGTCACAAGTCCCGCAACCGGATAGATGCCGCAGAGGGCTGCGATCGCCGCAATCAGGGCCAAGATGGCCGTTCCCGTAGCCAGGCTGGTTGCGAGGTGGAGCAGAGGGCGTTCGCTTGAAGGGGAGGGACAGAGCGGGCCCGAGAATCGCTCGACGGCCCTTGCCGCGCCGGATGCTGCAAGGAGGAATGAGCTCGGTATGAAGAGGTATGGAAGACGTGCGGGATCGATCAAGAGGACACCCAGGCCTATGGTCGCCGTTGCGATGAGCGGGATGGTGAACCGTTGGTCGCGATCAGCGGGAAGCCTGTCGTTCTGTTCCATAAGGCAAGAGGAGAAGAGGATTGAACGGCCGCTGCCGGTACTGGCGGCAGCGGTTCCATATTAGCCGGTTTGCACGCGCCTACTTGTCTGGAACGTCGATGTTCTGAGGATCGAGGACGGTATCGCGCTTTGTCCCATGGAGTGTTCGTACCGCAGGGAGGCCGCGCCCTGGCTGAACGGAATATTCAGCCGGCTGCGCACCTCGTGTTCCAACCCGTCGCGGAGCTGGACGAGTTGTGCGGCATCGAGATGGTCGGTAAACACATAGGCACGATATTCGCCGGGAACTCCCTTGTAGTATTCCGCCACCTCACGATAGTCGACATCGAGGCTATGGAGCCGATCCCTCGATTTCGGGCTGGTATAGGTCCAGATGTTCGGCATGGTTTCGACGGCTTCGTCGAAGTAGGGTGTGCCGGGATAGGTCGTGATGACACTGGCATCGAAGTCGTCTGGTTTGACCGCCAGCAACCAGTCTTGTGTTGCGCGAATGGTCTCGGCTGATTCTCCGGGATGGCCGACCGACATGAGCGCTTTGACCTTCAAGCCGTGCCGTCTGGCGATGTCGATGCAGCGTGTATTGTCGGCGAGGCTGGCCTGCTTTTGGATGTTGGCGAGGATTCGCTCATGGCCCGACTCGAAGCCCACCAGGATCCACCGGAAACCGGCTGCATACATGGCCTGAGCTTGCTCCTCAGTGAAGAGCTCGGCCTTAATGAACCCACGTAGCCGGAACTCGACACCCAGGCGTCGTTGGGTGGAGGTGATGAGCTGCATCAACTCGACGAGGCCGGGATTCACGTTCAGTTCATCGTCGTACAGCATAAATCCGTTGATGCCGTAGGTGTGATGGATGTGGACCATCTCGTCGACGATATTGGCCGCGCTCCGCATTCTCGTGCGGCGCAGCATCGGACTTTTCCTGCCCCCACAGAAACCGCAGCCGAAAGGGCAGCCGAGTTGCGCGATCATTGAGAGCGCCCGGACGCCGTCGATGGAATAGTGGTAGCCGTCGACGTCGACCAGGTGTCGCGCCGGGAATGGGAGCGCGGTCAGTTGGTCGTTGGTCAGGAAGAGGCTCGTTGAAGGATCGTCGCCGTCCACCAGCTTCGGCGGGTGAGCGCTGAGCGCTTCGAACACTGCCTGTTCGCCGTCCCCGGCGACCAGCACATCGAACATGTCTTCCAGTTGCCGAAGAGCGGCCTGGCCGCGACCGGTCACCTGGCGTTTGCGTTCTTGCCGGGAGGCGGCATGGACCAATGTGACGTGTGGTCCGCCCAGGATGATGCGCGCATGGGGACGCACAGCCCGAATCACCCGCTGCAGCTTCGTGGCAGCCGGCATCTGAGGCGTCGTGGCGGTCAAGCCGAAACAGTTGGCCTCGCTGTGCGCCACGTGCAGCCGCGCCACCTCTTCATAGTTTTCGATTCCGGCGAGATCGAGTAATTCAACGGCGATTCCCGCCGCTTCCAGCACCGCGGCGATTTTCAAAATGCCCAGGGTCATGAAGACGCGTTCGTCGAGCAGAAAGATCGACGGGGGAATGATCAGGCACACTCGGTTCAGGACGGCATGCGCCCGCATCCGCTCCCGAGAGGTTGCCATCAGTTGGTGATTGCCGGGCGAAAACGCCATTTGCAGATGGTCCAGAGAATGATGAGGCCGTGGCGCCATGTGATCTTTTTGCCTTGTGCATAGGTCCGGGGCGCGTAGTGAATCGGCACTTCGAGAATGCGAATGCCCTTCCGCATCAGTTTGCAGACGAGCTCGTTGTCGAATTCGAAACCTTTCGCCTCGATCGGGGTGTCGAGCAAGACGCCACGGGTAAAGGCTTTGTAGCAGCCTTCATAATCGGTGAAGCGTTTCCCGTAGAGGAGGTTCGTCGTCCATAGAATGAGGAGGTTTCCAAGATAGTGATTCAGGTACGGCGATCGACGCTTTCCCCAGAATAGAGGGCGTTCGTGGAGGAACCGTGAACCCATAACCGCCTCGCAGCGTCCGGCCAAGATCGGTTCCAGTACGGCCGGATAATCTTCCGGCAAGTACTCCAGGTCTGCATCCTGGAAAATCACGATGTCACCCGTGGCGGCCTTGATTCCGCTGGTGAGGGCCGCGCCCTTTCCGCTGTTGATCGAGTGAGAGATGGTGTGAACGTTGCGAAGGGTTTTCAGCACGTCGCGGGTTCGATCCTGGGAGGCATCGTCGACGACGATGATCTCTTTCGTGATCGAGCCGAGATCGACGGCTGCGACGCGGTTGACCACGGCCTCAATGGTCGATTCCTCATTGTAAGCCGGGATGATGATGGACAGTTTCACAGTTTGATCGGTGTCTGCGGTTTAGGAACGGCTGACGGGACCGCTCGGTCCAGGCTTGTTCTCTGGAGGGGGCGATGACGTGGTCTTGGCTCAGGATTGACGGAAGGACCAAAAATGTCAAACGGATGTCGATTTTCTGAATGAGTCAGGGGCTCTGCCGGTTGTCCAAAAATTTTCCGGTCCGGTGAAGCGCGACGGTCTCCGGTCGCTGTGGACGAAGAAAGCGGACTACAGGAAAGTGTGTGGACTCACTGGGAGAGGAAGGCTAGGGGGTTGGGGTTGGTTTCCGTGTGGGGCGAAGCCGTTCGGAGAGTACGGGGTATTGAGCAGAACCCATCCCGAAGTTACCGGTCGCGTTGTCTGCTGCGATGACGCGCAGCGTGATGCCGTCGGGCGCGTCTTTCGACATCGGCACGAAGAACGGCGCTTCGAAGCGGCTTTTCTCGCCCGCATAAAACATTTGCAGGCGCTCGACGATCCGGTCGCCGAGCAGGAGTTCCGCATAGATGTGGACCTTGCGGGAATCCCAGTCGCTATGCGGTCGGACCAACGCCCCCGAGAGGGTACGTACCGACGCGCGCAGCATGACATCTTCTTTGGCGATGAGTGGCTCGCCCGGTTTCGGATGGTCAATCTGTACCAGGTACCCGTAGAGGTGCAGCACGATGCCGTCGCTTGTCAGGTCGTGTCCGGGAATCAGGAGGACCGTTGTGCTTGCCCGTTGCAAGGCGTTGGGATAGGCCAGCGGTCCTTCGGCAGCAATTTCAACCAACGTGGGGCGCGTGAGGTCGAGTGTGGTGGAGAAGGACGCCGCCGGACGGCCGCTGTAGAGCGGTTCGTCCATGAGGTGCGGCGTGCGCATGATCTGGGTCTGATCGCCCGGTTCTCCCTGTTGAAGGCCGGAAGCCAGGAGTTGCCCGGTTGTCACATCGGTGATGGTGACGCGCGCGCCGCCGACGTCGTGGCCGAGCACGAGGGAGCGGTGCGCGACGACTCGCACGAGTATGGTGGTGGGGAGGGGATCGTTGTAATGGGTTTTGCTCTCGAGTTCGGACTCGGAAGGGTCCGGTGTAAACGCCGCACCCGTACTGCTCAGGAGCATGAGGAGGCAGGTGCCGATCAGTCGAGTGAGGAGGACGCGGTTCATTTCACTTTGGTGCCGGGCTCCACGTCTTCGATGAAGGTGGCGAGGCCGCGTACTTCGCTGTCGCCTGCCGCGAGGACCATACCTTGTGATTCGATGCCCATCAGCTTGGCCGGTTTCAGATTCGCGACGATGACGATGGTTTTTCCGATCAGTGTTTCCGGCTCGTACTTTTTGCCGATGCCGGCGACAATCTGTCGTTGTTCACTGCCGAGGCTCACCTGGAGCTTAAGCAGCTTCTCGGATTTCGGAACCCGCTCCGCCGCCAGTACCTTGGCTGCCTTGAGCTGCACCTTCATGAATTCATCGATGGTGATCTGCGCCGGTTGCGCGGCAGCGGGGGCGGCGGCCGAAGGGGCTGCGCTTGGGGTTGCAGTGGCGGCGGCCGGAGCGGCTGGAGCCGGAGCGGCCGGGGTCGGTTGTGCGGGGGCTGATGTATCGGTCACGTGCTTGGCTCCTTGTGGTTTGGATTCGATGCGAGGGAAGAGCGAGGCGCCCTTCTGGATGCGGCTTCCAGCTAGAGGCGCGTCCCAGCCGTTCTCCGTATCTGAAACCGGCTGCGACAGCTCCAGCGATAATCCAAGTTGGTGAATCATCTGCTGCGCCGCTTGTGGCATGAACGGGTAGAGAAGGATGGCCAGCAGGCGAAGCGCGCGTGCGGACACATTCAATACGGTGTGCAGTTGCGGCTGCGTCTCCGGCTGTTTCGCCAGTTTCCAGGGTGCGCTTTTGTCGATGTATTCATCGCAGGCGCTGTTCAATTCCTCGATCATCAGCAGCACGTCCCGGAAGAGCAAGGCCTGGTAACCGGATTCCACCCTGCCGGGTAGTTGCCGAGCCAGATCTTCGATGCGTGCTTCGAGTTCCGGCAGGACCGCAGGGCCACGATCGGGAATGACGCCTGCACAGGAGCGCTCGATCATGGTGAGTGTCCGGCTCAGGAGGTTGCCGATGCCGTTCGCCAGCGCGCTGTTGATGGTGGTGACCATGGCGCTGTGTGAGAAGTCTCCGTCTTGCCCGAACGGCACTTCGCGCAGCAGGAAGTAACGAAACGCATCCGCGCCGAATTGATCGATCATCGCGTTGGGATCGACGACGTTGCCCCGGCTCTTGGACATTTTTTCGCCATCCACCGTCCACCAGCCGTGGGCAAAAATCGAGTGAGGCAATGGGCGCTCCAGCGCCATCAACATCGTGGACCAGTAGACGGCGTGGGTGGTGAGAATATCCTTGCCGACCAGATGGACGTCGGCGGGCCAGTACCGTAAGCTGACCGGTTTTTCCTGCGGTAGGTATTCGAGGGCCGAGATGTAATTCACGAGCGCATCGAACCAGACGTAGGTGACGTAGTCTTTGTCGAACGGGAGTTCGATGCCCCAGGAGAGTCGGGATTTCGGGCGGGAGATCGACAGGTCGCCCAGCGTTTGGGTCTGCAGAAATCCCAGCACTTCGTTGCGCCTGGAGACGGGGCGAATGAAATCGTCGTGGGTTCGGATGTGGTCGATCAACTGTTCCTGATACTGCCCCATTTTGAAAAAATAGTTATGTTCGCTCAATTGTTCGATGGGACGTTTGCAATCCGGGCACAGGCCGTCGACGACATCCTTTTCCGTCCAGAACCGTTCGTCGTACGTGCAATACCATCCTGTATAGTCTGCCTTATAAATCAGTTGTTTGTCGTATAGCTGTTGAAGGTATCGTTGAACCACTGCCTGATGTGGTTTGTCCGAGGTGCGGATGAAGGCGTCATTTGAAATGTTCAACCGTTGCCAGAGGTTTGTGAACTGTGGCGCGAGGCGGTCGCAATGGGCTTGCGGGTCGATACCGGCCTTCGCGGCGGCCTGCTGGACCTTCTGCCCATGTTCATCCAGACCGGTCAGGAAAAACACGTCGCGCCCACGGAGTCGCCAGTAGCGGGCGAGCACATCGGCGGCCACGGTCGTATACGCGTGGCCGATGTGCGGCACGTCGTTGACGTAGTAGATCGGCGTCGTAATGTAGAAGGTGTCGTGTTTGTTCATCTATTTTCGACTGAAGATAGCAAGATGCCGGCGATGAAAGCTAGCTGGCTGTTGAGAAAGGCCGCCGCCGACATTCTCGGTCGAGGGTCTCCCTGCGACGTACTCGGAGAGTGCGCCTCAGTCGTCGTGCTTCCTGCGGCCTTGCCTGTGCAGGCATTTTCTTCGTCTGGCTAGGAGGATTTGCGCGGAAAGGCTTCTGGCCTATCGCGGCGTGTCGGCGGTGTCGTGAGGTATCAGCAGGTGACGGACCCGCAGCAAGATGGTTTCGAGCGCGATCTGTACGTTCAGGTTCCGATGGGCCTGCCGCTCCAGCTTTTCGAGATCGTTGATCAGGTCCAGCAGTTCGTCGATGTCGATGCGTTCGGCCAGGGCCTGCATTCCGGCCTTTTGATCCAAGTTGAGCACATGATCGGATCCGGCGCCGACGGCCACTAAGAGCACATCGCGCAGCCAACGCAGCAGCCAGTCGAAGGCTTCCGGTCCGCGTTCTTCTTTCGACAGGGCTTCGGCGGCGGTGAGGACGGTGGCATACGATTGGAGGCCTTTGGATGAAAAGATGGCGGCGAATTCTCTCTGGCTGGTTCGCGCCTGTTCAAGATCGCATTCCAGAGCCCGCCCCAATTGCCCGTCGCTGAGCACGGCCAGGAAGTGGGCGTCGGCCGGCGGTAGTTCTCGTTTGAGGATCACGGCGGCTTCGACTTGGGTTTGCGCAGGCGCCGTCAGTCGCAGGGCTTGGCAGCGTGAGCGGATCGTGGCCGGCAGGGCATAGGGTCGGCTCGAGACCAGTATGAACAGGCTGTGGTCGGGCGGTTCTTCCAGTGTTTTCAGCAGCGCATTGGCGGCGCCGATCGTCATGCGATCCGCGTCGTCGATCAGGCAGATCTTTCGATTGCCGATCAGTGGGCGATAGATCATCTGGTGTTCGATGTCGCGAATGAGCTCGATCTTGATTTGAGGATTCGCGAGTTCGCGATCCGGCTCGATCACCATGAAGTCGGGATGGGTGCGTGCCTCTACCTGGCGGCAGGCCCGGCACGTGCCGCAGGCGTCCGGAGTCTGATCGATCGAGATGGTTTCGCAGAGCAGCGTTTGCGCGAGGCGCAGGGCGAGGAGACGTTTGCCGATGCGATCGTCGCCATGGAAGAGGTACGCGTGGGCGAGCCGATCCTGCATGATTGCAGACCGGAGCAAGGTTTTGGCGCTGTCATGGCCGATGATATCAGCGAATGGCATGGCGAGCCTGTGATGTCTGAGGTGACGGGCGGCCTGTTGCCGGCCTGTTGCGAGCTGCGCTCCGGCGGATCTTATCGAGCATCGGTGTGATGGCTCGAGCGACGGCGCGGGCCACCGTTTCTTTCGATGCCCGTGCGGGTACGACCTTGATTCGTGTGGGGTGACGTTTCGCCAGATCGAGAAATCCGGCGCGCACCTTCTGATGGAACCGGAGGGACTCGCGATCCAGTCGATTCACTTCGGCGGCGGATCGCCGTCGCGCCAGCCCGGTCGACACGGGGAGATCGAACACCAGCGTCAGGTCCGGCGTGAGCGATTGGGTGGCAAGGCGGTTCAGCCGTTCGAGCGTAGCGATGTCTAATCCTCGCGCATACCCCTGATAGGCGAGCGTGGAGTCGGTGAACCGGTCGCAGAGCACGAGGCTGCCACGCGCGAGGGCCGGTGCAATGACCTGAGCGACATGTTGCCGGCGAGCGGCGAGGACCAGAAAGGCTTCGGTTTCGGGCGCGATCGGTTCGTCGGCGCGATCCAGCAACACTGCGCGGATTTTTTCGGCGAGCGGAGTGCCCCCCGGTTCACGGGTTTCCACCGTGTCATATCCCTGCTTCCGGAGGTGCTCACCCAAGAGTTTGGCCTGGGTCGATTTTCCGCACCCCTCGGTTCCCTCGAGGGTAATGAACAGGCCCCGGGGTGGTCGGTTGCGTGGCGTCATGATTCTGGCTGAAAAAACGACGGAGAAAGAGGGCCGGATCCTATTCCAAGTGATTGAAAATAGCAAGAAAAGGCTTGCGACGATTGGTGAAAGACCAGTATCATGCAGCTCTACCAAGGGCCCTTCAGCCGCACATGTTGAAAGCTTCACTCAAACGTTATTTTCTCACCGGTTTGCTGATCATGATCCCCATCTGGGGGACCATCCTGATTTTGAAAACCCTGTTCGTCAGTCTGGACGGCATTCTCGGCGACGCCACGGCTCAGTTGGTGACCCCCGGCTACTATGTGCCGGGCTTGGGAATCGTGGCGCTGATCCTGCTCATTTTTGTCACCGGTCTCTTTGCCGCGAATTTTATCGGTCGTCATGTGGTCCGGCAGTGGGAGGGATTGCTCAATCGCGTGCCGGTCGTGCGTGGTATTTATTCCACCATCAAGTCGATGATGGACATTCTCTCGTTTGCGGAACGGGAGAGTTATCGCCGCGTGGTGCTGATTCAGTTTCCCAAGAACGGCCACTATTGTTTTGCGTTTGTGACCGGTGTGACCAAGGGGGAAATGCAGCAGCTCTCGCCGGACCCGCTGGTGCACGTCTACGT
>Ga0073899_10001320_pt1 | contig 22841 bp, 23 predicted proteins | sample KloWWTmetaKNB5Ph_FD_88975 | JGI IMG/M metagenome (GOLD analysis project Ga0073899, IMG submission 88975) | Active sludge microbial communities from Klosterneuburg, Austria, studying microevolution and ecology of nitrifiers - Klosterneuburg... | ecosystem: Engineered > WWTP > Aerobic digester >... | reverse complement strand
TCGTGCAGGGGGCGAAGTTTCATTGTCATGAACAGTTCTCCTTGAACTTTTTCTCTGGGTTTAAACCTGAAGGTGCCAGCCGCCGCGCGGGGCGGGTTGGCCGGGCCGGCCGAAAACTTCATGAAATCGAAGTTCTGACCGTAGCGAACGCTAACTACCCAAACCCTTTCGGGAATTTTGATTGTTAGCACTCGCCCCTGATGAGTGCTAATTATAGGGTTCGCTGAGACACTTTCAACTGGCTGGGCGTGAAAATGACTTACAGCTTTTCTGCGCGATGACGACTACATGGGGGCCAACACATCAATAGGTACAAAGTCGACTTAGTGAATAAACAGGGCCGAGCCCCAATTAAATAAGCCTTTTAACCAAAAGCTGATCACCAGAAGCCGCACATAATCGCCTCGCTTGGCGCCCACCTGTCACGCCGTGCTACAAACGCTGCTCCCGCGATCCGTGAAAAGAAATGCCTGTGCAGCTCCCGTCCTTCAAGATGTCCGAAAAATCGCTGTTCGCTGTGTTGCTGCGTTCGCCGTGGTGGATCAGTTTCGTGCTGGCCGCAGTCGTCGGTTTCGCCTGTTTCAGCCTGTTCCCGGAGCGCTTCGCCGTCGTCGGCGCGCTGTCCGGGCTGCCGTTCGCAGTGATTGGCTTCATCGCGCTCTGGAAGCAATGGGGCAAACCGAGCGAGGCGAGCATCGACGCGACGCTGCAAACGCTGGCGGCGATGTCGGCGCGGGATTTTGCGAGCGCGCTTGAGGCTGCGTACGTCAAAGACGGCTGCACGGTCACGAAGCTGTCTGTGACCGGCGCTGATTTGTCGATTACCAAGGCCGGGCGTACCGCGCTGATCAACAGCAAACGCTGGAAGGCGGCGACGCACGGCATTGAGCCGCTGCGCGAACTCGCCGCTGCGCTGGAAAGGCAGGACGCCGGTCAGGGAATTTACATAGCGGTGAACGCGCCGAGCGATGCCGCGCAGCAGTTCGCGTCCAAAAACAGCATTCGCGTGATGCAGGGCACTGAACTGGCCCTGCTCATGAAGGACGCCGCAGCGCCACCTAAAAGCGCGAACTAACCCGCGCGGCGACCGGATTGCCCGGTCGCTCAGTGTGCGGTGTGCGTTTCGCGGGCGGAGTCAGCGCCGATAGCCGCGACCGCGGTAGTGGTGGCGACCGCCGTAATAGCCGCCGAAACCCAGCGCAATCACCGGTCCGGCGTAATACGGCGCACCCGAGTCGTAATACGAAACATAGCCCGGATAGGCATACGTCACCTGCACAGGAGGCGAATACGGACGATTAAACGCAGACAAATCATCGGTCACGCCTGGATCGTCACCGGAGTCCATTGCTGCGACGCTCGGTGCAGGGGTAACGGCTGCATTGGGCACGGCGACCGCAGGTGCGGGTCTGGGCGTTGGCGTTGGCATCGTCGCAACCTCAACGCCTGACGCCTGCATGCGCAATGTCGGGCCCGGATCCTGCGGCAACTGAACGGTGTATCGCTTGCCGGCGCGCTCGTAAACGACGTTGTAGCCTACGACCTGGCTCTCATAAATGGTCTGGGTGCTGCACTGCGGCGGCACGCCCGGCGTCGCGTACGTCGCGCACGCCTGACGCGGCACGCCGACCTGCTGCATCACTGGTGTGCGCGAAATGACGCGCGCGACCTCATCAGCCGCTGAAACACTGCCCGAGGCAGCGGCTGCGCCACCGATCAGCAATGATGCGCAAAAAAGCCTGTATTTCATGCAAAACTCCTTGACGATTCCGGTCTGCAACTCATGACGACTTGACGGCGTTCTACGAGAGCCGCAGCTTAACCTTTTTCGCGCCCGGATTACAGTCCGATCAGAATAGTTGTGCCGCCTGTGCGGAAGCAAGCAGGCCGCGGGCGAACTGCTCGTAACCTTTCGCATTGGCGTGAATCTGATCCGAACGCAGTGCGGCATTGCTTAATACCGCCGACCAGCCCTTCGCATGCAGCGGCAGCTTGAGTGATTGCCCGATCTCGTCATACATTGGATGATCGGACAATGAGCCGGTAATCGCCGCAGTTGTGCTGAATGCGGGAATGGCTACCAGCATGACCTGTGCGCCGCCTGCCAGCGCAAGCTCACAGATTTTTCGGATATTGGCGCGGGTTTCGCCTTCGGGCACGCGACGCAGAAAATCGTTGCCACCGATGCTCACGAGCACGAGCGGCGGCGTGTGCTCCTGCAACAGCGCGGGCAGGCGCGCGAGGGCCTGCGCGGACGTGTCCCCGGGCACACCGGCATTGATCACGTTCCAGCCAGTGAGTTGGGCCAGAACCGTTGGATAGCTGGTCTCGGGCGTCGCACCCGTGCCAAAAGTGATGGAGTCGCCGAGCGCGAGTACGGCCGCTCCGGCGGCAACTTTGCGGCCAGTCACGGCTTTCTTGCCGCATGCGGTCACCAGCGCAACGGCCGACGCCGCGCCAACAGCAATGAGAAAACGGCGACGGTGAAAACTGGCTTCCATGAACAACTATTGCGTCGCGAGTTTTCGCGAGTCCGTAAAAACTACGGCTGCAATACTACCCGGCCCACCACGCGACCTTTCGTCAGATCTTCCAGCGCCTGATTCACCGTGCTGAGCGGGCGAATGTCGAGTGGAATCTCCGGCAGTGTCTCGCGCTGGGCCAGTGCGACCAGTTCACGCAAGTCGTTCAGCCCGCCGACGTAGGAGCCGGTAATCGTGATTGATCTAAGCGCGAACATCGGCAGCGGCATCTTGAACTCACCACCGAACAGCCCGACGATCACCACAATCCCGGTACGTCGCACGAGATTGACGGCGAGTAATGAGCTGGATTCGGAGCCGACAAAATCAATCGCCGCCGCGACATTGCCGCCGCAGGCTTTGCTGATCGTTTTGAACGCGTCAGCCATGCCGGGATCGAACGCCAGTGTGGCGCCGTTCGCCAGCGCTGCTTCGCGTTTCGCAGCGTCAGGATCAATCGCCACAATCTTCGCTTTCGAGGTTGCCGACAACAGCGCCACCCCGGTCATTCCGACGCCACCGCAACCGATCACCGCGACCCAGTCATCCGCCGTGGTTGCGGGTACCTTGCGAATCGCGCCGAGCGCGGTGATGCCCGCGCAGGCGAAAGTCGCGGCGCGAGCGGGCGCTAGCGTCCCGATTGGCACCAGATACTTTTCGTGCGGCACGCGTACTGCGTCGGCATAACCGCCCGGCGCGTGAATACCCAAGTTGCGCGCTGCCTTCACGCACAAATGCTCGTCGCCCGTCGCACACACCGCACATTCGCCACAGCCAAGCCACGGATACGCGACCACATGATCACCGAGTGCAACGCCCGTAACGTCCGGTCCGATATCGACCACTTCGCCCACGATCTCGTGACCCATCGTCACGGGCAGTTTCACACCAGCGCGCTCAAACGAAGACAGCTTGCCGCCGCCCATGTCAAAACCGCCTTCGCGAATATGAACGTCGGAGTGGCACATCCCGCAATGCGTCACCCGCAGCGTGACTTCATGGCCCGTGGCAGGCTGCAAAGCATCCTCGCGCACCTCAAGCGGCCCACCCCACAAATTGAATGCCCAGCGATGCGCACAGTGGTATTTCATGCCGTACTCCTTTTTCTATTTTGAGCGTCGCTCGCGATTCTGGCGCGTGGGATTCGAGTGAGCGCTCTTTTTTCACAGTGCTGTGATCGCACGCCAGTGATGATGAACGCTACTATTGTGCGATGAACTCTGCAACAAAACCTCATCTCACCATTCTCACGGGTGCATCGCGCGGCATGGGCCTTGCCATGGCGCAGCAACTGCTGCAACCGGGCCATACGCTGCTTTGCATTTCGCGCAACACGCAACCGAGCCTGACCGAACTCGTTGACACCATCGATGACGCCACGCTCGCACAATGGGCGCTGGACCTGAACGACGGCGCTGCCGCCGGCGCCCGACTCGCAAAATGGCTCGGCCTGTTCCTCGGCGACGAATTCGCGAGCGCCACGCTGATCAACAATGCCGCCGTGGTGCCAAAAGTCGCGCCGTTGCGGGATGTGAGTGCCTCCGACATCGCTACCGTCTTGCGTGTCGGTCTGGAAGCGCCGATGCAGCTTACCGCCGCATTCCTGAAAGCTACGTCGCACTGGAGCGGTACGCGCAAAGTGCTCAATATTTCCTCCGGCAACGGTCGCCGCGCGATGGCTTCGCAAGCGACCTACAGCGCCGCCAAAGCGGGCATGGATCACTTTTCACGCGTAGTTGCGCTTGAGGAGGCCGCCAAGCCGAACGGCGCAAAAATCTGCTCCCTCGCCCCCGGCATCATCGACACCGACATGCAGACGCAGCTGCGTGCCGCAGACGCCAACGCATTCCCCGACAAAAAAGTCTTCATGGATTACAAGACCAGCGGGCAGCTTCTGAGCCCAGAGGCGGCCGCAAAACGCGTGCTCACCTATCTCGCGAGAGCTGACTTCGGCAGCAATCCAGTGGGCGACGTGCGGGATTGACGTCACCAAAACACTGACGACCAACGCATGAAAATCCGCGTACTTACGCCCGCCGAATGGCCGACGCTTGCGAATTTTCTGCTCGCCCAGAACGTCGGTTCGTCGCTTTGCCTGCACTCGCACGCGGGCGACTCGGCAGCCGCGTACGAGGCAGATCTCGCGGCACTGCCACCTGCAGAGGCGTGTTTCATCATTGCGGAGCAGGATGCACGCTGCGTCGGCGTGATGGGCGGTGAATTCAGTCTCGAAGGCGCGCGTGTATGGTTGCGCGGCCCGATAGTCGATGCGTCACTGTCTGCGGCGGCCGTTGCCGAAGTGCGCGATGCGCTGTGGCATCAATTGAACGGCGCGCTGCCTTCCGAAGTCAAGCGCCTAGATGGTTTTCTCGACATCAGCAACGCAACCGGGCTTGAGTGGTACGGGCGACACGGTTTCACCGAGCAGCCGCACTACTTCATTTACGAGGCGCGTCGCGCTGCATCGGTTCCGACGATGCCCGAGCAGGTTCAGCAGGCAACGGCTTCGCAACACACATCGTTACTCGAACTGGCAAAACTCGTTTTTCCATCTGGCTATCTCACGGACTCCGAACTGACAGCGACCAACAACGATCAGCACGCACTTTTTGTGATTGCAGACGGCGGCCGTGTCGACGGCTATGTTTACGCAAACATCGCCAACGCAGACACCGATGACGCCGAGGTTTACGTTGACTATCTCGTCGTGCGCCCGGAATCGCGGGGTCGCAAGATTGGCCGAACCCTGCTGCAGGCTGCATTGAGCTGGGGTTTTGCCAAGCGGGGCGTATCAAAGGCGGCTCTCACGGTCGCAGCGGACAACGCCAATGCGCAAGGCCTCTATGCAAGCGTGGGCTTCGCGCTCGCGGCGACCGGCGTGCCGATGCGCCTTGATCGCGCTTGACCGAATAGAGTAGCGCAAAGATACTTGCGCACCGTCATTAGTCTGCTTCTTGGCAAGCAACCCATCCGTGAAAAAATCCTGCGCTGTCCGCGTGCTTATCCTTCTTTGTCCCGCGCTGCTAGGCGCATGTGCGAGCCTGTCGCCCAGTGTCGACGACGTACGCGAGCACGACAAGCGCAATGCCTTTGTGCCCGCAACCGAGAAGACTTTCGCTGCGATGTCAGGCACAACAGTCGAAACAGACCGTTGGGCCGGTGTGCTCGGCGGCGCCGGTTACCGCGTCGAGGTGCCGAAAGCGAACTGGAACGGCAAACTCCTCGTGTATGCGCACGGCTATGCAGGCACCGGCAATACGCTCACGGTGCAGGACCCTCCGATCCGGCGCTACCTTGTCGAAAATGGTTATGCGTGGGCCGCGTCGAGTTACAGCAAGAACTACTACGATGTTCGCGCCGGCGTGGAAGACACCAATGCGCTGACACTTGCGTTCAACAAAATTGCGACAGAGAACGGACGCAATCTCGCCGTACCGACGCGCACTTATCTGTTCGGTCGTTCGATGGGAGGACACATCGTCGCCGCCGCGATTGAAGCTGAGGCGTTGGCGACCGCGCGCAACAAGGCGCGATACGACGGCGCGGTGCCCACGTGCGGCGTACTCGGCGACACCGAGTTGTTCGATCACTTTGCTGCATATCAAATGGCTGCACAGCAGCTCGCGGGGTTGCCACCCACGAAATTCCCCGCGACCCACTGGCCGCAGATCGCGAACGATGCACGCACCACACTGTTCAACAGCACAACCTCATTCGCGACACCCACCGCACAAGGCATGCGTCTCAAAAGCATCGTCATGCATCTGACCGGCGGCCCACGCCCGATCTTTGAAGAGGGCTTTGCCAATGACTCGCTGCAGAAGATCGTGTGGGATGGCTTTGGCCGTACCGGCGACGTCAACGGGATCCTGAGCACCGGCAAGAACGTCGTCGACACCAATCGCATCCGCTATCGTTTCGATGCAGCGGGCGCCGTCGTCGACGCATTCAACGCGAGTATTACCCGGTCGACGGCGGACGCCGACGCAAATCCGATACGACGTGACGGCGTGCGCTGGATTCCCAAAGTTAATGGCGAATTCAAGGTTCCGGTGCTGACCATCCACACGCTCGGCGACATGTACGTTCCGTTCATGATGGAGCAGGTCTATCGTCAGCGGGCAACGGCAAAAGGCAACGGCGCGAACCTCGTGCAACGCGCGATCCGCGCGCCGGGGCACTGCGACTTTACGGTCGCAGAGCAGGCCACTGCATTCGCCGATCTGGTGAAGTGGGTAGAAACCGGCGTCAAACCGGCGGGCGATGACGTGCTCACTGCGGCTACCATTGCGAATTCCGACTATGGTTGTGCGCACACGGACAACACGCTTGGTGCCGACGACGGTGCGACTGTCAAGGCATGGCGTGCGAAGGGCAAACTGCCCGCCTGTGGCGCGCGATGAAATTTGTGATCCTCATGCACACTCACCGACCGTTCGCCTCCCACCTGCTCACTGGCCTCTTTGCCGCCGTATTGTTTGTCGCCCTGCCGGCCTCCTCGGCCGTGCCACCGACGCTGTCGGCCCTGATGCAGCAAAAGGCCGATCCCTGGGTCGTTAAAAAACTCGCGGACGGCAGCACCAGTGAATTTCTGGTGGTGCTGCCCGAGCAGGCTGATCTATCGGGTGCAGCGCAGTTCACCGACAAAACGGCACGCGGGCAGTGGGTGTTCGAGACGCTGCGCGACAACGCGAAGCGCTCGCAGGCGTCACTGCTGACCTGGCTCGCCGCGCGCGGTGTTGAACACCGCCCGTTCTGGGTCGCCAACATGGTGCTCGTGCGTGCAGATGCGGCGGTGGCCAATGAGCTCGCCAAACGCGTGGATGTCGCCCGGCTGGCCGCGAACCCGAACGTTCGCATGCCGTCGCCACCGCAGGAAGAGCGCGAAGCGCGTGCCAAGTCCACTGAAGCGACCGATGCGACCACGGCCATCGAAGCGGGCGTGACCAAAATTCGTGCCCCCGAGATGTGGACTGCCGGTTTCACGGGGCAGGGCATCGTGATCGCCGGTGCTGACACTGGTTACGACTGGACACACCCGGCAATTCAGGGCAAATACCGCGGCTGGAACGGCGTCAGTGCGAATCACAACTATCACTGGCATGATGCGATTGACGCAGTCGGCTTCCCGGGCGGAGGTGGCGTGTGCGGCTTGAGTTCGCTGGTGCCCTGCGACGACGGTGACCACGGAACTCACACCATGGGCACGATGGTCGGTGCCAGCGGCGTCAATGAGATCGGCGTTGCGCCTGGTGCCAAGTGGATTGGCTGCCGCAACATGGATCAGGGCAACGGCACGCCGGCCACGTACACCGAGTGTTTTCAGTGGTTCATCGCACCGACGATGCTTAATGGCACCAACCCAGACCCATCGAAAGCACCACACGTCATCAACAATTCGTGGGGTTGTCCACCGTCGGAAGGCTGCACTGATGTGAACGTGCTGCGCACAGTGGTTGAAAGCGTTCGCGCAGCCGGTATCGTCGTTGTTGTCAGCGCTGGCAATGCTGGTTCGGCGTGCTCCACCGTCAACGATCCGGCGGCAATTTATGAAGCCTCATTCTCGGTAGGCGCGACCATTTCGGCGTCGGATAATCTGGCCAGCTTTTCCAGCCGCGGCCCGGTCACCGTGGACGGCAGCAACCGTATGAAACCGAATATCTCCGCACCGGGAGTGAACGTTCGTTCCAGTCTTCCGGGAGGCGTTTATGGCAGCAAGAACGGCACGTCCATGGCAGGCCCGCACGTGGCGGGTGGCGTGGCGCTTTTGATGTCAGCGTATCCGGCGCTCGTTGGGCAGCCCGGTCTCGTGCAAACCCGACTGGAGCGCTCGGCGGTACAACGCACGGCAACCGTCAACTGCGGCGGCACCGGCACTGCCGCGCCAAACAACGAATTCGGCTGGGGGCGACTCGACGTCAAGGCCGCGTACGATGCGCCGTTCGCAACGCTCGATGTAGACAACAATGGCGTCTCCGAAGCTTCGAAAGATGGCGTGCTGATCGTGCGCTACCTGCTCGGCATGCGCGGCAGCGCGCTCACAAGCGGCGTGATTGGTGCGGGCGCTCGTCGCTCGTCGACGGTCGCCATAGAGACTTACCTCGGAACGCTGCTACTGTAATTTCGCGTTGCTGTGATCGCGCGCGGAGGCGGTTGACATGGTCACTGCGGCATCAGCGCGCCGCAGTTCCAGCATTGCTCGAACCCACCTTCGACCAGCTCGCCGCAAACGCAACCCCAGCGCCGCTGCGGAATGTTTCGCATCGCGTGCAGCAGTTCGCGGGCGCGATCTTCCTGCGCAGGTTCGGTGATCCAGATTTCCGGCTGGCACTGGTCGGGTGGCAGATCGCCGATGCCGCCGGTGAGGTAGACGCGTTGCAGGCTGGTCGTGATGCCTTCGCGTTCAAGCGCGTCGGCCCAAAGTGTGGCGATGGCGAGGTTCGGTGCCTGAGTTAACCGTTTCATGCAGCAAGCTTAACCCGCACAACGCGAACTGCGCCACGGCCTCTTTCGATCAGCGACGGTGGCGCAATCCGACGGCAGCAAATGTCAGGACCAGAAACGCAAGTGCGGCAAGCATTATCGGCGTCAAGGCAGGCACCGGGCGATTGGCCGCCAGTGCGATCACCGAGACGCTGTCGTGATACGCCGCAGCGTCGAACGTGGAAAAACTTCCAGCCTTGAATGCGAGCGTGACCGTACCCGACTGCGCCGTGAAAACTCCCGAATACGGCTGCCACTGAAATTGAAACACTTCGTTGTTGCCAAGATTGTTGATCTCGCGCTTGGCAATCAGGACATCCTGCGGTCGTACGCCCTGATCGATGATTGCGTCGTTGACCACGCCGTCATACATCACGACCTCCCACCAGGATCCATTGGCGCCGGCAACGTTGCCGGTCACCCCGCCGCTCCATTGTCCGGTCACGATGTACTGTCTGCCCGGTTCGACGGCGAACGTCTGGTAAATGCCGCCGTGGGTGTTGCCGGCGCCACTGCCTTTTTTCTGCGAGTGTGAAGTTGTGCCTTCGAACGGACAGCCATTGGTGGGAATCCAGATCACGCAATCGTTGGCATGAATCCATTGCCCGTTCCAGAATCCGTTGCTGACGGTCCACGTTGTCCAGCCGCTGAGGCCGGCTTCAAAATTGCCGTTGCTGACGAGGTTCTGTGCCGACACTGCCGACGTGAACAATAGTGTTGCGGCGGCGCCGAGCAGCCATCTCGAAAAACGCATGACTCTTCTCCCTGTACAGAGGTCGATGACCAACAAGTCTATTCAGATTTGTCCGTATTTTGTCGATCTTTTTCAATAGAAATGCGACAGACCGTAGCGGCGGAAAAGCCCGAGGCAAGACATTTTCTTCCAGCAACTTTTTCATGAAAACAAGATCGTACGGGGCATAAGCGCCAAAATCGTCAAAAGTCGATATCGACCGCAAATAGCTGTGAGGCCCTGAGCAGACGCCATTTCACCATGAAGCTGTCACATGGCGTGCGCCTAGTACCAGGTCACTGCACCCGTCTTCACATCGAGCATCGCGCCGACGATCCTGATCTCGCCGGCGTCGGCCATCGCCCTGAGCACCGGGCTTTTGAGCCTGATCTCGTTGACTGTGCGTTTCACGTTCGCTTCGGCCACCATCTGCACGAATGCGTCATTTTTCGAGGTCCGGTCACCGGCAAAATTGACCGAAGCCACCGCCGGTTTGATCCTCGTCAGCATCGCGGTCAGGTTGCCGAGCACGACGTCGTCACAGGCGCCCTTGATTGCGCCACAGCTCGTGTGCCCGAGCACCACGATCAGTTTCGCGCCAGCCGCTTTCGATGCGAATTCGAGGCTGCCGAGAATGTCCTCATTCACGAAATTGCCGGCAACCCGCGCGCTGAACACATCACCAATGCCCTGATCAAACACGATTTCCGGCCCCGCGCGTGAGTCGATGCAACTCACGACGCTCGCCAGCGGATACTGGCCGTAACCCGTGGCTTTCACCTGCTTCATCAGATCGCGCTTCACCATCGCACCGGACACGAACCGGTTGTTACCCTGCTTCAACGCAGCGAGCGCGGCGTCCGGCGTCATCGTTGCCTGCGTCGACTTGTCCATCGTCACGTAGCTGTCGGTCACCGTGGCGCAACCGCCAAGACCAGAAGTAACCACAACAACCGCCAGCAGTACCGAAATCCATCGACTCATGTCGCCCCCCGTTTATGTTTTGTTAACCAGTCCGCATGCGATTGTCATGCACATTCAGGCGTTGTTGCGAGAAATATCGAACTGCCGCAACGACTATTTCGAGTTCGTGGCCATTTCATTCAGAATAGGCGACGTCGAGAGGGCGTCAGCGTTTGCACAGTAAATCAACGAATGACCAAGTTGATCAGGCAGATGCAGACGATTAAAGGATTGATTAGTGAGTACAGACATCAGGCTGCTCGGCTATGTGGCCTCAGCGCTGTTCTTTTTCATGGCCATCATGCTGCTGCTCACGTTGCGGCAGGCGGTGCGCGTCCGCGGCGCAACGTACTGGGTATGGAGCACAGTTACTGTGGCCATCGGCATCGCGCTCAACACATCGCAGGAGATGCTGCCGCCGTTCCTCGGCATCGTGCTCTCCAATACGTTGATCATCACGGGCGCTGCGGTTGGCGCGAGCGGAACTTACGCCTACCGTTATGAAAAAACGCCTGCGCTGCACTGGTTGTATGTGGCAGCGGCGCTGCTCATGAGCGCATTTGTCTATCTCGGTCCGAACCTCGCGGTGCGCATTCTGCTGGTCGCCACTTTGATCGGTGGCACTTGCATCTGGCACGCGTGGATGATGCTGGCTGGATCACGCTTGCGGCCGAACAGCCCGGGCGTCAAGCACAAGCGTTTTCGTCTGCCGCACAGCGTGATGGTGCTTGGCTTGCTGATCATGGCGGGCGTGTTCGGCATCCGCGCAGTCGACACGATTGTCGCAATGAACGCCGCGCCCGGCGCGATCCCGCTCGGTGGGCCGACGCGCACCGCGTTTGCGTTTTATGCTGTGGGGCTGGCCGGACGCTTGCTGCTGCTGATCGGAATGGTGCTGGTCTTGATCGACGAGCTGGATCACGAGCTGCGCACGCTCGCGTTGCGCGACTCGCTCACCGGTCTGTTCAATCGCCGTGGGCTGATGGACGCAACGGCCGCATTGCCGCTCGCCGGTAGCAGTTTGTTGATGCTCGATCTCGATCACTTCAAATCAGTGAACGATGACTTTGGGCACGATCAGGGCGACCGCGTGATCGCGCTGCTCGCGCGTTGCGCGCAGGCGCACCTGCCCGCGAACGCCGTGCTCGCGCGTCTGGGCGGCGAAGAGTTTTGTGCGCTGTTGCCCAACGCAAATGCCGCCACCGCGCGGGCCAGTGCGGAATCGCTGCGCGAAGCATTTCACCGGGAGACGGCGGCGCTCGGCCATGCCCGACAACATACAGTGAGCGTCGGCGTTGCCTCGGCACAATCGGAGCAATCAGCAGCGACCAGTCTGCCGCAACTCATGGAGCGCGCCGATCAGGCGCTCTACCGCGCCAAGCATGCGGGCCGTGACCGCGTTGAGGTCGCGCACGACGAGTAGTGCGCGGGCTGCGCTATCGCTTCCATGACGGAATGATCGTCGTCAGCAATTGCCCCGCTACGTTCGCGTCATCGGGATCGGATACCAGCAGCAGCTCCAGCCCATGCGCGGTTTCCAGCGCGGCAATGCCCTCCAGCTTGCGCGTGCCGTCGAGCTGCCAAACCTGTTGCAGCTGATCGTTGGCGTCGATGATGCCAATGGCAGAACCTGCGCATGTGCCGTCGGCGTAACTGTTGTCCGTATCTTCCGCAGCGGCGGTGAATACAAAGCCGCCGCCAGGCAGCGCAGCACCATCGGTGAAACTCAGCGATATGCCGTTGATGTCGCCCAGCAAAAAATCGCAAATGTCTTCGTACGCGAGCGGCACGGTCGCGTCCCCACGCGCGATACCCGCGAGCAGCGGCGCGAGCGCAACGCGTACACGTGCGTTGCGACCGCTGACCGTATTGCCGCGCTGCAGAAGTGCCAGATGTTCACCGTCGATGAACGCGCCTTCGATGTTCAGCTCGCCGAATACTTCGGACAAAGAGTTAAACAGCGGCGCAAAATCGAGCAGGCGCGGGCGTCCGTTTTCACGCGTCATCACGCCGTTCGCATTCAGCTCAACCAGCGCCGCCATCATGCGATTGGCCTTTGAACCCGAGCCCAACGCCAGCAGCGCGCCGTGCGGACAACCCATGAACGACGGCAGCGCGACCAGCGCCTCAAAGTCTGCCTTACGAGCTTTGCGTTTGCTTTTCTCGTCCGGCAGATCACCGCGCATCACGCGCAGCAATTCACCCGGCGCCGCATGATCATCCGCCGAAAAAACGCCAAGGTGGTTCTCGTCATCGGCGATCACGTAAAGCTCATCCGCGCAGCGCACCAGCCCGCTCGCCGCGCTCAGATGCAACGCCCGCCCGCGCTGCGGCGCACGCGACAGCGTCAGTTCACGTAACGGAGTAAGGGCTGGAACCATGATTCAGCATAACCGAGCCGCCGCGATCTGCCCGCGATCAACGCGGCCCATCCCGCGCTTCATCCCCTGTTCATGGACGAGAGCCTGCGCAATGACGATCATGCAAACTGCCATTCATTTAGTCAGACAAACATGAAAAGTTCAATGAGACACATCATCGCCACGACACTGGCCACGCTTATGGCGGCCCCCACGTTCGCGCAGCTTCCGGCAAAACCTGCCGCACCAACCGAAGATCCACTATATCGCCGAATTGAGGCACTCGACAAAGCGGTGTTCGACGCCTTCAACCGTTGCGATCTGGAAAAGCTCACGAGCTACTTCGCGCCGGAACTTGAGTTCTACCATGACAAAGGCGGCGTCACCTGGGGCCGCGACCAGTTCATTAGCGACGTAAAACGCAATGTCTGCGGCAAGTTCCGGCGTGAGCTGGTTGCCGGCACGCTGGAGGTGTGGCCCATCGGCGACTGGGGTGCCGTTTACTCCGGCACCCACATGTTCTGCCAGTTCACCGCCACACGCTGCGAAGGCATAGGCAAGTTCATGCACATCTGGCAAAACAAGGAAGGCGAGTGGCGCATCACACGCGTGATCAGTTACGACCATCGCGCTGCCCCGAACTGATCACGCGTCGGTCTGGTTCGCTGCCAGATCAAGATGCGTCAGATAAAGACGCAGATCAAACTCAAGCTGCGCGTAATCCGGAGCCATGTGATGACACAGTTGATAGAACGCCTTGTCGTGCTCGCGCTGCTTCAAATGCGCCAGCTCATGCACCACGATCATCTTGAGGAACGCGGCAGGCGCGTCGATGAACACACTGGCAATGCGAATCTCCCGCTTCGCGACCAGCTTGCCACCATGCACGCGCGACACCTGCGTGTGCGTGCCCAACGCATGCTTCACAACCTGCAAATGATTGTCAAAAATCACCTTCGCAGGCGTCACCGCACTCTTCATATGCTGCGCCTTGAGCGAAAGCACGTACTCCTGCAACGCCCGGTCAGTACGCACCGTGTTCGGCTCGGGATAGCGTTTTTGCAGCACGTCACCCAAACGGTTTTCCGCGATCAGCGTGCGGACTTGCGCTTGCAGCGGTTCGGGGTAGTGGGTTAGGTATTTGAGGGTGTGCAACCGAAATGCCCCAGCTACTTAGCGCGACTCAGTACGATTTGAATGAGATGCGAAGCCATAACCAGCATGTCTCGCGCCTCGGAGGCTTCGACGCCAACGTGACGATGGCTTTGCGGATTCTTTTAGCTGCCGAGCGCTCCGCACATCAAATTCATCAACGCTTGTCGTTCACCTGCCTCCGCGTTCTGGTCTGTAAGTTCGCCGGTTTCAGGGTTGAACGCGCGGCCAGCGAGCTTTGTTCCAACAAGTTCATTGCCCAGACCGGATGCATTGCGGATCGATACCTCTAATGTCTTGAATGCTTCAAATACAGCGGTATCGTACACACCCTGTCGATAAAAATTCAGAGAGTTGCCACGCAAACTAGGGTGCAACATTTCCTCGGGCAATTCGCGATCGGTAATCCACTTGGCAAGGCCGCCCTCGGATAGTACGGTGCGAGCCTTACGAGTGAGCGTGATCCAATGATCCGTATGCAACGGATGAGTGCAAATTAACCCGTTCGACTGCAACCAGTCCCATGCCTCAGCGAACGCAATCAGCACAGATTTATCGTTTCCATACTCAGATCTAATGGCAACGAGAAAACTCCTGGCCGAATCACTATCATCCAATTGGCGCATTTTCGCCGCCAAGTGCTTCAACACACATACTGCCAAGTCAGCGACCGGGGCGTCGAGAACACTTTGAACCGAGGGATATCGTGTCGTTATGTCGTGCATGTAAATCACTTAACGCGCGCTAGAAAGTGCCTATTGGTCATATCAATCCAACGTTGCTATTGCAAGGACAACAAACACCGCACGACTACGCCGCCATCGGCTGGACATCCGCAAACACTTTCTTTGCAAGCACTTTCTCATCTACCTTGATTTCATAGGCAGTTTGCAGATTCATCCAGCTTTGCACGTCACCGCCGAAGTAGCGCACGATTCGCATGGCAGTGTCGACCGTGATGCCGCGCCGTTCGAGCACGATGTCATTGATGCGCGACGCGGGCACCTTGAGCACGATAGACAGCGCGTTCGCTCTCATACCGAGTGGTATCAGGTAATCCTCACGCAACACCTCGCCCGGATGCACGCGGCGCATTGCGTTCTTTGGGGCTGGTATGGACTTCTTCATTTTTAAATTTTCAGCGTTCACTTGCCGTACACCGTACGATGATCGCCCACATCAATGGGAGTGATCGCCTTGTCCTGAATCACCAGCACCAGTGTGATGCGATACGACAAATTGATCGACACAGAGTGCATGCCTTCGAGCCGTCCCGCAAGCGCGTGCAATCGCAGGCTGGGGTGTTGCGGATTGAGCTCAAGCAGTTGCAGCGTCTTTACGTATTGCTTTTCGACGTCGGGGTGTTGCTTTAAGAATCGCTTGGCGCGTTTGTCGTATTGCTCGGTAAATACAATTTGATAGGTCACGCTACGCGTTTGAGCTTCTTGTTGGCAGGCACTGCGACATTCGATTTGGATCGCCCCATGATGCGATCCACGTGAGCTTGCGGCGACTCAATCACAAAGCGTCCCTCCGCGATGTCTGCCCGGCTTTGTGCGAGCGCGGCTTCGAGTTCGCATTCGCGCAGGTAGTTGTAGTGTTCAACATCCATCACCACAAATCGATCCTTGCCACGAACGGAGATCATGGCTTCGGTTTGTTCGGCGAGCGTGGACTCAATGGCAGTGATGCCTTTGGTTTTAAGGTCATTGGCGGTGATGGGCTGCATGGCAATTTTCGGAAAACCTGTTATAGCGCGCTATTTTCCGCTTTGTTAATCGCACTGTCAATCGTACTTATTTAAGTGCGCTTCGGCCGATTGCCTGTTTATGCGGCGTAATTCCACACGAAGCAATATGTCTTCACGCACTTCTGGTGTCCAAACAACGCACGCCGACTTGAGGTTGGCCAGAAGCTGGTTTTCCAACGACCGCTGGCGAACGATCTTTGCTTCGGTCACAACGCCTGCCCCAACCGCCCAATCCCCTCTTCAATCTTCGCCACATCGGCCGTAGCAAACGACAACCGCAACGTAGACAAATCCGCATCGCGCGCGAAGAACGGCGCGCCGGGAACAAACGCGACTAACTTCTCGATGGCACGTTTCGCGAAGTCGTTCGCGTTGCGGCCTTCGGTTAACTTGGCCCAGAAGAACATGCCGCCTTGTGGCTGGTTGAATTCGATTGCATTGCCCAGCTCTTTGCGCAGGCAGTCGGCCATGACGTGGGCGCGTTCGGCGTAGGTTTTGCGCACGGTGTTGAGCGCGGCGTCCATGCGGTTGAGCGTGAGGTAATGCGCGGCTGTGGCCTGCGTGAGGTTGCTGGTGTGGGCGTCGCTGAACTGTTTGCACATGGTGGCGTTGGCGAGCAGGGCGGGTTGCGCGATCATCCAGCCTACGCGCAGACCCGGCGAGAGGATTTTGCTAAAGCTGCCGCAGTGGGCGATCCATTCGCGGCTACCGGGAACGGTGTCGCTGAGCGCGAGCATGGATGGCGGTGGAGGCGTGCCGAAGAATAGTTCGCAATACGGGTCGTCCTCGACGATCAGCGTCTTGGTGCGCATGGCGATTTCGAGAATGCGCTTGCGCCGTTCTAGCGAGAGCATTGCACCGCTTGGGTTGCCGAAGCTGGGCACGAGGTAGACGAGCTTCGGCTTCAATTCGTCGATCATCTTTTCGAGCTTGTCGACCTGCACGCCGTCGGCGTCAATCGGCGCGCCGTAAATATCCGCGCCGTAGAGGCGGAAGCACTGGATGGTGGCGAGAAAAGTGGGTGCTTCGACGATGACTTTGTCGCCCGGCGAGATCATGGTTTTGCCGATGAGATCGAGCGCCTGCTGGCTGCCGGTGGTGACGATCAGGCCGTCCGGCGCGACGGTGACGCCCTTGTTTTTCATGAAGCCGGACAAGCCTTCGCGCAACGGCCCCCAGCCTTCGGTCGCGCCGTATTGCAGCACCGGTCCGGGGTTGTTCGAGAGCACAGCGTCGGCGGCCATGCGGATGCCTTCAGCGTCAAACAGCGCGGGATCGGGGAAGCCACCGGCGAAGCTGATGATGCCGGGTTTGCCGAGCAGTTTGAACAGCTCGCGGATGGCGGAGGTTTCTACGTTTTGCAGGCGGTCGGCGAATTGCAGCATGGCGGTGAGCGGTTTGGGTGGATTGCTGATGCTAGCCAATGCGGCTCATGCGTGCCGGACGCCGGGTTGCGGCAGAGCCGCGCCTACACCGCTACGGCGTCAGCTGCTCGATCTGGTTGCGCACCGTATCGGCAAACTGTATCGCATTCATTCCCGGTGGCAGAGGCAACCCCGCCACCAGCGCTACGTCGCGGTAACCGAACAGCCAGCGGAGGATGAGCAATGCGTCGTTGTTATTTACGGTGCTGACCTGGTCGACATTGAGCAGGTTGCCGAGGCCGTTCAAGTAGTTGAGGATGTCTGAATCAATGGTGCGCCTGGCACCGCCGCTGATCGCCACTGCGCCTTGGGTGAGCGCCGGTCCGGTGAGGCCACGGATGAAGCGCGCGATCAGCAGACCGTCGGTCTCGGGCAAGTATCGGCTGTCGCCATCGATATCGAGCGTCGGTGCGACGGTCAGCGTGACGTCGTTGCCGTCGCCGCCGACGTAGGAGATCTTGCCGTTTCTTGCGCCCATGTACACCGAGCGGCCCTCGGGTAGCCCCGGGAAGATGCCGGTCACTGGGCCTACGCTGGTTTTGGTGACGATCTCGAAGACGGTGCCATTGGTGGGCGTTGGATTGCCGACTGGGTTGACGTAGAGCGAACCGCCGTCGTTGTCACCCGGTCGGAATGCGCCGGTCACCGAGAGCCTGCCGTGGGTGCCGGGTGTGCTGCTGGGCAGGTCGATGTGGAGCCGGGCGCTGGGCCCGAAGGAGAACGCCGCTGCACCCGTGGTCAATACATTGCCTACGGCACTACCCGGCGCAAGCGTGGACGGTGTGGCGGCGACGTTGCTGCCGACATCGACATCCGCCACCCGCCCACTGCCGCCCACCAAGCCGCCTTGAATCGACACCGGTGCATTGGGCATTTGTCCCTCGACATAGAAGCTTCCTGCGTACACCACTAACGTGCCGTCGTAGGTCGTCGTGTTGAACGAGAAAATTTGCACGCCGCCGCCGCGCTTGTTGATGCGCCTGCTGCCGTCGCCATTGGGTGAGGGGCTGTCGATCGGGCCAGAAAACGCAGGAAAACCGCTGTCGAAGTCAATCGTTAATTCCGGCCGGAACGGCAAGAACAGTTTGCCAGAACCTCTCAACTTGCCGATGGTCTCGGTTCGTATGCCCACCGCGGAATTGCTCACCTGATAGACGCCGGACGGGTTGAGTGTGACCTCGGGTTTGCCGATGAGTTGGTTGCTGGCCAGGTTTTTGAGTGTGGCCGAGCCGGCTGGATCAGTGAAGTTTCCAATGATGATGGGGCCGGTGATGGCGCCAACGCTGTCGGGTTTGGCGAGTTCCATCGTGCCGCGCTCGACGGTGGTGCTGCCGCCGTAGCTGTTGGCGGTGGTGCCCGCGAGGCGCAGGGTGCCGGTACCGGTCTTGATGAGAGCAACGGGAACACCGCTCTGCACGGTGCCGTTAACCGTTAATTCGGGCTGCGTGCTGCCGCTGTTTACCGTGATGGTGTCAGTCGCAAAACCCAGCTCAACCGTCACGTTGATAGTCGATGCACCGAGCGCGACTGTGGAGGTGGCCACCACGTTGCTGGCTCGCAACTCCAATGAACCCACACCACTGATGGTGCCGCCGGCCATTGTCAGGCCACCAAACTGTTGCACGTTGCCGCCTATCGTGAATTTGCCCCCGTTGATGGTAGTGGGGCCAACGGCGTCAAGAAATCCGCCGGCATCCAGTTGACCGTCGGAATTGATATTGATGGGCGACGTGGTGCTGTCAATTTGAAAATTGTTTGCTAGCTGCACGGTGGCGGTGGTTACCGTGCCGACGCCCAAGCCGATGGTGAGCGGTCCCTTGATCGCTTGCGCCGTCCCGAGCAGTGGCGCGTTCAGCACCAGAGTGCCGCCGCTCACGGTGGTCGTGCCGGTGTAGGTGTTGGCGGCGGTGTAGGTCATGCTGCCCGTGCCGACCTTGTTGACCGCACCCGGCCCCGAGATCACCCCGCCCCATGTGAAATTACCCACGTCCCCGACGGTGAGCACGCTGAATGTGCCCGTACTGGTCACGCTGCCGCTACCGCTCAACTGCGCGATGGTTTCGTTGTTGATACCAAGGGCAAGCAGGCCATCAGCCCCGACGGTGACCTTCGACGTGTCGGCGATCACACTGCTGATGAGCCAATGCGCTTGCGGGCGATCAGGAGCGCTGCTGGCAGTGCTACTGGTGCCAACGACAAAGTCGCCCGGTATCACCGAGGTCGCATTGCCTGCAAGCTGCAACAGACCGTTGGCGCCAAAGCCATCCGCAGTAGCGACAGTGGTAACGCCAAGATAGCTATTGTTCGTGTTGTGATTGAACTTGACGGTGCCGGGGCCGTAGATCAGAACGCCATTCTCCTGCGTGTCGCCGCGCGACATGGTGCCGCGGATTTCGAGCACGTGACCAGGCGTCACCGATCGCAACCAGGTGGTGCCGTTGCTCAGAATCATGTTCGCGTCAATCCGCGTCACGACGGCGGTGCTGGTCGCCAGATCCTCGACATTGTGCGACGTGGCCGAATTCGCACTGATCCGGATCGTGCCGTTGATGATCGAACCAGCGGAGTTGGTGCCGAACTGGATCGCAGCGATCTGGATACCGGATGCAAGATCGGCATTCGTGGTCACGGCGCTGTTGAACACCACGGTGTCGCCCGCGGCGGGCGCGCCAGAGGGTGACCAGTTTGCCGTAGTCGACCAGTTGGAATTGCCACCGCCTCCGGTCCATGTTTTGGTAGCGGCGGAAGCAGGAAACGCCGCGCCCAACAGCGCCGTGGCGAAGACAGTCGCCAGTGCAACAAGTGAGCGCATCGGGCGTCCTTTGGTCATTGCAAAGTTCATGGTTCAACCCAAACAAGCCGCCGTCGCGCGCCACCCCAGCGTCGCGATCAAGGCTGAAGAAGCGTACTACACGCTGCGAGCCCGCGTGGCAGAAGGTGCGCGAGCCATAGTCAATGCCTGCGATTGCTGGCGAAAAGGCGACGGATTGTCATGTCAGGCTAGTGCGTGTCTCGGCTGCCCGGGTCTCGTTATTCCCGCGAAGGCGGGAACCCAGCCCGTGAACGCTCGTGAAACGGGCAAATGAGAGCGTTTTCGGCATACAACTTTAGATTTTTATGCGCTACAAGCACCATTCAATAAGGGGAATGGCAAAAAAAGCGCTACAAGTCGATAAATTGGATTTTGAACCCTAAGCCCCAATGGAATGGTGGTTTCAGGAGAAAGCTGTTGGCTATTTGAGCAACGCGGCTTGTGCGATTTCGAGCGTGCGATCACGGTTGGCGCGGATGTCGTCGGCGTTGCGCTCGACGGCGATGTCGGGGACGACACCGCGACCTTCAATGCGCTCGCCCTTGACCGTCGTGAAACCCACTTCGCTGTACGCGAGTTCGCCACCGCCGGGCAGCGCCGCGTAGCCGAGGTATGCGAGCAGACAGCCGCATGACGTCTCGCCGACGACAATCGCGCGGCCCATGCTTTGCAGGCCGCCAGCCGTGGCCTCCGACGCGCTCGCGCTATCGCTGTCCATGAGCACGGCGACTTTGCCTTCGTACGCGTCGGCGCGGCCCGGCACGCTGCGCTCAAGACCGATCAGCTTGATCGCACCGAAGGCCAGGGTAACCGGCTGGCCGGTGCGCGTTTCGGCTTTGCCGATCACGGTCTTTGTCTTGAAGAAACTGCCGACCAGTGCTTCGGCCATCGCCGCCGAACCGCCGCCGTTGCCACGCAGGTCGAGGATGATCGCGGGCGCGTTCCTGAGTTCGTTGATGCTCTCCAGCAATCGCGCGCGCAGCGGCTCGTTGAACGCAGTAAGCCGGATGTAGCCGATGCCGGACGGCAGCGTGCGATGCGTTACGGTCGGTCGCGTTGAGAGCGTCGCGGGCTTGAGTGTGACCGGAAGCGCCTCGCCGCTGATGCGCGCGAACTCAAGTGCCAGTCCGGTGCCAGCACCACTGGAGGCGAGGGCGGCGGCATCATTTAGTTTGCGCAGCGGTGCACGTAGCGCCGCCTGTGGCGACGAGGTTTTGCGCGCGCGCTGCTGCCACTCGCGCCACTGCTCGCGGGCGTCGCGCGTACCCACGCGCACGAGGCGCATGCCCGGGCGCACGCCAGCCCAAAAAGCTTCCGACTCGGGATGCACGGACAGCACGGTGAGCACCCCGCCCAGTTCCCGGATATTGAGACCGAGCGAAAACGCCTGTTGCTGTTTGCGCCGCGCAACCATTTTGGGCGATTCAACGCGGGTGTGCGAATCGGCGAGTTCGCCCGCCATCTGGTCGAGTTTTTCCCAGAATTCATCGTCGGTTTCTGCGACGACAGCCGGCGGCTGCCACTTTTCACGTGCCGCACGCCAGTCGACACCGTTCAGGTCAGCGCGGTAGTAGCGCTCGTTCACCGTTGTCCACACCGCGTCAATCGCCGCCATACGGATGGCAGCGGGCAACGTGGTTCCAGTGGGTTCTGCGACCTGCGCTCCGACGCCCATGTGGCGACCAAGCACGTTGTGCGGATCGAAGCTGGCGCAGCCACCTAGCAGCAGGCTCACCACGATGGGGCACCACAGTGAAATTCCGCTGCGGGAAACGGAGAGTGAACTCATCGGATTCACGCCAAAATTTGCCGATCAGCGCCGGGCGTCGTCTTCGTCGTCGTAGCGACGCGTGGTGATCGCGATTTTTGGCGCGTATGAGGTTGCCAGAGCGCGAATGAATGAGAGCTTGCCTGCGATGACTTCGGAGACGGCGGCTACACCGTCTTCGCTCACGAGTTTTTCGGACACGGCTTTTTCAAAGCGGTCACGCAGTCGCGGCGAGACCGACGCGCGGATACGCTCGACGATGAACGGTTCGGCTTCCTCAATGCTGGCAAATGACTTCGCCAACGGTGTGCCTAGCGGCGAGCCTTCCAGCACTACGACCCGATTGGCTTGCTGTTCGTCCTGATGTTCCACTTCAACCCTCGATTCGTCTGTGTTCTCGTCGTTCTGTCGCGTCCTGCAGCGCCTTGCGCAACGCGGGTGGCAAAAGCCCTTGCAATCGCTGGCAATCATAGCGATATTGCGGACATGCGATGCCGCAAAGCCCCGCTTGCGGCGACTCGACAAGACCCACGAACGGGAGAAACACGAAATGTCTGACGTCACCATCACCCCAAACCCGCCGACACCCGGTACACCCACGGAATCGACGGTACAAATTACCCACATCACTTACGGGCTGTACGCACTCGGCCTGCTGACCGGCATCTTTGCCATTGCGGGCTTGATCGTCGCCTACATCAAGCGCGATGACGCGGCGGGAACCTACCTCGCTTCGCACTACAGCTGGCTGATCCGGACCTTCTGGTGGGGCCTGTTGTGGATGGTGATTGGCGGGATCCTGACCTTTGTGCTGATCGGCTTCGCGGTGCTCGCAATCGCTTGGATCTGGTGGGTCTACCGCATCATCAAGGCC
>Ga0073899_10001317_pt1 | contig 22856 bp, 21 predicted proteins | sample KloWWTmetaKNB5Ph_FD_88975 | JGI IMG/M metagenome (GOLD analysis project Ga0073899, IMG submission 88975) | Active sludge microbial communities from Klosterneuburg, Austria, studying microevolution and ecology of nitrifiers - Klosterneuburg... | ecosystem: Engineered > WWTP > Aerobic digester >... | reverse complement strand
GGTGATCCATGAAACGCGCCCCTCGCAGCCTTCAACACCATGTTTTATATAGGAAATATAATGGTCAGGACAGCGAAATCAGCGCCTTACTTGGGAAATGTGGGGTTAAATCCCCCCCGGACCCCCCCTAACCACCCGCTCAGCCCTTGGAGGACTTCGCGGTTGGTCGGCAAACAAAAACTCCACAACCGCCCGAAGGCGGGGGATCGCCAGCCCTGTGAATGGGCGCTCCCCCCCGGCGCGCAAGCGCGCTCGGCTGTGGATTTTTTGCCTGCCTTAATAAGAGTGAGAAAGAGACAGAACAAAAACGCCTTGTTTCGTTGAGTCACGAGCGAAGAAATTCTGACATCGAGCGAAGAAATTCTGCTTTTGACCGAAAAAAAAAGTTGTTTTTTCTTCGCTCGTGAGTCAACGTGTCTTCGCACGAGCGAAGAAAAGGTGTGCTATATCGTGACCAAGAGCGAAAATATAAACCCCTCTGTCAACCTGCGAAAGCTCGTCTACTCGCCGAACGAAAACCCCTACATGCAGGGCGTTGAGATACAAACCAAATACAAGACCGTAAGGACCAGAGCTGCCCGTCGCGACCTTATGGACCCTGAGACGGGAGAGGTCGTCGGCGCGTCTATCATCCACACTATCGAAGAGCGGGATGAAGAACACTTTGTGAAGGTGTTCGCGGAAGGTGTCCGAGCTGCGTTCGACCTGACCAAAACGGGCGCCCGCGTGTTTCAGGCCGTGCTGATGGAATACCAAAAAGCCAAGATGACAGGCGGCTTTTCTGACTCAGTGAACCTGATCTGGTTCGATGATGGCCTCAACGGTCACGCGCTGGATATGAGCGACCGGACATTCCACAACGGCCTTAAGGAACTGATCGAGAAAGGCTTTCTCAAACCGAAGCTCCCCAACCAGTTTTGGGTCAACCCTGCCCTGTTCTTCAAAGGCGACAGGGTGGCATTCATGCGGGAATACCGCATCAAGGGCGTTCCCGCGCGGGAACAGCCCGTAACAGGCACTCTGGAACAAGACGTAACCCCATGAGTTACACCCTTGGCGACGCCGCAAAAGCAGTAGGAAAGAGTAAAACAACCCTGCACAGGGCGATAAAATCTGGCAGGATTTCAGCTACTAAGCTAGATGATGGCTCCTATGCTATTGATCCATCCGAACTGCACAGAGTGTTCCCCCCCGTAACAGCAGGAACACTCGATGAAGTGTTCCATAGAAACGATGCGGAACGCCAAGGTAACACCTTAGAAACCCTGCGTATCCAGTTGGAAATGCAAGAAAAAGAGCGAGAGCGAGAGCGCGCCCTTCTACAGGAAACCATCGCCGATTTGCGTGAGGACAGGGACAAGTGGCGTCAACAGGCAACAGCCTTGCTTGAGGATCATCGCCCCAAAGGATTTTTCAAGCGACTTCTAGGGCGCTGACCCAAGATCAAATTTAAGGGGCTACCGTGACGCTGGTTTCAGATTTCATTGCCAAGGTGCAGGCCGTCCACAAAACAGGCGCTGCAACCGAACATTCCTACCGCTCTGCCTTCGAAGCCCTTTTTGCCAGTCTAGGCGTAACTGCCCTGAATGAACCCAAGCGGGTAAAGTGCGGCGCGCCTGACTTCATCGTCTCACAAGGTGAGATTGTCATTGGCCATGTTGAGGCGAAAGACCTTCACATCGGCATCCGAGGCATGAAGGACAACAACAAAGCTCAGCAGGATCGTTACCGGGCAGCTCTGCCCAACCTGATCTACACCAATGGCCTCGACTGGGACTTTTACCGTGACGGCACTCTGACGGCATCTGTCACCATTGCAGACTTTGTGATGGGCGTGATTCCGAAGCCTGATCAGTATGAAGCGCTGGAAAACCTGCTCCGCGATTTCATCGCCCAAAAGCCCCAGACCATCACCAGCCCGCGCGACCTCGCTGAACGCATGGCGGGCAAGGCCAACCTCATCAAGGACGTGTTGCGCAAGACGCTGGCCGACGACGAGGCCCTTCAGGGCGAGTTGATGGTCCAGTATCAGGCGTTCAAGGAGAACCTGATCCACGACATCACCCCGGAAGATTTCTCCGACATTTATGCCGAAACTATCGCCTACGGCATGTTTGCGGCCCGTCTGCACGACACCACACTGGACACCTTCAGCCGCCAAGAGGCGCTGGAACTGCTGCCAAAATCCAACCCCTTCCTGCGTTCCCTGTTCAGCTATGTGGCAGGTTATGACCTAGACGACCGGATCGTCTGGATCATCGACGACCTGGCGCGCGTCTTCCAAGCCTGCGACGTGGCTAAACTGATGGAAAACTTCGGCAAGTTGACAGGCCAGAACGATCCCTTCCTGCACTTCTACGAAACTTTCCTTGCCGCCTATAACCCGTCCAAGCGCAAGGCGCGTGGCGTCTGGTATACCCCCGAACCCGTGGTCAACTTCATTGTGCGTGCCGTGGATGAAGTGCTGCAAACCGAATTTGGCCTGCCCGATGGCCTAGCCGATACCTCGAAAGTCACGCTGGATTGGGACACAGGCCAGACCGACAAAAAGGGCAAGGCGGTCACGATCAAGAAAGAAGTTCATCGCGTTCAAATCCTCGACCCTGCAACGGGCACTGGCACCTTTCTGGCCGAGGTCATCAAGCAGATCGCGCCCAAGATTCAGGGCGTCGCCCCCGGTATGTGGTCCAGCTACATCGAATCTGACCTGATCCCCCGCCTGCACGGCTTCGAGCTGCTCATGGCCTCCTATGCCATGTGCCACATGAAGCTCGACATGATCCTGACAGAGATGGGCTATAAACCCACCAAGGAACCGCCGCGCCTCTCGGTCTATCTGACCAACAGCCTCGAACAAGGCGAACCCGCAAACCAGACGCTCCCCTTCACTCAATGGCTATCCCGCGAAGCCAAGGGGGCAAACACCATCAAGCGCGACATGCCCATCATGTGCGTGATCGGGAACCCGCCTTATTCCGGCATCTCGCATAACATGGGCGGCTGGATCACAAGCCTGATCGAAGACTACAAATACGTCGATGGCATTCATTTTGGCGAGCGCAAGCATTGGCTGCAAGACGACTATGTGAAGTTCATCCGCCTGTCAGAGAGCCTAATCGAGAAGAATGGCGAAGGTGTTCTGGGCTTCATCACTAACCACGGCTACCTCGACAACCCTACCTTCCGGGGGATGCGTTGGCACCTACTGAACACCTTCGACCGTATTCATGTCCTCGATCTGCACGGCAACGCCAAGAAGAAAGAAGTCACGCCCGAGGGCAGACCCGACAAAAACGTTTTCGACATACAGCAAGGCGTTGCAATCATCATCGCGGTCAAGACCGGAAAGAAGAAAAAAGTATTGGCTGAAGTCTACCACGGCGACCTCTGGGGCACACGCGAGGGAAAATATGCCAGCCTGGAAGCTGGCCGGATCGGAACGCCTGTTACAGAAAAGATCGACTGTATGGCCCCCAAATACGCCTTCGCACGGCGCGATCACACATTGACGGAAGTTTATAGCAGAGGTTTTGAGCTAACAGGTTTTATGCCCGAGAACTCTGTTGGCATCGTGACAGGGAAAGACCTCGTAAACATATCTTTTTCTCCAACGGAGACGAACGAAAAGCTCGAACGCATTCGGACACTGTCTGAAGCAGACGGCAGAAAACACTTCAAGCTCAAAGCTAAAGATGCTCGTGACTGGACTTGGGCAACAGCAAGACACGATGCTTTGACTTCGGCGACAACGGGCAAGCTATCGCGAATAACATACAGGCCACTCGATCAAAGGTTCACCTTCTACACGGGAAACTCTCGCGGCTTGTATGCCAGCCCTCAAAAAAGAGTTATGCGACACATGATTGGCGGCCATAATTTTGGCATAAACTACGTTCGCCCAATGAGTAAAAATTATGAGTTTTCTGTCATTGTCTCGCAGGACATTACCGATCAATGTTCCGCAGGAAATAAGAGCGCAGGGGCAGGTATTTCATATCTAGCCCCCCTCTACCTCTACCCCGAAGAACAAGACCTCGACCAGACGCGCCGGGTGAATTTCGACCTCAAGCTCTACAAGCGCCTGCAAGATATGGCTGCACACCCTGACAAGGGCACTCCAGACGAAGTCGCCGTTTTTGATTACATCTATGGCGTCCTGCACTGCCCCGCCTATCGTGATGCCTATGCCGAATTCCTGAAAATCGACTTCCCCCGCATTCCGTGGCCTGCCACCCCGGCCGAGTTTTGGGACGTGTCGGCCAAGGGGACCGAGCTGCGCAAGCTTCACCTGATGGAGCCTGCCACCATCGGCCCTACCCCATTCCCCTTCATGGGTAACGGTGACAACACGGTGAACAAGCCCCGGCTGGAAGACGGCAGGGTTTGGATCAACGAATCCCAGTATTTCGACAATGCGCCCGCAATCTCATGGGACTTCTACATCGGCGGCTACCAGCCCGCCCAGAAATGGTTGAAGGACCGCAAAGGCCGCACGCTTGGGATAGAAGACGTGCGGCACTACCAGCGCATCCTGAAAATACTCGCCGAAACTGACAGGATCATGGGCACAATCACGATGACTCTGGCTGTTCCATCGTAACCGTTACGGGCGTTCCATGCCGCAAAAGAAGTGAGAAGCTGGCAGGAAATAGGAACGTATACTTCACACGCGCCGCCCCTACTTGAAAAACCCAAGCGATTAGGTTATATATCCACCAATGCCAACTGTCCTTCGCCTCGATGGCTTACGCGTGAGAATCTATGTGGACGATCACCGCCCTGCCCATGTCCACGTCATCGCGGCGGATGGCGAAGCCGTGTTTGTGCTGAACTGCCCTGACGGCCCGCCAGAGCTGCGGGAACGTCACGGGGTGTCGTTGCAGATGGTGAACCGTATCCAGAAGGAACTGGGCGACCACCTGTCAGTCCTTTGCCCGAAGTGGAGAGAAATTCATGGAGATTTCTGAGCAGGAATTTCAGGCCGCGACACTTCGCGGCGAAGAGGTGCGGCGCAGGGGTTATGCCGTCCGCGCCGACTATGACAGCCGCCAGAACCGGCTGGTCGTTGACCTCAACACAGGCGTCACGATCATGGTTCCGGTGCATCTGATCGAAGAACTTGCGGACGCCACAGCCGACGGTCTGGGGGAGATTGAGATCAGCCCAGCAGGGACCGCCCTGCACTGGCCCCGCCTCGATGCGGATGTCTATGTGCCAAGCCTGATGCAAGGCATCTACGGCACCAAGCGTTGGATGGCTGCACAGCTCGGGGCGTCAGGCGGCAGCGCCAGATCGCCCGCCAAGTCGGCGGCGGCGCGGGCGAACGGGGCCAAGGGCGGCAGGCCGCGCAAGCAGGCCTGACACGCTCGGCGGGTGATCCAAGAGGGCGCAGCGCCTCTGGCCCATGGCAATTAGCGGAGCGGCCCGAAGGGAATTGCCTAGTGGGTTGTCATTTCAAATGACAATTCTTCCCTTCCCGGCTATCCTGACGCTGTCCCCTGCCGCGTAAATCTTTTGTCTTTTATCCGGCCTCACATGTCACAAGTCGTAAGTCGTATCTCTGATGTTCAAGGCCGCCATCCGCGTCAACAAGATCACCAGCATCGCCCAGTTGCGCGGTGCCACCCTCCACGCAGAACGCGGCGACGAGACCAGCCAAGCCCGGTTGCGTGAAGGTGCAGAACTGGGCGCGGGGCTGGCATGGTCCAAAGCTGCCGAAAGCGACCGGGACTATCTCGCTGCCTTCAAAGCGCACAAGGCAGAGCTGGGGGCAGGTGAACGCAAGGGCGCACCCCTCTGCATGCAGGCGCTGTGCGTTGTATCGCCAGAGTGGATCAAGGCGGCGGGCGATCTGCATGACCCCGACAACCCCCGCAACCGTGCTCTGTTCGACCAAGCAAAGTCCTGGGCGGAAAGCTGGGCCGGGAAGGGGGCAGTATTCGGCGCGCGCCTCGATCTGGACGAGGCCGGCGGCGCAGTGGTGGATCTGATGATCTCACCCGTTCGGACCAGCCGCGGCAAACCTGTGATCTCCACCCAGAAGGCATTGGTCGAGCTAAAAGCCGCCACGGGTGAGCGGAACGAATATTCGGCGCTGCAAACGTCCTGGGCTGACTGGTCGCGCGAACATCTGGATTCCCAGATCGAACGGGGCACCCGCCGCACCATCACCGATCGGCAGCACCTGACCCCCGAAACCTATGGTCTGGTGAAGGACAAGGCGCGCGCTGAGGCCCTCCAGGAACGCGACCAAGCCTCTGAGGTGGTCCGTGCCCTGCACAGCGCCTCAGGCATGGCTCCTGAGGCCATAGACGAGCTGCGCGAGCTGTTGCTGCTCCAAAGGGAGATACAGGCCCACAAGCGCGATCCTAAGCAGTATGAGCCGCCCATGACCGAATACCTCATGGAAGGCCGAACCAGCGTGGCGCTGGACCTTTCCCCCGATAGCGACCCTTGGCCCCACATCGACAGAACGCGCCGGGACGCTGCGCGAGTGGTTGAGGCAGGCCGTCGCTTCGGTCTGGGCCAGGACGACGACAAGAAGGGCTACAAGGCGGGTCAGGACTTCTTCCCGGCCTTGATCGACCGGATGCACCTGACCGCCGTTCTTGCCAAATGTGGCGAGTTCTGCGCCCGTGCCGAAGCCTTCGTGAAAAACACCATCGCACAGCTTCGCGGCCTCGATCAAAGTGCCATGCTGGATCAGGACAAGCTCTGGCCGGAAAACGCGCGCCCCGCCGTCATGCGCAGCAGGATCAACTTGGAAATCCGCACCCCTGTCGCTCAAGTCGAACGGAAGCCAGAAGTGGAGAGGGAAAGGTCACAACAGACCCCAAAGCCTGAGAGAAAGCGGGAACGGGATAGCGATTTTGAACTCTGATCTTCTCAGCAAATTCCCAAAGTTCAGCTTGGGCATGCCTTTGGGGTTAACAGCCGTTCACCGGCACAGTCGAGGCGTTTTCCCCGGCGACCGCATCGGAATTCAGCCTGCTGGCCGGCACCAATGCCACCGGCAACTTCACCAAGATCGCGCAGCGCCTGCCTGTCCGGATCGCGATCGATCCGGAGCAGAGCAGATCGAACTATCTCGCACCGGGGTTGTCGGTGATCGTGCATGTCGACACCACGGGCCGATGAGCCGGCGGCCATGCCGCAAAGCTGGTGATCCGGCGCGGATGCGCGACCAGGCCACGACCGGGCCTGCCCGCCAGGCTGGTTCCGGGATCGCTCGCTCTGGCACGCGCGCGTCGGACCTTGAACCCAAGCCGGAACCCCGCGGCGGCCGAAGCCAGGTTCCTCTGGCGAGGCCGGCGCGGGTAGCCGCCTGAATCAGCCGGAAATTGCCCGGGATGCTGGAAAACAGCCCCGAACCCCGCCTGGATGAAGACATCTTCCGGGGCAGGCAGGACCCGTCAAAGCAGGCCGCTCGCCTGCTGCAACTGGCGTGTATAGGGGTGGGCCGCCGGCGCGAACAGTGCCGCGGAATCGGCGCGATCGACGATTTCGCCCCGCAGCATGACCGCGATTTTCTGTGCGACATAGCGTGTCGCGGCAAAGTCATGCGAGATGAACAGGGCCGCAAAACCCAGATCGGCCTGAAGATCGAGGATCATGTTCAGGATCTGCGCCTGGATCGAGACGTCCAGCGCCGAGACCGGCTCGTCGAACAGGATGAACTCCGGATCTCCAATCAGCGCGCGCGCGATCGAGGCGCGTTGGCGCTGGCCGCCCGAAAGTTCATGTGGATAGCGGCGCGCAAGATCCGGCTGCAGGCTCACCCGCTCAAGCTTTTCGGAAACCTTGCGCACCCTCGATGCCGCATCGACACCGGCAATTCGCAGCGGCTCGGCAATGCTGGTGCCGATGCGCAGGCGCGGGTTCAGGGACATGCGGGGGTTCTGCAGCACTGCGGCCAATCGCCGCCTGCCGGCCATCGCCTGTGCCAGCGGCGCGCCGTGAAAGCGAACCTCGCCCGAGGTCGGTTGCTGCAGGCCAAGACACAGCCTGCCGATGGTGGTCTTGCCCGAGCCCGACTCGCCCACAAGCCCCAGCGTTTCACCCGGCGCGATGACCAGATCGACACCGCGCACCGCATCAAACTGCGACCGGGCCCAGAACGGCCCGCGATTGTAGCGGACACGCACATCGCGCAGCGAGACAAGGGCTTCGCTCACGTCATACTCCATCTGAGGGGTTGCGGCTGGTACCGGCGTCACCCGGCGCGCCTTGGTCGCCTTGCACGGTCAGGGAGTCCGGTTCGGTCCCTTCGCCGCCCGAACCCGCAGCGCGGCCATCGGTGGAAGGCATTGGCGCAGAGGGCCGCCACGCCTTTCCGGCCAGCCGGGCCCCTGGTGCGATCTGCCCGGGATCGGCGCTGAGCAGCGCCTGGGTATAGGGATGGCGCGGATTGCTGAACAGCGCGGCAGTATCGCGCTCCTCGACGACCCGGCCGGCATACATGACCAGCACCCGTTGGCAATACTGGCGAACCAGGCCCAGATCGTGGCTGACGAACAGGACGGCCGTGCCCAGTTCGGCGCAACGTGCAAACATCAGGTCCATCACCTCGCGCTTCAGGGAGGCGTCAAGGGCGGCGGTCGGCTCGTCTGCGATCAGCAGCCGGGGTTCGCGCATCAGCGCGGTCGCGATGCAGACCCTTTGCGCCATGCCCCCGGACAGCTCGTGCGGGTAGGCCTTCAGAACCCGCTCGGGGTCGAGGATGCCCACCGCCTCCAGACGCTGTCGCAGAATTGCCGTGCTGTCAGGCTGGACAAGGCGCATGGCCGCCGCGACCCGCTTCGTCGGATCCATCGCAGACACCGGATCCTGGAAGATGAAGGACAAGACCTCGCGCCGATAAGCGCGCAGCCCTGCCCCGGACAGCGCCGCCAGGTCCTGGTCTGCCACCCGCATTTGCCGCGCGGCGATCTGCGCCGCAGCCGGCAGCAGCCGCCCCAGCGAGTTGGCCAGGGTGGATTTGCCCGAGCCGCTTTCGCCGACCACGCCGACGACCTGCCCCGCCTCCACGCGCAGGTCTACATCGGCCAGCGCCAGCAGGCCCGCCGCGCCGGATCCGAACCGGACCGAAAGCGCGTCGATCTCGACCAGCGCGCTCAATTGTCCAGCTCCCTGGGTCGCAGCGGATCGACCAGGCCGCGAAGGCCTTCGCCCAGCAGGTTGATCGACAGGATGGTCAGCACCAGAAAGAACCCCGGTCCCGCCACCAGCCAGGGGGCCGCGTTGATATAGGTGCTACCCTCGCGCAGGATCGAGCCCAGCGAGGCCGCAGGCGGCTGCACGCCAAGGCCCAGGAAGGACAGGGCGCTTTCGACCAGGATGCCGATCGACACGGAATAGGCCGCCTGGGTCAGGATCGGAAGCAACACGTTGGGCAGCAGGTGGACGAACAGGATGCGCCAGTGCGAGGCGCCGAACACCTTTGCCGTGAGGACGAAATCGGCGCCCGCAATCTCCTGCACGGCCACGCGCACGATGCGCAGCATCGGCGGCAAAGTCACCAGAACGATCGCCAGGATCACGCTGGTACTGCCGGGCCCGGCGACTGCGGTGATCAACAACCCCATCAGCACCGCCGGAAAAGAATAGATCACATCGGCCAGCCGGGCCAGAACCTCGTCCAGCCAACCGCGCCAGTATCCGGCAATCATTCCCAGGGCGGCCCCGACCAGCGCGGTGATCAGGACCGCCGTCGAGGCCACGACAAAGGTGTTGCGAATGCCCTGGATGATGCGCGCCAGCATGTCGCGGCCAAGGTTGTCGGCCCCGAGCAACCCGCCTTCGGCACCGGGCGGCGCAAGCCGGCCCCGGGCGCCGATCGCATCCGGGTCGGGCAGCGGCAACCATGTCCCGAACAGGCCCAGCAGCAGCAAGGCGACAAGCATTGCCAGCGAGACCAGTGCAAGCCCGTCCAGGCCGGACAGCAGGGCGCGGACCAGTTGTGCGCCGCGCCGCATGTCCGCCCAGTGGCGGCGTGGAACGTCAGTGGTCATTTCCGCAGCCTCGGGTCGATCATCCGGTTAAGGACATCGGCGCACATGTTCATGATCACGATGAAGGCAGCGATCAGCAGCACCGCAACCTGGATTGTCGGGTAATCCCTGTTCAGCACCGCCTGGATCAGCATCCGGCCCAGCCCGGGAATGGAAAACAGCGTCTCGACGATGACCGCACCGCCGACCATGTAGCCCGCGCAAAGCGTGAAGGTCGTCACCATCGGGATGGCGATATTGCGCAGGATGTGATGGCGCAGGATCTGCATCGGTGTCATGCCGCGCGACACGGCCGTGCCGATGAAATCCTGCGACAGCACCGCCAGCACGGCGTTCCGGGCCGTTACGGCGAACAGGCCGATGCCCAGCACCGACAGGGTAAAGGCCGGCAGGACCACGGCGCGCAGATGCCCCACGAAATCCTGCCCCGGCCCGACCCATTGCCCGACGGTAAGGCCCAGCCCATAGCGCGAGAACAGATAAAGCAGCATGCTGCCCAGAACAAAGTCCGGGATGCTCATCAGCAGGCTGCTCACGACGTTGCCGATGCCCGCCCCCAGCGCCCGCTGGTGATGCATCGCCGACGAGATGCCCAGCCAGCTGCCAACCAGCAACGACATGGCCAGCGCGATGCCGGTCAGCTCCAGCGTGACCGGCAAGCGTGCCGCCAGTGTGTCAAGTATCGGCTCCTGCGTGATCAGCGAGTTGCCGAAGTCGCCCCTCAGCGCTGCACCCAACCATTTGGCGAACTGGACCGGCGCCGGCTGGTCCAGCCCGAACTTCTCGATGATCTCCGCGCGCAGCGTCGCGGGCCCGCGCGGCGCCAGGACGCTGGTGATATCGCCCGGCAGCGCGCGGATCGCGGCAAAGACGATGACCGCAACCCCGAACAGCGTCAGGCAGGCACTGGCCAGCCGTGACAGCAAGATTGCGGTCAACTGGGTCATCGGGCCACCCTTTCGCCCCTGGTCGCCGTCACGTCAGGTCAGCCTGCTCGATGCCGCGCAGCGTATGGACGTAGCCCTCGACCTGCTTCGGCAGCCCCGACAGCCGGCCGCCGCGGATCGCGATCGTATCCTGGCGCGTGACCAGCGGGATCATGTTCGCATTCGCGTCCACTGCGGCACACAGGTCTTGCAGCACCGGCGCACGGTCCGGGCCAACGGTCTGATAGGCCTTTTCGATCAGCTCGTTCAGTGCCGGAACCGGCGCCTGATGACCGGCAGTGAACCCCGCAAGTTCCGGGTTCCACCACAGTGTCGACAGTGCCGGATCGCCGTAGCCCACATACCACGAGATCATCGCGTCAAAGTTGCTGGGGTTGTCCACCCAGGCCCGCGTGACCCAGATACCTTCGTCGACCACGGCGATATTGGTGGCGAGGCCGATCTGCTCGACCCCCTGCTTGATCACCTGCGCGATCTGGATATCGGCCGGGATGTTCCGCACCAGGAGTTCGAAGGTCAGCCCCTCGGCCCCTGCTTCGGCAACCAGGGCGCGGGCGCGCTCGATATCTCCGTTGAAAAGCGGCAGGAGGCTGGTGTCGCAGGCCGCGAAGGCCGGCGCCATGACCGATGTCGGATCGCCGACCCCGCCAAGAGCAAACTCGCGGATCTGCTCGCGATTGAGGCTCAGCGCCACCGCCTGCCGCAGCCGCTCGTCGCGGAAGGGCGAGGCCTCGGCCACCGCATTCAGGGCCAGGAAGTAGTAATTGGTGCTGGTTTCGACCGATACGTCAATGCCCGGCACGGATTGCAGCAACAGCGGCGCATCGGGGCCGGCCTCGAAGCTGGCAATGTCGACGCTGCCATCCGAAAGCATGGCAATGCGCGCGTTGTCGCTGGGGACGATCCGCACGAGAATGCGTTCGATCAGTGGCAGACCCTTCTGCCAATAATGCGGATTGCGCTCCAAGAGCCAGTGGTCGTCCTGGACATGCTCGACCACGCGATAGGGGCCGGCGCCCAGCATCTCGCGCGTCGGATCGAAGGTTCCGTCGGCGATCTTGGATATCGGCAGGATCGAGGCCATCGTTGCCGCCAGTGCCGACAAGAGCGGCGCATGGGGCGCGGACAGCGTGATACGGACCTGGTTGCTGCCAACCACATCCACCGCCGTGATCGGGCCCAGCGGACGGGCGAAGAACGACCCGGTGGCAGGATCGACCACCCGAAGCAGCGACCCCTGCACATCCTCGACGGTGAGGGGCGTGCCATCCGAGAACATCAGCCCCTCGCGCAGCGTGAACAGATAGCTGAGCGGGCTTTCCTCCTCCCAGGTTTCGGCCAGCCCCGGGATCGGCTTCAGGGTGCCATCGACATCGACCAGGCTGTCATAGACCAGATGAAGCACCTGCCAGGACGATCCCAGGATCGAGGTGTGCGGATCGAGCTGGGTCGTTTCCAGCGGTTTGGCCCAGACCAGCTGGCCCGCATCCTGGGCCCAGGCGGGTTTGCCCAGCAGTCCCGAAGCGGACAGCAGGGCCGTTCCTCCCGATAGGGCGAGCAGCGAACGGCGATTGATTCCGAAACGAGTGGTGTTCATCTCTTGCATCCTTTCCCGTAGATTCACAGGCGGTCCAATAGGCCGCGCGCCTGGGTGATGATTTCGGACTGGTGCGGCTGAAGCTCTTGTCCGGCGAAGCTGGCGATGTAGTCGTCAAAGGGGTCCAGGGTCCCGGTGCGCGTGTTGCTGAGCGCTTCCAGCACGGCCAGGCCACAGAACGGGGCATAGGCTCTGGAATAGCCACCCTCATGCGTCATCGCGATCCGGCCGGCGCAAAGATCGCTCGCCGCCTGCATCAGGCGCTGGGTCAGGTCGCGATAGACCGTGCTGTGCAGCATCTGGCGCGCCAGCGGGTCGAGCCCACTTGCGTCGAAGCCCGATGTCACCACGATCAGATCCGGCCGGTAGGCGTGCAGCGCCGGCAGCACCACCTGGTCGAATGCTGCCAGATAGGCGCCCCGCCCCGAGCCGGGAGGCAGGGGAACGTTGATGTTATAGCCCGTACCCCGCCCGCCGCCGCGGTCGGCCATGGCGCCTGTGCCGATCGGGAACAGGTTGTCCTGGTGGATGGAGATCGTCAGGACCGACGGATCCTCGTAGAAGATCTCTTCGGTGCCGTTGCCATGATGGGCATCCCAGTCCACCACCGCGACGCGGGCCAGCCCATGCTTGGCCCTGGCCTGCTTGATGGCGATGGCGGCGTTCGCCAGCAGGCAAAAGCCCATGCCTTCGCTGGGTCGGGCGTGGTGCCCCGGCGGCCGCACCAGGGCATAGCCGTTGCGCACCTCGCCCCGCACCACCGCGTCCATCAGCTGGACACAGCCGCCAGCGGACAGACGCGCGATTTCGTAGCCGTCAGTCGCGAAGAATGTGTTGACCCCTGCGGTCCCGCCCAGATGCCGGCTTTTCTCGCGCAGGCCATCGATATAGGCCGGGGCATGCACCGCCAGGATATGGTCTTCCTCGGCGAGGACCGCCTCGATCGGCGTCAGGCTCCGCAGCAGCCCCGAGACTTCGACAAGGTTGCGGATGCGCCGTTTCGTCTCGGGCTCTTCGGCATGCTGGTCCGGCTGGACCGCACCGCCAGAGGGGATGAAGGAGGCCGCGTTGCCAGCATCATGCCACATGCAACGTTCGTGAAAGACGAAACCCGTGGACATCGACGGCCTCACAGTGGATTGAAGTCGTCCCACTCTATGTTGCCGCCGGCTGCGCGTGTTAGCGCCCGGGTTTCCTGACTCTGGTCAGCCAGTGACCTGGGGCCGCGACCGCAGGGCATTCGGTGACACTCCGAAGCGGCTCCGGAAGGCCTTGGAGAAGCTGGAATGATCAGGATAGCCGTTGGCGAAAGCGACCTCTCCGACCATCCGCGTATCGCCCGTCTGGCAAAGCATGTCGTAGCTGCGGGCAAGTCGGGTATCCTTCAGCATTTCGCGGAAGGTGGTGCCGTGGGCAGCCGCGCAGCGATGCATGTAGCCCGGTGAAACGCCCAATTCGCGCGCGGCCACCGTGGGCGAGAATGCCTCATCCGGATAGCGTATTGCGATCAGCGCCTTCAGGCGGCGAAACACCGCCATCCGGGCCGAGGTGCTCTCTCCCGCGGCAGCTTCCTCGCTTTGCAGCATGAGCGCGAGCATCCCGAGCACCTGGCGCTGCAGGATCTGTCCCGCGGTTTCGCGTTCTTCTGCCGACAACTGCCCAATGGCTGCCAATGTCGAGCGCAGCACCTTGCACAGCGATGCGTTCGGTCGGTGCATCATGGCGCAATGCCGCTCGGCGCCGGTGTAGACCTTGTCCAGGCTGTGGACCGGGGCCTTCAGGAAATAGCCGAGAAAGCTGCTCCGGCACGACAGTTGGTAGAAGTCACCCGACCGCAGCATCACATATTGATCGGGCCCGATGCTGCCCGCCCGGCCGTGCTGGTTGAAATGCATCTCGCCTTGCAGGGGCAGGCAGAACACGTAGGATTCCGCCTCGTCCTGCGCGACCGAGGTTCGGCATCGGGTGCCACTGGCACAGTCCGTCGTATATTCCGTCAGACTGAGATCCTGTACCCCGACCTCGGCAATCGAGGCCGACCAGCGATCCCTGCTGGACCGATCCACGCCGATGTCGATGCTGAAGAACACGTCCGAAATCACCTCGCGCCAGGCATCGACGCGACGCGCGGCTGTGACGTTTGCCGTCGAAAACTGGCGGCTGGGTTCGGCAAGCATGCTCTCCTCCTACGACATTAGTTCCTGGCTCATTCAAGAATTGGCATGTGCAAGCGGTAACGGCGGGGGCCACGACGAAACAATCAGGTCATGCGAGACTGCCACATTTCCCAACGCCGCCGGGCAGGGATCCGGAAGCCTCGGCCCCCTCGCCCGGGGTGGGATGTCGCAATCCGGGTCGTGCGTTTGAAAATTCCGTCAATTCCAGTCATGCCAGGTGCCCGGGCAGGTCTATGCGTTGTCCGAAGATCCCGGGAAGCCGAGGGCCCCCAGATCGGTCGCGAACTTTGGCGCTGCGGCCTTGGCCGCCCGCAAATGCTGCCGCATCGCTTCGGCGGCACGCCCGCGATCCCCGACATCCAGCGCATCGAGGATCGCCACATGTTCCTGGCAGGAGCTGTTCAGCCGGCCCATATCGATCAGGGATTCATATTCAAGCAACCGCCGCAGCTTGTTCTGCTGTGCAACGGCCTGCACCACAAAGCTGTTGTGCGAACATCCCGCGATGAAGAGGTGGAATTCCTCGTCGAGGCGAAAGAGTTCGGACAGGCTGTGCTGCTCGTCGCTCAGGATGCGCTCGTGGCGCGCGCGAATGGCCGCAGCACCGATGGCGTCATAGACGAAACTCGACTGCAGCATGGCGCCCGGCTCGACCAGGAACCGGAAGTCGTAGCTGGCGTCATTCGCGGCAAGCGAGTTCAGCGTCGGTTCGAACTGCCAGCCGTATCCCGGCATGCGGGAGATGATGCCTTCGTCTGACAGGACCGAAAGGACGCGCGACAGCGTCATCTTGCCCAGCCCATAGCGCGAGCGAAAAGAATTCTCTGAAATTTCGCGCGGAATCCGGCCCTCGAACCAGTCCCGGGCAATACGCTCCCTGATCTGCTCTTCATCTTCAAGCGGCAGGCCGCCAAGTATGCGCTGCGCGGCGGCCGGGTCGACAGCGACGCTCATGCCGCGCCCGTCGGCACGATCCACGGCGCCCAGGCTGGCCAGCTGCGCCAGCGCCGCCCGCACCGGGCTGCGCGAGACCCCGAACTGTGATGACAGCTCGGTCTCTCGCAGATGATCGCCGGGTTTCAGCGATCCATCGACGATCAGTTTCAGGATCCGCCTGACCAGTCGCAGTTGAAGATCGCTCTTTGAATCCACGGGTCCAACTCGGCCTTGATTGTTCCGGTATCTGCCAGCGCTTTGTCAGCTTTGCCTGTCCCTGGGCATCTCGAAACGGCGCGGATCGTCAAAGCGCCGCAGGACATTGGTCGTGATGGCGGCGATTTCGTTCTGGTAGCCGTTCCAGGCCATGGAACCGGCCCAGGCGATGGAGCCGGTGGAGAACACCGCCCCGCCGCCTTCGGTCTCGAAGAAGGTCAGGTCGGCGCGGATGATCTCGGCCTGCGTGCCCGACCATTCGGGGGTGGGATCGAGCAGGTCTTCCGGCGTCATCAGATAGATGTCGGTATGGCGAACAGAGGATGCCAGCACCAGGGCATGGGCGGGCGTGCCCTGGGCCGGATCGGCGCGGTCGACCTCAAGCCCGGCAGCGCCGCCGCCTGCCAGCCCGAAATCGCCGATCTTCGCCCCACAGTCGAGCCCTTCAAAGATGAAGGCGGCGCGCGGCTCGGCGGCATCCGGCGTCAGCATGTAGGGTTCCGAGATATCGAAGCCCTGCGAGGTCATCCCGACGCCGCACAGATGGTTCGGCGGCCGGCCGTTGCGCCGCCAGAGCCCGCCATATTCGCCGGTGAAGGCATGGTGGAACTGGCCATGCCCCGGCTCCCAGGGACGGATACCGGCCTCGGAGCGGCGGCATTCCATGATGCCCGGCATGTCCTCGTTGAAGCTGACGACCCAGTAGAATCCGTTTCCGCCCAGATACATGAGCCTTCCGCCGCGGTCAGTGAAACCCTGCAGCGCCTCGATCATCGGGCGGGTGTGATATTCCGGATGGGTGCCGGTGATCACCACGTTGTAGCGCGACAGCAGGCGCAGGCCCTCGGCATGCAGGTCTTCGTCGGTGATGACATCATAGCCCTGTCCGATGGCGTCCAGCCAGCCGAGGACATGGGTATCGGCATTGAACTGCCAGATGTTCGAGCCAAAGCCGCCAAGAAAGGATTTCACCTTGGGCTGCAGATCCAGGATCGGCCGCAGGCGCGAGCTGTGAAAGACGCCGCTGCCATCGTCATGCACTTCGTAGACAGAAAGACCGATGCCCGGATGGGTCTGCAGGAACATGTGGTGGCGGTCCATCTCGACGACGCGACCCATGCCGATTTCGGTGCCGGGCACATCCATGCCCAGCCGGTGATTGGCATAGGCGAGGTAGGAGCAGGTCGGGAACAGGAAGGCGACGGTGTTGCCCGTCACCCGGTCGCGCGGCGGGCGCAGGGCAAACACGCAGTAATAGGCATCCTCCTCAACCCCGTCGGGGACAAGACGCAGGGCATAGACGCCACTGGGCAGATCCTCGGGCAGGGTAAGCGTGAAATCCACCTCCCAGCCGGTGTCATAGACATCGGTCGAATGGAAATGGATCGCCGAATAGAGGTCCGGCCGCTTCTTCCAGTCCAGCTCCTGGCCCTTCCATTGCCAGCCGGTCATCGCCCGGGCCGGCGCATTGTGGATGCGCCCGTCGAGGTGAAAGGGTGAGATGTCGCAGATCACCTGGGTCGTCATCCGCTGCGAGAAATCCCAGGCGGCGCGCAGGCTGCGCTGGCGTGACAATCGTTCGAAATCAGCCAGCAACCGACGAACCGCCTCGTGCGACAGATCCGTCGCGAACAGCGCCGGGCGGTCGATCTTGCCGTCGAAGAAACCGGCGGGGCGGCCATCGCCGCCGCGGGTTGCGGCGATCAGCACCTCATCCGCGCGGCACGGCGACGGCTGCACCGTGGCAGTGGCGAGCGATGGCGCGATATCGGCGCTTGCAGCGTCACGCTCGCAGGTCACGGCAAGGGTCAGCCCGCCTTCTGCAGACGCCGAGAAAGAGACGATGTGCCAGGTCTCCAGCGCAACGGCTGCCGAAATCACCAGGCGCGTGCCGAAGGCTTCGGCAAAGACGCAGCCTGCGGCGTCGATGCCGATCCGGGCAAAGCCCGGCAGGGCGATCAGGCTGCTTTCCCGCCCGTCGATCAGGCTGGGCCGCATCGCCAGGGCCAGGGTAAAGGCGCGCAGGTCGCCCAGCATCCCCTGCCCCGGAATGATGACGCAGGAACCGGGGTAGAACCCCTTGGCCACCGCCGCGCGTGACCCGCCCAGATCCAGCGCAACCGGCTGGTCCTTGTAGCCGGGGCCCTGCGGGTTGGTGTCGCCCTGGATGATCCGGCGCAGGTCGGCACGATACTGGCGCGCGCCAAAGGAACTGACCATGACGGAAAGCGCCTCGCCCGGGGCGACGGAGAGTTTGTCGGTATAGGCAACGAGGGGAAGCATTCCCGGTTCCTTCATGGTTGGGACAGGGCTTGATCCAGGTCGTCGCCGGTCAGGTCCTTCCACCGTCGCGAAAAGATATCGCGTTCGGCCGCGATCAGATCGGTGTAGACAACGCCTTCGACCAGTTCGACCGGGGCGCCCCGGCGAAGCGGCAGGCGGCCAAGCCGCCAGCGCCCGTGCCGGTCTTCGACGACCAGCACATATTTGAACGGTATCTCGCCCGCCCCCGCCACGCCCGAGCCGCGCATCAGGTTCAGCACCCTTTGCAGGCCGGGGCTGTGGTATCCGATCGGGTCGGCGAGAAACTCGCGCGCAAAGGCAAGGTCGGAACGGTCGATGCGGTAGCGGCTCATCTTCTTCCTCTCGTCGCCGGCGGGGCGACGGCGCCCCGCCTTGAACAGCCCGGGATCAGTTGGTCTTGATCCGGTCCCAGGCCTTTGTGTAAAGCCGCAGATCCTTGCCCAGATCGTCGAAGATCTGCAGCTTGGCGCGAACCTCGGGGGTCGGATTGATCGAGGGGTTGGTCCTCAGGTTTTCGGGAAGAAGTTCGATCGCGGCCAGGTTGACCGTGCCATTGGTCAGGCGTTCGGCGTTCTTGGCGGCGTTTTCCGGGCGCAGCATGAACTGCATGAACAGCTTGGCATTGTCGACATTCGGCGCGTTGGCCAGAAGGCAGATGTCCTCCTGATACATCGTCGCGCCCTCTTCGGGGATCACGAAGCCCAGGTTCTCGGGGTCTTGCAGCGCGTTCAGCACCGCGCCGACATAGTAATGCCCGGCCGCAATATCGCCCGCGGTCACGAGCGCGATCACGTCATAGCGGAAGGCCCCGATGTTCGGGACCTGCTCCGAGATATATTCCTCTGCCCTGGAGATCTCGTCCGGGTCGCGGGAGTTCACCGAGGCGCCGGTCATGATCAGGCCGACACCCAGCGTTTCGCGCAGGTCATCCAGCATCGTGATCTTGCCCGGATTGGCCTTGGCATAGGCAAAGAAGTCGGTCCAGCCCTTCACCTCGGGGATCAGCTACCAGATGCTTCAAGCCAGATTTGTATAAGGGAATCCATTCGTCTGTGCTCGCGTCCTTAGACCACACCAATGATCGTTCATTTAAAGACCCGGCGTTCAGAAGGGTCGAGATCTGCTCTTCAGAAAATGGCCCCTTCTTCTCTTCGGAAATGACCGCGAACCAGAGTTGACTTTCCAAACCGCTCTCCATCACTGACCGCAGCATAAGGTGTCAAGCGCAGCGAACCTGTCAAGTCAGCAGATGTAATGCGCCCACCGAAACGGTCGAAGCGACGGCACCGAGCCTGCCTTTCCCAGAAGAGCAACCATGTACATGTTCAGCCGGGGCCTTTTGGCCGTTGCTTGGCGCGAAGGGCTCCTGCCCGGGCCAGTGTATAGATCGACTATGGAGCCTTTCGCCCACATAGCAGACATTGAGGGGCGAAGGCCCGCAGTGAGCGGTTGGCCGAATCATCTCGGGCCCAAAACCGATCGTTTCTGGCCCGGCCCCCTGCCCTACCCTGCATCAAGGGCTTAGGTCGGACAAAAACCTATGACAAAACCTTTGCGGTTTTGGGAGGTTTTTGGCACAGTGCCGCATGATCATCGGATATGCCCGCGTCAGCACAGAGGACCAGAACCTGGACGGCCAGCTCGACGCCTTGAAGGCGGCGGGTGCCGACAGGATTTTCGCTGACAAGATCACCGGCACGGCGCGCAGCAGACCCGAGCTGGACCGGTTGCTCGATCAGCTTCGCCGGGGCGACGTGATCACCGTCACCAAGTATGACCGCCTCGCCCGTTCCTTGCGTGACCTTCTGGACATCGTGGACACGATCCAGGCGCGTGGCGCGGGCTTCCGGTCGCTGGCCGAAGACATCGACACCACCACGCCCGCCGGGCGTCTGGTATTTCATGTGTTCGCATCTATCGCCCAGTTTGAACGGGAGCGGATTTCGGAGAGGACGAAGGAAGGGCTTGAGGCTGCGCGGAAGCGCGGTCGAGTTGGGGGTAGGCCCCCTGCCCTATCCGCCGCGCAGAGGGCCGAGGTGCGCCGGATGCGGGACGAGGAGCTGAGGCCCCTGCCCGAGATCGCCCAGCTCTTCCGGGTCAGCGCGAAGACGATCAGAAGGGCATAGGCCACAAATGTTGTTTTGTGCGCTGTGCCGTGCTATGTTGCAGGCATGCCCAGACTCTCAATCGACATCACCCCCGAAGAGCACCAGAAGCTGAAGGCCATCGCTGCGCTGAAAGGCGAGAGCATCAAGGATTTCGTGCTGAAGCGCACCCTTGGCGATGCCCTTGACGACATGAGTGAGGCCGAGGCGGTTGCGGCCTTGGCTGACTTTTTGAAGCCCAGGATCGAGCAGGCGCGGCGCGGCGAGTTTTCCAAGAAGTCGCTTGCAGACATTCGGCGTGAAGCACACCAGCAGGCCGGACTTTAGCCGTTCCCATGCCGTCCTATGACCTCACGCTAGCCGCTGAAACGGATCTGCGGGACATCTGGCGCTATACCTACAAAACGTGGGGCTTTGACCAGGCCGAGAAGTACTTCAACCAGATCGAAGCCTGTTGCGAGGCCGTGGGTGACGGGCGGGCGAGATCGAAGGTGCTTGAGGGACTGCAAGAAGGCGTCCACATCCACCGCTGCGAACACCACTTCATCGTCTGGCTGGCCGGAGCCAGCCCGGTCATTATCGCCATCCTGCATGAGAGGATGGATTTCGTGCGGCGGCTGAAGAGCCGACTGTAGCCCCTACCGCGTCGCTTCAAAACAGCCTTTGTGCCCAACTCAAATGAGTATATACTCATTTGAGTAAAAGCTCATTTACACAAGAGGCGGTCAGCTTGCCAATTATCTCGATACTGAATCCAAAGGGTGGCAGCGGCAAAACCACCATCACGACGAACCTCGCCCGCTCGCTGCATGAGCGCGGCCATAGGGTTCTAATCGTCGACTCCGATCCGCAAGGTAGCGCCAGAGACTGGCACGCGGCCGACGAAAAAAACCCCCTGCCTCTCGTGGCTTTGGACCGCGCCAACAATGTCAAAAGCCTGCCGGATGTCGCCGCCACCTACGACTTCGTCGTAGTGGATGGTGCAGCCAAACTTGAGGACATGATCGCTGCAAGCATCAAGATCACTGATTTTGTCCTTATCCCGGTGACGCCTAGCCCTTACGATCTGTGGGCGGCTTCAGACCTGGTTGAGTTCATCAAGGCCCGCCAGGAGGTGACGGACGGCAAACCAGCGGCTCGCTTCATCATCAGTCGGGCAATCGCCGGCACACGCTTGGGCGACGAGATCGTCAAGGCGCTCGCAGAACAGGGCCTAGGGGTGTTCGCTACGCACATCACTCAGCGGCAGGTTTACCCCCAAACGGCAAGCGAGGGGGGGACGGTGTTCGACAGCAAGAACGCCGATGCCTTGGCGGAAGTGAACGCCCTGACCGATGAAATTCTCGCCTTTATCGACGGGGAGGGAGCGTGATGGCCCTTTCAAGTAAACGACCGAGCCAGCGTGACGAGGTCAAGACGAGGCTTCTGAGCGATGTAACTGAGACGAATGAGAGGAAGCGCCGTCTGAACGCAGAGATTGAGGACTCTCTCTATCGCCGGATCAAGGGACGAGCTGCGGAAGAGGGTCAAACAATATCCAGCATTACCCGCGACCTATGGATTGAGTATTTGAGTAAGTGAGTGTTTGAGTAACCACCTTACCAGCCATTGCGACCGCGCTTCTTATACCAGCTTTTGCAGAACCCAAGGAACGCAGCGTCTGGGTTCTTCGGAAGCGCCTTCTGTCTTGCGGCATAGGTCCGCCATTCCCCGACCAGGACATTGATGTCCCACGTCGGCGCAACCTCCCGCGCACGCTCAAGCGTATCCGGTGAGAGGGGCAAAATGTAGCCGCCAGTCAGCCGGTCCTGTTGGGGTTTGGCCGTGTAGGCATGCAGAAACTCCGGCTTCGGTGTAACCGTCAGGATGTCTGCTTCCAGCCGGAAGGCATAGTCCGGCATGTGATCGTGTTCCTCATCGGCCTTGCAGATATCTTTCACAAGCCGCCGAAATTCCTTGTCTGATGATGTTGAGCCCGTGCGGGCCTGTAGTTTTTCAAGGCCGCACTTCCATTCCGGCTGAGTGCCGCATTGCTTGCGCGCCAGCTCATACAGGCGGCGCTCTAGAGGCTTGCGGAGCTGGAAGTAGCGACGGTTCAGTGTGAGGACATCATCACCAGCAATCGCGTTAAACACCCAATCGGAAAGGGTAACTTCGAGATCAAGCATCCGGCCATCGCGGGTCTCACGCACGATCCGATAACGATCAATCAAACTGAATCCGTCAATCTGCTCAACACCACCAGTGACGATGTTCGTTTCGATCTGGGTTCCCTGTAGCCGCTCAAGCGCAGCCTTGAGGCCCGTGTAACCAGTTCCAGCCACTGGTCGATTGGTAGCAACAAGCAAGTCATACGCCTTGAACCGCAAGGTCCGATGGACGGTCTTGCCATCGTTTAGCGCGGCCATAACCTGCGAAATACAGTAGATCAGCACATCCCGATCATGGACGGTGGCAAGACCGATCATGTTCGGCCTGACCTCCACATAGCTCTTGCCGTCGGAAGCGACGTAGCGGCGTTTCTTTGTGTCCGGCTTGGTCGAAAGGGTGAAGATGGGGTGCGC
>Ga0073899_10001316_pt1 | contig 22867 bp, 20 predicted proteins | sample KloWWTmetaKNB5Ph_FD_88975 | JGI IMG/M metagenome (GOLD analysis project Ga0073899, IMG submission 88975) | Active sludge microbial communities from Klosterneuburg, Austria, studying microevolution and ecology of nitrifiers - Klosterneuburg... | ecosystem: Engineered > WWTP > Aerobic digester >... | reverse complement strand
GTCGTCGCACTGCGCGCCGTGCAGACCAGCGACTTCATGACGGCCGACTGGGCCGAACTGCCGTATGCGCTGCTTAAGCGAGTGTCGAGCCGCATCATCAACGAGGTTCGCGGCATCAACCGCGTGACCTACGACGTGTCGAGCAAGCCGCCGGCGACGATCGAGTGGGAGTGACTTTCGGGCTCCATCGGGGACTATCGAGATCTATCGCAAAGTGACCCCGGCGCGTTGACTCGGGGGCAGCTCTCTGCCGGCATGTCTGCCGAGATCCATCGCTGGGATGCCCATCAATCTGACGGTAATCCAACGGTAAGAATGTCGCGCTGAGGTCCGGATAAGATGAACGATCTGGCTGAACAACACATCCGCGCTGACCCTGGGTCGCGGGCGATCGGTCGCGATTCCCGCAACGTGGAGAACCAAGATGAATCTGCGTGCCCTGGCTGTTGGTCTGGTGCTGGCCCTGTCGGCGTTGTTTGCCGTGCTGAACTGGGCGGCCTTCACGGCGCCCACCGCGCTGACGCTGGGCTTCGCCGACGTGAATGCGCCACTCGGCTTGATCATGCTGGTGCTCACGGCGCTGGTCAGTGGACTGTTCCTCGTCTACATCGTCTTTCAGCAGGCCGGTGTCATCCTCGAAGCGAGACGCTACGCGAAGGATCTGAAAGCCCAACGCGAGTTGGCGGACAAGGCCGAGGCCTCGCGGTTCACCGAGCTGCGGGGCTTCCTGGACGGTGAATTGCGCCGGATCGAAGGGCAAGGAGCCGCCTCTACCCGTGAAGTCGTCGCTCGGGTCGAACAGCTGGAGCGGCAGCTGGAAGACAAGTTCGCCGAGACCGCGCGCACGCTGTCGGCGTATATCGGTGAGGTCGACGACAAGCTCGATCGCTTGCTGCCGCCGCCGCGGGACTGACCGGCACCAGGAAGCGACCGGCGCCATAACTGCACTGGCTCCGGGGCCGGCCGCAAGGCCGGTTTGCTATACATCCGGGCATGCATTCGTTCGATCTGCGCTTCTCGACCGTCTTCTCCGACCACCCCTGGATCGGCGTCATGATCGGCGCGCTGGTGGTGATCCTGATCGCCGCGCTGGCGCATCGCATCGGCGCGGCGGTACTGCTGCGCGTCACGCGGACGATGCCTGTGCTGCATCATGTCGCGCTGTCGATCCGCCGCCCTGCGCGCCTGGTACTGCCGCTGTTCGGCCTGCAGTTGCTGTGGCAGGCGAGTGGCGACTCGCTGCCCGCGATCGACTCGGTGCGCCACGTCAACGGCGTGCTCTTCATCGCCGCCGTCACCTGGCTGCTGATGAGTGCGGTGAACGGCGTGGCCGGCGGCGTGCTGTCGCGCCATTCGCTGGACGTCGCGGACAACCTGCACGCGCGTCGCGTGCAGACGCAGGCGCAGGTGCTCGCACGCACCCTGATGGGGCTGATTCTCGTCATCGGCGTGGCAGTGGCACTGATGACCTTCCCCGGCGTGCGTCAGGTCGGCGCAAGCCTGCTGGCCTCGGCGGGCGTCGCCGGCCTGGTGGCCGGCATTGCCGCGCGGCCGGTGCTGGGCAACCTGATCGCCGGACTGCAGATCGCACTCGCCCAACCCATCCGCATCGACGACGTGCTGATCGTCGAGGGCGAATGGGGCCGCGTCGAAGAGATCACGGGCACCTACGTCGTGCTGCGCATCTGGGACCTGCGCCGACTCATCGTTCCGCTGCAGTGGTTCATCGAGCATCCGTTCCAGAACTGGACGCGCAGCAGCTCCACCGTCATTGGCTCCGTCTTCGTCTGGGTGGACTACGGCATGCCGATAGAGCCGCTGCGTGCCGAGGCGCGTCGGATATGCGAGGCCTCGCCCGAATGGGACGGCGAACTGTGCAAGCTGCAGGTGGTGGAGACCAGCGAGCGTGCAATTCAGCTGCGCTGCATCGTGACCACGCCCGATTCCGGCCGTGGCTGGGATCTGCGCTGCAAGCTGCGCGAAGGTCTGGTCGATTTCGTGCAGCGCGAGTACCCGCAGTTCCTGCCGCGCTTGCGCACCGAAGTCGATCGCCTGGACACGGCAAGCCGTGGCGATTCGCCGGCCCCGCCCGCCGTGCCCCCCGCCCGGCCGGCCACGGCCTCGGGTCGCAATGCCGGCGCCGATTCGGCCGGCACCTCGGCCGACCCGACGGCCGACGCCTCACGGCGCTGAGGGCGTTCACGGTCTTCCTGCCAGTCGCGAGCGTCGGCGTGATGGGCGGCGGCCGCGCCTGCGACCAAGTCGTCGCGCTGCGCCGCCGAGCGGACGAGCGATCTCATGACGGCCGAGTGGGCGCGCCTAGCTGCGTTCGACAGCGGGATAGAAGTCGCGGTCTTCGCGCTGCATCCGCTCGTACAGGGCGCGCAGCACGCGGTTGGCTCCCTCCGGATCTGCGTACACCTGGCCCGCCGTGTTCCATCGACGCGCAAGGGCGGTAGATCGTGCGATCCTCGGCCGCCAGATGCACCTTGATCACGGTGCTCATCGAGACGATGAGTTCTGCGATGCGCTCGGCGTTCTCGACAATGCCCGCGTGCGCATACGCTGCTCTCTATGGATGCACGGTCAGTGCAGCTTGAACCGGAGACACTCGCGTGTGACGCGCGTCGATGCACCGGCGGCGCGAATCCGTGTGAAGGTCGGCGCACTTCGCTCGGCCGTCGGACGTGCATCGAGCCGTCTATCTCGCCTTTCGCATTTCCGCGTACACCGACTGCTCCATCTCCAGCATCGCCTCGCGCTGCTCGGCCGGCCACTCGTAAGTGAGCGCGCTGGTCGCCACGCCGGGCCAGGACTGGTTCTTGGCGCCGGCCACCTCTAGTTCCCAGAGCTGGATGACGTAGGGCGCCGCGCCGTCGAGCTTCTCCTTGATTCGGCGTGCGCGGCCCTTCACGATGAAGCTGATGTCGCCCTGGCCGATCACCTGCAGCGTGGCCTGACCGGTGCGCTCGAGGTTGACCATGGTCGAGCCGCCTTCGTCCACGGCAAAGCGCGCGCGGCCTGCGTCGAGGGCGACGATCCAGGTGTAGGCGGAAGTGGCATAGCCGTCGGCGCCGCTGGTGAGCAGCAAGCCGGGTGCGCCGGGTCGCAGCCAGGCGACGAGTTTCTCGGGCATGTGCGGGGTGATGTTGCCGATCATGAAGCTGTCTCCTTGGCGGGTGTGTTCGGCGGCGCAGCACGGCTGCGTCGAGGCGAGGCCGTCGCCGGTCGGCCGTTGCGCCACGTTGCGCTGCGCAACCCGCGCAGCAAGGTCGAGACGACGTCGCGCGCGCGCGACTCCGTGTGATGCCCGGGCCCAGCGCCGGGTGTTGCTGCAGTAGGCATCGTACGCGACGCGGCCGCTCAGCAATGCGGCGCCCAGCAAATGGGTCAAGAGGGCGGAGGTCGACGCCGGCGTACGAGAAGGCGTCGCGACGACCGCGAGGCGCAGCGCGTGAAGGACCTCGAGCGTGAGGTGCGCGAACTGCGCATGGCCAACGAGATCCTGAAGCTGGCCAGCGCGTTATTCGCCCGGGCGGAGCTCGATCGCCGCATCAAGTCCTGAGGGCCTTCGCAGACCACAATCGCCAGCAGTTTGGGTCGAGTCGAGTTGCCGCGGTGTTGCAGATCGCCCCATCGGCGTACTGGCGCCATGCTGCTCGCCAGCGCAGCCCAGCGCTGTGCTCACGTCGTGCGCAGCGCGATGCGAGCTTGGTGCCACAGGTCCAACGCGTGTGGCAGGCCAACATGCAGGTCTACGGCGCGGATAAGGTCTGGCGTCAGCTCAAGCGCGATGGCGTGGCGGTTGCGCGCTGCACCGTAGAGCGCTTGATGCGCCTGCAAGGTCTGCACGGCGTATGCCGCGGCTCGCGACGCTCGTCCTGTCGACGGTCCTGGCCGTGCGGACCGATCAGCCGGAACGGCTCGGCGCAGGCGTGCGCCGAGCGCGGGCACCTGGCTTGCTCGGTTCGGTCCGCCGGGCGTAGGCCAGGATGGAATCCTTAGCCGCCACCATTGCCGGGTCCTCCAGCAGCGTGGCCCGGCACCACAGGTAAATGGGCCGCGCCTGCGGCGTCACGGAAAGCGTCAACTCGACGATGGGGAAGTAGGGCCGAAGCAACTGCATCGGAAAGCGCGGCAGTACCGCCAGATGCCGCCCCAACGCCAGCAGCCGCAGCAACACGAAGGCCTCGCCCAGGATGGTGATCTCGGTTCGCGGCGCGGCCACACCGGCTTCTTCCAGCATGTCGCGCACGGGTTGATCGAAGGGCGAAGTCGCGCCCAGGCTGATCCAGTCGTGGCCGGCACCGTTGTGTGCCGTGAGCGAACCACTGCGCGCACAGACATGGCCGTTGCCGCAGAAGACGCCGAGCTCGTCCTCCACCAGGACGAAGCGCTCGATGCCCGGCGGCGGCTGGCTCAGCCATGATGGTGCGATCACCAAGTCGTGGCGGCCGTCGACGAGTTGCTCCACCAGCACGTGCGGTCGGTCGCTTTGCAGCGTCAGGTGGCGCCCCGGGTGGCGCTGCAGCAGGTGTTCGGCAAGGCCGGGCACGAACGCCGCGCCCACCAGCGGGCCCGTGCCCAGGCGCAGGGTGCCCTGCACGCCGCCGCGATGTCGCGTGCTCACCGCCGCGGCGTCGCTCAGGCGGCGCGCGATGGCCCGGCCCTCGCGCGCCAGCATGTCCCCCAGCACGGTGCTGCGGACGCCGAAGCGGCTGCGCTCGAACAGCTTGCCCCCGGCCTGCATCTCGAGCGTCTGCATGTTGTGCGTGAGCGTGGGTTGGCTCAGGTGCAGGTGGCGGCTGGCCCCGCTGATAGAGCCGTGTTCGAGGATCGATGCGAGCTGCACGAGGTGGCGCGGATCCATAGATAAACCTAAGACTTGAGTACCAAGAATCGATTTTACGAATGCGTTCGATCTTCTTAACCTCCGTCCATGACCAGACCCAACCTGATCTACATCGTGGCGGACGACCTGGGCTTCGCCGATCTCGGCTGCTATGGCGGGCGCCCGGCGTCCTTCGGTGCGGTGTCGCCGAATATCGATGCCCTGGCCGCCGGCGGATTGCGCCTGACCCAGGGCTACGCCAATTCGCCGGTGTGCTCACCCACGCGGTTTGCGCTGATGACCATGCGCTACCAGTACCGTGTGCGGGGCGGCATGGAAGAGCCCATCAACAGCAAGAGCAAGGGCAGCGCGGTGCTGGGCCTGCCCCCGCAGACGCCCACCCTGCCATCGCTCTTGCGCCAGGCCGGCTACGCCACGGCCCTGGTGGGCAAGTGGCACCTGGGCTATCCGCCGGCCTTTGGCCCGCTGCGCTCGGGCTATGACGAGTACTACGGCATCATGGCCGGCGGCGCCGACTACTTCACCCATTGCTCCGGCAAGGGAGATCACGACCTGTACCTCGGCGAGCAGGAACACCACGAAGACGGCTACCTCACGGACCTGCTGTCGCGCCGCGCGGTGGACTTCATCGAACGCAGCGCGCCCGCCGCGCGCTCGGGGCAGCCGTTCTTCCTCAGCCTGCACTACACCGCGCCGCACTGGCCGTGGGAGACGCGCGATGACGCCGGCATCGCCCCACAGCTCAAGACCCTCTTCCACCTGGACGGCGGCAGCGTCGACACCTATCGCCGCATGATCCACCACATGGACGAAGGCATCGGCTGCATCGTCGACGCCTTGCGACAGCAGGGCCTGCTGCAGGACACGCTGATCGTCTTCACCAGCGACAACGGCGGCGAGCGCTATTCGGACAACTGGCCGCTGGTTGGCGGCAAGATGGACCTCACCGAAGGCGGCATCCGCGTGCCCTGGGTGGCGCACTGGCCGGCCGCCATTCGAGCTGGTGGCCTGAGCACACAGCACTGCATGACGATGGACTGGTCAGCCACCCTGCTCGATGTGGCCGGCGGCACGCCCGATCCGCAACACCCGCTGGACGGCGTGTCGCTCGCTTCGGTGTTGCGCGAGCCGCAGCGCACCTTCGAGCGCCCGCTGTACTGGCGCATGAACCACCGCCAGCAACGCGCCCTGCGTGCCGGACGCTGGAAGTACCTGAAAGTGGACGAACACGAGTATCTGTTCGACCTGGAGGCCGACGAACGCGAGCGTGCCAACCTGGCTGCAGGACAGCCTGAACGATTCGATGCCCTGCGCAGGCAATGGCTCGCCTGGAACGCCACCATCCCTGCCATTCCCGAGGACGCCGCCGTCAGCCTCGGCTACTCGGCTGCCGACATGCCGCAGCGCTGAAGGGCCGCTGGCCGGCCCAAACCTTCAACAACGTAGGAGACCCCACCATGCCCCGTTTTCTGTTCACTCTTGCCCGCCACCACGTGGACCGGCGCGCCTGCTGTGCCTTGGCCTTGGTGGCCGCGGCCGGCGCCTTCGGGCCGGCGTTTGCGCAAGCCTGGCCGGCCAAGCCGGTGAGCGTGGTGGTGGGCGTGCCCCCCGGCGGCGCGCTCGACCCGTTCGCCCGCTTGCTGGCCGACAACCTGGCCAAGGTCACCGGGGGCACCTTCGTCGTGGAGAACAAGGCCGGCGCGAACGGCAACCTCAGCGCCGAATCGGTGCTGCGCGCGCCGGCCGATGGCCACACCCTGTGGATCGGCACGCAATCCATGGTCACCATCAATCCGGCGGCGTTCACTCAACTTCGTTGGAAGGGCAGCGACTTCAAGCCGGTGCTCAAGGGTGTGGAAGCGCCCCTGGTGCTGGTGACCCACCCGTCGGTGCCGGCGCGCAACTTCCAGGAGCTCACGGACTGGATCAAGAACCCTTCGAACAAGGCGGCCTACGCCTCGTTCAGCCCGGGCACGCCTTCGCATTTCCTGGGCTATCAGCTCAATGAGCGCCTGAAGGCCGACATGGCGCACATTCCGTACAAGGGTTCCGGTCCGCAGACGACCGACCTGCTCGGTGGCCAGGTGCTCATGGGCTTCACGCAGCTGGCCAGTGCGGTGCCGCACCTCAAGGAGGGCAAGCTGCGGGCGATCGCTGTCACCAGCGCGAAGCGCTCGCGCTTCCTGCCTGACGTTCCCACGCTGGCCGAACTGGGTCACCCGGACCTGAGCACCACCATCTGGTTCGGCTTGTTCGCCCCGGCCGGCACGCCGGCCGCGACCCTGGAGGCCATTCGCGCTGCCGCCGCCAAGGTGCAGGCCGACCCAGCCTACCGTGGCCGAGCGGAGGCGTTGAACCTCGACGTCGCCACCGAAGACGTGCCTGCGTTCGAGAAGACGATCGCGATGGAGACGAAGCGCTGGGCCGAGCTGGTGAAGGCAACGGGCTTCAAGGCGGCGGACTGACGTCGGCGCAGAGTGGCCGCGTGCCCCAGCAAAAAAGTAAAGGACGCAAACGTATCACTTATCTGCGACCGAGAAGCAACGCGGCGCCGTCGTGTGCGCGGCCCGTTCTGGCGGCGCTTGCTGCTCGAATACGAACATGTGCGGATGTTCGCTCCGCAGCCCCGTCGCTACGATCGAGCCGTGGTGCCGGATTCCGGCGTGAGACGGGCGCCCGGTGGCGCACGGCAAGCGGGAGGACGTCATGGCTGCATATCCGTCGGGTTCGGGTCGGGGTTCGGCTCGGACGCGCCGCCGGGCGGCCCTGGCGATCGGCGCGGCGATGCTGGCCGCGTGCGGCGGTGGCGGCGGCGGGGGCGACGACGTCTCCGCGCCCCTCGCCCTGCCGACCGACAACGCCAGCGCGATCGATTTCCAGTACCAGCAGGTCGTCGCGACCCGCAAGGCCGTCGAAGAGATCCTCGCTGCCGACAAGGCGGCGATGCAGGCGCTGGTCGACGGGCGCCTCGCCGATTGGGATCGACACTGGATCGACACCTACCCCGTGCTGCTGGAACGGCTGCGCGTGGCGACGGAGAATCTGCATGCCAGCGAGGACCACGTTCACCGCCTGGTGTACGGCCTCGGGCCGACGACACCGAAGGATCTCGAAACGCGCAAGTTCGTGCCGCTGCCCATCGTGCTCGTGGCGGTTGCGACCATCACGGGCATCTACGCGGCCGAGAAGAGCGGCTACCAGGAGCGCTTGAAGCAGGTGACCGAAGAGAAGTATCGGGAACTCGTCGACACCCTGAGGCAGGCCTATCAGAACTCGGGAATGTCGGCGCCGGTCGCGGACCAGAGAGCGAAGAACGACGCCGGCGGCATCCAGACACTGCAGCAGATCCAGACCGCCATCGAGACCGCGAAGACCTTCGTGATCGAGAACTTCACGATACCGGCGTTCACGTCCTACCTGCCCGACGACCCGTCGTCGCTGCTCGACCTCAACGACATCCGCAAGCAGCTCGGCGAGATCAAGGGCAACGTCGAGGCGATCTTCACCACCCAGGAATGCCGCACGCTGGTCGCGCCGCAGAGCAGGGGGGCGGTTCCCTACACACCCGACCCGGAGCGATCGGCGCCGGCTGCGGTGGCGAGCGGCACTTCGATCGGCACCTGTCGCGTGTATTTCTGTTCCACCGAAGATGCCAGTTGCGAAGATCTGCCCGCAGGCAACTGGGAGGCGGCGATCTTCGCTCCCGGGCGCCTGCGCGACGTCGACCAGGATGTGAGCGCAGCCAACGGCGCGCCAGCGAGCGTGCAGGCAACGCTGGTCGCCGCAGCGGACATCGAGAAGCCGCCGCCGGTCGCCCAGTGCAGCACCGTGCAGAACGCAGGCGGTGACGCGGCCGACATGCGCAACGTACCGCTCGGCCGCACGTCAGGCAGCTTCTCGCTCTCCTACGAGATGTACTCCATCAAGGACCAGATCCGCGTGATCTACGACGGCAAGACGATCTTCGATTCGGGCTGCGTCAGCGGCGGCAAGACGCAGCTGATCCCGTATTCCGGTCTGGCCAGCTTCGTGACGGTGCAAGTCACACCGAACTGCTCGGGGAACACCAGCGGAACAGCCTGGAACTACACGCTGGCGTGCCCGTCGAACTGAAAACGCTCCGGGCGACCGGCCGGACGGCACCACCGAGCGGCCGCTGCCGGGGTTGACCTGCTGCGCGGCCGGCGCCACGATCGTGCTCACGCTTGGATCGACGAGATCGTGAGCATGCCTGCCGACGCTCAACCCCGGCCTGCACGGGCCGGATGCGCCGGCTTTACCGTTCGGCGCGCGGTCCACCGCCTCGCGCGGGCGGCGGCGATCATGCTTGCGACGGCCTTCGCGTTTGCGGCACAGTCCGCCGAGACCGGCGTCGCTCCCGCGCGGGCGGCGGCGCCCTTGCAGCCCCGGGTGGCCGAGTCGATCGACGCCCGGGCCGAGATCGAAGATGTGTGTTGCGGCCGGGCCGCCATCGGCTTCAGCGCCGAAACCCGGCGAAGGGTCACCACCGGCCCCGCAACGGTGCCGCTCTGGCTGCGCTTCGATGCGCCGCTCACCGGTTCGGTGCTGGTGATCACGCCGGTGGTCGATCGCGCGACACTCTACTGGCGCGATCGCGCGACCGGCCGCTGGGGGCAGTCGCTCACCGGTGATCACCTCGATCCGCACGAGCGCACGCTGCCGGTCGGCGAAATGGCCCTGCCGATCCCGGTGGGCGCCGATGCCGGCCCCGTCTACCTTCGCATCGAGCAGCCCTCGTTCGCGGTGCTGCGCTTCACCCGGCACGATCCGACCGCCTACGGCAGACTCCTCGCGAGCCAGCGCGAGATGAACCTGCTGCTGCTCGGCTTCGTGTCGGCCATCGTTGCCTACAACCTCGTGGTGTCGGCGCTGATCCGCGACCGGGTGTTCCTCGTCAACGCGCTCACTATCCTGTCGATGGCGGTGATCAGCGCCTACCTCACCGGATACGGGGCTCTCTACGTCTGGCCACGGCATGCGGCACTGGGCGACCAGATCATGAACCTGGCGATCGCCGCGGCCAACCTGTGCGGACTCGGACTCATCGGCGGCTACCTCGCGCGTAGCCACCCGTCGCCGGCATCCACGAAGGCGCTGCGAGCCCCGGTGCCGCTGGCGATCCTCGCCTGGCTGTCGGGTGTGGTCGGCCCCTACCACGTGGGGCGCCATGCGCTGCTGCTGGTGTCGGCGCTGACGCTGACGACGATCTCCGTGGTATTGCTGCGCGAGGCGCTGCGCGGCGACCGCAATGCGCGCGTGATCGGCGTCCCCTTCCTGCTCGCGATGCTGCCCGGGGTGGCGACGGCGGCGCTGCCGCGCATGACCGAATTCGAAGCGCCGTGGCTGCCCGACAATGCGCTCGGCATCTTCCTGGCGCTCGAGGCCTTGCTGTTCTCGCTGGTGCTCGCGGGCCGCGTGCGCAGCGCCGAATCCGCTCGCGAAGCCGCCGATGCCGCGCTGCAGGCCGCGCGCCGGCAGGCCGGCGCGCGCATCCTGCGAGCGCAGGACGCCGAACGACGCCGCGTCGCGCAGGATCTTCACGACAGTGTCGGTCAACGGCTCCTGCTGCTGATCAATGCGCTGCGCGCGGCGCGAACCGACGCAGTGCGCGAGGGCTTCGCGGGGCACGCGACCCTCGGGCGCGCACTCGACGACGCCGGGCACGTGCTCGACAGCCTGAGGCGGATCTCGCGCAACATGCACCCGGCGATGCTCGATCACCTCGGCTGGCAGGGCGCGGTCGAGTCGCTGGTGGAGGGCATGAACCTGAACACCGCAGTGAGCTGCAATGCAGAGTTCGACTTCGCCGACGCTCCGCCGGAGGGCGAGGCCGGGCTGCATCTGTACCGGATCGTGCAGGAAGGCTTCAACAACGTGCTGCGACACGCAGGAGCGTCACGATGCGCCGCGCACTTCGAGCGCGCAGGCAACCGGATCCTTCTAAGGATCGACGACGACGGCGTCGGTTGCCTGGACGCGCGGGGCCGGCGCCGGTCGGCCGGACTCGGCTTGACCTCGATCGACGAACGCACCCGGATCCTGGCCGGAGAATGGCGCATAGGGCCCGGCCCGCTGGGCGGCACCCGACTCGAGGTGGCGATACCGAGTGTCGCGTCGGTGCCGGCCGTGCGCCGGCACGCAGACCCGGGGGATTGGCATGGCGATCAGGCTGCTCATTTGCGATGACCACCCGTTGTTCCGAACCGGGCTGAGAACGGCGCTGTCGAGCGAACCCGGCGTCGAGGTCGTCGGCGAAGCGTGCAACGGCCTGGAGTGCCTCACGATGCTGGAGTCGCTCGCGCCTGACGTGGTGCTGCTCGACCTGGCGCTCCCGGGGATCGACGGCTACGAGGTCCTGCGCTGGGCGCGCGAGCGCCTGCCGGGACTGCGCTCGATCGTGCTGTCGATGCACTCCGAGTGGCCGTTCGCGGAGCGCGCTCGCTCGCTCGGGGCGGCAGGCTTCATCGCCAAGGAGGATGCCCTGGGCGAGATCCACGCAGCGCTCGACCACGACCCTGCGAGTTTCTATGCCAGCGCGTCGGTGAGTCCGGCCCGGGTCGGCCCGCGTCCTGGCGCCGGAACAACCGTCGACGCCCCTCTGCAGGCGCTGTCGCCGACCGAGCGACGGGTGATGGGACTGTTGTCACAGTCGCTGACCAGCCGGGAGATCGCCGGGCAGCTGGGCATCAGTTTCCGCACCGTCCAGACGCACCGCGCCCACATTGCCGAAAAGCTCGGGCTGCACGGAGTCAACCGCCTGATGGAACTGGCGATCCGCTACCGAAAGCTGTTTCCGTAGCGGCCTTGCCAGCGTGTGCAGCACGCGAGTGCCACGTTCAGCCGGCCAGCTATTGCCGAGCGGTGCGCGCCGACCGACGAGGTACCCGTGGACGCCATCGCGATGCGTCGACGTGCCTGCCGTCTACGCGCGCAAGGCGTTGCGCGGCGACCGCAAGGCCCCAGCACAGCCATGCCGTCCACAGGCTGTGGCTCGCGAAGTGGGCGCCTCGCGCCATCTGCGCCCACCCGAACGCGATCCCGAGCAGCATGACGGCGCCGAGCACGACCCGCGCGAACGCGGGACGGTGCGGGCGCCACAGGAAGTAGACGCCGAAGAAGGCGAAGGCCGAAACGGCATGCCCGGCCGGAAAGCAATGCCCCGGCCCACCGTCTGCCACGCCGAGCACCCAATGGGGAACGTAGGCGGCCCGGCCGCCGAACTCCGCGAGATCCCAGGGGCAGCTCGTCGAGGTGAAGCGCTTGAGCAACGGCACCGATACGAGGCTCGCGAGCACGATCGCCAGCCAGTAGCGCCGCTCGCTGCGCGACGGGCCGGCGCCGACGGGACGCGATGCGTCCCACGCCAGCGCTGCCAGGCAGGTGCCGGCGAGCCAGCGGCCGCCGTCGTGCAGCAGCGCGCGGGTGAGCCAATGATCCCGCCACGCAAAACCGTCGGCCTGCCCATAGACGCGAATCAGGCGCAGGTCCCATCCCGACGCTTCCCAAGCCAGGAGCACCAGGAGCGCTCCGGCCGACAGGAGCAGGTCGGCGGTCCCCGTGCGCCGAGAGGCCGTCATTGCGGGGACGGCCTCCCGTCCTTGCAGGGTTCGACGAGATCGAGCGAGGGCTCGTGCAGCGCGGTGCGGATGTCGAGCAGGCCGAGCACCGTGTGGAAGAGATGGTCGTGCGCCGGAGTCGGCGCCGCGTGGCGTCGCAGCGTCGATGCCGAGCAACCTTCGCGCAGACCGGCGCTGCGCTCGAAACCGTCGCTGGCCCAGAAGATCATCGGGACGCGCGTCTGCTCCGTCGGAGCGATGGCATAGGGCACGCCGTGCAGGAACAGCCCGCGTTCGCCCAGCGACTCGCCATGATCCGATACGTAGATCAGCGCGGAATCCACGTCGCGTGATCGCGCTTGCAGCTTGGCGATGGCCGCAGCGAGCACGTGATCGGTGTACAGAATCGCGTTGTCGTAGGCATTGACGACCTGCTCGAGGCTGCACAGACGCAGATCGTCCTCGCGGCAATCGGGCTGGAACTGTCCGAAGGCGTCGGGGTAACGGCGGAAATAGCTCGGCCCGTGGTTGCCGAGCATGTGCAGTACCCACAGCTGCGTGCCCTGCAACGAGTCAAGTTGCCGGTCGAGGTCGTGAATCAGGGCTTCGTCGAGACAACGGCTGCCGCGGCACAGCTCCGGTGCGTCGAGCGGCGACACCTGTTCGTAGGGCAGGCCTTCGCACACCCCCTTGCAGCCGCTCTGATTGTCGCGCCAGCGCACCGCGACCCCGGCGCGCGCGGCCACGTGCAGCAGCGACTCCTGTCCGCGGATGCGGGCTTCGTCGTAGTCGCGTCGTCCCACCGGCGCGAACATGCATGGCAGCGAGACTTCGGTGTTCGTGCCGCAGGCCGCGACGGCCCCCAGGTTCACGACGGGCAGGCGGGCCAGCTGCGGCGTCGTCTGACGGGCATAGCCGTTCAGTCCCCAGTTCGCGGCGCGCGCGGTTTCACCGACCACCAGCAGCAGCACCAGAGGCCTGCGCCGCGCCGCCCATGAGGGGCCGGCAGCGGCGTCCAGCCCGATTGCCTGGCGCGGCCGCGCAGCACCGCGCGTGTCGGCCGCTGCCACGCTGGCCGCGGACCACAGCACGTTGGCCGGCGTGATCAGATAGCGCAACTCCTTGTGATTTCGCATCAGCGCCGAAAACGGCTGGAACACCGACAGCACGGCAGCCACGAGGGCGGCCGCCATCGCGACGCTCAGGCCGACGCGAACGAACGCGGCTCGCAGCCAGGGGCGCACAACGACGCGCACCCGCCAGAGCAACAACAGGGGCAGTCCGGCGTGGAGCGCCAGATGCAGCATCAGCTGGGCTGAAACCAGTTCGCGTGCCTCCGTCAGATCGGTACGCAACACGTTGCGCAGCATCGACGGATCGAGGTACGCCCCGTAGGCGCCGATGGCGTAGGAGGCCGCGGCGGCGACGATCGTCATGACGGCGATCAGCGGCTTGACCGTCCAGCGATTCGCGGCAACCGCCAGCAGCAGCGTGTTCAGCGCCGCGACGAGAACGAGCATCGCCGCGCCGAAGCCCCAGGCGGAGAGATCGGACGGGACGCGATCCTTCAGCGCCGCGCCGAGGAATGCGCGGTTCGCCGACAAGGCCCAGAACAGGCCCGCCGACAGCGCCAGCTGCTCGACGGTCGCGGGGATGATGAAACCTGCCCCTGGCTCCAGCGCGTCGGGCGGTCGTGTGGTCGGGCGGCGGCGCTCGAAGGTACCGGCAGTCATTCCTGCGCATTAGGTGCGCCGGATCTGAAGAACAGCTGAAGCGAAACAGGCGGTCGCACGGAGGCCGGCTCAGGTTCGCGCGCCGAGCCCGGGCTTTGCGACCGAGCTCGGTCCTGATGCCGGCGACGCATCGTCGGCAAACGATCGCTGACGACCTTGCACAAGCCGGTCCGGCACGTCCCCGCCGGAATCGCGGCGGGACGTTCGAGATGCGCGGCGTCGACCGCGTCAGCCGCGATGTGGCGAGCAAGCCGCCGGAGACGATCGAATAGGCGTCGCCGGTGCGGTCGTCTCGACGACGCCTTCGCAGCCGGTCGCGCCGTCGGTCCGCTGCGACATCAGCATCGGCCCCATGCGCCATGCGTAGGCCGCGAAGGGCAGCACCCAGCAGATGCTGGCCGCCACCATCGCCGCCAGCACGGCGTCGCCGAGCAGCGGAGCGGCCGCGCGCAGCAGCGCTGCCGCGGCGACCAGCAGTGCGCCTGCCGGCATCCAGAGGCTCTCGTCACGCTCTCGCCCGCAGTGCGTGGGGCCTGCGATGTTGAGCACGGCGTAGACGCCGAGGCCCAGCGCGCCGATTGCCAGCAGATGCAGGCCGGCCGAAGGTGCTCCGATGCCGGCGAGCAGCGACGCGCCGATCGCGGCGTAGCCGGCGGCCATCAGCAGGTAGACGCCGAACAGCATCGCCACCCAGCACCGCAGCAGCACGCGGCCGACGTGCCAGTCGCTCTGCACGTGCAACAGTGCCGCCGCGACGGCGAGCGCGAGCCAGCCGCCGATGCGCGAGCCAGGCGCGAAGAACTCCGCAGCGGTGAACGCCGCAATGCACGCGATCGCCAGGTTGCGCTTGGGCGGCCGCGCGCGGTATTCGTTCGTCACCGCGTCGCCGCCCAGTTCATCGAGCGCGGCGTTGACGATGCTCATCGAGATGCGGCTCATCGAGACGACGATCAGGATCATCAGCACGCCGAGCGCGGCATGCAGCCAGCGCGCCGGGTGTGCGCCGGTCAGCGCGTCGACATGGAAGCCCGCGACCAGCGCCCCGAGCGCGAGCAGCGCCCACAGGAACGAGAGATGCCCGCGCTCGGGATCGTTCCACAGCCGCGGCGCGAGCAGGACGACGAGCCCGGCGACGAGGCCGAGGTGCGCGACACCCGACACCGCCAGCGCCGGCGCGCCAAGCGTGCCCGACGACCAGAACGCGGCGCGCCCGACGAGCCACAGCCCGGCCAGCAGCCGCACCGGCCGCGGCGCGACGGACGCGCTGCCGGTGAATTCAGGGATCGCCGTCAGCACGAAGCCTGCCACCGCCGCCAGGCCGAAGCCGAAGATCATCTCGTGCGCATGCAGCACGAACGGCCCGCCGGCGACCGCCGGCAGCGGCAGACCTGCGCCGAGAAAGACGCCCCAGATCGCGATCCACACAGCGCCCGACAGCGCCGTCGCCAGGAAGAAGGGGCGAAAGCGGCAGATCCACAGCGGGTGGCCGGCGGCGGCGAACGAGGCCTTCAACATGCGTTGACCCGGCGCCGCGGCGCGGCGTCCTCGTCAGGCTGCTGCGGCGGCATTGCCGGCTCGAGCCCGAAGCTCGCGCGCACGGCCGGCACCTGCAGCAAGTCGGCCGTGCAGCGGTAGACCCAGACATCGTCGCGCTCGCGCGCCGGCTTCGCCAGTTCGAGGCGGTGCACGATTCGCCCGGGGTCGCTCGCCATGACGGCGATCGTGTCGGCGAGCCGCACTGCCTCCATCAGATCGTGCGTGATCATCAAAACGGCGACACGATGCATCGCCTGGTGCTCCAGCAGCATGCGGTGCAACTGGCCCTTGAGCCCGATGTCGAGCGCCGAGAACGGCTCGTCCATCAGCAGCAGGTCGGGCAAGAGAGCGAGCGCGCGCGCCAGCGCGGCGCGGCTCTGCATGCCGCCCGACAGCGCGTGCGGGAACTGGCCCAGCGCCAGTGTGTCGAGTCCCACGGCGCGGCCCATCGCGCCGGCGCGCGCCAGGCGCTCGGCGCGCGGCACGCCGGCCGCCTTCAGGCCGAGCGCGATGTTGTCGAGCGTCGTCTTCCAGGGCAGCAGGCGGGGCTGCTGGAACATGACGGCCGGCTGCCGGTAGCTGCTGTGCAAGCTGCCCGACTGCAGCGTCAGCAGGCCGGCGCACAGATGCAGCAGCGTCGTCTTGCCGCAGCCCGACGGGCCCACCAGCGCGAGCACGCGGCCGGCCGGCAGATCGAGGTCGATGCCTTCGAGCACGCTGCGCAGCGCATAGGCGTGCGCGAGGCCGCGGATCGCGAGACGCGCCGTCGTCATGCCTGCACCGCTTCGCTGCTGCGCCAGCGTTCCAGCTCGCGCTTGATCGGCTCGAGCAGCAGGTACTCGACGGCCAGCAGCAGCGCGACGACGGCCGTGATCCACGCCAGCGTCGACGCCGTGTCGAGCTGCGAGCGCGTCACCGCCAGCGCCGCGCCGACGCCGTCGGCCGACGCCAGCAGCTCGGCCATCACCACGACCTTCCACGACGTGCCGAGCGCCGTGATCCAGGCCGGGAAGAGGTACGAAACGACGTGCGGCAGCACCACGTCGGTGAGCCTCATGCGCCCCGGCAGACGGAACACCGTAGCCACCTCGCGCAGGTGGCCGTCGAGCGTGCGCGTTCCCTGCAGCGCGGCGACGAACACGACGGGAAAGCAGGCGATGAAGACGGTGAACACCGGCGTGCCGTCGCTGGCGCCGAACCACAGCATCGCCAGCACCAGCCAGGCGATCGGCGGTGTGCCGAGCAGCACGGTGACGAGCGGGCGTGACATCATCGACGCCGTCATCGACACGCCGGCGAGCATGCCGAGCGCGCTGCCCGCCGCCACCGCCAGCGCCAGGCCGGCGAGGGCGCGCCGCGCCGTCGCGGCGAGCTCGGGCCAGGCGGCGCCGCTGGTGATCAGGCCTCCCAGCGTCGCGAACGTCGTCCCCGGGTCGGGGAGGATGAGCGGGCCGTAGACGGCGCTGCCGGCCTCCCACGCCGCCAGCAGGAGCATCAGACTGGCGATCGCGCCCCAGCCGCTCCACAGATAGGCGGGTAGGCCGGCGGCCCAGGCGCGCAAGAGACTCACCGGCACCGCCCTCGCGCTGCGCGCTGCGTGCCGAACGCTCGCGAGCGGTCGTGCTCCTTCATCGGGCGCCGCCGTAGAACGCGTCGTCGGGCATGCGCCCGCCGATCAGCGCCGGCTGGCGCTCGTGCAACTGGCGCAGGAAGAACTCGAGCTCGGGCTTGGCGTCGCGCGCCTTCACGTAGGCCGTGTTGTCGGCGCGCACCGAGTCGGCGACGCCTTCGGCCGACATCATCTCGACGCGCCGCGCAACCATCGCGCCGCATTCGTCGGGGCGGCCCTCGCACCAGGCGAGCGACGCCGCATAAGCCTTGTGGAAACGTTCGAGCAGCGGCGCGTTGCCCAGCGCCTGGCCCATTGCGACGACGCCGGCCTGCGGGATGCGCGCCGGGCGCTGCAGCAGGCGGCCCCATTCGCGCTGCAGGTCGACGCTGCGGTGCAGCTCGGGCGCGACGATGCCGAGCGGGAACGACTTCGTCTTGCGCAGCGCCACCGACACCGCCGGCTCGGAGAGCAGCGCATGGTCGGCGCGGCGCATCACGAGCAGCTGCATCGCGTCGAGCGGCGAGCCGACGTAGCGCAGCTTGAAGTCGCGCTTCGCGTCGAAGCCGGCGCGCTGGGCCAGCAGCTGGAACACGATGTCGGGCATGTCGGCGCGAAACGGCATCACGACTTCCTTGCCCTTGAAGTCTTCGAGCGTCTTGAGCGTATCGTCGCGCGACACCAGCCACAGCACGCCCCACGTCGACACGGCTGCGAGCTCGAGCTTGACGCCGCGGTTGTGCAGGTTGGCCGCGACATTGGTCGGCATCGCGACGAAGTCGGCCGGCGCCTTGGCGTCGAGCGCGAGCACGCGCAGCTGGTCGGGGTCCTTCCAGGCGACGAACTCCACCGTCTGCGCGAGGTCGGCAAGCGCGCCGCTCTCCACCATGTGGATCAGCGGATACGACACCGCCGCATAGGGGCCCGACAGCGTGAGCTTGGGCAGTCTGGCGTCGGCCGCGGCGGCCGTCGCGACGAATCCGAACGCAGCGCCGACCAGCAGCGCGGCAGTGGCGAGGCTGCGCCGCAGCGCGCGCAACAGGTGCAGGTGCATCAGAACTTCCCTTGCCAAGAGACCACGAGGCTGCGCCCCGGCCGCTGGATCTCCTGACCGGAGACACCTTCGGTCAGATGTTCGTGGTAACGACGGTCGAATACGTTGGTCAGCGCAAGGCGCATCGTCTGGCGATTGACGCGGTACGTGGCGCCGAGATCGGCGCTGGCGTAGCCGGGCGTCGCATTCTCGGTGCCGCGCGCGAACAGCGTCGCGACGCGGTCCTGGCGCGCGACGAAGCGGCCCGTCACGTCGGCCGTCCAGCCGTCGGCGACGCGGCCTTCCCAGCCGAGCGACAGCTCGTCGGCCGGCATCTGGAACAGCGGTTCGTTCAAGGTGTCGTTGTCGCCGCGCACGATCGCGAGGCCTGCCTTGAGCCAGTGGCCGCGCCAGGCTTCCCACTTGCCCTGCGCCTCCAAGCCGGTCAGCGTCACGCTGCCGAGGTTGGTCGTCAGCTTGCACGCGGCGGCGTTGGCGCCGCAGACCGTCGTCGCCTGCGCCGTGCCCGAGATGTCCTGCCCGGTGATGTAGTCGGAGATGCGCGCGCGCCAAGCGGCGAGCTGCCAGCTGGCCCGCTCGGCCGCGCCCTTGAGGCCGAGTTCGAACTGCGTCGAGGTCTCGGGCCGGATCTGCGGATTGCCGACGTAGAAATAGCCGTCGCCGCGCGGCGAAGATTCGAAGCGCTCGCGCATCTCGCCGGCGCGAAAACCGCGCGACACGCTGACATAAGGCCGCAGCAGCGGCGTGATTTTATAGACCGCGCCGAGGCTGCCCGACCAGGCGCTGTCGCGGCGCTCGAGCCCCGTCGTCACGGCACCGTTGCCGACCGACGCCGCCGAGCCCTCGACCGTGTCGTGGCGCAGCCCGGCCAGCACGTTGAGCTTGCCGAACTGCATGTCGTCCTGCACGTAGAGGCCCAGCGCCTCGACGCTGCCGTCGCGGAACGGGTCGTTGCGCACGAAGGCGAAGGCCGGCGGATTGGCGAGAAAGCGCTCGGGCGACGCCTCCATGCGCCACACGTTGGTGCCGAACGAGACGAGGTGCTGCGGATGCATGGCCCAGTCGGCGCGCGCGTCGACGCCCGTCGTCGCGAACGTCACGCGCGTGCGCGAGTTCTCGCGGCCCAGCCCTTCGGCGTACGACCAGATGTTGCGCTCCATTTCCTGGCGCCAGGCGCGCACGTCGAGGCGCAGCGGCGCCGAGCCGGCGGCCTTGTACGACCAGCCGACCTCGGCCAGCATGCGCGCCTGCTCGGGCGAGCGCACCGTCGTGCTGCGGATCGCCGGGTTGGGGTTCGGCCGCGTCGAGCCGGGGTACCAGACGTCGGTGTCGCGCTGGTGCTGCAGCGAAACGCGCAGCTGCTGCGTGCCGTCGATGCGCCAGCGGTACTGGCCGATGAAGGCGTCGGCGTCGTAGCCGGTGCGGGGAAGGCGGCCGTCGGGCGCCTCGTAGTCGCCGATGGTCGCGAGCGATGCGCCCGCCATCAGCGCATGGTCGCCCTGCGACAGGTTGGCGACGGCAGCGCCGCGCAAGCCGCGGCTGGCGCTGTCGTAGCTGGCCCCGGCGGCCAGCACTTTCAGGCCCGGCTCGAAGCGCGCCTGCGGCAGCAGCACGTTGATCGCACCGCCGATCGCCCCGGTGCCGTAGAGCACCGACGCCGGCCCCTTGACCGCCTCGACGCGCTCGGCCAGCCCGAGCGACATGAACGACGCGATCGCGCCCGCCGGCTGCGCCGAATTGAGGCGCATGCCGTCGACGAGCAGCACGATGCCTTCCTTCTTCAAGCCGCGGATCACCGGGTTCTGGCCCTGCGCACCATCGCTGGCGACGGCGAACCCGGGCTCGCCGCGCAGCGCCTCGCCGAGGTTGCCGGCGCCGTTGCGCCGCAGTTCGTCGCCATCGGCGGCATAGACGGAGGCCGGCGTCGCCAGCGCGTCGGCCTCGTAGCCCTTGGCGGTGACGGTGATCGGTGCCAGGCCGCTCTGCGCCAGGGCCGGCGTCAGGGCGGCCGGCGAGAGCAGGGCGAGGGCCAGCGGGCGCAGCGGGAAATGCATCGTGAACTCCGGGAGTGCAGCGGGGGTCCGCTGGCGGCTGCTCGCGGGGCTTCGAAGAAAGGGGACGAGCGGAGCTTACGCAAACGCGAATTGTTCGTATTTGATGCAGTTCAAGAAAGTGACGGGGACCCCCGCCCTTACACTGCTGCGCCATGCGGTTGATCGGTCTCGTCTCTGTGCTCGCCGCGCTGGCGATCGTCGGCATCGCCGTGAGCCGGCAGCTGCAGGCCGTCGGCCGCGTGCCGGCCACTGCCACGCCGGCCGCGCCGAACGTGCGTGAGGCGTCGCAGCAGTTGCAGGAGCAGGTGCGCCGCGACGTGACCAAGGCGCTCGAGCAGGGCGCGCGGCGCGAGGAGCCGGCGCAGTGACGGGCATCGTGACGCCGGCCGACGCATCGGCGATGCGCATCGCGCTCGACCAGGCGAGCAACGCCTGGCTGGTCGGCGAAGTGCCGGTCGGCGCCGTCATCGTGCGCGCCGGGCAGGTCATCGCGACCGGCTACAACCGGCCGATCACGGAGCACGACCCGACGGCGCACGCCGAGATCGTCGCGCTGCGCCACGCCGCGCAGCTGCTCGGCAACTACCGCCTGCCCGAGTGCGAGCTGTACGTGACGCTCGAGCCCTGCGCGATGTGCGCGATGGCGCTGATGCACGCGCGGATCCGGCGCGTCGTTTACGGCGCGGCCGACCCGAAGACGGGCGCTGCGGGCTCTGTCGTCGACCTGTTCGCCGACGCACGGCTGAACCATCACACCGAGGTGCAAGGCGGCGTGCTGGTCGACGATTGCGCCAAGGTCCTGCGCGACTTCTTCGCCGAGCGGCGCGAGCTGTACCGCCGACGCCGCGCCGCGCCCGGCGGCGACGCTGCCGCGGCCATTCCCGCCGGCGACGCCGTCGAGATCGATTCCGACCTGCCGCCGCTGTGATGACGACCCCTGCCGCGCCTACGCTCGCCCTCTACACGCCGGCCGGCGTCGTCGCGCGCGCCGCGCCGCTGCGCCGCGCCGCGAAGCGCCTCGGCGCGCTCGGCTTCGAGGTCGCGATCGACGAGGCGGCGCTGGCCAAGCACCAGCGCTTCGGCGGCGCCGACGACGCGCGCCTCGCCGCGCTGCACCGCGTCGCGCGCGCCGCGCCGTCGGTCGCCATGGCGACGCGCGGCGGCTACGGCCTGACGCGCCTGCTCGACGCGATCGACTGGAAGCTCGTCGCGCGCAGCGTCGAGCGCGGCACGCGCTGGGTCGGTCACAGCGATGTGACCGGGCTGCAGCTCGGCCTGCTCGCGCACACCGGCAGCGCGAGCTGGGCCGGCCCGCTGGCCTGCTTCGACTTCGGCGGCGATGCCGTCGACGACGTGACCGAAGGCTGCTTCGTCGAGGCGATGTCGGGCGAGCTGGAGGCGGTGGGCTTTCGTACCGACGCCGGCCACGACGGCCTGCAGGCGCGCGGCACGCTGTGGGGCGGCAACCTCGCGGTCCTGGTGTCGCTGCTCGGCACGCCGCACTGGCCCGAGGTCAAGGGCGGCGTGCTGTTCGTCGAGGACGTCAACGAACATCCCTACCGCATCGAGCGCATGCTGCTGCAGCTACACCAGGCCGGCGTGCTGGCGCGCCAGAAGGCGGTGCTGCTCGGTGCCTTCACCGAGTACCGCAAGTCGCCGCTGGACCGCGGCTACACGCTGAAGTCGGCGCTCGAGCACGTGCGCAGCGTGACGAAGACTCCGATCCTCGCCGGCCTGCCGTTCGGCCACGTCGCGACCAAGGTGACGCTGCCCGTGGGTGCGCGCGTGCAGCTCGTCGTGCAGGGCCGCGACGCGCTGCTCGGCTGGCAGCTTTGATAACCTCGCGCGTTCCCTACTCGTCGCGGAGTCCTGTGGTGTCGATCGTGTTCCGTCGCGCGGCCAGCGCCGCCGCATTGCTCGCCTGTGCGCTGCCCGTCATGGCGCAGGCCGCCGCCGAACCCACCGCCAATCCCTACGGCCTCGAGGCGCTGTGGAAGGGCAGCGACGTCGTCGCCAAGGCCGTGCTCGCCATCCTCGTCGTGATGAGCGCGGGCAGCTGGTACATCATGGTCGTCAAGTCGCTCGAGCAGTCGAAGATGCGGCGCCAGGCCAGGCTCGCGGCGCAGCGCTTCTGGTCCGCCGGAACGGTGCGCCAGGGCGCCGACGCGCTCGACGCCGGCAGCCCGTTCCGCTACATCGCCGACGCCGGCATCGAGGCGACGCGCAAGCACGTCGGCCTGCTCGAACACGTCGACCTCAACGACTGGATCACGATGAGCATCCAGCGCGCGATCGACGCGATCGCCAGCCGCATGCAGGGCGGGCTCGCCTTCCTCGCGACGGTCGGTTCGACGGCGCCCTTCGTCGGCCTGTTCGGCACCGTCTGGGGCATCTACCACGCGCTGACGGCGATCGGCGTCGCCGGCCAGGCGTCGATCGACAAGGTCGCCGG
>Ga0073899_10001314_pt1 | contig 22869 bp, 19 predicted proteins | sample KloWWTmetaKNB5Ph_FD_88975 | JGI IMG/M metagenome (GOLD analysis project Ga0073899, IMG submission 88975) | Active sludge microbial communities from Klosterneuburg, Austria, studying microevolution and ecology of nitrifiers - Klosterneuburg... | ecosystem: Engineered > WWTP > Aerobic digester >... | reverse complement strand
GGATGGCGCCCATCACCCCGTAGAGGGCGGTGAGCCCGACCAGACCGGCCGAGCATGCCCCCACCACGTAGGGCCACCAATCGCGGTGGTTACGTTCGAACCACACCGCCGCCGGGATGAGCAGGGGAAAGGCGGTGTACACGAAGCGGGGGCGAGCGGTGACGGTCTCGGGAAGGATCATGAGGAGGATGATCACCGCCGAGTAGGCCACCATCGGCCATGGCAGACGATGGCGCCGGAGGAACCAGAGCATGAGCACAAGAGTGGCCACAGACACGGCAGTGATCACATTGGTGGGCGAGGTGAGGGGGCTGGCAATGGCATTCCAGGTGCGGCGCACAGCCGTGAAACCGAAACTGGTGCCCTCGCCCCACGCTTCGGTCTGGACCCGGAGCCACACACCTGCTTCACCGGTGTGATGGCCGAGCCAGAGTTGGAAGCTGATGAAGCCGATGGGAGACAACAGGGGAGCGACGAGGGATCGCCACTCGCGCCTTTCGTGGATCGCGATCAACGATGCCACGGCGCAGGCGGCGACCAGAGCGACACCGTTGGGGCGGGTGGCGGTACCCAGAGCCGCGGCCAACCCTGCCGCCAACCACTGGTGTTTCATCAAGAACCAGAAGCACGCTCCAGCAAGGACCAGAAGCAGGGCCTCGGTGTAGGCGAAGGAGAGCACGAAACTTCCCGGGAACAGGGCCATCAAGACCATGGTGCGCTCTGCCACGGCGGTGCCGAAGAGCTCGCGGGCCAGCAGTCCGGCCAGCAGGACGGCAACAGCCCCGAGCACGAAGTTGGCGAACAGGGCCGCGATCGTGTCACCGCCGGGTAGGACGAGGTCGACGAGACGCACCAGGTTGGGATAGAGGGGGAAGAAGGCGGCACGAGCGTCGGCGTTCTCGTAAGTGACGTCTGGACGCACGAAGTGGGGATAACCGGCGCGGATGATTCTCAGGTACCACGCGCCATCCCATGAGGTGAGCACGTCGGTCATGGGCCTCACTGCGCTGGTGGGTATGGCCTTGTTCCAGTAGTGGGGGTCGGCCCACCGTGTCCCCGGGAAATTGGCCACCCGGATGTTCTCGTCGGCCCTCAATTCGGCGGCCACGATGGCGGCTCCGAGGGCCACGACGACCCGTGAGAACAGGTAGACGAGCCCGGCCTTGCGGAGGATCCGCCGCCAGTCGACGGGATCGCTGACCGGCTGCTCGTGGTGACGTGTGGTTTCAATCATCGCAGGTGAAATTGGCCGCTCGGGGCGGCTGGAGGCTAACACTCGGTCGTCGTTCACCAACGGTCCGTGGGGAGCACGCGGCGATGGGGGCCGAAGACCGGTGAGCTGTGTCCGTCGAGCTGGAGCAGGCGTACGACCCTTCCCCTTTGGCCGGCGAAGGTCGCGAGCAGGGCCAGCATTTCCTCGTCGGTTCCCCTGGCACGTCCCGTGAAAGCATGTACGACGAGGTTCTTGAGGTGGTAGTCGCCCACGGCTATCGAATCGGGGTCCCCGAGCGCCGTGCCCAACACCGAACCGATGGTCCATTGGCCGATCCCGGGCAGTAGGGCCAGTTTGGCGGCGGCCTCGGTGGGGGGGAGCTGGGCCCAATCGAACAGCCTCTGAGGGTGACGGGCCACCTCACTCAATGCCTGAGCCCGTTTGGTCTCGATACCAAGGGGGTGGAACCACCAGGCCGGTCGGCCTGCCAGCACATCGGGCGACGGCGGCAGGAGAAGACCTTCGCAGGGGCCCGGGGCAGGGGAGCCAAGCTGGAGAACGAGGTGTCGCCATTGTGCGAGCGCTTCGCCGGCGGTCACCCTCTGCCCGAGGATCGTCGGCAGTAGTTCGTGGTAGAGCAGGCCGCTGGCGCCGATGCGCATGCGGGGATGGTTGAGTTGGGCCCTCTGGAGCACCGCAGGAGCGTCGTGGAAGTGGTGGCCGGGGTCACTCTCTCCGCACATGGTGGGCACTTGGGCCACGAGCCAATCGGCCCCTGGCCCCCAGGCCTCGATCCTCAGGTCCGCTTCGCCGATGGGAGCGTCTCCGTGCCACTCGATGTGTACGGTCGCTGCTCCATCGGGGGTCAAGGTGGCCCGCCAGAAGTCCTCTTGCCCGAGGCGGGTAGTGGGGTCGCCGGCTCCGTAACGGAAGGCGGAAAGGGTGGAGGGGATGGATCGACCCGACCGGGAGAGGTAGGGAGGGCGGGCCACGCGCGCATGGTAACGGCCCAGCGGGTCTGCGGTGGGAGCATGGTGTATGGCCGTCATCGAACAGACCTCACCCGTTGAGGGCGTCGCCCTGCTCACTTTGAATCGCCCGGACAAGCTCAACGCGATGACCGCTGAGATGGTGGAGTCGCTTCACGACCATCTTGATGCGATCAGGGTCGATTCGAGTGTGCGTGTGGTGGTGCTCACTGGGGCGGGCCGGGGTTTTTGCGCCGGTCTGGATCTCGGTGGCTATGGAGCTGCACCTCATACGGATCACCTCGGCCCAACCCAGAAGGGGATGGCGGTGCAGACCCATATCGCTTCTTTGATCCCGAAGTTGCGTTCTTTGCCGCAGCCGGTGGTCGCCGCTGTCAACGGGCCCGCTGCGGGTGGCGGGTTCGCCCTCGTTCTCGGCTCTGATGTGCGTCTCGCTTCGCGCTCCGCGGTGTTCAACGCGGCCTTCATCCGCATCGGCCTGTCCGCGTGCGACATCGGTACCAGCTGGCTGTTACCTCGTTTGGTGGGTGTTGCCCGGGCACAGGAGTTGATGCTCACGGGCAGGGTTTTCGACGCTGATGAGGCGTACCGCATCGGCCTGGTGGTGGACCTCGTCGACGGTGACACCCTTCTCGACTGCGCCCTCACCAAGGCCCAAGAGATCATGCTCAACACTCCCTTCGGTGTGGCGCTGACCAAGGAGGGCATGTGGGGCGCTCTCGAGATTCCGGCGTTGCAGAACGCGATCGATCTCGAGAACCGTCAGCAGGTGATGTTGTCGGCGACCGCTGATCACCGGGAAGCTTTGGCTGCTTTTCTCGGGCGTCGCCCGCCGAACTACACCAACGGCTGAGGATCAGCGGCAACGAGGGGGTGATGGCAGGCGACGAAGTGGTCGCGGCCGACCTCGCGTAGTTCGGGTTCGTCGCGACGGCAGACGTCGCTCGCGGCCAGGCAACGGGTGTGGAAGCGGCATCCGGCGGGGGGCAATACCGGCGAAGGCGGCTCACCTTCGATGGCGACCTTGGCCACCGCCACCTCGGGGTCGGGTACGGGGATGGAGTCGAGGAGCAGTTTGGTGTAGTGGTGGGCGGGTGCGGTGTAGAGGGTTTCGCTGGGTGCGACTTCGCAGATCTTGCCGAGGTACATCACTTGGATGCGGTCGCTGATGTTCTTGACCACGGCGAGGTCGTGGGCGATGAACACCAGGGTGAGACCGAACTTGGCTTTGAGGTCCTCGAGCAGGTTGAGCACTTGGGCCTGGACGCTGACGTCGAGGGCGCTGACAGGCTCGTCGCAGATGATCAGGGTGGGATCCAAGACCAGGGCGCGGGCGATGGAGATCCGCTGACACTGGCCGCCGGAGAACTGGTGGGCCTGGCTTTCAGCGGCACGTTGGGGATCGATACCGACGTCTTCGAGCAGGGCATCGACCCTGTCGAGTTGATCTTCCTTGGTGCCCCGCTTCCAGATCACCAATGGTTCGCGGACGATGTCGCGAACCTTGCGGCGCGGGTTGAGCGAGGAAATGGGATCTTGGAAGATCATCTGCATCCGGGTCCTCGCCGCGCGCATCTCGTCGGTGGGCAGCTCGGTGAGCTCCTTGCCCTCGAAGACCACCGAACCGCTGGTGGGTCGGGGCAGCATCATCAACGCCTTGCCGGTGGTGCTCTTGCCGCAACCGCTCTCGCCCACGACACCCAAGGTCTCGCCGCGCAGTACGTCGAAGCTGATCCCGCTGACAGCATGAACCTTGAGCCCGGTGCGCCCCACGGGGAACTCCATCACCAGGTCCTCGACCTTCAACAGGACATCGTCACCGCCACGCAGGTGTGCCTTGCCGGTGCCCGCCATCAGAGGCTCCCCACAGTCAGATCGGCGAGCTCGTCCACACGTTCTCGGTAGACCGCCGAACCCACCGAGAACCAGCACGCGTATTGGTGGTCGGGATGTTCAGCGGTAACCAAAGGCGGTTCCTCTTCGTGACAGCGTGGCTGGGCGATGATGCACCGGGGAGCGAAACGGCACCCACGCGGAGGATTGACAAGATCCGGTGGACGACCGGCGATCACGTTGAGCCTCTGATGGCTGGGGTCCTCGAGGCGGGGGATGCTCTGCAACAAAGCCGCCGTGTAAGGCATCTTCATCGCCGCGAACAAGGTCCGCGTGGGTGCCTTTTCGACCAGCTTGCCTCCATACATCACGGCAATGTCGTCGGTATGCCCGGCAACCACACCAAGGTCGTGGGTGACCAGGATGACGGCCATGTTGCGTTCCCGACGCTGAACACCGATCAGCTCCAGAATCTGGGCCTGCACCGTCACATCGAGCGCCGTCGTCGGCTCATCAGCAAGGAGCAAAGTAGGACCACACGACATAGCCAAAGCGATCATCACCCTCTGACGCATCCCCCCACTGAGCTCGAACGCGTACTGATCGAGCCGCTTTTCGGGCTCCGGGATCCGCACATCATGAAGCAGACTCAACGCCGTCGCCCGAGCAGCACTCCTCGTGAGCCCAAGATGAAGCCGGAGCCCCTCACCAATCTGCTTGCCGACACGCATCACCGGGTTCAACGACGTCATCGGATCCTGGAAGATCATCGCCATCTCCCTGCCCCAGATGTGGCGGCGCTCCTTCAAGCTCAGATCGACTAGCTCTTGGCCCTCGAAACGCACAGAGCCCGACCTCTCGGTGTTGCGCCTGGGCAACAGACCCATGATCGAACGCGACAACACCGTCTTACCCGACCCGGACTCGCCGACGATGCCGAGTGAGCGGCCCCGCTCCAAAGTGAAACTCACCCCATCCACCGAACGCACCAAACCGCGCTCGGTACGAAACGCAGTATGCAGATCAGTTACCTGCAACAAAGGGCCGCCGGGCTGACGGGTATCGGTCTGGAGGCGAGGGTTCATGCGATCGCCTCACGAGTGTTGAAGCGCTGAGCAAGGACATCGCCAAGGATGTTGACCGAGAGCACAGTAAGAAACATCACGAGGGCAGGCATCAAGGACACCCACCACACACCATTACGCAACCTCTCCGTACCAGACGAAATCATCGCCCCCCACGTCGGAGTAGGCGACTCCACCGAAAGCCCGAGGAAGGCCAACGCCCCTTCGGCAACGATCAGCAGGGCCATACCCGTCAGCGCAAAGGACAACAGGGTGGGCACGATGTTGGGCAGGATCTCCCTGAACAAGATGCGGCTCCCCCGGGCACCGAGGCTGCGCGCGGCGACCACGAAGTCGCGCTGGGCGTAGGCGATGGTGTTGGCCCGGACCAGTCGGGTGAGAGGTGGAATGGAGAGGATCACCAGGGCGACGATTATCGGCCAAATCGGTCTGGTCTTCGCCCCGCCCGTGGAGTCGGGGTCGTTGAAGAACGTCACGAGGAAGATGGCGAGCAGGAGTGCAGGAAAGGAGAGCATCACCGTGGTGAGGAAGTCGATGAAGACATCGATCCAGCCGCGGAAGTAGCCGGCGACCATGCCGAGGAGGGTGCCGATCGCCAAGCCGAGGGTGATCGCCAAGCCGGCGATCACCAGGGTGCTGCGGGCACCGAGCATTGCGCGGGCGAAGATGTCGCGACCGTTGGTGTCCGTCCCCATCAGCCCGGTGTGGTCGGCGCCGGTGCCGATGTCTTTGCCCGGGTCGGCGAACCAGGCCCACACGGGCGCCCTTTCGATCCGGTTGATATCGCCGTAGATGGCAGTACTGCACTTGCTGGTGCTGCCCTCGCACTCGTGGGGGACGTAGGGCAGGCTGTTGGCCCCGATCGCGCTGATGGTGAGGAAGACCAGCCAGACGATCGCCAGCCACATGGCCACTCGCCCCCGGCGCCTGACCTTGACTCGGCCCTGCGCCTTGCTCTCGGCGACTGGGACGAACGAAGACTCCTCGTCGGTGATGATCTCGATGTTGCTCATTGGTTCACCCCAGTGCCCTTCCGGCGCGGACCCGCGGATCGATCCAGGCGTAGGCGAGGTCGACGACGAAGTTGATCCCTACATAGATGAGGGCGAGAATGACCACGCTGTACTGCACGGTCGGGTACTCGTGGCGGAAGATGCTCTCGACGGTGAGCCTGCCCATGCCGTTGAGCAAGAAGAACGCCTCGACGATGACCACGCCACCCATGAGGGAACCGATGTTGACCGCGGCGGAGGTGACGAGGGAGAACAGGGATGGCCTGAGGGCGTGGCCGAACAGGAGGCGTCTCGTGCCGACACCCTTGGCCCGCGCGGTGGTGATGAAGTCGCTCTGCAGGGTGCCTATCATGTCGGCGCGCAGGAGGCGCATGTAGCCCGCGTACAGGGGGATTGCGATCGTGGCTGCGGGGAGCACGAAGGCCTTGAAGTGGGCGACCGGGTCGTCCCACAGGCTGTGATAGGTGGAAGGGAACGGAACCCACTTGCGCTGAACGCTGAACAGAGCCATCAGCACCGGGGCGACGATGTAGTTCGGCAAGGAGAGCATCCCGAAAGCGGAGGTCGTGGCGACACGATCGAAGCGGGAGTTCTGGCGGTATGCGGACCACACGGCCACCGGTACGGCGAAGGCGAGGGCGACGAACTGGCCGTACACCATGAGATAGGTGGAGATCGGTAGGGCCCTCTTCACCTCGGTGGAGATCGACTGGTTCGTGGTCCAGGTGGTGCCCCAGTCGCCGCTGAGGAAGTCGCCCATCCAGCTGAAGTACTGGGAGAGGATCGGCTTGTCGAGCCCGAGTTCTTCGACCACGGCCTGGTACTGCTCGGGGGTCACCCCGCCCCCGGAGCGGATGGCGACGATCACGTCGTTACCGCCGGGAAGGAATCGCAGGGCGACGGCGGCCAGGAATGTGACCACCACCACGACGAGCACCAATTGCGCGAAACGTCGGAGCACATATCTCATACGTGGTGGTGGTCCCTCTTACCTCGGTCGGTGAACGGCAGTTGGCTACTGGTCGATCCAGATGGTCATCGGGTAGAAGGTGCCGGCCATGCCGGCCCCGAAGACTGCTTCTTTGCCGTCGGGGAGACGGAACACGGTGGGACCGTGCACGTTCTCCTTGTAGGCGATTCCCCACGTGGTGTAGGCGCCCCAGATGTTGTAGCACTCGGTGGCGAAGAGGTGGTTGACCTCCTCGGCGATCTCCTGCTTTCGCACCGGGTCGTCGCTGGCCCGGTTCTCTTCGAGCAGAGCATCGAGGCGGGTGTCGCGGATGCGCCCGAAGTTGAGGGCAAGGCTGCCTACCTCGGGAGCACTGGAAGAGTGCCACCACTGGTACTGCTGGTCGAGGTCGAAACCCCCGTGGTTGCGCCATTGGAAGACCTGGAAGTTGCCCAGCAAAGCGGTGACGATGTAGTTGCCCTGGTCGATCTGATCAAGGGTGACCTCGTCGAAGCCTGCCTCTTCCCACCACTGCTGCTGGAACTCGGCGGTGGTGCGGCTGGTGTTGTCCTGGGTGGTGGCGAGAGCGATTGTCAACGGCCCCGGGTGCTCGGCCTTGTACTCGGCGATCAAGCGCTGGGCCTCGGCCATGTCCTGCACGATCGGGTACTCGGTCTCCTCCAGGTAGCCGACCTGGGTGGGCGAGAACGGACCGCTGGCGATCTGACCGACGCCGGCGCCGATGGCATCGATGAGCGACTGCTCGTCGGTGGCGTAGGCGAGAGCGCAGCGCACCCGGCGGTCCAGGAGGGGCGAGCCTTCCTGGGTGACGTGGAGCAGGGTGTAGCCGACCTCGGCGTTGTTGGCGATCTCCGTCATCGGGAATTCCTGGGTGTCGCGGAACTCGGCGATGGTTTGGCCGTTTGTCGTGTGGAGGAGATCGATGGTCCCGCTCTTGAGGGCGTCGCGCCTGCTCAGCGCGTCGGGGATGGGGCGGAACTCGATCTCGTCGAGGTAGGGGTACGGAGAGTTCCAATAGTTGGTGTTCTTCTTCATCGCGAAGAGCTCGTTGGGCCGGTAGTCGGAGTACACGAACGGGCCCGTGCCAACCGGCTTGGACTTCAGCGTTTCGTCCTCGTCGGCAGCGGCCATCCAGGTCGGCGAGGCGATCATGCCTGCCTGCCCAGCCAGAGCAGTAAGCGGGAAAGACGCCCAGGAGGTGTCGAGGGTGACGATCGCGGTCATCGGGTCCGCGGGGTCGAGTTCGATGCCGGTGACGGGGGTGAGCATGTTGCCGGTGACGACGCCGGTCTTGGCTCTTTCGAGGTTGTCGACTATCGCCGCCCCATCGAATGGTGTGTCGTCGTGGAAGGTCACGTCGGCTGGGGCGGTGATCCTCCACTCCGTGTAGTCCTCGTTGGGAGTGATCGACTCTGCCAGGTAGGGGCTCCAACCGCCCTCACCGTTGGGCATCGCCAGTGAGTCGTAGATGTTGCGGATCACCTGGTAGCAGGAGATCGCACAGATCATCTCGTAGGGCCGCCACGGGCTCGAGGTGTCGGCCTCGATGCCCATGACCAGCTTGCCGCCAGGCACGGCTTCGACACCTGCGGCGGTGGTCGGCGGGGGAGCAGTGGTCGCCACCGCGGTGGAATCGGTGCCCGGTGCGGTGGTCTCGGCACCTCCTCCCGAAGTGGTGTCGGCGCTGCTGCCTCCGTCGTCGCCTCCGCAAGCGCTTGCGGCAAGGCCGATGCTGATGGTCAACGCTGCGAACACCCTTACCGGGTGGCGGCGTGAAGAAGCCGTCTGATGAGCCATCCCCATGTCCCCCATTTCGATGTCTGTGGATTCTCTGCCGGCCGTGACAGGCGATGTGACGTCGATCACACCCGGCGTTAAGCACCCTAGCCTCATCGTCGGGTGGCCTGGCGACACAGAGCGACGCGTTGGGCGGCTGGGGTAACGTCGGCTCATGGCCAAGGATCCCCTCAGCCGACTTCGGGTCGTTCACGGGGAGTCGCTCACGCTCGCCGATCACGCCACCGACGAGAACTTCGGGTGGGAGAAGGAGTGGTGCCTCGACGAGCTGGAAAAGGTGAAGCAACGCCTCGACATCTTGCAGCACCGCCTCTATGCCGAGGACCGCCGGAGTGTGCTGTTGGTGTTGCAGGCGATGGATGCCGCGGGCAAGGACGGAACCATCCGCTCGATCCTCTCTGGGCTCAACCCGGCAGGTGTCCATGTCACCAGCTTCAAGGTGCCCGGCGGGCCGGAAGCCCAGCACGACTACCTGTGGCGCGTACACTCGGCTACACCCGCCAAGGGGCAGATCGGGGTCTGGAACCGTAGTCATTACGAGGATGTTCTGGTGGTGAGGGTGAAGTCGTTGGCCCCCAAGTCGGTCTGGTCGAAGAGGTTCGAACACATTCGCGAGTTCGAGCAGTTGCTCGTCGATGAGGGCACGAGGATCGTGAAGTGCTTCTTGAACGTCGGCAAGGACGAACAGCGCCGGCGTCTGCAGGAGAGGGTCGACGATCCGGAGAAGAGGTGGAAGTTCCGGATGGGAGACCTCGATGACCGCAAGCTCTGGCCCGATTACCAGGAGGCCTACGAAGAGGCCATCTCGCGAACATCCACCGAGTCTGCTCCCTGGTACGTCGTTCCCGCCGACCGCAACTGGGTGCGCAACCTCGCCGTGGCGAAGATCCTGTTGGAGGCATTGGAGGACCTCGAGCCGCGCTTACCGGAGCCCGAGGAGGGCATCGAAGGGCTCGTGGTCAGGTGAGGACCCGCTGACATGAGCGTGCTGGTCGCCTCTTCTCTCGAACAGGCGGTGGAGGAGTTCGCCGCGAACCCAAGTGCCACCCTGCTGGCCGGCGGTACCGATCTGATGGTCGAGGTGAACGAATTCGGGCGCCACGTGGGGAAGGTGATTGCGCTCAACCGGGTGCCCGAACTGCGCACGTGGCACCACGATCCGATTGCACGGCTCCTCCATATAGGCGCGGGCATCACGTGGGCGGAGATCGGCAGAGAACCGATCTCGTCGTGGGTGCCCAGCCTGGCTCAGGCCGCGCTCACCGTCGGTTCACCCCAGATCCGCAACGCCGGCACTATCGGCGGCAACCTCGCCACCTGTTCGCCGGCAGGCGACGGTTTGCCTCCTCTCGCCGCCCTCGGCGCAGTGGTGCACCTCGTCTCGAGCGTTGGTCGGAGGTCCCTCCCCTTCGGGGACTTCATGATCGGCCCGAAGCAGAGTGCTCTCCGACCCGGTGAACTGATCACCGGGGTTTCCGTGCCCGTCGTCTCCGGTTGGCAGGGATTCAGCAAGGTCGGTGCGCGCAACGCGATGGTGATCGCCATTGCAAGTGCCGCCCTGGTGACGGACACCGAGCATCGCTCTTTGAGGGTCGCGCTCGGAGCATCGGGACCGCAGATCATCCTTTGCCCCGAAGCCGAGGCATTGGTGGTGGTCGAGGCAGACTTCGCCGCCCGTCGGGTGAGCCCAGCCGTGGTGGCCGAATTCACCGAACTGGTTCGTCGCGCTGCGCGCCCGATCGACGATCACCGCTCCACTGCCGACCATCGCCGCCACTCCGTTGGCGTGCTGGCCGGCCGCCTCTTGAGGAGGGCCTTCCCCAATGAATGACCCCAATGAATGACGCGGCCCACTCCGACGTTGCTTACAACCTTCACGTCAACGGTCAGCAGCGCGAGGTGGTGGGCGGATCGGTTGGCGAGAGTCTGCTTCATGTGTTGCGCGAGCGGCTCGGCCTGATGGGCACCAAGGGCGCATGCGAACAGGGTGAGTGCGGATCGTGCAGCGTCCTCGTCGAGGACGTCCTCGTGTGTGCGTGCCTGGTGATGGCGCGCAGCGCGGTGGGGCAGAGAATCGTCACCATCGAAGGCATCTCCCCGATCGGTACTCCCAACGACGTCCAGAGAGCGTTCGTCCACGCCGGGGCCGTGCAGTGTGGGTTCTGCACACCCGGGCTCGTCATCGCCACCCACTCCCTCCTCGATCGCAACTCGGAGCCCACCGAGCTGGAGATTCGGGAGGGGCTCGCCGGCAACATCTGCCGCTGCACCGGTTACGGCCGGATCCTCGATGCCGTGCAGAGGGTTGCCGCCGACCGACAGGGCGGCCGGGAGTGACCGTCGGCGCTGCGTCCGCGTCATCTTCCGCGTCGACTCCTGGTGGGCGCCTCGGCGACAGCGCACCGCGGCCCGACGGGATCGCCAAGGCGCTGGGCACATTCTCGTTCGCCGGTGACATCACCGCCGACGGGTGCTTGTGGGGGGCCACCCTGCGTTCGCCCCATCCCCACGCCCTCATCGTGAGCATCGATGTCTCGTCGGCGCTGAAGATGCCCGGCGTGCATGCGGTGGTCACGGCTGCCGATGTGCCTGGTTCAGCCACCTACGGCCTGATCATCTCCGATCAGCCGGTCTTCGCCCAGGGGGTGGTGCGGTTCGTCGGCGAGCCCGTCGCCGCCGTCGCCGCCGACGATCCGGACCTCTGCCGCCGGGCCCTGGCAGCGATAGTCGTCGAGTACGAGGTGCTCACCCCCCTCACCGACCCGGAGAAGGCGACTGACGAGTCGGTGCCTTCCATTCATCCAGCTGGCAATGTAGTGCGCCACCAACGCATCGTCTGCGGCGACCAGAGCATCGAAGGCCCCGTGGTGGTCGAGGGCACCTACCATCTCGGTCGACAGGACCAGGCCTTCCTCGGCCTCGAGGCGGCCCTCGCCATACCCGACCCGGGCGGAGGGGGTGTCGAGATCCACGTCGCCACCCAGTGGTTGCACGAGGACCGTCGCCAGATGGCCGCCTGCCTGGCCTTGCCCGACGAAGAGGTGCGCATCGTCCTCGCCGGTGTCGGTGGGGCGTTCGGTGCCCGCGAGGACATCAGCCTCCAGATCCACTGCGGCCTCTTGGCGCTGAAGACCGGCAGAGCCGTGCGTATGGCGTACGACAGGTCGGAGAGCTTCGTCGGGCACGTGCATCGCCACCCGGCCACCGTGTTCATGCGTCACCACGCAGACCACGACGGCGTCATCCGGCGCATCGAAGCCCGTTTCGTTCTCGATGGGGGGCCGTACGCGAGCACCTCGTCGGCCGTCCTGCTCAACGCAGTCACCCACGCCCAGGGTCCGTACCGCTGCCCGAACGCCACCATCGACGGGTGGGCGGTGCGTACCAACAACCTGCCGAGCGGAGCCATGCGAGGCTTCGGCGTGGTGCAGGCGTGCTTCGCCCACGAGCGCCAGATGCACAAACTGGCCGAGGCCTGTGGGCTGGACCAGGTGGAGGTACGCCTGCGCAACGCGATGCGCACGGGTGATCGGTTGATCACCGGGCAGGTGATGAAGAGCGTCGCCCCGGTGGAGCGGATCATCCGCGAAGTGGCCGCGCTGAGGATGCCCACGGAGCCAGTCGGAGTCCACGCGCGACGAGGTGTCGGCTACGCGGTCAGCCTGAAGAACCTGATGTACAGCGAGGGCTTCGACGACTACGCAGTGGCCCGGGTGAGGCTTGCTGACGGCGTGGCGACGGTGAAGTTCGCCACTGCCGAGGTCGGGCAGGGCTTCGTCACCCTCGCCCAGCAGATCGCCCGCACCGTTCTCGGCGTAGAGGATGTGGTTCTCGACCGAATCGACACTCTCGTCGGATCCGGCGGGTCCACCTCCGCCTCGCGACAGACATGGATGAGCGGTGGTGCCGTGGACGGCGCCTGCCGTTTGGTGCGTGATCGCCTCCTCCACCTCGTCGCCGCCCGTCACGGCATGGATCTGTCCCGCCTGGCAATCGAAGGCACCGACATCGTCGAGACCGGTGGAGCACTTCGTGTTCCGGTTTCCGAAGCATCTGCAGGCGTCGAGTTCGATGAGACCTTCGAACACCACCATCCGGCGACGGTCCACCTCGACGCCGACGGGCAGGGGGACTGCCATACCGCCTTCGCCTTCGCCGCCCACCGGGCCGTGGTCGACGTCGACCCCGAACTCGGCGTGGTGAAGGTGGTGCAGGTGGCGACCTCCCAGGATGTCGGCCGAGCCCTCAACCCGTTGGCTGTCGTCGGCCAGATCGAGGGCGGCATCGCCCAAGGAATCGGTCTGGCACTGATGGAGGAACTGGTCCAGATCGACGGGCATGTCCAGAACGCCACTTTCACCGACTATCTCGTGCCCACTTTTCTCGACATGCCCGAGGTCGTCATCTCCCTGGTCGAAGAACACGAACCGCTCGCCCCGCTGGGAGCCAAGGGGGTGGGTGAGCCGCCCACGATCTCGGCCACGCCGGCGGTGGTGGCAGCTATCTGCGATGCCCTCGGAATCGAGGTGGACCGTGTTCCGGTGCGCCCGGCCGATATTTACCGCTGAGCAATCGGCGCTCCTGCCTGCCCGGGTGGTGATCGGATAGGTTGGCCGCGATGTCTAATGAGCGTGAAATCATGACCTGGGAGATGTTCGGCTCTGCTTCCAGGGAACTGGCACGGATGGTGGCGGCGGACTACGAGCCCGACATGATCCTGGCGATCGCCCGTGGTGGCCTGCTCATCGGGGGCGCCCTCGGATATGCGCTCAGCGTGAAGAACGTCTACACGATGAACGTCGAGTTCTACACCGGTGTCGACGAGCGCCTCGAAGTACCTCGCATCCTGCCCCCGGCTCCCGACTTCGTCGACCTCGCCCACGCCCGCATCCTCATCGCCGACGACGTCGCCGACACCGGCCACACCCTGCTCAGCGTGCAGGAGTTCTGCGCCGGCAAGGTCGCCGAGGTGCGCACTGCGTGCCTCTACGAAAAGGGTCACTCGCTGGTGAAGTGCGAGTACGTCTGGAAACACACGGACAGCTGGATCAACTTCCCGTGGAGCGACAAGCCTCCGGTGGCAGATCGCGAGTGGTCGGTCGAAGACGCCTAGATGATTGGCTCCGAGGGGTCCGGTGCAACCCATCCGAGTGAGAGCGGCCCATCCGAGTGAGAGCGGCCCATCCGAGTGACAGCGGCCCGCCGGGGGGCACGCCCGCACTCGGATGGGCGCCAGGCACTCGGATGGTTGCCAGGCACTCGGATGGGAACTGGGTGGGCGGCGCCTGGCATGGATACGAGCTGAAGGCGTTGTTCGGGTGCTGCTTAGGTGAGCATCACCCTCTCGATGTCGACAGCAATCGCCGCGTCGTGGGTGGTCTCGCGGAGGGTGCGGGCACCCGCGATGTCCATGCCAGAACCTCGATTCGACAGACGTATGTCCGCCACCCGAAGCCGCAAGAGTTCCCAGGAGGTTTCTGACACCTCGACACCGGTGACCGCGTGAACCCCTTGGAGCCAATCGCCTAGCCGCGTGTCGTGCGTTTCACGCCTGCTCTGCTTTTCTGCGATGGAAGGCCTTGACCGTTTCGAGAGTGACGAGCAGGGCTGCACCTGATCCGATGCACAGGAGCAGATCCCATGCTCCGAGCGGCTCGAGGTCCAGGAACTCGTTGAGCGGGCTGTAGACCGCGAGGAGTTGGAGCGCGACGACGGCACCGGCGATCGCGACCATCAGGCGGTTGCTCGTCCACCCGATGGTGCTGATCGACTCCCGGTATGAGCGGGTGCCGATTGCCTGGAACACCTGCAGGAAGGCGAGGCTCGTGAAGAGCATGGTCTGCCACTCCGGGTGGTCTGTCTCGTGATACGCAAAGCCGATCGCCAGCGCGATCACCCCGATGAGCACTCCGACCCATGCTGTCCGAGGACCAAGGCCGTCTGACCAGATGCTCGACTCCGGTCTGCGCGGCTGTCTCTGCATCACCTTCTTCTCGGCCGGCTCGACTCCCATCGAGAGGCCGAGCAGACCGTCTGTCATCAGGTTGAGCCAGAGGAGTTGGAGAGGCAGCAACGCGACTGCCTCCTTGATATCGCCGCCCACGATCAGGTACGGGATCGGCCAGCCGAGCATCACGATGATCTTGCCGAGGTTGCCTGCCACAGCAAACGAGACGAACCGGCGCAGGTTGTCGTAGATCACCCGACCTTCCTCGACAGCCGCCACGATGGTCGCGAAGTTGTCGTCACGCAACACCATGTCGGAAGCTTCTTTGGACACGTCGGTGCCGGTGATCCCCATTGCGACGCCGATGTCGGCGCGCTTGAGGGCGGGGGCGTCGTTGACGCCGTCACCCGTCATGGCCACCACCTGGCCCTGCTTCTGGAGCAGCTCGACGATCCGCAGCTTGTGCTCGGGTGACACCCGGGCGAACACCGACACCTCGCTCACCGCAGCTTCGAACTCTGCCTCGCTCAGCCGGTCGAGGTCGCCTCCGGTGAGGACCCGGTCCGTGGTGGTGATCCCGAGGTCGGTGGCGATCGCCTTGGCGGTCAGAGGGTGATCGCCTGTGATCATCACGGGCCGGATCCCTGCCGAGCGGCACGTCGCGACGGCGTCGCGCACCTCGGCGCGGGGCGGGTCGATGATGCCGACCAGGCACAGCAGGGTCAGCTCTTGCTCGGCGACGTGTGCTTCGTGGGCACCGTCCACCGTGCGGTAGGCGATCGCGAGAACGCGCATGCCGTTCGACGCCATCGAGTCGTTGGCGCCGAGGACCCTTTCCCGCCATTCGTCGGTTAGCTCGACCGCGCCTTCGTCAGCCCAAATGTGGGTGGAACTCGCGAGCAGCCCATCGATCGCGCCCTTGAGGAAGGCGATGGGAGTGTCCTGGGGGAGACCGGCAAGGGCTTCGACCCGACCATCGATGGGCCCGTGCAGGGTGCTCATGCGCTTTCGGTCGGAGTCGAACGGGTTCTCGGCGATGCGCGGCATCAGGCGGCGGATTGCCGCGATGTCGAGGCCGGCTTCATGGGCAACCTGCAGGAGCGCCGTCTCCGTCGGGTCGCCGATGGTGGTGGGGGTTCCGTCTTCCTCGTGACGTAAGTCGCCGTCGTTGCAGAGGACTCCTGCGGCGAGGGCAAGGCGCAGGGCGGAGGGCCCAGATTCGGTGGCTTCGATCGGGTGGACGTTCGTCAAGTCGAACCGGTGGTGGGCGATGTCGATAACCGTCACCGTCATTCGGTTCTGAGTCAGGGTTCCCGTCTTGTCGGAGCAGATCGTCGTCACCGATCCAAGGGTCTCGACAGCCGGGAGCTTGCGGATCAGGGAGTTGCGGCGCAGCATCCGCTGCGCACCGATTGCCAGGGTGAAGGTGACCACCGCCGGCAGGCCCTCGGGTATCACGGCCACGGCGACCGAGATGGCCGTCAAAACGAGATCGGAGCCCGACTCGCCTGCGATCGCCCCCATGATCACCGTCAGCACGGCGACGACCAGACCGACGAGGGCGAGCTGCTTGCCGACCCGGTCGAGCTTGTGCTGAAGCGGTGTGCGGTCGGCCTTGACCTCCTGGAGAAGGGTGGCGATCCGGCCGAGCTCGGTGCCCATCCCTGTGCTCGTGACCACGCCGACCCCTCGCCCGTAAGTGACCTGGGTGCCCGAGTAGCCCATGTTGCGGCGGTCGCCGAGGGCCAGATCGGAGCGATCGAGGGGGTCGACGTGCTTGTCGACCGGCTCGGACTCGCCGGTGAGGGTGGCCTCCTGGATTCTCAGGTTGGCGGCCTCAACGAGGCGCATGTCCGCGGGAACCACAGACCCGGCGTCGAGCTGAACAAGGTCACCGGGTACGAGTTCGGCGGCGGGGAACTCGACGGTTCGCCCGTTGCGCACGGCCCGAACGGAGGGCACCGCCAACTTTCGGAGGGCCGCGATCGCCTTCTCCGCGCGGTACTCCTGGAAGAAGCCGAGCAGGGCGAACAGCACGACGATCGCACCGATCGCGGATGCCTCGAGCAACTTGCCCAGCGCGAGAGACAGCAGCGCGGCGCCGATCAGGATCACCACCATCACGGCCGTGAGCTGCGCCCACAGGATGATCAGCGGCTTCTTCGAGCCCTTGTCCTCGATCTCGTTCGGCCCATGCTCGGCGAGTCGGGCCGCGGCATCACCGGCGGAGAGACCCCGCTTGCTCGAACCGAGGCGGCGCATCACGTCCTCGACTGCGAGGGTGTGCCAGCTGGGGGAGTGCCCGTTGGTGTCGTCGGACGTGATCATCGGGCCACCGTTCCAGGCATCGATGAGCGCAGACAGGAGGTTTCTGCTCTTGCGACCGTGGTGGCATTGATACAAAGCACGTGGGGGGTATTCCTTTCAGCAAACGGATCCTGTCGTTCGCTGAAGGTCTCCCCGCCCTTGAGGGCTGGCCCCGCCGGCTGCCCCCGATCCGCGGATCTTCGGCAACGTCTTGACGACGGACCTCGAGGGGTACTCCCCTTCAGTTCGGCACAAAGTTAGCAGCGCTTGGTCGAAGATCCCCTGACCTCGACTTCACCGACGCGCGCGTGGCGGACGGGAAGTGCGGCCGAGCAATGTCAGCCGCCGTAGGTGATCGACGGGTCGAGGAGGCTTAAGTTGGCGGTCTCGCGCCGGGGCGCAGCAGCCCGTGCTCGTAGCAGAACACCACCGCCTGGGTACGGTCGCGCAGGTGGAGCTTGGTCAGGATTCGAGTTACGTGGGTCTTGGCGGTGCCCTCGCTCACAAACAGCCGCGCAGCGATCTCGGCGTTCGACAACCCCTGTCCCATGGTCAGCAGGACTTCGAGCTCTCGAGCCGTCAAATGACGAAGCATCTCTGGCGGTGAGGTCGAAGATTGTGGTGAAGTCAGGAACCGATCCAGCAGCAGCGCCACTACTTCGGCGCCAAGCTGAGTGTCGTCCGAACTCACTCGATGTACAGCGTGGATGAGCTGTTCGGGTTGATCCGTCTTCAGAAAGAAACCGTGCGCGCCGGCGCTCAACGCTGCAAACAGGTTCTCGTCGACGCCGTAGCTCGTAAGCACGATCACCCGGGTAGACGAACCCTGGCGGATCAGCTCCTCGGTAGCAGCGATGCCATCCAGGACTGGCATGCGTATGTCCATCAGCACCACGTCGGGCTGGAGCTCGCGGCACTGAGTTACAGCGTCGCGCCCATTGACGGCCTCCCCGACGACGCGGATATCGGCGTTCGCTTCCAGAATCATGCGCAGCCCACTGCGCACGACGGCCTGATCGTCGGCAACCACGACGCGTATCATCAGGTCACCGGCAATTTGGCGCGCAACATCCAGCCACCATCGTGCGCCGGTCCGGCGGTCATCTCTCCACCGAACACGGCCACCCGCTCGGCGACGCCAGCGAGGCCCCGTCGGCTACCAACTCGTCCTGCGGTGGCCGAGCCGCCATCGCGGATGCCGATCTCGACGGCCTGCGCGCCGACATCGACGACGACGCCGACTCCGGCGCCCCCTGCATGCTTCAACGCGTTTGTCAAACCCTCCTGGACGATGCGGTAGATCGACAACTCGAGCGCCGGGGTCAGGCGTGTCGCGTCACCCTTCACTGCGAGAGTTGCATCGAGACCCGCTTCACGAGTGTGAGCCAACAACTCCGGCAGATCCGCCAGGCTCGGCTGGGGTGAGCGCGATGGCTCGGCATCGCCACGCGCCACTGCGAGCAGCGCGCCCATCTGATCGATCGCCTCCTGGCCGGTCGATCGGATCGATTTCAGTACATCTCGTACTCGATCGTTCCCCTCCAGAACGAGTGCAGCAGCACCCGCCTGCAGCACCATCAGGCTCAGACCATGGGAGATGATGTCGTGGAGTTCACGCGCGATCCGTCCGCGTTCCGCTGTCGCGGCCATCGCCATCTCGGCCTCTTCGCGGGCGAGGGTGGCTGACCTCCAGTCGAGCATCCGGCGTCGATGCCACTGTTGGCGCCCCTCGAGGCCGGCGAGCATGGTGAGGATTACCAGCGTCGACGAGAACAGGGCGTCGTTCACGTTGTGTACGAGCGGATCGTTCAGTTCGCGGATCGGGATGCCGGCGATCACGATCACTACAACTGGCCAAACGCGACGTGCGTAGGCAGCCGCCGAATAGACGGCGACGACGGTCGGGAACAGGCTCGACCACGCCTGGCTGCTGCCGTAGGCGATGCCCAGGACGTTGAGGGTGCCGAAGACGATCGCCACTACTGCCGTCGGAGCGACCCGACGTGCCGCAAGCGACAACGTCATCGCCACGACGGCAGACACGTTCACCCATGTGGGCCCGAACCAGGAGTGGTTTACGGTCACATCGACGAAGGCGTATGCCGCCATCGCCGCCGCAATGATCACGTCGAGCGCGGGACTCAGTCGATCGTGTTCACCCCGAACACCGTGCAACCAAACCACACCCCGACGCTAACCGAATGTCATGTCGCTGCCATCCGCCTCGATGTGGAGATGGGTAGGCAGATCGATGTACGTCGAAGCTATCAAGGTGGGGATGACGCCCTGATTACTTGGGCGCATCGTTGAGCCATGACGATCACCAAAGCCGACAGCAACATCCGCCACATCACCATCCCGCGATTCACACAACTGATGGCTACTTGCCTGGCATTGACCGGGCTCGCCGCCTGCGGAGACGATGCCAAGGCGTCGAGCCGGTCGAAGGACGCCTTTTGCTCGATCGAGCAGCAGGTTGATGATTCGTTCAATGCCGCGTTCGAGGATCTGGGCGACAACCCCACCGCGGAGGAGGCGACCGCGACGTTGGTGGACTTGTCGAAGACAATGACCGAGCGGTTCCGCGATGACTACCTGCCAACGGCGCCGGCGGAGATCCTCGACGACGCGACAATCGTGTGGGCCGCAGCTGAACGAGCGGCCGCCGGCAACCCTCAGGCCTACGACGAACCCGCAGTGGTCGCAGCCTTGGGTCGCGTGGACACGTACTGCTACGGACCGTCAACCTCCTGATCAGCCGGGACGGGGCCGACGTAGGTGATGGTTGGGTCGAGGAAGCTGTTGTCGACTATGTCGGCCACCGTCAGACCGTCCTTCACGTCGATGCCCTGGGCCTCAAAGATCGGCACGGCCTTGTCGATGAAGGCCGCCACCCGGTCCTCCTCGAGGTCGCCGAAGGTGGGGGTGGCACCGTTACCGACGATGTGCAGCGCGATCTGCTGCTCGACCGAGAAGTCGGCATCGGCTTGCCCGTACTGCCAGAACGAGGCATAGGTGGTGTTGGCAGAGATGAGCACCTCGTCTGCAGCCGCATGGTCGGCGACGTAATCCAGTTGGGCCTGCTGCAGGATGGGTACGAGTGCAGAAAGGCATTCACGATTCTCGTCGACCCGGTCGGAGCGGATGGAGAGCGCCTCGGGGTAGTAGTTCCAGCCGGTGTCGTGGATGAGTTGGTAGGCGGTGTTGATCGCTCCGGTCTGCAGGTTGGCGTACTGGAAGGGCTCGGAGGTGGCGAAGCCCTGGTGGGCCACCGTTTCGCCCTCGGTGACGAGGAGCTTGTCGCCCTGGTTATTGGGGTCGACCTTGTCGGCGGGCACGATGCCCTCGGCGATGAGGTACTCCATGTAGGCGACAGCGCCGAACACGCTGACGGTGTCGACCTCGGCGGCGATATCAGCGATCGTCTTCGCGTCGGGGTGAGCGTCGGCGTCCCACATGATCATCTGAGGGCTGATGTCGAGGGGGGCGACAACTGCCAAGGTGGGGAAGTCCTTCGAGGACTTGATCGCCTGGTCCGTGTTCACATAGCCGAGGAGCACATCGGGGTCCTGGAACATCGTCGAGATCACCGACTGGCCGCCGAGGAACGGGCCACCTGCACGTATCTCGATATCCACTCCGGTATCGCTCCCGCCCGCATAGAGCGGACCGGTCACTGCCCCGGCGTCCTTGTCGATCGTGTAGCCGGGGCCGACCAACTGGTAGCTGCCCCCGTGCTCGGCCTCGGGGAACCAGTCGGTCTGGATCACGACCGTGGCCGGGCAACCAGCCTCGGCCAGGACGCCATCAGCCTCCAGGCTGTCGGAACCCTTCTCGTCGTCGTCGCCTTCGCCGCCGCACGAGCTCACGAGGATGACCCCGACCAGGGAGGCGACAGCCAATCGCGTGGTGAGCTTCATTCAGGGTGTCTCCCTCTCGATCAGGCGAGGGCTAGATGGAGTGGGTCGAGACGACGTACCACTTGCCGACGGCGAGTCTGCTCAGCATCCCGAAACTGACGAAGATCGAGATACCGAGGACGGAGGTGATGATCGCGCAGATCATCATTGGCCCACCCTGGTTGTTTAGGAAAAAGTCAACGATTACACGGCCCAGCCCGGTCGTGCCGCGGCTGAAGAAGAAGTCGGCCACGACCGCTCCGATCACGGCCAGGCCGGCGGAGATCTGGAAGCCGGCGAACACGGCCGGTAAGGCGTTGGGGAGTTGGAGCTTGAGCAGTCGGGTGAGCCTGCCTGAGCGGCCGAGGGTGAACAGATCGTGCTGGTTCTGATCGGCCGACTGGAGGCCGAAGAGGGTGTTCTTGACGATGGGAAAGATGCTGATGATGACCGTGGTGAGCACCCGGGCGCTGAAGTTGGCGCCGATGGTACGGATGACAAGGGGAGTGATGGCGACGATCGGTATCGCCTGGAGTGCGATGAGATAGGGCCACAGGGCGCGCTCGAGCCACTTGGCGAAGCTCATCATCACCGCGAGGGCCATCCCGGCGAAGATCGCGAGCAGGAGGCCGACGACTGCCGTCTTCACCGTGGTGATCGTGGCCTGCACGATCTTGCTGGTGACGACGCAGCCGGGGGGGACTGGTGATCCCTTGGGCAGGGTGCCGTGGAGCATGAAGTCCAGCCCACCCGGGCAGTCGCGGAGCTGGGTGTCCTCGAACAGGCGGTGGGGCGGGGGCACGATCACCGGCTTGCCACTGGGGGTGAAGTTGTTGTCGAGGTTGTAGGCGAGGAGGTACCAGGCGCCGATGAACAACAGGCCGACGATCGCCGGGCCGATGACGGAGGACCACTCGAAACGAGGAGTGGATCGTGGCTGAGGGGGCTCGAGGTCGTCGGTCATGAGTGCGAGGCTCGTAGGCAGTGACTGACCTCGCCACACAGGGATGCGAAGGCAGGGTCGAATCTGAGATCGGGGTCGCGGGGATAACTGAAAGGCACCGGGAAATCACCCGTGATTCGCCCCGGGCGCGCCGACATGACGATCACGCGGGTGCTCATGTAGACCGCCTCGGCGATCGAGTGGGTGATGAACAGGGCGGCGAAGTGGCGCTCGGCGAATAGGGCGAGCAGTTCGTCGTCGAGTCGCTCGCGGGTGATCTCGTCGAGGGCTCCGAAAGGCTCGTCGAACAGGAACAGCTCGGGCTCGAGGACCAGCGACCGGGCCACCGACGCTCTCATCTTCATCCCGCCGGAGAGTTGGCGCGGGTACTTCGCCTGGTGACCGTCGAGGCCGACGGTGGCTATTGCCGCGCTCGCCCGACGGTGACGTTCGGCGCGGTCGAGCCCTTTCAGCTCGGCAATCAGTTCGACGTTACGCTGGAGCGTCCGCCAGGGCAGCAGGGTGGCATCTTGGAAGACGTAACCGATGCTCGAGCGGTCGACCCGGCATTCGCCTTCAGTCGGTGTGTCGAGCCCGCCGGCGATGCGCGCCAGGGTGCTTTTGCCGCAGCCCGAGGGGCCGACGATGGTGACGAACTCGCCGTGGGCGACCTCGAAGCTGACATCGTCGACGGCGTGGGTGCCGTCGGGGAAGACCTTCGACACCCTGTCGAACCTGAGGGCCGTGGTGTCGCTCGACTGCGTCGTCAGGCCCTTGTCCTGCACGGAAGAGGCCCGATCACCAGACGCCGCGCTGCTCGAACACCTCGCGCAGCACCGCCGGTTTGTCGGTCATGATCCCATCGACGCCCAT
>Ga0073899_10001313_pt1 | contig 22876 bp, 17 predicted proteins | sample KloWWTmetaKNB5Ph_FD_88975 | JGI IMG/M metagenome (GOLD analysis project Ga0073899, IMG submission 88975) | Active sludge microbial communities from Klosterneuburg, Austria, studying microevolution and ecology of nitrifiers - Klosterneuburg... | ecosystem: Engineered > WWTP > Aerobic digester >... | reverse complement strand
CGCCAATTTCCGCAATCCGCAAGGCCTGCAGCCGGTGGGCGACAACGCCTGGGCGCGCACCCTGGCCTCGGGCGACCCGGTGGCGGGGGTGCCGGGCGAAGGAGCCCTGGGCAGCCTGCAGGCTGGTGCGCTGGAGGAATCCAACATCGACCTCACCAGTGAACTGGTCAGCATGATCACCGCGCAGCGTACCTACCAGGCCAACGCGCAGACCATCAAGACGCAGGACCAGGTGTTGCAGACCCTGCTCAACCTGCGCTGACGCCGCGGCGCCGAGCGATGGACCGCCTCATCTACCTGGCGATGTCCGGCGCCAAGGCCACGCTGCAGCGCCAGGACCAGCTCGCCAACAACCTGGCCAATGCGTCGACCAACGGCTTCCGTGCCGAGCTGCAGGCCTTTCGTGCCGTGCCGGTGCGCGGCGACGGCGCCAGCACACGCGTCTACGCGCTCGAATCGTCGGTCGGCCACGACCCGCGCAGCGGCCCGGTGCAGACCACCGGCCGGGCCCTCGATGTCGCCCTGCAGGGGGCGGCCTGGCTGGCCGTGCAGGCGCTGGACGGCACCGAGGCCTATACCCGCGCCGGGGCGCTGCAGGTCGGCACCGACGGCCAGCTCGTCACCCCCGCCGGCCTGCCGGTGCTCGGCGACGGCGGGCCGATCACGCTGCCGGCGAATGCCGCGGTCGACGTGGCCAGTGACGGCACGCTCACGACGCGGGTGGGCAACGACCCGCCACAACCGGCCGGCCGCCTGAAGCTGGTCACGACCGACGCACCACTGACGCGCGGCGACGACGGCCTGTTCCGCGTCGAGGCGGGTGAACTGGCGGCCGACCCGTCGGCACGGCTGCAGGCGGGCGCGCTGGAAGGCTCCAACGTCAGCCCGGTGGAGACCATGGTGGCGATGATCGCCGCGGCGCGCCAGTTCGAGCAGCAGATGAAGGTGCTGCAGGGCGCCGAGCAGCGCGAGCAGGCGGCGTCACGCCTGCTTTCGCCGCAGTGATGGACGCCCGGAGAAGGCGCGCCGCCGGCCCTCTTTTCCGGGGCTTGGTGCGCTGCAGTCCGATCCAACATCGAAACACCACTCGAAGGACGCGCAGACCATGATCCGATCGCTCTGGATCTCCAAGACCGGCATGGAAGGCCAGCAGACCAAGCTGGACTCGATCGCCAACAACCTGGCCAATGTCAGCACCAACGGCTACAAGCGCGGCGGCGTGGTGTTCGAAGACCTGATGTACCAGAACCTGCGCACCGCCGGTGCCGCCAGTTCCGACCAGAGCCAGCTGCCCACCGGGCTGCAGGTGGGGCTGGGCACCCGGGTCGCGGCCTCGACGCGCAATTTCAGTCAGGGCACGCTGCAGCAGACCGGCGGCAATCTCGACGTCGCCATCAAGGGCCAGGGCTTCTTCCAGATCCAGCTGCCCGACGGCAGCACCGGCTATACCCGCGACGGCGCCTTCCAGGTCGACGCCAACGGCCAGCTCGTCACCCAGGCCGGCCATGTCTTGCAGCCCGGCTTCACGATCCCGGCCAATGCCACGGGCGTCACGGTCACGCCCGACGGCACGATCAACGTCAAGCTGCCGCAGCAGGTGGCGCCGCAGTCGGTGGGTCAGCTGCAGCTGGCGTCGTTCGTCAATCCGGCGGGGCTGGACGCGCGCGGCGGCAACCTGTTCCTGGAGACCGAGGCCTCGGGCACCGCCAATGTCGGCAACCCGGGCGCCGACGGCCTGGGCCTGGTGCAGCAGGGTTTCCTGGAAGGCAGCAACGTCAACGTGGTGGAGGAACTGGTGTCGATGATCGCCACCCAGCGCGCCTACGAGATCAACTCCAAGGCCATCCAGACCAGCGACCAGATGCTGCAAAGGCTGGGCCAGCTGTGAGCGTGCGCGACATCGGACGCGCCCTGGCCAGCGCCGCCGGCCTGCTTTCGGCGCTGCTGCTGCCCGCGTGCAGCATCTGGTCACCGCGCGTGGAGGTGGCCGACACGGCGCCGGTGGTGGTGGCCGCCGAGCCGCCGCCGGCGAACAACGGCTCTATTTTCCAGTCCGCCAGCTACCGGCCGCTGTTCGAGGACTATCGCGCGCGCCTGGCCGGCGACACGCTCACCGTGCAGATCGTCGAGAAGGTCAGCGCCAGCCAGAAGTCCACCAGTTCCATCGACAAGGGCGGCAGCCTGGCGGCTTCGGTGACGGCGCTGCCCGGCGTGAGCCCCGGCGACTTCGCGCGCGCCTCGGCCAAGGGCAGCTCCAGCAATACCTTCGCCGGCAAGGGCGCCACCGAGAGCAGCAACGACTTCAGCGGCACCATCACCGTCGTGGTGCGCCAGGTACTGCCCAATGGCCACCTGCTGATCGGCGGCGAGAAGCAGATCGGCGTCAACAACAACGTCGACGTGCTGCGCTTCTCGGGTCAGGTCGATCCGCGGGCCATCCAGCCCGGCAATGCCGTGCCCAGTGCCGCCATTGCCAATGTGCGGCTCGAGCACCGCGGTCGCGGCCAGCAGGCCGAGGCCCAGGCCATCGGCTGGCTGTCGCGCGTGTTCCTCAGCGTGCTGCCGATCTAGGGAGAGGGCGGTGCAACCCTCACCCGAGCGCCTGTTGCGCTGGACCGTCGCGCTGGCCTTTGCCGCCGCCAGCAGCGCGCTGTGGTGGCCGCACCCGGCGGCGGCCTCGGTCTCGGCGCGCATCAAGGAAGTGGCCGCCGTGCAGGGCGTGCGCAGCAACCAGCTGGTGGGTTACGGTCTGGTGGTGGGGCTGGACGGCACCGGCGACCAGACCACGCAGACGCCGTTCACCACGCAGAGCCTGAATGCGATGCTGCAGCAGTTCGGCATCACGCTGCCACCCGGCGCGAATCTGCAGCTCAAGAACGTGGCCGCGGTGATGGTGACGGCGCAACTGCCGCCGTTCGCGCTGCCGGGCCAGACCGTCGACGTCACCGTGTCCTCGGTGGGAAACGCCAAGAGCCTGCGCGGCGGCACACTCATCGCCACGCCCTTGAAGGGCGCCGACGGCCAGGTCTACGCCCTGGCCCAGGGCAACCTCCTCGTCGGCGGGGCAGGTGCTTCGGCCAACGGCTCCAAGGTGCAGATCAACCACCTGTCGGCCGGCCGCATCCCCGAAGGGGCCAGCGTCGAACGTGCCGTGGCCACGCCTTTGCTGGACGGCGACTCGCTGCAGCTGGGCCTGAACGCCAGCGACTACGCCACGGCGCGCGCCGTCGCCCGGGCCATCAACGCCTTCAAGGGCGAAGGCACGGCCGCGGCCCTGGACGGCCGCACGGTGAACGTGCGCATGCCCAGCGGCCAGGCCGGCGAGCGGGTGGCCTTCCTGGCCGACATCGAAAACCTGCCGCTGGTGCTGGAGCGGCCAGCGGCGCGCGTGGTGCTCAACGCCCGCACCGGTTCGGTGGTCATGAACGAGGCCGTGACGCTGGGCGCCTGCGCCGTGGCGCACGGTGGCCTGTCGGTGACGATCAGCACCACGCCCATGGTCAGCCAGCCGAACGAATTCGCGCAGGGCCAGACGGTGCGGGTCGACCAGTCCGAGATCACCATCACGCAGCAGGAGGGCGCCTTGCTCAGCCTGCCCGCCGGCACCCAGCTCACCGACGTGGTGAAGGCGCTGAACCTGCTGGGGGCCACGCCGATGGACCTGCTGGCCATCCTGCAGGCGATGAAGAGCGCCGGCGCGCTGCGTGCCGAGCTGGAGGTGATCTAGGACATGGCAGCCGGTCCGCTCGACAACCGCCTGGCCTTCGACGCGCGTTCGCTCGACGCGCTGCGCAGCCGCGCCGCCGCCGACCCGAAGTCCGCCGTGCGCGAGACCGCGCGCCAGTTCGAGGCGCTGTTCATGCAGGAGCTGATGAAGAGCATGCGCGCCACCACCACGGGTGGCGGCCTGGGCGGCGACGACACGGCCGGCGCGCAGATGGGCACCGAGATGCTCGACAGCCAGTACGCCAGCCAGCTCAGCGGCCTGCCGGGCGGCCTGTCGGAAGCCATCACGCGCCACCTGGAGCGGCAGATGGGCCTGTCGCCCGGCCCCATTCCGCACACCGGGTCGGCCAACAACACACCGCCGCCGCTGGCGGCGCAGCCGGCACCGACGCGCATTCCCCAGCTCGGCGCAGCGGGCTTCGTGCAGCAGCACGGCGCGGCCGCACGCGAAGCCGAGGCTGCCACCGGCATCCCGGCCGCCTTCATGGTGGCGCAGGCGGCGCACGAAACGGGTTGGGGCCGCAAGGAAATCCGCCACGCCGACGGTACGCCGGCTTTCAACCTCTTCGGCATCAAGGCCGGCGCCGGCTGGCGCGGGCCGGTGGCCGAGGTCACGACCACCGAATATGCCGGCGGCACGCCGCGCAAGACGGTGGAGAAATTCCGCGCCTACGGCAGCTATGCCGAGTCCTTCGCCGACTATGCACGGCTCATGAAGGACAGCCCGCGCTACAGCGGCGTGGTGGCCCGGGTGTCGGCGCTGGCCGCGGCGCACAAGCCAACCGAGGCCGCCGCCGGATTCGCGCTCGGCCTGCAGGGTGCAGGTTATGCCACCGACCCGGCCTATGCCGACAAGCTCGGCCGCGTCATCAACACCACGCTGCGGCTGCAGCGTTCACTGAACTGAACTGAGGGCCGGCCATGGGCACTTCTCCGCTGATGGCCATGGGCATCAAGGCGATGGCGGCCAACTACGCCGCGCTGCAGACCACCAGCCACAACATCGCCAACGCCAATGTCGCGGGCTATTCGCGGCAGCAGGTGCAGCTGGCCACCGCGCAGGGGCAGTTCAGCGGCGCCGGCTTCTTCGGCCGTGGCGTCGACGTTGTCGCGGTGACGCGCTCGCACGATGCCTTTCTCACCGGCGAAGCCGCCGGAGCGCGCGCGCTGGCGGGCATGGACGCCAGCCGGCTGGAGCAGCTGCAGCGGTTGGAGGGCATCTTCCGCCCCGGCGAAAGCGGCCTGGGGCATGCCACCGACGCCTTCCTGAATTCGCTCGCCGACCTGGCCAGCCGCCCCACCGACGGCGCCGTGCGCCAGGTGGTGCTTGCACGCGCCGGCGACCTGGCCGATCGTTATGGGCAGGCCGGCAGCGCGCTCGACGAGGTGCAGGCCGGCGTCAGCTCGGGGCTGCAGGCCACCGTGGCCCAGGTCAACACCCTGGCGCGCAGCATCGCCGAGACCAACCAGCGCATCGCCGCACTGCGCGGCCTGGGCCAGCCGGCCAACGACCTGCTCGACCAGCGCGAGCAGCTCATCTCCGAACTGTCGCAGCATGTGAAGACCAGCCGCATCGAGGCCGACGACGGCTCGCTGGCGATCTTCATCGGCGGCGGCCAGAGCCTGGTGCTCGGCGCCGAGGCGGTGCACCTGACGGTGGTGGCCGACGCCGCCGACCCGTCGCGCTCCGCCCTGGCCATCGAAGCCGGCGGCCCGCCGCGCCCGCTGGCGCAAGACGCGCTGGGTGGCGGCTCGATCGCCGGCCTGCTGCGCTTCCAGAACCAGGACCTCGTCGATGCGCGCACCCTGGTCGGGCGCCTGGCCGCCGCCGTGGGCGGCGCGATCAACGAGCAGCAGCGCCGCGGCGTGACGCTGCAGCCACCGCTGGGGCAGGTCGCCGGCGGCGACCTGTTCGCGCTGGGTCCGGCGCGGGCGCTGCCGCACGCCGGCAATGCCCGTGACGGCAGCGGCAACCCCATCGGCAGCGTCGCGCTCACCCTCACCGACTCGTCGGCGCTGCAGGCCAGCGAGTACGAGCTGCGCGAAGATCCGGCCCTGCCTGGCAGCTGGCAGCTGACGCGGCTGCGCGACGGCCAGGTGCAGACGGTGGCCAGCGGCGACGTCGTCGACGGCATGCGCATCGACTTCGGTGCCCCCGCCCCGCAGCCCGGCGATCGCTTCCTGCTGCAGCCCGTGACGCGCGCGGCCAACGGCATGGCCACGCTGCTCGGCGATCCCGACGAGCTGGCCGCCGCATCGCCTCTGGTGGCCAGCACCGGGCCGGCCAATACCGGCAGCGTCGGCGTGGCCTCGCTTGCGATGACTGCGGCGCCGCTGCCGCTGCCGGACGCTTCGGTGCGCATCACCTTCACCGACGACAGCGGCGGCTACACCTGGGAAGTGCTCGACGCCGGCAACGCCACCTTGTCCAGCGGCAGCGGCAACTGGCAGCCGGGTCAGCCGATCCCGGCGCCACCGCTGGACCTCAACGGCTTCTCGCTGCAGCTCAGCGGCGTGCCGCGCACGGGCGACCTCCTCACCGTGGCGCCAACGCCGGCCGCGGCGATGGCCGGCAACAACGGCAATGCGCTGGCCCTGCTCGGCCTGCGCGATGCCGCAGTCGTCGGCGGCCGCAGCGCCAGCGATGCCTGGTCGCAGGCCCTGGCCGAAGTCGGCGTTCGCGTGCAGAGCGGGCGTTCGTCGGCCGAGATCTCGCAGGCGGTGGCCAGCCAGGCCGAGCTGTCGCGCAGCGCCGTGTCGGGCGTCAACCTCGACGAAGAAGCCGCGCGTCTGATCCAGTTCCAGCAGAGCTACCAGGCGGCGGCCAAGGTGCTGCAGGTGGCGCAGTCCCTGTTCGACACCCTGCTCGAGGCCGCCGGCGGCGGTTGAGAAAGCCCCACATGCGCATCGCCACGGCCCATACCTTCGATGCTTCCCTGGCCCAGCTGCAGCGCCGCCAGAAGGCGCTCGGCGAAGCCCAGGAGCAGCTCACCAGCGGCAAGCGGGTGCTGCGGGCCAGCGACGACCCGGCCGCCGCCGCGGCGGCCGAACGCGCACTGTCGACGCTGTCGCGCAGCGATGCGCAGCAGCGCGCGCTGGATGCCAGCCGCGCGGCCACGCAGCTTGCCGAAAGCAGCCTGGGCGAAGCCGGTGCCCTGCTGCAGCAGGCGCGCGAGCTGCTCGTCGGCGCCGGCAACGGCAGCTACAACGACGCCGACCGAAGCAGTCTCGGCCAGGTCATCGCCGGCCTGCGTGGCGACCTGCTGGCGTTGGCCAACCGCCGCGACAGCGACGGCCGCTACATCTTCGGCGGCCAGGGCAGCGACGGCCCGCCGTTGCAGGACGGCCCCGGCGGCGTCGGCTTCAACGGCACGCCCGGCCAGGCCACCACGGCGGCCGGGGCGGCGGCGCCGCTGTCGGTGGACGGCCGCGCCGTCTGGCTGCGGGCCGACGACCCGGCGCTGCCGGGGCAGGCGCTGTCGGTGTTCGACGTCATGGACCGCGTGGCGAGCGAATTGATGACGCCCGGGCGCAGCCAGGCCGAGGTGGCGGCGACGGTGAGCCGCGGGCTGGCCGAGATCGACGCGAGCAGCGCCAACCTGTCGACCTGGCGTACGCGCACCGGCGAGACGCTCAATCGCCTCGACGCCTTGAGCGACCAGGTGTCGCAGGAGGCCCTCGATACCCGGGAAGCGCGCTCCGCGGCCGAGGATCTGGACATGGTCCAGGCCATCTCCGACTTCCAGAGCCGCCAGAGCGGATACGATGCCGCCTTGAAGACCTATTCGATCGTGCAGCGCATGTCGCTGTTCGACTACCTCCGCTGAGCGTCGGACCGCGGGCGCCGCCCGCCTGCGGCCCACGTGGCTGCCAAGACATGCAAGACCATCCCGTGCTGGGCCAGGTGGCCCTGGGCTACAGCCCGATCATCGACCGCCAACGCAATGTGGTGGCCACCCGCCTGACCGTCTTCGCCGAGCCCGGCAGCACGCCACCGGACGCGCTGGCGCTGCTGTACCTGCTGGGCGAGGTCTGGCCGGTCGCGGCCGGCGGTGGCGAACTGGCGCTCACGCTGCGCGCGCTGGATGGCCCTGCAGCGGGCCGTGAAGCTCCGGCATCCCAGGTCGCGACGCCGCCGGTGTCGTTGAACGTGGCCGACGAGGCCTTGTTGTGCGCGGTGCTGGCGCAGCAACCGGGCCCGCAGCTGATGGTCGAGGTGCCGGCGTTCATGGCCGGCGACGCGGCGCACCTGGAGACGCTGCTCCAGCTGCATGCCAGCGGAACGCCGATGCTCATCAAGGGTCGCCCGCTGGCGCCGCTGGCTCCCGAGGTGCTGGCCTGCTTCAGCCACGCCATCCTGCATGCCGGCGAGGAGCGCCGCGATGCCGCTGCGCAGGGCGTCGGTGCCCGTCGCGTCACCACCTGGCAGGCCGACGTACGCACCACGGCCGATGCCGACGCCGCTTTCAAGCTCGGTGCCGCGGCGGTGGTCGGCTGGCCCTTCGACGACCCGCCACCCGCTGCCGCCAGCAGGGGCAAGCGAACCGGCAATGCGCAGGTGGTGCTGGAGCTGATCCACGGCGTCGAGCGCGAGGACCCGGTGCCGCGCCTGGAGGCGGTGCTGATGCGCGACCCGACGCTGGCCTTCAAGCTGATGCGCTATCTCAACTCGCCCGCCTTCGGGCTCACGGTGGAAATCAACTCGTTCAGCCACGCCCTGATGTTGCTGGGTTACCAGCGACTCAAGCGCTGGCTGGCGTTGCTGCTGGCGAGCTCGAGCCAGGCGCCGAACGCCAGGCCCATGGTCCATGCCGCCGTGCGCCGCGGCATGTTGCTGGAGGAGCTGGCCCGCGGGCGCGGCGACGCCGCCGTGTGCGGCGAGATGTTCATCTGCGGCCTGTTCTCGCTGCTCGACCGCCTGCTCGAACAACCCTGGTCCGAATTGATGCGCAATCTGCCGGTGCCCGACACCGTGCGCCAGGCGCTGTGCGGCGAAGGCGGGCCCTACCTGCCCTACCTGCAACTGGTGCAGGCCATCGAGCAGGCGTCGGTGTTCGACATTCGTGAATTGGCCGGCCGGCTGCTGCTCAGCGCCACCGAGGTCAACCGCGCCTTGCTGAAGGCGCTGCAGGCCGCACGCCAGCTCGACGGCTGAGGCCCCCATGGCTGCAGTCAAGCCAGTCTTGCCGCCCCCGGGCGCCGCGCGACACAGCGCGGCCCCGGCGGCTGCGCGTCAGGTGCCGAAAGCCAAGGACCTGTTGTGCGCGCTGTGGAGCTCGCCCATCCCGGCCACGTTGCAGGACGCCGGCTTCCGCCTGCTCGACGTCAACGAGGCCTACGCCACCTTGCTGGGCCTGCCGCGCGAGCAACTGGTCGGGCACGACCCCGTGGAGCTGCAGCCGGCAGAGGACCGCGCCGGCAGCCTGGCCGAGCGGGCCGCGATCGCCGCCGCGGCGCGGCGCGGCGTCGCCTCGCCACCGCTGCGCCGCCGGCTCGTCGATGCCTTCGGGCAGCCGCGCTGGTTCAGTCTGGCCGTCACCAATCTCGGCGAACGCGGTTCACCACCGCTGTGGCTGACGCTGCTGCAGGACAGCAGCGCCGAGGTGGCCGCGCGCGAGCAGGCGCGCCGTGCGCAGGACGAGTTGGCGCAGTGGTTCGAGATCAGCGGCAGCGGCATGCTCGTGTACGACGCCAGCGGCCTCATCGTGCGCTGCAATGCGGCCTTCGAGGCGCTGGTGGAGCACGTGCCCGAGGTGCTGGACGAAGCGGCGCCGGAACTGCAGTCGCTGCTGGCCTGGGAGCGCGGCGGCATGTCGCCTGCGCTCATGCCTGGCGCGGTGCCGCTCGAAAGCCAGGCGCTGGTGGCGTTGCCAGGCGGCCGGCGGCGCAGGCTCTCGGCGCGGCTGGCCTGCTGGGCCGGAGACGACGGCCGGCGCCGTGTCATGGCGGTGGTGCAGGACCGCAGCGCCGAGGACGAACTCGACCTGGCGCAGCTGGAAATGGGCATGCTCATGGACACGGCCAGCGTCGGCGTGGCCACCTACGATCCCGCGCACGGCTGGCTGGCACCGGGCGCGGCGGGGGGTGCGCGCGCGCGCGGCGACGACGGCGGCGAGGCGCGCGGCTCGAGTGCCTTGCTGGGCGTCGGCCGCGAACTGGTGCAGCCCGGCTCGCTGCCCGAGTTCGAGCGCCTGCAGCGCGCGCTGCGCGCCGGCCAACGTACGGAGGTGCGTTATGCCGTGCGCCACCCCGAGCTCGGCGAGCGCTGGCTGCTCACACGCGTGGAACCGGGGGCGCTGGCCGGCGGCCGCGCCACCACGTCGGTGGTCACGCTCGACGTCACCGAGCAGGAATCGGCGCAGCGGCGCAACGAGCAGCTGCTGCGCGAGCTGACAACCATCCTGGACAGCTCCACGGCCGGCATCGCCTACCTGCGCGGGCCGCTGCTGGTGCGCTGCAACCGCCGCTTCGAGCGCATGCTGGGCCTGGACCCCGGCGCCGCCGCCGGTGCTTCGCTGGAAGAGATCTTCGGCCGCAGCTTCGGGCCGCTGGGCAGGGCGCGCGAGGCCCTGGAGGCACTGGCGCAAGGGCAGCCCTTCGACGCCGAACTGCCGCTGGCGCAGGCCGGCAGCGCCGCGCTGTGGTATTCACTTTCGGTGCGCCGTGCGCGCGCCGAGGGCGGCCCCACCGAGGCCGTGGCCGTGCTCACCGACATCACGCGGTTGAAGATGCAGCAGGCCGAACTGGAAAAGCTGCTGCGCGACCGTGAACTGATGTTCAGCCTGTCCGACGTCGGCATCGTCTACCAGCGCGGCGCGCGCATCGAACGCGCCAACCAGGCCATGGCCGTGCTGACCGGCTATTCGGCGCCGGAGCTCAATACGCTGGACGCCGCCGAGCTGTACGAAGACACCCGCACCTGCGTCGACTTCGAGGCGCAGGTGGCGCAGGGCCTGCGCGAACACGGCCGCTACGGCGGCGAGCGGCTGCTGCGCCGCCGCGACGGCCGCCTGACCTGGGTGCAGGTGACGGTGCGCCGCGTGGACGACCAGGGTGACCACGGTGACAACGGCGACAGGGGCGAAGACGGCGACGACCCCGGCCTGATCTGTTCCTTCGTCGACGTCGACGAACGGCACCGCGCGCGCGAGTCGCTGGCCGCACAGGCCGAGCGCACGCGTGCCATCCTCAACTCGGTGCTGGTGGGCATCGTCACGGTGTCCGAACGCGGCATCGAATGGATGAACCGCTCGGCGCGCCGCATGTTCGGCGGCGAACTGGCCGACTTCGTCGGCGAGCCGATCAGCATCGTGGCCACGCCCGAGCTCGACCACCCGCTGCGCAGCGCCGACCACCTGCACCGGCTGCAGGACGGGCAGGCCGAAACCTTCGAGTGCCGGCTCAAGGGCCGCGACGGGCGCGAATTCTGGGTCGTGGGCAATGCTGTCATGACGCGCCAGGGGGCCGGTGGCGGCGGGCGCGAATTGACGATCGCGCTGCTGGACATCGAGCGCCGGCGCCAGGCCGAAGTGAGCATCGCGCAGGCGCAGGCCTCGCTGCAGCGCGTCATCGAAACCGCGCCGCTGGCGATCGCGCTGTTCGACGGCCACAGCCTGCGCGTGAACCAGCTCAATCAGACGGCGGCCACCTTCTTCGGCCAGCCGCTGCAGCAGGTGCTGGGTCGCGCGCCCGAGGACTGCTGCCCGCCGGCCATGGCGGTGGCGCTGCGCGAATGGCTGCGCGCTGCGGCCACCGCAGGCCAGGCCAGCCAGCACGAATGGCGCGGGGCGGAGCAGGAGCGAGCCGAAGGGGCGCGGGTCTGGGACTGCCGCATCGCCCCGTTGGACGAAGGCGACGTCGGTGCCGCGCAACTGCTGCTGGTGGCCAGCGACGTGACCGGGCAGCGGGCCGCGGAGCGCGCCCGGCTGCAGGCCGCCATCGCGCAACGCGAGGTGCTCGTGCGCGAAGTTCACCACCGCATCAAGAACAACCTGCAAGGCGTGGCCGGGCTGCTGCAGCAGAACGCGGCGCGCCACCCCGAGCTCTCGGCCGTCCTCTCCGAAGCGGTGGGTCAGGTACAGGCCATCGCCCAGGTCTACGGCCTGCAGGTGGGTGCCAGCGGGCCGCTCGAGGTGGCCGGGCTGTTGCGTGCCATTGCCTCTTCTGTGCAGCGCACTTTCGGCCGCGCGATCGGGGTGGAGGTGGCCGGCGCGGTGCCGCAGCTGCTGCCCGAGGCCGAGGCCATACCGGTGGCGCTGACGGTGAACGAACTGCTCACCAACGCCATCAAGCACAGCGCTGGGGGCGACGTCTCCTGCCGTCTCACGGTGCACGGCGACGACGTGTGCATCCGCATCGCCAGCGCCGGCACCTTGCCCGCGGGTTTCGACCTCGCGCAGGTGCGCGGCGGCGTCTCCGGGCTGGGCCTGGTTCGTGCCCTGCTGCCGCGGCGCAGCAGCCGCCTGACGCTGCTTCAGCAAGGCACCGAGGTGGTGGCCGAGGTCGAACTACGCCCGCCGAGCGTACAGCTGCCGAGCGCGACCGCCCCGGCTGCGGCGGCCGTTCGGACCGCTTAGGCCACAATCCTGGGCATGGCACAAGCTGGCGCGTGCAAGGGCAGGATCCTGGTCGTCGACGACGACAGGCTGGTGCTCGCCACCGTCACGCATGGCCTGTCACAGGCCGGCTACGAGGTCATCGACGCCGACAACGGCGACGACGCCATCCTGCTCGCGCGCGAACACCGGCCGGCGCTGGCGCTGCTGGACATCCGCATGGAAGGCAAGAGCGGTTTCGACGTGGCGCAGACCTTGCGCGACGCCTACCGCATCCCCTTCATGTTCCTCTCGGCCTTTTCCGACGAGGCCACGCTGGCGCAGGTCAAGGCGCTGGGTGCGCTGGCCTACCTGATCAAGCCGCTGGACGTGGGGCAGATCGTGCCCAGCGTCGAGGCCGCCTTCGCGCGGCTGCGCAGTGCCGAAGCGGCGGCGCCGCAGCCGCCCGCCACCGCGGCGGTCCTGGCCGACCCGCTGCCGCTGGCCGTGGGCGTGCTGATGCACCGCCATTCGCTGAGCCGGGCCCAGGCCTGGCAGCGGCTGCAGCGGCTGGCGCAGGAGCAGGAATTGCCGCTGGCGGAACAGGCCCAGCGCCTGCTGACGGCGGTGGAAGAACTGGCGCGCACGGCGGCCTGATGGTCGGTGCCGCGCCCGCGCTCCCAGCGTGGCCGGGCGCCTTCCGCTGCCTAGAGCTTGTGAAGGTATGAGTCGCACCCGCTCAGCCCAGCGTGAAGAAGAACGCCGCGCCACGGCCGGGCTCGGCTTCGGCCCAGATCTCGCCGCCATGCCGGCGCACGATGCGGCGCACCGACGCCAGTCCGACACCGTGGCCCGGAAAGTCGCTGGCGCTGTGCAGGCGCTGGAACAGGCCGAACAGCCGCTCGGCCGAGCGCATGTCGAAGCCGGCGCCGTTGTCGCGCACCTCGAAGACGGTGCGTTCATCCTGCGGCAGGCGACGCAAGCTGATGCGCGCCGGCTCGCGCTGCGCGCTGTATTTCCAGGCATTGCCGAGCAGGTTCTCGAGCAACTGGCGCAGCAGGGTCGGGTCGCCCTGGGCCGCCAGGCCGGGTTCGATCTCGATCTCGGCCACGCGAGCGGGCGTGCCGCGGCGCAGGTCCTCGACCACCCAGCCAGCCAGTTGCGACAGGTTCACCGGCTGCCGCTCCAGTGGCTGCGTGGACAGCCGGGCCAGCGTGAGCAGCGCGTCGATCATCAGGTTCATGCGCGCCGCCGCACCCAGCACGCGGTCAAGGTGGTCGTTGCCGACACGGTCGAGCAGTCGGCCGTAGTCCTCCTTGACGATGCGCGCAAAGCCTTCCACCACCCGGATCGGTGCGCGCAGGTCGTGGGTGACCGTGAAGCTGAAAGAGTCGCCTTCGCTGGGCTGTGGTGGTGCCGCCGCGCCGGCGGGCAAGGTGGCCGGGCGAACCAGCAACAGGTACCGGCTGTCGGCGGGCGGGCCGGCCAGTGCGCACACCTGCCAGCCCTCGACGTCGACAGAGTCGCCTGCGGCCAAGTCGTTGCAGGCCGACCGCACGGGCAAGGGCAGGCTGGCCCATGCGGCGTCGCCGGTGGCCGCGCGGCCGGGCCACAGCGCCAGCGCGGCGGCGTTGGCGTGCCGCAATTGCCAGGACTGGCCCGTGAGGTGCAGCACCAGCGCCGGTTCGGCGTGGGCCGCGAGCACGGGGCCCAGGGCCGCAGCGTCTGCGCGCAGGCTGTCGGAGGGGTCGGTGGGCCGGGCGCGGCCGGCAAAGCCGGCAAAGCCGCCCACGTCGTCGTGGCGCGGCGCGCCGCGAAGTTCCCATCCGACGCTGCCTTCGACGGGTGCGGCTGCGTGCAGGCGCAGGCCAGCAAAGGGCTGCCGCGCTTGCAGCATCGCCACCAGCTCCGGCGGCGCCGTGCCGGCGTCGAACAGGCCGGTGGGGGCCTGGCGTGGCAGTTCACCCGGGCCACGCCAGGCCAGCAGGCGGTCCGAGGCGTCGGTTTCCCAGGTCCAGTCGGCCTCCAGCTGGCCCCACAACTGCCGCTCTGCGCGGCCGCGTTGCAGCTCCGCCGCTGCCGTGCTGCGGCCCTGGCGCGACCGCCAGGCGCCGAGCAGGAAGCCGGCACCCGCCGCCAAGGCGATGGCCAGCACGATGGGGATCCAGGCACCGACGGCCGGCGCTTCGACGCAGCCCCCCAGGGTCAGAGCGATCGCGGCCGTGACCACCCAACCGGCAGCGCTGCGTGGGCCATCCGGGCTCGACTCTCGCATGCGCGGCATTGTACGAAGCGTGGCCGCGGCGCCGGCTCAAGTTCGGGTCGGTGCCGCCGAAAGTCCGGTGGGGTGCGGGGGAGAACCGTGCCCGGTGGCCGCTTGCGCGGCTCCAGTCCCACCGTCACCCTGCAGGAGACCGCGATGTCCGCGCCCCACGAAGCTCCGTTGTTCCACCGCTTGACGGGCGCCGGCGTCTTTCGCATGCTGCACGGTTGGCGCACGCCAACGCCGCGGCCCGGTTCTTGACGGGCCGCGCGACGCCACAGCTTGGTTTCATGACCCTCGAGTCTTCCGGTCCTGACGCGCCTCACGGCGGCAACGCACCGCTGGCCACGCTGGACGCGGCAGCGCTCGCGCGCCTGCGCGAGCTCGACCCCGACGGCCGCCATGGCGTGCTCACCCGCGTGCTGGCTGCCTTCGAGACCTCGCTGGCGCGCATGCTGGTGCAGCTGCGCGCCGAGCTCGGCGCCGGCGACCCCGGCGTCGTGGCCGGCGTGGCGCACACGCTGAAATCTTCCTCCGCCAGCGTCGGCGCGCTGGCCCTGGCGGCCTCCTGCGCCGCGGTCGAGCGCCGCCTGCGCAGCGGCGCGCCCGGCGATCTGCACGCCGACGTCGAGCGCCTGGTGAGCGACGGCGAAGCCGCGCTGCGCGCGGTTGGGGCTATGCTGCGGCCCTGAACTGCGCAATGCCGATGACGCCAGCCCACCCCTACGCCGACGCCGGCCTGCAAGTCCAGCCCGAAGTGCTGCTCGTCGACGACGACGAGGTCAACCTGCTGCTCACGGAGCTGGCGCTGCGCGAACGCGGGTTCAGGATCGCCGGCGCCTCCAGCGGCGAGCAGGCGCTGGCCTTGCTGCGCGACTGGACGCCCGACATCGTGGTGCTCGACGCGCTGATGCCCGGCATGGACGGCTTCGACACCTGCCGCGCGCTGCGCCGGCTGCCGGGCCACGAGAACGTGCCGGTGCTGATGCTCACCGGGCTGGACGACGACGCTTCCATCACGCGCGCCTACCAGGCCGGCGCCACCGACTTCTTCGTCAAGGCCACGCAGTGGGGGTTGCTGGCCGGGCGGCTGCACTACCTGCTCCGCGCTTCGCGCACGCGCATCGAGCTGGAGCGCAGCAAGTTCAAGCTGGCGCGCGCGCAGGACCTGGCTCGCATGGGCAGCTTCGACTGGTGGCGCAGCGAGCGCGGCGATGCCGCGGGCCTGGTGATGTCGCCCGAGGCGCTGCGCGTGTTCGGCTACGGCCCGCACGAAGCGGTGGGCCTGCGCACGCTTCTGCGCATGGTGCCGCACGACGACCGCCGCGGCTTCCTGCGCCTGCTGCACGAGGCGCTGCGCCACGCCTCGGTGGTGGCCACCGACGTGCCGATCGTGCTGCTCGACGGCCGCCAGCGCATCATCCACGTGGAGGCCGAGCCGGAGTTCAACGAACACGGCCACGGCGTCGGCTACGCCGGCATCGTGCAGGACGTGACCGACCGCCGCGTGGCCGAGGACAAGATCCGCCAGCTGGCGAATTTCGACGCCCTCACCGGCCTGCCCAACCGCCGCCAGCTCATCTGGCGCGCCGAGCGTGCGCTGGAGCAGGCGCGCCGCATGGGCCACCAGTTCGCGCTGCTGCTGATCGACCTGGACCGCTTCAAGATCATCAACGACACGCTGGGCCATGGTGCCGGCGACGAGGCGCTGGTCGAGGTGGGCCGCCGGCTGCGCGCCTGCGTGCGCCACAGCGAACAGGTCATGGAAGGCGCGCTGGAAGCCGCCGGCGTGCGTTCGCACCGTTCACTGGAAGCCGTGGGCCGCCTCGGCGGCGACGAATTCGTCGCCCTGCTGCCCGAAGTGGCCGCCGAGGAAGATGCCGAGCGCGTGGCCCAGCGCGTGCTGGAGACGCTGCGCGAGCCCATCTTCGTGGGCGGGCAGGAATGTTTCGTCACCGCCAGCGTGGGCGTGGCGCTGTATCCGCGCGACGGCGCCTCGGTGGTGGACCTGCTGCGCAATTCCGACGTGGCCATGTACTCGGTGAAGGTGCAGGGCAAGAATTCCTCGGCCATCTACAGCCCGCAACTCGCCGGCCGCGGCCGCGAGAAGCTGGAGCTGGAAACGGCGCTGCACAAGGCCATCGAGCGCGACGAACTGGTGTTGCACTACCAGCCCAAGATCGACGTGCGTGCCGCGCGCATGGTGGGTGCCGAAGCGCTGATGCGCTGGCAGCGCGGAGGGCGGCTGGTGCCGCCGGGCGACTTCATCCCGCTGGCCGAGGACACCGGGCTCATCGTGCCCTTGTCGGAATGGGCGCTGCGCGAGGCCGCGAAACAGGCGCGCGTCTGGCAGCAGGCCTTCGGCTTTGCCGAGTCCATTGCCGTGAACCTGCCGAGCCGCTTGTTCGAACGCAGCGACCTGGTCGAACATATTCACCAATGCGTCACGGCCGTGACCGTGCCGCACCGCATGATCCAGCTCGAGATTACCGAAGACAACCTGATGAAGGATCTGCAGAACGTGATCCCGTCGTTGCACCGGCTCAACGAGATCGGGGTGGAGATCTCCATCGACGACTTCGGTACCGGCTATTCGTCGCTGGCCTACCTGACCACGCTGCCGATCTCGGAACTGAAGGTCGACCGCAGCTTCGTGCGCGACCTGGGCGTCACGCCGCAGAGTTCGGCGGTGGTCACGGCGATCATCGCGTTGGCGCGCTCGCTGGGCTTGCGCGTGGTGGCCGAGGGCGTGGAAACTCTGCGCCAGATGGAGGTGCTGCACCGCCTGGGCTGCGGCGTGATGCAGGGTTTCCTGTTCAGCCGCGCCGTGCCGGCCGACGACCTGCAGCGCTGGCTGGAAAGTACCGTGCTGCCGCGCAAGGCGCCGTGGATCGGCAGAGCCAGCGGCAGCGACCCCGGCACCGACGCGCACCGTGCCGCGGGCGGCAGGCAGTACCGCTGATGGATGCCGTCCGCCCCGCGGTATCGCCCGCCGAGCTGGCGCGTGGCGCACTGCGCCGCCTTGCCCGTGCCCACCTGGAGCCCACGCCCGAGAACTTTGCCCGCGCCTATGCCGCGGAGTCCGGACACCCGGCACCAGCGCCAGAGGCGCGCGACCAGGGCCCGGCCTGGGTGGCACTGATCGAGCAACTGACGTGCAACCTGGAGCGCGGCAGCCGGCAGTGGACGGGCGCGCGGCGCAAGGAGAGCGTGCGCCGGGTCCTCGACAGCAGCCGCAGCGACGCGCCGCGACTGCTGCACCGGTTGCACATGCTGATGGCGGCCTGGGAGAACGACCAGCCCTCGAATCCAATGGATACCGGCACCGACGACCCGCCGCTGGAGGCACCGGCCGCGGGAGCGGGTGCCGATGCTGCGGCCGCCTGGCTGCCGCTGGTGAAGGGGTTCGAGGCCGTCGTGCGCGCGTCCTTGCCCAGCGACGAGCCCCGAGCCGCCGAGCTGGCGCCGCAATTCTCGGCGCTGGTCGCGGCGCTGGCGTCCGAAAGCCCCGGCCCGGCGCGCCTGGCCGAATTCGAGGCCCTGGGCGAGCGGGCGCGACGGCTTTTCGCGCACCGCCAGGAACTGGTCGGACAGCTGGGTGCGCTGTGCCGTGAACTGACGCAGGGGCTGACCGAGCTGGCCGAGGACGACGGTTGGGCCCGCGGCCAATGCGAAGCCGTGCAGGCGCGCCTGGCCGAAGGCCTGAGCGCACGCGGCGTGCGTGCCGCCAGCGTGCTGCTGGCCGAGACACGCGAACGGCAGCGGCGCGTGCGGCTGGACCGGCAGGCCGCGCGCGACGGGCTGAAGCAATTGATCCACACCATGGTGCAGGAGGTGAGTCAGCTCGGCGAACAGACCGGCCGCTTGCAGACCGTGACCGAGGGACACGCCAGTGCCATCGAGTCGGCCGATACGCTGGAGGGACTGGCCGGTGTCGTGCAGGCCATGCTCGCGGACAGCCGAGCCATGCACTCGGCGGTGAGCCGCTCGCAGGAGCGCTTGCAGGCCGACAGCGCGCGCGCGATGGGCCTGGAGGAGCGGGTGCGCGAACTCGAAGCCGAATCGCGCCGCTTGTCGGAAGAGGTGTCCACCGACGTCCTCACGCAAGTGGCCAACCGGCGCGGCCTGATGCAGGCCTTCGAGGCCGAAGTGGCGCGCCACCTGCGCGAGGGCGGTGCGCTGGCGGTGGGTCTGCTCGACATCGACAACTTCAAGAAGCTGAACGACAGCCTGGGCCACACCGCGGGTGACCATGCGCTGAAGTCGCTGGCGGCCTCGGTGCGCGAGCGGCTGCGCCCGGGCGACCACCTGGCGCGGTTCGGCGGCGAGGAATTCGTGGTGCTGCTGCCGCGCACCGAGCCGGCCGAGGCGCAGCAGACGCTGACGCGACTGCAGCGCGGCCTGACCGAGGCGCTGTTCCTGTACGAAGGCCGCGAGGTCTTCGTCACCTTCTCTGCCGGCGTCACCGGCTGGCGGCCGGGCGAGGCGCTGGAGGCGGCGCTGGAGCGCGCCGACGAGGCCTTGTACGAGGCCAAGCGCACGGGCAAGAACCGCACCTGCGCGGCCTAGTCGCCTGGGCGGGTTGTCGTCTTTGGTCACAAACCGGCCTCAAGCGCCGGTTCCCAGGTGCCGATGACGTGACCATGGGCCGGCGGTGCCGGCCCCCTTTTCCCGGACACGGTTCCATGCGCCCACTTTTCAAAGTCATCGGACTGTTGCGGCATGCGGCAGCGGCCTTCTTCCGGCACGACCTGGCCTTGCGCCGGGGCGAGGACGGCGTGCACATCGTGCTGGCGGAGCGGCCGCCGGCGGGCGACCGGAAACGCGCGCCGAGTCGTGCCGAACTGGCGCTGAAGAAGGACAGCGCCGAACTGGCGCTGATGCTGCAACAACTGCGCGCCCTGCTGGCCGAGTTGCCACAGGCCCGGCAGACCCTGCGCCATCTCGTGTTCGTGGAGCAGGCGCTGGCAAAGAAGGGGCTGCGCGCACTGCACAAGCTTCCCCTGGAGGTGCTGCAACGTGCGCTGGAGCAGCTGGAGGGCCTGGTCACCAACTGGTCGCCGACGGGCCTGGCCAGCTTGCGCTCGAAGATGGCGGTGGCCATCATCGATCGCGAACATATGGACCCCGACGCCGAGGCCGACGCCTACCGCACGGTGGCGGTGCTGGATGCGGAGCCATTGCAGGAACCGCTGCCCCAGGTGGAGTCGTGCACCGACGACGACGCGCTGGCCGCGGCCTATGCCGCGTTGGGCAGCCTGGCGCCGGAGACGGCCGCCGTCGAGCTTCACAGCGAACTGGGGTCTCCCTCGGCCCGCGCCGTGGCGCCGCCGCCGGCTCGGGCGGGCGATGGGGTGGAAATCAGGCTGCGCGAGCTGCAGGACTGATCTGCCCTGCCGCGAAGGCGGCGCTGCGGCTGCCGTCACAATCCGGCCCCAACGCCCGGGCTCTGCACCGGAGCCCTTCGGAGACGTCGTGCCCCTGAGCGATATCGAGATCGCGCGCCGGACCCCGCTGCGCCGCATCGCCGAGCTGGCGCGTGAGCGCCTGGGCATCGCCGACGAGCACCTGGTGCCCTACGGCCACTACAAGGCCAAGCTGTCGCTGGACCACATCGCCACGCTGCAGGGCCGGCCCGACGGCAAGCTGGTGCTGGTTACGGCGATCAGCCCCACGCCGGCCGGCGAGGGCAAGACCACCACCAGCGTGGGCCTGGGGGACGCGCTCGGCCACATCGGCAAGAAGGCCATGATCGCCTTGCGCGAGCCGTCGCTGGGCCCGGTCTTCGGCATGAAGGGCGGTGCCACCGGCGGCGGCCTGGCGCAGGTGGTGCCCATGGACGACATCAACCTGCACTTCACCGGCGACTTCAATGCCGTGGCGCTGGCCAACAACCTGCTGGCGGCGGTCATCGACAGCCACATCCACCACGGCAATGCGCTGGGTATCGACCTGCGCCGCATCGGCTGGCGACGCGTGGTGGACATGAACGACCGCGCACTGCGCGACATCACCGTGGCGCTGGGCGGGCCGGCCAATGGCTACCCGCGGCAGGACGGTTTCGACATCGTGGTGGCGTCTGAGGTGATGGCCATCCTGTGCCTGGCGCAATCGCTGCCGGACCTGAAGGCCCGCCTGGGCCGCATCGTGGTCGCCGAGACGCGCGACCGCCGGCCGGTGCGCGCCTGCGACCTGCGCGTGCATGGCGCCATGACGGTGCTGCTGAAGGACGCGCTGGCGCCCAACCTGGTGCAGACGCTGGAGCACACGCCGGCGCTGCTGCACGGCGGGCCGTTCGCGAATATCGCGCACGGCTGCAATTCGCTCATCGCCACCCGGACCGCATTGAAGCTGGCCGACTACGTGGTCACCGAGGCCGGTTTCGGTGCCGACCTGGGGGCCGAGAAATTCATCGACATCAAATGCCGCATCTCCGGCCTTCGTCCGGCCTGCGCGGTGCTGGTGGCCACCGTGCGCGCGCTCAAGTTCCACGGCGGCGTGGCGCTCGCCGACCTGCAAGCCGAGGACCTGCCGGCGCTGCGGCGCGGGCTGGTCAACCTGGAGCGCCACCTGCACAACCTGCGCGACGTCTTCGGCCTGCCTTGCGTGGTGGCGGTGAACCACTTCGGCGGCGATACCGAGGCCGAGCACGCGCTGCTGCGCGATGAGCTGGCGCGGCTGGGCGCGGCGGTGATCACGGCGCGGCACTGGGCCGAGGGCGGCCGCGGCGCGATGGAACTGGCGCGTGAGGTGGTGCGGCTGTGCGAGCTGCCCGACACGCTGCGCTTCGCCTACGAAGACGCCACCCCGCTGTGGGACAAGATGCAGGCCGTGGCCAGGCGCATCTACGGCGCCGCCGACGTGAGTGCGCCGGCCACCGTGCGCGCGCAGGTCGATCGCCTGCAGGCTTCGGGCTACGGCCATCTGCCGGTGTGCGTGGCCAAGACGCAGTACAGCTTTGCCACCGACCCCACGCTGCGTGGCGCCCCGGCGGGCCACACGGTGAACGTGCGCGAGGTGCGGCTGGCCGCCGGTGCCGAATTCGTGGTCATGATCTGCGGCGACGTGATGACGATGCCGGGGCTGCCCAAGGTGCCGTCGGCCGAACATATCGACATCGACGAGGCCGGCCGCATCGTCGGCCTGAGCTGACGACCCGCCGGCTCGGCAGCGTTCGAAGGAGCCACGCGATTGGCCAACAATACCGCGCGCCTGTGCCGCATCGAGACGCTGATCCGCGCCCGTGGCCATGTCAGCTTCGCCATGCTGCTGGCGGAACTGGAAGTCTCGCCGGCGACGCTGAAGCGCGACCTGGAATTCCTGCGCAGCCGCCTGGGCGCACCGATCGAATACGACCGCGACCTCAACGGTTACCGCTTCGGCGCCGCCCATGCCGGCGGCCGCCACGAGCTGCCGGGGCTGTGGTTCGACGGGGCCGAGCTGTATTCGCTGCTCACCGCGCAGCAGTTGCTGAGCAGCCTGGACAGCGACGGCCTGCTCAGCCGCCACTTGCAGCCGCTGCTGGACCGGATCCACCAGCTGCTGGGCAGCGGCGAGTCGGCGGCCGCGGAAACGCTGATGCAGCGCGTGAAGATCGTCACTGCGCTGCGGCGGCCGGTGCCCAGCCAGTTCTTCGAACGCGTGAGCGCGGCGCTGATGTCGCGGCGCCGGCTGCACCTGCGCTACCTCACGCGCGGCCGCAGCGAGATGGGTGAACGCGACGTCTCGCCGCAGCGGCTGGTGCACTACCGCAATACCTGGTACCTGGACGCCTGGTGCCACCGCGTGCAGGCGCTGCGCCGGTTTGCCCTGGACGCCATGGAAGCGGCCAGCTTGCTGGACGAGGCGACACTGGACATACCGCTGACCGAAGTGCAGGCGAAGATGGACGCCGGCTACGGCATCTATGCCGGCGGCCGGCGGCGCTGGGCCGTGCTGGAATTCGACGCCCGGGCCGCGCTGTGGGCCAGCCGGGAGGAATGGCACCCCGAACAGAAGGGGCGCTGGCTGGCCGACGGGCGCTACGAGCTGCGGCTGCCCTACGTGGACGGCACCGAGCTGGTGATGGACATCCTGCGCCAGGGCGAGCAGGTGAGGGTGCTGGCGCCGGCAGCGCTGGTGGCGGCGGTGCGGCAGCGCCTGGTGGCGGCGGCGGCGCTTTATTGCGAGTAGCGGACCCTGGTTGGCCACTGGCAGTGCCAACGCGTCACCGATGACGCGTGCAGGGGTCGGTCGCTCGACCGGCCGGCCGCGTCCAGTGTCAAGCCGCGTCGAATCGGATGGTCGCCTCCAATGCCTGCACGCTCTGTCGCGCAAAACTCCGGTCGGGGCAGTCCTGCCAGCCCTGTTCGGT